>JAAUYI010162231.1_pt1 | contig 75968 bp, 51 predicted proteins | sample 7278041 | NCBI WGS metagenome assembly JAAUYI01 (sample SAMN14350216, study PRJNA611818) | marine sediment metagenome | isolation source: surface marine sediment (0.6m) | place: French Polynesia: Moorea | collected 2018-08
ATTATTTTCCCTGAATGAGTATAAATATTCTTGGCAGGGCACGGCATCTACCATATTTTCCCATATGCGATCGGTTAAATATCGCCGTGCCCAGCAACCGATTATTTTCCCACTTGGGATGATGAGGTGATGGGGTGATGAATTAATAAGTAATAAAGAGAAATTTGTCTCCTTCCCTCCTTCCCTCCTTCACTCCCCACACTCACCCCTTGAGAGGGCACGGCGTGTTTAATATTTTTGGCAAACCGGTATATTATCGATGCCGTGCCCCTACGGGGGGATGTGTTGGGGAAATAACCCAGGGTTAGGGTTACGGAGGAAATATTACCCACCTGTGATAAGTCTATCCACCGGGGACTATACCTGCGTCAAAATTACTTTTATGCTAATACCAGAAAGGATAAACGGCTAAAATAACCGAACATAGGAGACGTTGATGACAACAACACAAGTAACAGCTCAAGACCTTTTCCGTGCTGCTTATGAAAATCGCTACACTTGGGATAAGAGTTTTCCCGGTTATACCGCAGAAATTACTTTTAAGGATGGAGAACAGGTATTTACAGGTAAGGTTCGCGTTAACCCCGATTTAAAGGCAGAAGTCTTTGATGTAGATAACGAGGAAGCACACAAAGCAATTCACAATCAGTTGTGGGAAATTGCAATTCACCGCATCCGCCGCAGCTTTGAAGATACCCACGGTGCCAATACTTTCAGTTATGGTGATACAGATGAAACTGGTGCTGTGGAAATTTTTGTGGGTGGTAAGTCAGCAGGGGATAAATACAAACTCCGTAATAATGAAGTGTGCTTAGTTCATCGCCAGATTCATGGTGTTGTAGTTACCATTAATACCTTCAGCAGTCATGATACTGGGGAAGGCTATCTTTCCCACCGTTATGACTCTGTATACCACGATCCCAAAACTGGGGAACAAAGAGGTGGAAAAAGCCAGTTTGAAGATGAATACGAGAAGGTGGATAAGTATTATATCCTCAATCGTCGTCATATCACTACTGAAACTGAAGGTAAAACCTCTGTACAGGAATTTATCTTTTCCAATATTCAATTATTAGGTTAATTTGCTGGTTGAGGATATTGCTTGGAGGTATCTAGCTGTTTTAATATCCTGGATAATTGACCGCAGTTAGGACTATTTGCAATTGAATCAAGTACTCATTTAAAAAATTACAACTCTTGTAGGGTGGGCATTTTTGTCTGCCTATTTTTTTATGCGATCACTTAACATCTTTTATCCAAAGTTCAATAATTATTGATTATTTTATTTTTTGGAAGTCCCAAAATACCTGGTTTTGTTGAGAATAGAGTAGTGCAATTGAGAATTAAACCCCGATCTCACAAAATCGCGTTGCTCCCCTATCGTGTCACATTCAGTCCGACGACAATTGTACCTGACCTAGAGAAGGTAGCTAACCTTAGTCCTGGTGAAACAGTAAACCCGAAAATAACCAGTCGTGCGATCGCACTTCCCTAAAAAGGAATCCACTCTAACCTATCAAACCACTCCTGTGCTTCTGTCGTCTCCCAAACTAACAACAGTTCCTGTGCGAGTTGTCCCATGGGGGTTTTGGGACGTATCCAAAATAATCCCCAAATATGACCGCCATTTGCCCAATGTGCTTCTATATGTGCTGGCATACTGGTACGATTGTCCGTAACCAGTAATCTTTTTGTTCGCTCCAAATAGGTCAAAACATCAGGATCTAATGTTCCGAATGTTGGTGCATCTGGTTCACCCACCCGCAAAATATCTATGGTGGGATTAAGACGCAATACAGCCACTTTCAGGCGAGGTGGCAAGTTTTCATCCAGCAAGAAACGTACTTTCACGATACATTTATTTGCTGATGGAGCTTTTCAGCTTTTAATGCCCTTAAACGCTGGACTAACGGTGAAGGATTAGCACACCACTCTTGATAACGTTCTTCCCGCCACTTTGCCAAACGTGTCATATAAGCATCCATTTGGGAACGATTGTGCAGATAGTAAGTAATAGTAGCGTGAATCTGCTCTAGGGTGAGACTGGGCAAGTGAGCAGCTATTTCTTCCGGTGAATACCCTTCCAAATAATAATCAATCACATTATCTACGCCGATGCGATGCCCTTTGATACGAATGTCATCCGGTGACAAAAATTCAAAATAATCTTCTAATTGCATCGGTTTGTACGGCGATGAAGTCTAATTCTATTTTAATGGGATTCGCGTTTGGGGAAATGGGTAGTTGGTTGGTAACGGATCAAAAGAGGATAACGGATGATTTGGAAGTTCTGAAATTTAGGTAATGGCAAGAGGGATACGCAATCATCCTTGTTCTAAAATCCTTTCAATATCTTGTGTTGCATACAAAATCCTCACAACATCAATGCTTTCATCTCGTTCAAAATAAAAAATTAGATAATTTTTAAACCCTTTGACAGCCCACTTGCGTAAACCTTGCAGACGAAGATTCTCGGAAGAATATTGGCTACCCATTCCAGGCATTTTTGCTAACTGTGCAAGAGTTTCTCTGACAGCATCAAAAAATTGCAGTGCTGCATCCGTGTTTTCTTGGGCAATGCAAGCAAAATTTTTATCAATATCCAAATTGGCTTTAGGGGTAATAACGATCCGCTTTGTCATTATTCACCCAATTGTTGCTTATTTATCAAGTGCTTGCGTTTTTGCTCCCACCATTCATCTGTAACTTCTATTACTTCGCCACTATCCAGTCCTGCAATTAAAAGTTCTTCTAAATGTTCTTGATTCTGGCGTTGTTGCTCTTGACAGATTAACTCTTGTAGGTATTCGCTAACTGAATCATAGTTACCTTTGGCGACTTGTTCCTCTACAAAAGCCTTGATTGAATCTGGTAGGGAAATATTAATGTTGGTCATACCTGATGCTTGGAAAAAATGCCTTTCTTTTAATTTTATCAAGGCAGTGGGCAAAGCACTCCTATCCGCCAGGGAATATAATTCCTCCGCAGTCGCTACAAGTCGGCATAGCCGCCCAACGCGCTGCTCTCTGTCTCAAAGCTGAAGTCCATTAAAATGGACTGAAATGCGATCGCTGTCTAACAACAAGCCTTTCGGCTACGCAACTCCCTAAAATTGAAATATGCCAATCAATTTAAATGTACCCCAGTCCCCACTATCCAATAACCTGAAGGTGACACTCCTCATAGAAACCCTCCCTTCTGGAAAAATTGCTGCATCTGTGTTTGAGTTTCCGGACTGTCGAGTAGAAGCACAAACAAGAGAAGAAGCTATTACCCAAATTAAAACAGCCTTTTTAGAACGGCTCAAGCATATTGAAACAATTTCTTGGGAGGTGCCAATTCAGGCTTCACAACCTAGGTGGATGCAATTTGCAGGTGTCTTTAAAGATGACCCAGATTTCCAAGAAATTATGTCAGCAATTCGAGCCGAACGAACCTCAGATGATGAATCTGAAGTTGATCCCTCATACTACTTATAGAAGCGGGTTGTTGTGTCTTGTGTATATTCTCGATACCGACCATGTTTCATTAATTCTCCGCAATCATCCGCAAGTTATTGCCAAGGCTTCCCTATATCCAATTGCTGTGACTATAATTACAGTTCAAGAACTCTTCAATGGCTGGGTTGGAAAGATTAACGATCCTTCACTGATACATAATCTGCCTGCACTCTACACAAAACTTTGGACAACCGTAAAATATCTCCAGACAATTGAGGTGATGGATTTTACACCAGAAGCTGACAGTTGTCTCAAGCAATTATTGAAAGATAATCCACCCCTGCGGAAAAATCGCCTGCAAAAAGATATGCGAATTGCTGCGATCGCCTTATCTCTGAATGCTACAATTGTTACCCGCAATCAACGGGATTTTGGGCTAGTACCGGGACTGGTAATTACAGATTGGACATTTTAGACATAATTGGTCAATGTGAAGGAAGAGGGTTTGAGCGGAAGAAGGAAGAAGGTTTTTATGTTTGTCAGAAGCTTGGAAGACTCCCAAACTCCTTCCGTCGTAAACGACGGGGCTTGTATCCATAAGTCAGAAGGGTTTGAGCGGAGGGTTTTCCTTCTGCCTTCTGCCTCCAGCTCCCGTTGCCGTATCCGTTGGCAGAAGCCTTCGGTCATACCCCCCAACCGATTCACCCACAGTATCATAAATTTCCACAGCGATTAAACCAAGTGCGTTAAAACCCACTCTCATGCCTTGCCCAGTCTGATTTATCAGACTTTGTTTATTAGCCTCAGAATGAATTCTGAGGCGGTATGGATAGGAGTGCAAGTTATCAGTACAAACCAATTTGTGGACAAATCAAGGGTCTGACCCTCTATTCGCTAGGGACTGTTTTCAAACCCAAAATTAGTATCAATTTTAGGTTGGGTTGAGGAACGTAGACCCGTAAAGCCTACGGCATAGCTCCGCTTACCGCGCAGCGTGTCGCGAAAGCGACTCAGGGGCTTCTCGAAGAGTAACCCAACATTTTCCGTACACCTGTGTTTCCTAGCTTTGACATTTTATAAATGGTTGGTTTATTTACGCGCCCGGTGTACTAGATCCCCGACTTTTTGAAAAAGTCGGGGATCTGTTGGGTTCTGTGGCGCATTGGTAGAATATATTGAATGCATGAGCGATCGCTTCCATTATAAATTATGCAAGTTACGGAAAAACGCCGCTACACCCCAGAGGAATATTTAGCACTAGAAGAAATTGCTGAATACAAAAGTGAATACATTGACGGGGAAATTATTCCAATGGCAGGTGGATCTACCAATCATAATCGAATTACTTTAAATTTAAGTGCCAACCTGAATTTTGCATTTAGACAAGAAGATTACGAAGTTTTCATGGTTGATGTTCGCCTCTGGATACCCAAAAGGCGAATTTACACTTATCCCGATGTAATGATTGTGGTAGAGGAACCGGAATATTTTGATCACCGCACGGATACTATTACCAATCCTCAAGTAATTATTGAGGTATTGTCAAATTCAACACAAGCATATGACCGGGAAGGCAAGTTTCAAGCCTACCGCACTATACCTAGTTTTAAAGAATATTTGCTCATCGACCAAACCAATATTTATGTAGAACAGGTTTCTAAGACTGGGAATAAGCGATGGATATTGCGGGAATATGATGATGAAGATGAGGCAATTTCCTTAGAGTCCGTAGCTTTTGAAATTTCTATGCAGGATTTGTATAACAAGGTCAAGTTTGAGGTGGTTGAGTCCCAAGCTGATGGGGATAAGGGATAAATAAATTAGAGTTATTGCCATTATTTATCAAATCAAGTAGTAAAAATACTGATTTAAAATTCCCGAACCCATAACCCCAAAAATGATATTACATTGACTCAATCCCTGAACTATTAATACTTTTAATTTATGAGTACATTATTAATTACTCAAACCAGAAAAAAATAAGAGAATGAGATACTAATAAACGCAATACATTGATGTCAACTTTATCTTTACATAACAACAATATATTACCGAAATTAATTATTACATCTTTTCACATACCATACTGGTAGTGCAGTGTGGCGTAAGTAAACTGACACTTTGCACCTGTTTTCAAAACCGGTTTTTTTGAATGTGTGCTGTTGGATCGGTTTTTTTAGTCTTTGCGAGAGTGCTGCATATCAGTAAAGCAATATTGGCAAAGCAAAATTGTTTAATTTCTCAGGGTGAACGAAAAAATGTGTGAGAGAGCCAAAATACTTATTACTTATTACTTCATTATTTTCGCTCACCCCATTTCTCATACACCGGTACAGGGAATCTAGCAGGAGAAAATCATGCCCAAAACCTTTGCAACTATCGATGGCAATGAAGCAGTTGCTCGCGTCGCTTACCGCTTAAACGAAGTAGTCGCCATTTATCCCATTACCCCATCCTCACCCATGGGAGAATGGACTGATACTTGGTCTGCAAATGGTCGTGCTAACCTCTGGGGGACGGTTCCTAGTGTAATTGAAATGCAGAGTGAGGGAGGAGCCGCCGCCGCCGTCCACGGGGCATTACAAACGGGTTCTCTGACAACAACTTTCACCTCTTCCCAAGGACTGTTGTTGATGATTCCCAACCTCTACAAAATTGCTGGGGAACTCACCAGTGCTGTTATCCATGTGGCTGCCCGTTCCCTAGCTACCCAAGCCCTATCTATTTTCGGGGATCAAAGCGATGTGATGGCAGCCCGTGCCACTGGCTTTGCTTTGCTGTGTTCCGCTTCAGTACAGGAAAGTTTAGACTTTGCCCTGATTGCCCAAGCCGCTACCCTAAAAGCGCGGGTTCCCTTCATGCACTTTTTCGATGGGTTCCGCACTTCCCACGAAATTCAGAAGGTAGAACTGCTGCAAGATGAGGATTTACGGGCATTGATTGATGATGATGCCATTCTTGCCCACCGTGCCCGCGCTTTGACTCCCGATCGCCCTATACTTAGAGGTACGGCACAAAATCCGGATGTTCATTTCCAAGCTAGGGAAAGTGCTAACCCCTACTACAATGCTTGTGCGGATATTGTCCAGGCAACAATGGACAGGTTTGGGGAGCAAACAGGCAGGTATTACCGTATCTTTGATTACCACGGGGCACCGGATGCAGAGCGGGTAATTGTTCTCATGGGTTCTGGTTGTGAAACGGTGCATGAAACGGTGGATTATCTCAACGCCCGTGGGGAAAAGGTTGGAGTTGTAAAGGTGCGTTTGTACCGTCCCTTTGATGTGGAGCGGTTTGTTGCCGCCTTACCCAAAACTACCCGGAGCATCGCAGTTTTAGATCGTACCAAGGAACCAGGTAGTATTGGTGAACCCCTGTATCTAGACGTAGTCACCGCCATCCACGAAAATAATCTAAAATCTAAAATCCAAAATCTAAAATCTATTATTGGTGGGCGTTATGGTATTTCCTCCAAGGAATTTACCCCGGCAATGGTACAGGCAATATTTGCCAACTTAGCCTTAGAAAAACCGAAAAATCACTTTACCGTTGGTATTAATGACGACGTTACCCACACTTCCCTCAACTTTGACCCCAACTTCTCCACGGAAGCAGATGAGGTGGTGCGGGCAATGTTCTATGGTTTGGGTTCCGATGGTACCGTAGGGGCAAACAAAAACTCGATCAAAATTATTGGGGAAGAAACCGACAACTACGCCCAAGGGTACTTTGTCTACGATTCCAAAAAGTCGGGTTCCATGACTGTTTCCCACCTGCGTTTTGGTCCCCGTCCCATTCATTCTACCTATTTAATAGACAAAGCTAACTTTATTGGTTGCCATCAGTGGGTATTTCTAGACCGGGTAGATGTACTGAAGGCGGCTGTGCCAGGGGCAACATTCCTCATAAATAGTCCCTATGATGTGGATACAGTTTGGGAAAATCTACCACCACAGGTACAACAGCAGATTATTGACAAGCACCTCAAATTTTACGTCATTGATGCCAACCAAGTTGCCCGCGATAGTGGTATGGGCAGGCGAATCAATACCATTATGCAAGTGTGCTTCTTTGCCTTAGCCGGAGTATTGCCCCAGGAACAAGCGATCGCTAAAATTAAACAAGCGATCGAAAAGACTTATGGTAAGAAAGGTGTGGAAGTTGTCCAGATGAACCTGAAGGCGGTGGACAATACCCTGAAGAACTTACAGAAAGTTGATGTTCCCAATACAGTCACCAATCCAAAATCCAAAATCGACAATCCAAAATTCATCGACTCCGCCCCCGAATTTGTCCGGGATGTGCTGGGTAAAATGATGGCTTGGCAAGGAGATGATTTACCAGTGAGTGCCTTACCTGTGGATGGTACCTATCCCACGGGTACGGCGAAATGGGAAAAACGCAGCGTCGCCCAAGAAATACCTGTGTGGGATAGGGATGTTTGCGTTCAGTGCGGTAAATGTGTGATGGTATGTCCCCACGCCGCAATTAGGGGTAAGGCTTACCAACCCAGTGAATTAGAGCAAGCTCCCCCTACCTTTAAATCTACCAATGCCAAGGACAAGGACTTTGCCGGACAGAAGTTTACCATTCAAGTAGCCCCGGAAGATTGTACAGGCTGCGGTATTTGTGTGGATATTTGCCCTGCCAAAAATAAGGCACAACCAGAACGTAAAGCCATTAATATGGAACCCCAGTTACCCTTGCGGGAACAAGAGCGAGCCAACTGGGATTTCTTCCTCAATTTACCCAATCCCGATAGACGTAACTTAAAACTGAACCAAATTCGCCAACAACAACTGCAAGAACCCCTATTTGAATTTTCCGGGGCTTGCGCTGGTTGCGGCGAAACCCCATACTTAAAATTGGTAACACAACTATTTGGCGATCGCTTACTGGTTGCTAATGCTACAGGTTGTTCTTCTATATATGGGGGTAACTTACCTACCACCCCCTGGACAAAAAATAGTGACGGTAGGGGCCCAGCATGGTCTAATAGTTTATTTGAGGATAATGCTGAATTTGGTTTGGGTTTCCGCCTTTCTGTGGATAAACAGGCTGAGTATGCAGGGGAACTCCTCCAGCAATTGAGTGGGGAAGTTGGGGATAATCTGGTGCAATCCCTTCTCAATACCCAACAAAGGACTGAAGCTGATATCTGGGAACAACGGGAACGGGTTGCTCAGTTAAAGCAGCAGTTAAACAACATCAATACATCCGACAGCAATCTCCAATCCAAAATCCAAACCCTGCAATCCCTCGCTGATTATTTGGTGAGAAAGAGCGTGTGGATAGTAGGTGGTGACGGTTGGGCCTATGATATTGATTTTGGCGGATTGGATCATGTTTTGGCAAGCGATCGCAATGTGAATATCCTGGTCATGGATACAGAGGTATATTCCAACACCGGCGGACAGTCTTCTAAGGCCACCCCCAAGGCAGCCGTTGCCAAGTTCGCCGCTAGTGGTAAACCCGTCGCCAAGAAGGATTTGGGACTCATGGCAATGACCTATGGTAACGTCTACGTAGCGAGTGTAGCATTGGGAGCCAGGGACGAACATACACTGAAAGCATTCCTAGAAGCAGAAGCTTACGATGGTCCTTCTTTGATTATTGCCTACAGCCATTGCATAGCCCACGGCATCAACATGACTACGGCAATGAGTCGCCAAAAAGAATTGGTAGAATCTGGGCGTTGGTTGTTATATAGATATAATCCTGACTTAGTAGCACAGGGCAAGAACCCCTTACAGTTAGATAGCCGTCAACCCAAGCAATCCGTGGAACAGTCCATGTATCAAGAAAATCGCTTCAAAATGCTGACTAAGAGCAAGCCAGAATTGGCTGGGGATTTGTTGCAACAGGCTCAAGCTGAGGCGGAAGCACGTTGGCGGATGTATGAGTATTTAGCGGCTCGGAAAGTAGAAAAATAATCTACTTGACTGCATTCAATTTTGAGCCTGGAATTGCACATTACTATTACCACTAGGGACTGTTTTCAAACTTCAATTTAGCTGAATCGTAGGTTGGGTTGAGTTTACGAAACCCAACATTTTGCGTCAAATTTGTTGGGTTACTCTTCGAGAAGCCGCTGTTGCGTCTACACAACCTTCTAACCAACCTACACGGTAGTTTGAAAACACATTTTTATTATTCCTGGGAGAAAAAACTCCAGTTTTCCAGATGGATGAGATTTAACTCTTGTAGGGTGGGCAAAGATGCCCACCTTTTTGCAATGCGATCACTTTAAATTTGTTGGATTTATGAGGCGTTTACAAAATTGGGATAGTCGCCATTTTGATAATTTATCAACTAGTGTAACAAGTATTTACAGATTTTGATAAATATTCTGTGTTAGAACAGCCTGTGGCTTTTACGCCTACTGAACTCGCCATCATTGAGCAGCGTCATGGAATTGGTGAAAGTTGATGATGTGCGATACGCGTATAGCCCTCCGGGCATTCAAGAAACGCGCAGCGTGTCGCGAAAGCGACTCAGCGTAAAGCCTCCGGCTTATCGCGTAGTGAACCCCCAAAAAAATCTATTGTAAATTTTTATAAATTTTGCCAGACAATAATTAATCTCATACAGTGTATATTTTATGCTAATAATAACTATTAATTTTACATATTTAATCTGGGAGAGCCATTTATTTTTACGCAAGTTGACTTAATTAGGACTTACGCAACTGGCATATTTTTTCTGTAGGGTGCGTGACGTTGCAAGAATATTTTAACGTAACAATCAGACTTGTAACATCACGCACCAATGACCGATTGTGAAATTGCGTAAGTCTTGTTAATAAAGGAACGGGATTACCAAATTACTATTTTGAGCGACGATCAAAACATTAATTCAGGCATCCATCGGGCTATAAATATGTCTAGTTTCCAGCATTACGAACAATATACAGGAAGTAATGGAGGACAAAATAGTCCTTACAATTACGTCAATATTTCTGAAGTCAAACTTATCTGGCTAAATAAATGATTCTGGGTGCATCCCAGTTTTTATGATTCAATGAAATAATAAAATTTCAAGTGTCATTGCAAGGAACGTAGACGCGCAGCGGCTTCTCGAAGAGTAGCAATCCCAACCATTGTGATCGCTTCATTCCTCGCAATGACGGAAGATTATTAGGTTTTGCAAAAGTGGGATGCTCCCAATGATTCTTGCACTGGCGATTAATTTTAAACTTTTTAGGCATCCTCTAAAAAAAATAAATCTATCAATTAAAGTCATGAACAAACTTTTCAAACCTTACTTTGAGCGTCACGACTCGCGCGTTCCCTTGCGACTATCGTCGTCGCGGGGTCGCTCGTCAATTATTAGAAGATCGGCGAGACGATGGCTATTGGATTGAAGCAAGCATTTGATATTGACAATGACTTGAAACTAGACATAGTAGGATATGGACTTGGTTTAGGTGAAGTCAATTGGTATCAAAACCCTAATTGGCACTGTCCTCAAGTTCTAGCGAAAAAAAGTAACTCTAATGCCAAAAAACCTTGTAGAACCAATTAAGTTTTCCGACAAATATCTCAAAGCAATCTGGCTGACGAATGCGGAAAACTATTACATCGAAAATCGAACTATTGTCGTTAATCTTGGGCAAGAGAAAACTTACATTGCCGTATTCCCAGAGAAATATTTACTTCCAATAACTTCAACTATTCTCAAAGAAGTGAGCTTGAAAACTGGTGATTCTTTGCTATTGATTGAGATTTTTGATTCCATCAATATTGGTGGCATTGTATTGGATCCAGCATGGCATCAATTAGGGGAAATAAGCGACTTTCCCAAAGATGTACCTTTGTGGAAATCCCCTCAATATGATGTGGGAACAGTAGAATTTGACCCCTACTTTGTCACAGGTTTAGCCGATCGACCACAGCAAAATAAGCTTAGGAAGTACCAAGTCAAAGTCAATTTGTGGTTTTCCCCCGCTAATACCAATGCTGCTATCCATAACAAACACGCAGTGCGAGAATTTCTAGAAGTTCACACTCAAATTTACGGCACAGGTAGAATGCAAAAGTTTCATGCTAATGACTTTAATACTCTCTACGAAGATGTGTTAATGAGTCCGGGGGATACTCATATTCCTTTTGCAAGTGTCGATGAGAAGGGAAGATTTATCTATCCTTGGCATCAGTATTATGCTGATACCGATTGTATTTGGATGGCGAATGAATTTCATCCCATCAGTTAAGTTCAATAGTAAGTTAAATAGCAAACTCAATTGTTAATTATTGCCAGAGTAAATCATGTCAAATTCAAATTTTTCTCCCGATCACGCCTACAAATTCCTAAAAGTAGAGGAATATTTTGCTCATTATAGAGAATGGGAAAAGCTGGAAAAAGTAACTTCTCATTCCTTATATTTGGATGAGTCTGATGATAAAGCATTAGCCTTAGATTTTGAAAAAAGTGATGGGCAAAAATGCACAATGCTCATTCAATTTTTACAACAGGATATCTTTCGGGTGCGCTTCAGACCTGATAAAAATCCCACTGGAGGAAATCCTTATACAGATATTAATACCCGTTCGGCAGTTACTAATACCTTCAAAGAATTAAGAAAGTTTTTGGAAGATAAGAGAGGTTCTTTTAGTATCCAGGAGAACAAAATTTCTGACGGTAAGTTTGAATTCATTACCAAGCCTGCCACAAACAGTCCCATTGCTACAACTAAACCTTCCCTTAAACTGGTTGTCAACTATAATCCCTTTACCCTAGAAGTTTTTCATCGTTTCAATGACGGTACAGAATTGAGGGTTTGGAAAACAGCAGAACCTGGCATTTATTTCACAGAAAATGGAGACGAATATTCCATTATTCAAGCAGTTAAAAAACCAGGAAGTGCTAGATATATTGGTTTTGGCGAACAAGGAGGTAAGCAACTCTACAAAAATACCGATCGATTAAATTATTTCAACTACGACAATATGCGTTACCGACAAATATATAATGAAGGACCTCTAGACAACAGAGAACCCCTTTATCATACCGATCCCTTCTTTATGGAATTTAATGGGGCTTGTGATGTTGGTGACGGAGATAGTGTTATTTATGGGATTTTTATCGATAACACCTCTCAAGTGTTGATGGATATTGCTCATGACAATTCCAGTCGTTATATGTTCGGCATCCGCTTTGGCGAACTAGACTATTACTTTATGTTAGGAAAGGAGGCAAAAGACATTCTAGAGTGTTTTACCTCCATTGTGGGCAAAGAAAGATTAAAACCTCGTTATGCCTTGGGATATCATCAAGGGTGTTATGGCTATGAAAGTCGGGGCGCATTAGAATGGGTCGTAGGTAAATATCGATACCATCAAATTCCTCTAGACGGTCTTCACGTAGATGTAGATATACAGAACAATTACCAGACTTTTACCATTGATGAAAATAAGTTTCCCAACCCGCAAGAAATGTTTGGGAACTTAAAAGCTCAAGGGGTAAAATGCAGTACCAATATTACTCCAATTATTAGCAACAAAGACCCCAACTATACTACCTACGCAGAAGGACGAGACAATAATTATTTTGTCATCGATCGACGTTCCAGCGATAACAGAACCAACCAGAATTATAATGTGGGTTACGAACAGTTAGGGCAATATAACGACGCTGAAGGCAACTTTAACAGTGGCAACCCTTATATTGGCGAAGTTTATTATGGGGGCAATCGGGGAACCACTGGCCATTATGCTGACTTTGCGCGACCAGAAGTAAGAGAATGGTGGGGGCGACAATATCAATTTCTGTTCGACATGGGTTTAGAAATGGTATGGCAGGATATGACTACCCCAGCCATCCGCGATACCCGAGGGGATATGAAAGGATTTCCCTTTAATTTACTTTTGAACAGTAACCAATTTTCCCAAGAAAATGTAACCACAGGAGAAGAAGGAACCCCCGAAGAACAACTAGCAGCCCTCAAAATTTGGAACTTGTATTCTTATAATCTCCACAAAGCGACTTATAAAGGATTAAACAATCTTACAGGTCGGGAAAACGGACAAGGGAAAAAGAAACGTAACTTTATTATTGGCCGAGGTAGTTTCGCAGGAATGCACCGTTGGGCAGGTTTATGGACGGGAGATAACTCTTCCTCTTGGGACTTTCTCAAGATGAATGTCGCTCAAGTTCTTTCGGTAGGAATGTGTGGCTTATCTATTTGCGGTCAGGATATTGGCGGTTTTGAACGAGAATATGATTGGGAACAATGGGCAAGTCCAGAACTACTAATGCGTTGGACAGCAGCAGGGGCATTTCTTCCTTGGTTCCGCAACCACTACATCCGCAAAGGACAGAAACAATTCCAAGAACCTTTTATGTATCAAGATTGGTTCTTTGAAAACGGTGTTGCTGTCCCAGACCCCGAATTATACAGTAAGGTTCTTCCCATTTGCAAGCACTACATCGAATTGCGCTATCGTCTCATGCAACTGTTTTATGATGCCATGTTCGAGAGCGTAATTACAGGGGTTCCCATTTGCCGACCCATGTTTCTCAACGATCCTCAAGATAAGGCAATCTATAACGATAAAATTAAGTTTCTCAACGATCAATTTTTTGTGCGAGACGATCTTCTCGTTGCCCCAATTTTAGACCCAGACTCAGAAATTCAGTCTAAACGCGATGTTTATTTACCCGCAGGTAGCAACTGGTATAGTTTCATGGATAATAAATTCCCCCTGACCTATAAAATTGAGGGAGGATCGACTATCAATTTTGAAGCAATTCTCGATGCTAGTTACGGTAAAATTGGTTTCGTTGTACCGATTTACGTCCGTGAAGGGGCAATTATTCCCACCATTGAACTAGAACAATATGTCAAGGAAAAGAATAATAGAGGAGAACCCAACCCTATTACCCTAAATATTTATCCTGGCAGTCAAGGACAATACACCATGTACCTCGATGATGGTGAAAGTCGAGACTCTGCCAAGATCGATCCCCTACAATACAATAACGATCCAGAGGCTAAAGAAGAATATCGGGAAGTCAAAATCTCCCATAAAAAGCCGAGTGATGCAAACACCAGGGAAATTAAAATCGAACGGGGTCACGATCATTATACGCCCCTAGAAACCTATTTCTTCGTTGCCATCTTACACGATCCCCAAGAGCCTAAAGGAAGTTCGGGACCTTTGATGAAGGTAACTATAGCAGGTCAAGCAATTGCTTTAAACAGTGATTCTGATGCCCTCAATTCAGCTAATACTAATGCTTGGTATTACAACCCAAATATCAACATTAGCTTTATCAAAGTATTCGATAATAGCCCTTCTATTACCATCAATTTAGAATATGTCGTCTAAGAGCTAAATTATAATGCGATCGATCTGGTCAAACCGACTAGATCGATCAGTGAAAACGACTCAAAATTGTGCCTCAACCTGTCGTTCATAGATCTGCTGCTAAAGGTAATAATTTTGCATCTGGTAAATCCTCTTTAATTTTGGCGATCGCATTATTAACTGAATCTTTACTACGACCGTTAATAATTACTTCCACACCTTCAGTAGCAAAAGCGGTAGCAATGGCTAGACCTATTCCACCTGATGATGCAGTAACTATAGCTTTCTGACCTTGCAAATTAAGTTCCATAATCAATTCCATTTCAGTGGGTACAATTTTGTGATCTTAAAGAAGGAAAAGCAATCGCTACTCGACCTTTAGTTGAATATTAAAACATTCTTTATCTCTATAATTTCTGTAGAAGTCAATACATCTATGTAACCAACAGGTACTATTACATTTACTTAGGATTTAAGCATTGACAAATGCTGTAAAATATGTATTAGCTAACAAAGAAAGACAGATGCGATAAGCCTTAAGGCATAGCTTCGCTTACCGCTAATCATTAAGGGCTGCAAAAAACGGGCGTTGCTGGATGGAAGTATAAATTTACATTTTTCGATATTATTGAAGAACGATTCTTTGCGCCTTTGCGTCTACCCTGCGGAAAGCCGCACTCCGTGCGTAAGACTGCGCGAACTTAATTCATACCTGGATTCAGCAACGTCATAAAACTAATATCTAAATTTCACAACTCAACTCACCAGATTTTTGAGTAAAGCGAATATTCTCCCGATAATCCACTGGACAATCAATTACCGCCGGTACATCCTGCGCCAAAGCCTCTTTTAAGATGGGGACTAAATCAGTCGCAGCTTCTACGCGGTAGCCTTTTAAACCCATACTTGACGCTAATTTGACAAAATCAGGGTTGCCAAAATGAACAAAGGATGAATTACCTTTACCAAATTGATTTTCTTGTTTCCATTCAATTAAGCCATAGCCACCATCATTAAAAATTAGGGTGACAAAGGCAGTACCCACCCGTAAAGCAGTTTCTAATTCTTGACTATTCATCATAAATCCACCATCTCCAGTTGCTGCCACAATTTTGCGATTGGGATAAACCAGTTTCGCCGCTAAAGCACCGGGAATGGCAATTCCCATGGCTGCAAAGCCATTAGAAATCAAGCAAGTATTGGGACTATGACAATGATAATGGCGGGCAATCCACATTTTATGAGCGCCCACATCAGAAATAACAATATCATCTGGCCCCATTACCTGACGCAAGTCATAAATTAACTTTTGTGGCTTAATGGGAAACCCATCATCATTAGCATATTGCTCGTAATCGGAGCGAATATTTGGTTTTAGACTAATGGCGTAGGGATTAGCTCTAATTTCTCTGTCTGCTAGTTTCAATATTTCCGTGAGGGAATCCGAAATATCTCCTACAACTTCCACAGTGGGAATATAGCTGCTATCAATTTCTGCTGGATTTGCCCCAATATGAATAATGGGAATATTACCTTGAGGATTCCATTTTTTAGGAGAAAACTCAATTAAATCGTAACCGATGGCAATTACTAAATCTGTGTTATCAAAACCACAGGTGATAAAATCCCGTAATTGTAATCCTACTGACCATAAAGCTAAGGGATGAGTATAAGGAATTACCCCCTTACCCATAAAGGTATTTGCGGCAGGAATATTCATCTGGGTGGCAAATTGGGTTACAGCATCGCTGGCTTGGGCGCGAATAGCTCCATTCCCGACTAAAATGATGGGATTAACAGCTTGGGAAATGGCGGCGGCAGCAGCCCTAATACTGGCAAAAGAAGCATAGGTTTTTTCAATGTTGTCCCTATGTAAAGGTTTTCCTTCCACGGGCATAGCGGCAATATTTTCCGGCAAATCAATGTGAACTGCTCCCGGTTTTTCCGTTTGTGCCCGCTTAAATGCCTTACGGACAAGTTCTGGGGTAATGCTTGGTCGGACAATTTGTTTATTCCACTTAGTAACAGGAGCAAACATTGCTACTAGATCTAAGTATTGGTGGGATTCAATATGCATTCTATCTGTACCCACCTGTCCGGTAATTGCCACTAGGGGAGCACCATCTAGATTGGCATCGGCTACCCCAGTCATTAAGTTAGTAGCTCCCGGTCCCAGTGTAGAAAGACACACTCCAGCTTTTCCTGTCAGCCGTCCGTAAACATCTGCCATAAAAGCTGCACCTTGTTCATGGCGGGTAGTTATAAACTGGATAGAAGAATTTTTCAAGGCTTCTAGAACGTGCAAATTTTCTTCCCCAGGAAGTCCGAAGACGTATTCCACCCCTTCATTTTCCAAACATTTTACTAATAGTTCTGCTGTGTTCATTTGTGTTATTTTCCCCTCATCCTTAGCTTCTTAATATTATTGGGACTTACCACGTTAACGGAAAAATCAAGTTATGCAATTTTAGATTTTGAATTTTAGATTTTAGATTGTGAAAAATGGATCATCTTTTGGTGATTTTGTCAGGTAAGCATTGCCCACCTGACAATTATTTATATTTACATCACAATCTATTTTGATAATGGGTAAATCTGAGTTATTTATTATAGGACTTACGCACTCGTTATGAGAAGTCAGGTAGTTGGGATTGCTTCCTTGCGTCGCAATGACTGTACTTGCGTTGTCCATGCATAAGTCCTGTATTAGTTACAGTATTAGTTACAGTAACTGATAACTGATAACTGATAACTGATAACTGATTTATTTCACCCACACAGTTTTAAGATTGACAAATTCATGTATGCCTTGAATACTTAATTCTCGACCATATCCAGAACGTTTAATACCACCGAAAGGTATACGGGGATCGGACTTCACCATGCCATTGATAAATACACCTCCGGCTTCGATTTCATTAATCAAACGCTGCTGCTCTTGGGGTTCGGTTGTCCAAGCACTAGCACCTAAACCAAAGGGAGTATCATTAGCTAGCTTAATTGCCGCATCAATATCTGGAACCCGGAATAACATTGCCACGGGACCGAAAAATTCCTCTTTGGCAATGGGATGTTCTGGAGGAATATCGGTAATTATGGTTGGTGGATAGTAGTTACCAGAACTATCTGCCACAGGATTTCCACCTAAAATAACTTTTGCCCCGACATGCACGGTTTTTTGCACCTGTTGGTCTAAATCCTGGAGAATTTTCGCAGTTGCCAAAGGACCAATATCAGTGTCTGGAACCATGGGATCGCCCACTTTTAATGCCTGAAATTTTTCTAATAGTAGTTTTTCAAATTTATCTGCGATCGCATCTACCACTATAAAACGTTTTGCTGCAATACAAGATTGCCCGTTATTCAACATCCGTGCTGTAGTTCCAGTCACAGCTGCTGCTTCTAAGTCAGCAGTTTCTAACACAATGAACGGATCGCTACCACCCAATTCCAAAACGGTTTTCTTAATTTGTGTTCCTGAGGCTGCGGCTAAAGATGCACCAGCAGGTTCACTACCCGTCAGTGTAGCGGCTTTTACTCGGTCATCTGCCATTAAGTCTGCTACCTGACTCGCACCAATTAATAGGGTTTGAAATACCCCCTGAGGAAAACCTGCTTGATGGAAAATACCTTCAATGGCCAAAGCGCATTGGGGTACATTGGAGGCGTGTTTGAGTACAGCCACATTCCCTGCCATGAGTGCGGGTGCGGCAAAGCGGAACACTTGCCAGAAAGGGAAATTCCAAGGCATTACCGCCAAAATTACCCCTAATGGTTGATAGCGGATAAAACTTTCGCTAGCATCAGTTTTTGCAGGCAAATCTGCCAGAAATTCAGCACCATGTTCGGCATAGTAACGACATACTAAAGCACATTTTTTTGCCTCTGCGATCGCACTTTTGTAAGTTTTGCCCATTTCCAGGGTCATCAACTTGGCAAATTCTTCGTGATTCTGTTCTAAAATATCAGCACAGGATTGTAAAAATTGCGATCGCTGCTGAAAACTAGTATGACGATATTTCTCAAAAGCCTGCTGTGCCAAATCTAGTTTGGCGGCAATTTCTGTATCTTTGAGTGGCTCAAAGGTTTTCAATAATTCCCCAGTGGCAGGGTTAATAGTGGAGATAGTCATTATCTGACCTCCCGTAACAATTTTTTGGGGTAGCATCCAAACTGCTTAAATCTCAATTGTGGAAGCTACTACCCAAATTCTAGTCTTTTAAAACTGTTTTGTTGGGTTAATGTTAAACTTTCTCAACTTTTCCAGCTTGAATATATACATAGTATGCAAGTATCAATACTTAAACAATATCATCGGCAGGTTAATACTCAGTTTTGCTCAACTATGAGCCATTCATTTTCTTCTCTCTCACTCTGATGTTGTCCAATTAGTAAATGGACGAAATTGAATTTTCTCAATCATTTTGTGGTGGTATTGGCATTTACCCTGGTTAAACATCTTCACCATTCGGTTGTCATCCAATTTTGGATTTTGGATTGACGAGCGACGCTTCATTGAATATCGACAGTATTTTTACTGTATTTACATTTATACATGTTATGGATGACACTAATAAATTACTGAGGATAAAATTACAATATCGAGATCATCTCAGCTTTGCCTTATAAAGCATCTCTAATGAGATGATATATCTCCAAGAAAAAAGATTGCAACTAAAAATTCAGCATAAATATGAAAATCAAACTTCTATTATCAGCATTACTAATTTCTGCGTTTACTAGCATTAATGGAGCAGCTTTCGCCCAAACCATTGGATATACAAACATTGCAGACAATAGCAATGCAACTAAAAATGTTAAACAGAACCAAAAAATAAATAACATCAAAAAATTAATTCAGATTACCGGTGCCAAAAAAATGTCTCAACAAATGATGAATCAAATGATTGCTGGGATGAAGAAGCAATTACCTCAGGTGCCACAAGCATTTTGGGATAGTTTTGTTGCCGAATACGATCCAGATGTTATGATGGATAAATTCATTCCGGTCTATGCTAAATACTATACCAATGCAGAGATAGAACAAATGATTGCATTTTATGACACTCCTTTGGGGAAAAAAATTACTAGAGTTATGCCCCAAGTCATGCAAGAATCTATGCAGATTGGTCAAAGATATGGTGTAGAAATGGCACAAACAGCCTTGAAGAAATTGCAAGCAGCAGGATACTTACCCAAGAAGTAACTGAAAATATATTTTCTTACCATAGCAACCATCATCTGTTATCCTGATGTGGTTGCTTTGACACTCTCTCAAGTGACGAAGATTATTATTTCATAGGGAGGCTGAAGCATTTACCCTGGTTACCCATCTTCACCCTTCGGCTGTCAAACATAATTCTTATATATCTATATTCCCAATGACTGATTTTCACCAGAGGTCATTGCAAAAATAAAAGATTTAATGTATGGTTTGTGGCATCTAATTCACTTAGATGAAATCAGCTAATTGTTTGTAAATCAGGTGAAGTTTGTGAATCAAAAACTCAAACGAAAACTCGATATTCATAGTGACAAAATTGCCGAACTAGAAGCCAAGTTAAATTATGCTTACCAAGCTCTTGAAAGCCTCAAACAACAAAACCAAGAATTAAAAAACCAAGTAAATAAATTTAGGGATAATGGAGGTGATAGAGCTACTATTGTAGTTGCGATCGCTTCTGATTATCCTCGCAATAAGCAATCGGATAGGGCAAAACCACAACAGTCTATTCAGTATCGGCTTAAATTCTTATTATATGAGATATCACAAAATATAAGCAAGTACAAATTTCGTCTGACTCAAAACTGGTTATCGTTACAAAAATATAGATATCTGACTTTTATACTTGTAGGTTCTATTAGCTTATTGAATATTAATGAATTTTTCTTAAATCGAAAAGATAGCAACTCTTATACCTTTGAAAATCAGCCACAATCTCTGACATTACAAAATGAAGCCCTGCCATCAGAACCATATTATAAATTAGTCAAAATTGTTAAAAAATCTGAACGTCTAGAATTTATCTATAATGTCAAAAAACGTCCCACCTTTAAGCGAAGTCAGAAGCTGGATAATATTATTGAGAAAATACTCGCCCATACTCGCTCTCAACAATTATCCTCAAGATACTTATCATTGACCTTAATAGATTTAAACAAAAAAACAATTTCTGGATATAGGCAACATACCAGAAGATATCCAGCTAGTGTTGCCAAATTATTCTGGATGGTTGCTATCAAATCTAAAATGCAAAAAGGATTGATTCAGGCTAATGCTCAGATGAATAATGATTTACAAAAAATGATAGTTAGATCTGATAATAATGCATCTAGCCGCATAATGGACTGGATAACTAACACAAAATCTGGTCAGGAACAGTTGGGAGTTAGAAAGTTTAATCAATGGCGAAAAAATCGGTTAACAGTGAACCATTTTTTTCAAAAAGCAGCATATAAAAATATTTATCTTGCTCAAAAAACCTTTCCTATTTATGACATACCAATGACCACTCCCACTGGTCCAGATTTGCAACTCCGTAAACATAATACTGCTCGTCCTCAGGCTAATAAAATCACAACATTCCAAGCTGCTAGACTGATGTCTGAAATTGTTTCTAGTAAAGCTCTGACAGCAAAAGATTCCCAACAAATGCTCGGTTTACTCAAAAGAAAGCTACGTCCAGCACCAGGGAAAAAGTTACCATCTTATCTCCCTGGGTTTAATCCAGTGGTGGGCTTTTTTGGACAGTCTTTGTCTGGGAATAGAGTCGGTTTTTTCGCTTCCAAAGCTGGTTGGACTTCATATTGCCGCGTAGAAGTTGCCTATGTGGAAAGCAAAGATAAAAAAACCCGTTATATTCTAGCTATGTTTGGGAATAATCGAGCCTATTCAGAAAATGCTCGAATTTTCCCCCAAATATCTAGACTTGTTTTTAATCAGATGAGAAATTCCGTACCATAAATCATGGTTATAGCCTTAATTGAACTGGATTGGATTAGAGAGTCAGGTAAAATTACCCACTCTTTAATCTGTAAATAATTGTATCAAGATGATTGTAAAGATTTTATCTCTGATAACATAGATGCGATCGCTTGCAATCCAAACAGAGATTCTAGTATTTCTCTCTCAATATATGTATTGGAAGAATTGGACAAACATTTGCAAATAGCCTCTACAAAATCATTAGCATTGTCAGCGATATTAAAGTAATCATGTAGTTGTTTTGGCAAACCAGCAATACCTTGGGGAGTAGAAACAATAGGTCTTTTAGCTGCTAACATTTCTATAGATTTAATACTAACACCACTACCAGTGAAAATGGGATTAATTAAAACCTTACCAGACTGATAAATTATATCGGCGGAGACTGGATTGATTTTGATATCTACTCCCGGCGTTTCTGTACATATTTGTTTGATTTTAGGCACTGGGTTGGAGCCAGCTATGAGTACTTTAACTTCGGGTAATTTATCATAAATTTTAGGCAAAATATTTGTTAAAAACCAGACTATACCAGCTACATTATTATCATTATTAAGATTTCCTAAGAAGACTATGTCATAGGGATAATTTGTTTTAGGTTGTACTACTTTATCCTCACTGATGTCTTTTTGGTTAAAATCTATCAGTGGTGGTAAGTAACGTCCGTTTGTCAGTCCTTGCTTTTGCCAAAAACTTAAATCATCAGCAGATATATCATAAAAGATAGCACTACTTTTTAATATGTATTTTTCGTAGCTCTCTAAATTAGTTAGCGACAATTGTTTTCTGAATTTAGCCAAACCAGTTGCCGATGATAGTAATCTCTGGTGATACAGATGTTCTATATTATGGGATCGCGTCACCAAGGGCACATTTAATTTTTCCCCTAAACCCATAGCAAGTTCGCCACCATGAATGCCATCTAAAAAAATGGCATCTGGATGGAAATTAGATACCTGAGAGATTAAGTTTTCTAGTTCTTCTCCTCTGACAATTCTAGAAGTTACTTCTAAAGGGTATGAGAATAAATCAATAATTTTTCTAGCAATCGCACAGGTATTTTTTTTATAAATGATGAAATGAGTCTGTTTAACATATTGATTAATAGCTGTTAATTCCTCAGATGTTGGTGACTGATGAACCCATGTAATTAACTGTATTTCTACACCTAATTGAGAGATACCTTGAATTCGTCGCCAAATATCTACCCGCGCACCATGATTAGGTGGATAAGGCATCTCGTGAGAGACTATAGTTATTTTCATTGTAATTATATTAATTTTTAAGGGTTTTTAATTTTATTTTTCCCATCCTGATATTGATTATTCACATCACAAATAAGATATTTTATTTACCTCACAATTATCTTGCGTAATCGGATTTATGTGATGGACAATTGCCCTAGCAGTACCCACATTAAGAAAACATATTTCAGTTTAAATCATCTGACAAAAGACTTCCATGTATCGATTAGACCCACTCTTTAATAGATTTTCTATATCTGTGGCATTCTTCCATTCAGACCAGTTAAATCCCTCTTGGCAATCAATAACATAATTAAATTTGACTAATCCTTGATATAAATCAGAGAGAATGGATATACATTCTAAACCTTCTTCTAAAAACTCAGGAAGATTTAACTCAAATGAGAGATATTTTACTTTGTTATTTAACCCTTTGATCACATTTTTTTCATATCCTTCAACATCGATTTTGATCAAAGTAGGAATACCAAATTTAGCAATTAATTTGTCTAATGTTATGACATTGACTTGGTACGAAGAATTAAAGCTTTGTAAGGAACGAAAGCGTGATAATGATACATCCTGTAAAACTTCTTTCCATTTAGGACTTAATGTATTATATGCAGAGCCTGGAGTATTAACATAAAATATTTGTTTACCTTCTTGTTCTCCTACTGCTCCTTCAATTATCTGAAAATTTTTATGCTTCCAAAAACGCTTGTTGAGAGTTTCTATATTTGTTTTATCTGGATCAATAGCAATAACATTTGTGCCAATCCTGAGAAAAATATCAGCCTTGTCTCCTTTATTTGCTCCAACATCAAACACCATATCTTCAGGTTTCAGCCCCAGAGATTTGTAAAAATTTATTTCCAGCGCTCTTGATTTTAAGAAGCCTGACTGATTAAAGTTCATATAAATATCATACAAAAATGGTGCTCTATATTTTAAATAGTCATATATATTGAGCCTTTGAACTACGGTCTTTAAATTTTTATTTATATCTTTCATCTTGTCAGATATCTGAAAATACAATTAATAAATGAGTGATAAAAATTGAAATTTCAACTAAGTATGCTAACTAAATTATTTCTAGGATATGTTAGTAATAGTTTAACCTAATTAATGGTTTGCTTTTCCTGACTCAGCCCAATCTTGTGAGAGTCTTCAATTTAATTTAGTTGATTGACTTATTATTGTAAATTTAATTGGATTAGGCTTACAAAAATATGCTAATAGGTTAATATAGGTAGCCTGATAATAGATTGCTGGCTCTGTTATAGTCCAAGAATCTTCTGAAAAACGTCTCCAAAAATTCCAGGCACTATTCCAATCTTTATATGCCTTTTGCGAGGGTTCATCAAAAGGAGGAGAAACCTGTTTCACAGAATAGTATTTATTCGGTCCGCCAGACAACAACCCAGGTGCAGAACCGTACTTAGAATTAGTACCATCGTAAATACTACCGTTATGAAACCAGCTATGATATATTTCCATAACACTATTTTCTGCACCTACATTAGCACCTTTTTCCCCCATGTTGGTTAGGTAAACCCATGAAAGGGGATTACGACCATGAATATAGTGGAGATACTCTTCAGCATTCTGCTCGTAAAACTGGTTGCGTGACTCATCCACATCCAATAATCTAGCGAATAAAAAGGTCATACCCCAGTTAGCTTTTACCTGATTAGAACCCCAATAATAATCCCAAATAAAAGCACGATATGGATCATCTTTGTTGATATCAAGATTGTTGAACCAAGTAGTTGTAGTTTTGATAGCATTTTTAATTTCAGTCACCTTTGTCTGATCTGCGCCTTTAGTTTTGCTATAGGTCACATAGGCAAGTTGCTGAGACCAAGGATGATCTTTGCCTCCCATGGGATCGAACCAACCATCTTTTAGGGGTGTATAATGACTCTCAAAATATTCTTTATAGATAGTTTTGCCTGTTGTCCGGTAAAGTTCTGCCGCTGCCCATAGGCGATACATTTGATCATTTCCTTCCTCATCCCCTTGAGCTGCACAGCTTAATTTCCCTTTATCACCATAGTCATGTCCATCTTTGGGAGTTTTGTTGGAATTTTGTTCAAGATACCCCCAAGCTTTTTCTGAAGCAGTAATCAGTTGATTTGCATAGCTTGGGTAGACATTTTCAAATTGTTTAAATAAACGAGATGCATTAGCACTGCCAATAACTAAGCTAGCTGTTGCCCAGGTAGTAGGTTCAGTATAATACCTCCTCTTTTTATCATTGTCTGGTATTACTTCACCGCATTGATGACTGGAAACTCGATTGGCAACAGATCCATCTGCCATTTGCATCCGTAAAATCCAATCTAATTCCCACTTAATTTCATCTAAAATATCGGGAACGCCATTGCCACTTTCAGGAACATTGTAATTATCGGGAAATATACCAGGATTTATTTCATAAGCATTAATTAAATTCCACAGAGTTTTGGCGGTGAAGGAAACATATTTATTCATATCACCAGCATCGTGCCAACCACCATGAACATCCTTAGGTGGAGTTTTTTTCGTATAGCTTTGTGCTGCTAAATCTTGATGAACTCCAATATGGCAAGCAGCATGAGTCCATTTCCCCCCATACTTGGTAGGAATTTCTGTACCACAACGTTGATAATAAAAAGCTCTCACCGCAGCTTTCATCACAGGATTATAGATATCATCCCGAATTTTAAAGCTATAGGAACGAACTTTATTAACTGGATCGTAAATATAGTAAGCACCTTGAGTTTTAAAGTTACTGAAGTCTCCCCACCAAATTTGATCTCCAGAACTAGTATCTATTTTTTCATTTTTCCAAGGTACAACTGAACCAGTATATACAGTTGCGTCATTATCTTCTCGACGAATTTCAAACTTACCACCTGGCAAATAAGAAATCTGAGAATTTTGACCTTTGACAGGATTAGCAAATATAGCCACTTTTACAGCTTGCGATCGCCAACCGAACTGGTCAATTATTATCTGTTGTGACAGGGGAAAATTCTGGGCATTCACACCGAAACTCGTCACGATAAATACTATAGATAATCCCAGAAATATTCTTGCAACTAATAAATTTTTTACCTGATTCATGTCTGGTATTTTTATAGTTAAGCAATTTGTTTTATTAGTTGCTGGTATTCTGGAACAGACATTCCAGATTTAGCCGATATCATCACAGTTAAATGCTCTGGTCGAAGATGATCAAAAAAATCTTGTAACTGCTCAGATGACATTACTTCTTCTAACCAGTATTCATGACAAATATTTTGCGGATCGCAATAATGTCCAGATTCATCCTTTAAGACTTGATCGACAAAAATTCCATAAAGGATATATTCAGAAAAATTCCAGCAACTAGCAATGGTTTCAATCCATTCCCGTCCAGAAATATTTTCAAGGTGTTGATATAATTTAAAAACATTTTCCCGTTTCCAAGTAATCAAATTACCTATGTAGTTTGGAGCAGGAAAGTTCATCGGTGGTAATTCTAATAACTGAGTAGCAGTTTCATACCATTTGTAATGTGTTTGCATTTGTATATCTATGGCTTCAGGTTCGCGAAAAAAACGAACTTTACCATTATTAACAAAGCTGTGAAAGTTCAAAGGTCGCACAAAAATAACATCTGAATCTACAAACACAAAAGCATCATGATTAATGTATTGGGCAATTGATAATTTTACAATTTGTTGTAATAACCAGTTGCGAATAGGAAGAGTTTTGAAGCTAAACCAGCCATTTTTGAACAATGGTATTTTTTGAATCCACCAAGGTAGTACTGATTCTACTGTAATGATTTCAGTATTTGATTTCTTTAATTTTTGAAACAGCGCTAGGTCTTTTCGATCTACAATTATGTAATGATTAATAGAAGCTGGTAAAAATTTTTCTATGCTCCAACATAAGAGTTGGCATCTTTCAAAATCTGGAGCATAGCTAGGAGTAATCAGGCAAAAATCTGTTTTGTTCATAAATGAAATTATAAGTGTTGTTTAAATGATATTTTTGAAAGTATAGGTAAAGACTGATACTGTTTCCCGGCTTGATTACATCAATATTATGAAACTTTATTTCTCACCAATGCTTCACACAGATTTAAATGAATATTATCTTCTTTATCTTTTATCATTTTTTTGCCTCATTTATAAACCTATCCCACTAATCATATTTATGCTCAAAATTGAAAGCTTATTGAGCAATAAAATCAAAACAAAAAATCAAGTTTTTCAAGCACATTTTACTTGAAGAAGTAAGTATTTTTAGAATAGTGGTATAGGTTCATATTTCGGACGGGTCTAATTAAGGTGAGTTGCTTTAGGAAAGAGTTTCTTTCTATACAACTCCCCAGACCCTGTTTGCATCTCAATACTTCGACGTACTGTCCACTCCAAAATAATCCCTAAACAGACAAACCGGTCACTTAGAGCCATGGGAATTTTGAACAGCGATGACAGGTAGTCTCTCACCTTAATCAAACCCGTTACAGGCTCTGAGATTTTTTTAACTTCCGGATCGTACCATTTAAGACGAGAGTAGTGATCTTCTATTTTAGCCATGTAAGATTCGGGATGACTGCGACGACAAAACAGACGATCATTTGTATAACCTACCGGTCCCTGTAGAAGCATTTCATATGTAAAGTTCCGGTCAGATCCAACATAGCTGGCATTAAGGCTAGTTTTAGTAATGAAATCAGTCCGCATTAACCCCCAAAAATCGGTGAAATGTATTGTCCAGAGTATTCTCCAGACCCGCTCACCCACATTAGGACTGTCAAATTGGAAGTCATCGTCGTAGGTTCCGACCTTATTCCCATAATTATCAATATCAAAACTCGGACTATGAGCGATCGCTAACGACGGATCACGGTCTAACAGTTCGACACATCGAAGGAGGTAATCTGGCTCCAACACATCATCGTGTGCAGCCCACTTGAAGTAAGGTGCACCATCTGGCTGGAATACATAGTTACAGTTTGGTGCTGCACCAATATTCTTTTCCTGCCGATGATAAATGATGCGATTATCCTTACTAGCATATTCGCGGCAAATGTCCTCTGTAGAATCAGTTGAAGCATTGTCACTAATTAGTAAGCGGAAATCAGTGAAAGTTTGTGCCAGGATGGAATCAATCGCATCACGAATATAGTTTTCGCCATTGTACACTGGCATTCCGATAACTACCCTGGGCTGATGATTGGTAGACATAATTTTTCAGTGTTTCATTTACTGTTTATCAGCATTTCATTTATCAAATCATAATCCGATTATGATTTGATAAATGAGATAGCTTCCATTCATTTTTGCTATATTATTTTCTCTTTATTGTTCTCTTTCTTATATAGAATATATACTATCAACCATAAAAAAATCATTTTTAAACCATCTGAAATTAAAGTAGCCCAAGCTGCTCCTTGCCAAGAATATAAAGGAATTAGATAATAGTTTAATGAAAGGTTAAACAAGGCAGTAAATAATTGTAATATACTGCGAATATTCTGATATCCTGCTCCGGCTAAAGTATCAGCTGCTATCCACTGTATGCCAATGATAAAAGGCATTGGCGATAACCAATATAAGATTGGAACTGAAGCTATATATTTATCACCCAATAAATAAGCAATAAAGGGAGCAAAAAGTAAATAACCTATAATCGCTATAATCCCGTAGATAAAAGCAATAGGTATGAGACGTTTAGCAAATTTCAAGGTACCAGAAACGCCAAAGATTCCCTCCTTAAAGAATTTACCATAAGTCGCTCCAAACATAGCAAGCATTGGTATATATGCTACTTCGATAAAACGGTAAGCAGCTGCGTATAAACCTGTAGCTTCTAATGTTGAAAGACTAGCTAGCATTGTTTTATCAATACTAGCATTGATAGTATCAGAAGAAATACCTAGTGAAAAATATATTCCATGTTTAATATTCTCTTTTATTCGTGATAGTTTAGGTTCTGGAAACCCTAGCATATGATTGACATATAAAACTGATATGATTGCTGTAGTTCCTGCCGCAAAACAATATAGAAACCCCCAAAATTGTATATCATATATTTTAAAATAAGCTAGAGCAATTGCAGCTAATAACTTATTAAAATTAAACATAACTTGCAGTTTTGCTGTTATCTTATGGTAATTTACAGCTAAAAATGCCATGCCAGAAAGGTTAGATAGTGCCATACATAATATGTCAGACAAAAGAACAAAAAATATGACAGTGGAAGGGATAGATGTTGGCAAGATAACCTTGGCGACAAAAAATGAAAGTAAAATTAAGACATTCCCTGATAAAAGAGTTGTGACAATTGCATTACCCCAGTATTCGTTAAATAAATCTTTGTTCCTAGAGACATTTTTAATTAGGATATCTCCACTTCCTAAAGTGGCGAAAGGATGTACAACTACTGCAAATGCGCTGACACCCATAAAGATGCCAAGATTTTCTTTGCCTAGGAACCGCGCAATTAGAATAAAATATGCTGCTTGCATAAAAATCCCAATCGCTCTACCTGACATCATCCACAAGGTAGCACGGAATAATTTATGTTGGAATAGACTAAGAATACGATTTTTTAATAGTGCTAAATACTTCATATTTATTACCTATAAAATCTTGATTTTTGTTTGTAAAGATCATACAAAAATATTGGTTGTTCAGTATTTTTACTATTCTCTGAATATCCCTCTTATTAGTAAAGGGAGATGAAGTTTCAAAAGGCAAATAAATAAGCAGTTTTCATCAGGACTTACCCATAGACAACGTAAGCAGAGTCATTGCGATGCAAGGAAGCAATCTCAAACACCTGATTTCTCGTAAAGAATGCGTAAATCCTATTCATATAAGATATAAATTATAACTATCTATAGATTAGATTACCCAGAATGTTTGTCAAATTATCAATAGTTAATAAAGCTTGTGATAATTTATAGATTAATATTTATGGTGATTACCCTGACCGGGAAAATACTCAGTAAAAAATACAAGGATTACTGCGACATCAATGATTATATTAATTTAATTTTCAATACTTATAAGATGGTTTTACTTCAGCTATTAGACGTGATGGATATTTTTGTGATTTTTCGGGAGGTATGAATATTGAAATAGACAATGCTGTATAAAGCACCCACAAAATATTATTTTCTCCGACTAATCTACCTTCAGTAATAGTAGACATAACAATATATGTCAAATAGATCAATGGCCAAAGTCCATCCGTGCCTAAAGTTACACGTGCTAACCAAATTGAACGGCATATATTTATTACAAATCCAATCACATAAGTTAATAACCCAATTAAGCCGAATTCAAGCCACAACTCCAGCCAAGCATTATGGGCATAAGGTACGGGCCAGCGAACTGCTCGGACAACATACGCAGATGGACCATCCAGTCCATTCCAGAATGATCCTAAACCATAGCCTAGCCAAAAACGTTTTTGGATCATGTCCCACGCAAAAGCCCAAATGTCTGTGCGCCCCGTCAAAGTAGCATCTTTACCAATGGCACTAAACAACACCTGTGAATTTTCAATGTAGATAAAATAAGAAATCAGACCGAGTGTTATCAGCAATATAAATGTAGGAACCATAAACATATATCTCAATCGAAAAGTTCGATATAGGAATAGTGCAAAGAATAGGACTAAGGTATTAACCATGCTTGTAGTAGATCTCGCCAATAATAAGAGGACAATTACCAACCCTAGTCCCATATATAAAATAAACTTTCTTTTTGGAGAGATCATTGTTAACATGAAAATCAGAATTGCACTCAGGGCAAGTGCTTGACCAAAAAAATTTTTATGAGTAAAAATTCCTCTTATTGCCCCTGCGTGAACTGCTCCCATAATGCCATATTTTGGCAGAGCAACAATAAAAATGGTACTTAATACTAAAATTAATATATATACAAAACCTAGAATTTTTACCTGATCTTTTATGGAATAACGAGTCCCGAAATATAAGCCGAATATAGTTGTTCCAATTAATTGAATACAGCTTTTTATTGCCGCTTCACGATTATAAGACCATATCAATGATGCAATAGCAACTGCCAGTATTAGCCAGATAATTTTATTCTTACTGATATAATATACTGCTTTTTCCCAGCGAAATAATAAAAAGAATATGGCACAGATATAAGTTAGCAAATATAATAATACATTCGCAGTTAAATTTACTGATGCAAAGTCAAATCCATCTCCTTCACTGGCTCCTCCAGATACAATTAGAGGCAGCCAGTCTGCGATATAATGGATAAGAGATAGAACCGTAAAAACTAATTCAAAAAATATAAAATATTTTCCTACTTTTATTCCCATAATGTATACAAATAAAATCTAGCCAATACTCGCAAATTCATGATTTTGTGGAGGAATTAATTAGGGGATATGTGAGAGGACAATTGAAAAGTATTATTTAACACTTAAACCTAGTGGCTATAAGTCGCAGCTACACAGCCATAGAGCAATACAGTTCACTTAAGACTACAAACTAAAACTGGCATATAGGACTAATATTTGATTTTTGAAATATACGTAGGGTATGGATTGCGTTATATTTTACTGTCGCTCCGTACGAACCCACTCTCTCTGAGGACGCAGCAGAAAAACTAGATATATAGGAATCTTCCAAAGAATGTAAAAAGGTACAGCTAGAAGTGCTGTCATGGGTAAGTCTGTTCGCCCAAACTTTGCCCAAGCACTAACAATGGATACAAATAACAAAAGTCCTGCGATCGCTAGAATAATCACTGGAGTCCAACTTGCTCCTAATATTCCCAAACTCAACGCGCAGACCATGACCACCAACCAGATGAGAACCAACAAGGATAGGGGTGGTACACATAGGTCTAGTGCTATTGCCAACAAATCTAAACGTTTTTGACTGATTGACGCTTTGAGTAATTGTGGGACTTGAGTGATTAAAGTCTGCAAATGACCATGTTCCCAACGTATCCTTTGACTTTTGGCAGCTTGCTCCTGCTGGGGTAAAATTCCTGTGACTTTTGCATCTAAGCAAAATAGGGGTGGATGTCCAGCGATCGCTAGATCCACGGCTAGCTGGATATCCTCAACAATATTGCTATTTGCTAAAGACACTTTACTAATCACCGACCAAGGAAAAGCCATACCTGTACCCTGTAATAAACAAGGTAATCCCATCTGAGCTAATCCCTTGGGACGGACTAAATTCTTGACCATAAATGCAAAGGCTGAAATCCCATCCCTTGCATTGGGTTGAGCAGGGCGTGCCAAGAGATAGCTTGCTTGTACAGGTTGTCCGGAAGCCATGGCCAATGCAGCTATCCGCTCTATCATACCTTCATGGATATGACAGTCAGCATCAAGCATAACAACAACTTCCGGTGGGTCTGTCTCAATCGAACGCAAGCCATAGTCTAGGGCATACCCTTTTCCCCTCTGTTGTGGATCTAGCCGTTCGATAACCGTCGCTCCTAATTTACGACTGACACTTGCCGTTTCATCTGTGCAATTATCAGCAATAACTACTAGCCGATCTTGAGGTCTTAATTGTGGCATTAATGTTTCTAAAGTAACAGTAATACCCAAGGCTTCATTATGAGCTGGCACCAAAACTGCAATCCTTGGTCTAGGCTTGCTAATATTCTCTGCCTGAGACTGATTAGATAATAATGCTGTGCAACATTCAACAAACAGAACGCTAATTATAATTAAAATTATCAGAGAGATGACAACCCATAAAATATTCAAAAAAAACATAATTTATATTGTTATAAGAAAACATCTTATTGCAAATTTATGAATTAAAATACAGTTTTAAATGCATAGCTTTATTGACATAGTTTGATAACTCATTGAGGGTAGAATCAGGAATTATTAGGAACAATATCAAGTTGATTAATCAAAAATTTACCGTTTGTTAGGATGGTACAAAAGATTTTATGTAAACATATAGTCTTATGCAATGATTCACAAAATATTTATCAGGTGAGGCGACATTTTATAATATGTTGAATAGTTTACTCAAAGGAGTTGGGGAACTACTTGAAGTATAATCACTCCAGTCTTCATCCGTCAAGTAGGTCTTCGCATGGTAAAAATAGCTATTAAACTCTTTCTTATTGATCCCGTTGACAACTAAACCCAAAACATTTTGTTCTGAACGTTCTAGCATTTCTTTAGCCAAAGTTGCACTCTTACGGTCAAGAATTTCTGGTCGATTTACTAGCAAAATACCATCACTCATCCTACCTAAAGTTAAAGCATCAGCTGTCAACAGTAAGGGTGGAGAATCAATAATTACAAAGTCATACTTGTCTGTAGTAGACTGGATAAATGAAGACATTCGTTGGGAATCTAAAAGGGCTAATGAATTAGGAGGTTTAACACCTGAAGTGAGGATTTCGAGATGTTCTATATCCTGACAGACTGCTGGGCTAAATTCTGTTTGACCAACTAGTAAATTGCTTAATCCCTGATTATTGTTTAGTTCCCAGATATGATGCTGAACAGGTTGACGAAGATCTGCATCAATTAATAAGACTCTACGTCCTAGTTGGGCCATAACCGCAGCTAAATTGGCCGCCACTGTAGACTTACCTTCTTTTGGCACAGAACTAGTGACTACAATCACTCTTAGTTCTTTATCTGAACTGAGAAATTTGATATTTGCCTGAATCATGCGGTAAATTTCACCAATAAAAGAATTTGGTGCATTTCTAACTGGAACTTCCGGAATTATCAGCTCTAAATCTTTTTTACGTGATGTAGATTTGTTCTGCTGCAATGAGGGAATAATTCCCAGTAATGTATATGCAAATAATTCTTTAATTTCTTCTAGGTTCTTCAGAGATTTATCTCTGATCTCTAAAAGCAGGATTGAACTTGTAGAGAGGAATAAACCTAGCATAATTCCTAGAAGCAAAACTACAATATGTTTCAGAGTACTTCCTTTTTCAGGAATTTCAGCCGGTTGAATAATATTAACATTATCTGTTTTTTTATTTTCTGTAACTTGCACTTCTGGAAGTTTAGTTAGCAGAGTATTATAAGTTGCTTTCGCTGCTTCCACTTTTCTTTCTAGTATCTCCTGCTGTTGCTGTAGCTTTGGCAACAACAAAGATCGCTTTTGATAAATATCTCGGGACTGATATAAAGAAGCAAGTTGTTGAGTTAATTTTAAATTTTCGATTGCAGAGGTAATAAATTCCTCCACTAAATTTGCTTTCATATCCCGGCTCTGTAATAAGCCATAAGGAATTACAGCCCGATTATTTGCAACTTCCCGACTTTTTTGTTGGATGAGATTCTCTAAAATTGCTTTTTTATTCTCTAAGGCAATAATATTAGGGTGTTGATTCAAAAATAGCTTCTTTTGATTAGTTAATTCACTCTCAACTGTTCTTAGCTCTGCAAGAGCTGACTGTATCTCAGGTGAAGTACTGAGAATATTTACAGTCATGGCCTGTTCTAGATTTAAACCTAACTCACGTTGGAGTTTTGTCGATTGAGCTCTAACAGCATTTAGATCAGATTCAAGAGTCGTAATTTGTCGATTTAATGCTGCAATCTCTAATACAGTTGTTTCTGCTTCTTTTGCTAGATCTACAACTTGATTTTGCTCTCTAAATTTGCGAAGTCTTGCCTCTGTTTTTAACACTTCCTTCTCTATTTCTGGAAGTTCTTTATTAATAAATTGGCGAACAGCTATGACTTCAGAACGATTTTTCTCCGTTTGATTGTCGATGTATAGATTCATCAATGTGTTAACCACATCTGCTGCTTCCTGAGGCTTTTTACTTTTGTAGCTAATTTGAATTACATCTGTTGCTCCTATAATCTTGATATCAATTTTTTTCTTCAAATCTTCAGGTTTGAATAGTTGACCTTTGTTGTCTTTAAGCTGTAGCTTTTTAATCGTCTTTTCTAAAAGAGGATGAGAATTAAGTACCTCTATTTCTGTAGTTAGAGGTGTCTGATTCGCTACGATGCTTTGTAAGTTTCCGATTTTCCCTAATCCAGTCAAAGAAGATGTTTTGTCTACTTTTTCAAAAAGTAGTTTACCTTCTGTTGTATAGGATGGCTTTAGGAAAGGTAGTAGCGATGCAGTCAGGCTAACAGTAATTACAAAAATACTAGTCGCTGGTAACCAGCGACGTTTACAGGCTTGTAAGTATTTTTGCAAATCTAAATCAATAGCCGCTCTATTCTCCCTAAGGCGGTTACCAGATGCAAGATAGTCATCCATTGTGTTTATTGTATTTGTAGAATAGTTGACTAGTTTGATTCAGCATTTTTTGTACTTGTTAGCCAATATATCCTATGGTTCTAGAAAATTAATAATCTAGAGTCATTATTTAAGATAATTTTTTATAATCTTTAAAAAACTAGTATTTTTCGGTAACTGCCTAGGTATTAATATGCCATCATACCCAAGTAGATTGGACTTGAATCACGACTTCGCGGGATTTCAAAAATGAGCAACTGATCTGTATTCAATTGCCTTGCTACCAGGTTAAATAAAGGAGTATTTTATCTATGGAGTCAAGCTAAGAATCAGGGAGTGTAGCCATGTCCAGTCAAATATCCCAAATGCTGAGACCACATATCAAAGATTTGGGGGGGTTTGCAGCGCGTCGTCTTCTTCCCAACCAAGATCGGTCTATGGTTGGACCTTTTATCTTTTTTGACCATTTAGGGCCTGCAACCTTTCTTCCAGGTAAAGGGGTAGATGTGCGTCCCCATCCCCATATAAATCTAGCAACGGTCACATATTTGTTTGCAGGAGTTTTGCTACATCGCGATAGTTTGGGTTCCGTACAAGAAATTCGTCCTGGTGAAGTGAATTGGATGACTGCGGGAAGGGGAATTGTCCATTCCGAGCGTACTCCTACAAATGCTCGCACTGGGGAATCCATACTCCACGCCATCCAGACTTGGATTGCTTTACCTGATGGGTATGAAGAAGTTTCTCCTTCCTTCGAGCATTATCCAACAGATAGCTTACCTACTTGGAATCGGGATGGCGCGTCTATAACTTTGATAGCTGGAGAAGTAGATGGGTATAAGTCTCCGGTGGTGACTTTCTCCCCTATGATGTATTTGGATGTAATTCTCAAACCCAAAGGTAAGTTTGTACTTGGCTCAGAATACAGGGAACAAGGAATTTATAGTGTCACTGAGGGACTCAAGATAAATGGCGAATCTATAGAACAGCATCGTTTGGTAATGGTTCAACCTGGTGATGGAGTAGAAATTACTTCTAGTATGGAAGCTCGATGTGTCATTATTGGTGGGGAACCCATTGGCAAACGTTACAAGTGGTGGAACTTTGTATCTAGTAGTCCCTCCCGCATCGAACAAGCTAAGTCTGATTGGCAACAAGGACTATTTGATCAAGTTCCAGGAGAAACTGAGTTTATTCCGCTCCCTGATGCATCTTTCGTAGAATCGGTGTAATAACAGTTTCCGAAAATGAAAGGAGCTTTTCGGCTCCCACTACCGTATATTTTGGAAAAATTGGGATGCTCCCATTAATAATGATTGAAAGTTTTAGAGGGAGGCGATTGCGGCTACTATGAGCCGCGAGAAAAAACGATAATTCAGAACTAAGCTTTCTTACTACGGCGTTTCCGTAGTCGCTTCAGTGCCTTGAGGGACTGTCGCCCAATACCAGAGAGCAAATTGTCGGAAGTGGAACCCCCTGCCCCTGCTTCATCGGAAGCACATTCAAGGGGTTTAATGTCGGAGAACTTAGAATAAGGTACAGGACAACTTCCCGCATCATCATTGGGTTGGGGAACCTCACCTGCTTCGATGGCATCCCGTGCTACCAACACCAACCGAATTAGTTCATCCATCACTTCAGGGGTAATGTTGACATTCATGGGGAAGGCTTTTACGGCATAGATAAACCCTGGTTCCACGGATTCATCGTCATAGTCCGTGGGGCGGAACCCACTGGTATAACTGATGTAGGGGGCGTAGCTTCCCCCGTGTAACTGACCATCTCGGTGCCACTGCCAGAGCATATCTGCGATGTCTTGTTGTAATTTGTTATTGGCTTCGAGTTCTGCTTTGGCACTGGGATCGTTTAATTCCCTTTCATATTGAGCTTGAGCATCCACTCCCGTTTTATACACCCGAAACAGAGTGACAAACCCTGAATCTGCTGCATTAACACACACAGTCGTGGGTTCGTTAGCAATCACTTCATGGCGCAGATAGTGTTGCAGTTCCAGAATTCCCCCCAGAATAGAGCGAAATCCTTCATATCCCATGAATTTGAGGGTCGCCCAAGCTGCCATGGAATAGGAACCGGAACGGGACACTTCCAAGGTGTAGAGACCGGGGTTATAACAGGTACGGGCTTGAAGATAGGCCGAACCCGGACGACTCAGCAGTTCTTGGAATTTATGCAGATCGCGAACCATGACAACGCTGCAATTGTAGGTAGCCCAACCTGTCTTGTGGAAGTCGCAACCAATAGCATCGGCGTGGATTACCTTGCTGATGGCCTCGTAGTTTTTCTGAATCTCGGCTAAAACCGTTGGGGCAAACCCCAAAGGATTGGCTGTAAAATCATAGCCTTTGAAGGTGAGCCAAGACCAGCCAATGACTGCGTCGGCGTAGATTAGGGGTCGCCCAACCCCCTCAGGATGGTTTGCCAGAGGATACAATTCATCCACCAGGGCGCGTACTTTATCAATGGGATCTATGGCAAAGGCATCTGTTGTCCCCATGGTACAGACGATGGCAGCGATGGGGGTTCCTGCACTATGGAGTTCTCGCACCACTTCTTCAAGATGGGCAAAGTCCATAGCATTAGTGACATCATCGGTGTCGATCTCGATGAAGTTTTCCATCCCCAGACCAGTCCAGTCTGTGGAATTCTGTTTGCAGTAGTGACCCTGCTGGGACACCAATACCTTGGCATCGGTGCGAATGCCATTACAACGGGAATCCATGCCTAAACAACTGGTCAGAGCATATTTGATGCCATAAAAATAGCACCCTGAACCACCAAAGGTGAATAAACCCCCCGCTTCTTCGGTCGGCCAGCCAATCAGGTCGGCTAAGATGGCAGAGGCTTCCATTTCAGTCCGTTCCACATCCCAGGAATACTCCCCTTCAATGATATTGGGGCTAAAAACCTGGGTCATCATGGCGGAAATAATGGCGGCCGTATTGGCAGGGGGAATCACATTAGGCATGACTAGGGGATGATTCCAGTTGGGCATTCCCTTGAAGAGATCGGCGGCCTGTTGTAATACATCGACGATGGAAGCCATGTTTTCTCCCAGTCTGGCCTGGGTAACATTGCCGTAGTGAGGACCGGAAGGATCGCCCCCTAGATAGCCTGGGGTTTCGGAGGGGGAGGAAGTAGGTTGAGGGGGTTTTAGTTGATTCAGATAACGAATGGCTTCCTCAACCATATCGGCAAAGGGATCGGATGTGGTGGAATAGTAGGTGGGAAAGGCACTCCGCATCTCTGCCCGTAAACTTGCCCAACGGGGGGCACTCGCTTGAACACTTCCATCTTTATTCCAAAGGGCAGCAAATTTAGAAACCATAGTTTTGACTCCAATTGATTCGGATTGAATTTTAGAAACAGGCGATCGCAACTACTATGAGCCGCAAGGATCGCCAGACATTTATTGCCTTAGCTGTTTAAGTTTGACTAAACCCTAGTCAGGAACAACGGTTCCAATCTCCTCGATGATCTCCTAACAATCTTCTCGGAATTGGAGCTAAAGGGAGGCTGACTGGGGGGTACTGATCAAATGTCTTCAAATACTCCTGTACCAGTCCTAAAGCGGTTAATAGCAAGTATTGACGACGGGAACACTAATCGTTACTTTTATCACTAATTAAAGTGAAAGGATATAAGTTTGTTATCAATCGTTACAGATATTATCTGACGATCAATCCTAAATTTATCCTTTGATTAAGGAATAAGAAATAAGTCATAAGTCATAAGAAATAAGTCATAAGAAATAAGAAATAAGTCATAAGGAATAAGTATTTTGGCTCTCCCACACCTTTTTGCGTTCACTCCCTGAATCCTTATAATGAAAGACGAAGGTGCAACCTTTCTGAAGGCAGTTCCCCGAATATAGCGCTACGCGCAAGTAATAAGTAATAAGTAATAAGTAATAAGTTTACTGTTCATAGGTTTGGTGCATTTAACAATGTCATAACCTAATTGCGTAGTGCTATAATTGTTGATAATTCTGATTTAGTATATCTATCAGTTGAGGTGCAAAAAATCATCTCCCGTAATCGCTTTACTGTAACGAGAGATGAATTTTTCCAATAACTAAATCGACCGTAGAGAGACAATTGAGGGTTCTGAGCCTTGTCCAAAATCATATTTCCAAGACTATGGACGCAATTACAATGGTTTCGGCACTCAATTCACATTAAGCGTAAGTTTGTATTTAATAACCCAAGTTGCAGATTATTATCCCAAATCACTAATGGTCTCCACAAATTGTTGAGAGATAAAGGGCAAGATATTTTTATTACTAGCACTTGCCTTACCCTCAGTAAATACCACTAATAAATAAGGACGTTTGTCTGACACTTCAATATATGCTGCATCGTGGCGAACTTGACTAGTCCAACCGGCTTTTGACCACAGTTTTGCTGTTTGAGGCAAACCACCACCCAAAAACCCTGTAACTTGATCTTCTTCCACATCCTGGGGCAATTCATCGGGGTTAAGACTGCGCTTTAGTAAAGCCATCATAGCTTGCGATCGCTCGCTGGAAACTGCCACTCCACCAATGATACTATGTAATAATCTGGCGGTGGCATTGGTGGTGAGCATATTGCGGTTTTCTAACATTTCCCCATAAAATGCCCGTTCCCTGCCATAAGGACCATCACCCCAGGTTTTTTGGCAAACATTGATGGTTTCCAATTCAGACCACTCCAAGGATTGATAATAACGGTTCACAATCTGCCGTTGGTACTGCCAAGTTTCAAAGGGCCCAGCAGGTAATTGGGGTCCTGATGTGGTGCCACTTAGTACATCCATAATTAAGCTGGTGGCATCGTTGCTGGAATCAACTATCATGTCTTTCATCGCCCGTTGTAATTCTGGGGAAGAGTTGAGCATTCCCTGGTCTAGCCATTCATGCATGGCTACTAAATAAAATAGTTTCACCACACTGGCGGGGTAAATCCTTTCTACTCCCCGGTAAGTAAATCCACGTACTGGATGGTTCCAAAAATCTGATGGAGTGAGGGCACCACCCGTATTTACTAGTACGGGCGGATCGTAGACAATCCAAGTCAGGGCAATTTGATTGCGTGCTAGGTTAGGAAATGCCGCCCAGGTAGCTTCTAAAATTTGATTACTTAGCTGTTCTAATTGTTCGTCTTTATGGAAGAAAGTCATTGTAATTCTCGGATGTCCCTTAATCTAAAATCCCAAATATCTAATTTCCAAGCAGTTGAGTACCAGTGTTTAGCGAACTTGAATGTATATGGTTCTCCTGAGTGTAAAAGTTTAGTCACTCAAGCTGCAACTGGCAGACACTTACGGATTGTGGCAAGTGATGCAACTTCTGTGCAGGTGTGTTTATGTGAAGATGATTATCCAGGGTATTTATCTGTAACGGATTTAAATTACTTACAATCTGCTACTGTAACTTATCAAGCTACATTATTAAATGCAGGGGAGATTAAACAATTATTACCCCAGGTAATTAGCTTTATTCACCAAGCTATGGAACAACCGAATTATTACCTTTGGGGCGGTACAACAGGACCCAATTATGATTGTTCTGGTTTGATGCAGGCGGCGTTTGTTTCTGCTGGTATTTGGATACCTCGGGATAGTTACCAACAGGAAGATTTTCTTCAGCCCATTGAGATGGCAGAATTAGAACCTGGAGATTTAGTGTTTTTTGGCACACCTAAGAAGGCAGATCATGTGGGACTTTACTTAGGAGATGGCAAGTATATCCACAGTTCGGGTATAGATAAAGGGCGAAATGGTATTGGTATTGATATACTTTCGGAACAAGGTGACGAGGTAAGTCGGTCTTATTATCAGCAGTTACGTGGTGCTGGTAGGGTTGTCAAGAGTTATGAACCGCAAAGGCGCGAAGGACACGAAGAATGAGGAGTGAGTTAGTTGCTAATGGGATTTTGGGAGAAGATAGGGGATTATCTTCTTCTATACCTGATGTTTCGGTGGTGGTGCCAATTAAGGATGAGGTAGAAAGTCTACCACATTTGTTGGAGGCGATCGCATCTACTTTACAGGCGAGTCAGTTAAGTTATGAAATTATCTGCGTGGATGATGGTTCTGTTGATGGTTCGGTGCAGTTCCTCAAGGAACAGGGACCCATCCGTGGGGATGTAAAAGCGGTGATTTTGCGGCGTAATTATGGGCAAACGGCGGCAATGGCGGCTGGTTTTAATTATGCCATAGGTAGGGCGATCGTTACTTTAGATGCGGATTTGCAAAATGACCCCTCAGATATACCCATGATGCTGGCAAAGTTAGATGAGGGTTACGATTTGGTGAGCGGTTGGCGGGAAAAACGCCAAGATAAAGCTTTGACGCGGTTACTTCCTTCTAAAATTGCTAACTGGTTAATTCGCCGCCTGACTGGGGTGAAGATTCATGACTATGGTTGTTCCCTCAAGGCTTACAGTACAGATTTAGTTCGGGATATGAATCTCTATGGTGAATTACACCGCTTTCTGCCAGTGTTAGCTTACATCGAAGGGGCGAGAATTGCCGAAGTTAAGGTAAAACACCATTCCCGCCGCTTTGGTAGTAGTAAATATGGTTTATCCCGTACCTTCCGGGTATTGATGGATTTATTAACCATTGTATTTATGAAAAAGTTTCTCACCCGTCCCATGCACGTTTTTGGGCTTTTGGGTGTGGTTTCTACTTTTTCTGGAGGTGCGATCGCTATTTACTTGACTTATATTAAAATCTACGAGCATCAGGAAATTGGCAATCGCCCCTTGCTAACTTTAGCGGTGCTATTGTTAGTCACTGGGATACAACTATTTTGCTTTGGTTTATTGGCAGAGTTGTTAATGCGGACTTACCACGAATCCCAAAGTCGCCCTATTTATCGAGTTAGGGAAGTAGTGACGAAGAATAATAAGTAATGGTGGATAGGGGAGCATCCCCAATTTTAAGAAATAATCCTGTGGCGAATTGGATGCAAGACCCCTCATTTGCCTGCCAATTGTTTGTAGAGACGTAGCATTGCTACGTCTCTATATCTCCTTGAATTTTTTAGGGTCATGCTGATTCAACTGAAGTTCCCCCAGGCAAAAAGAACTAGATCTGTACCAGAGCTACTCTTAAGAAACACCAGCTAAAACCCTTATAAAATCGACCTTTTTAATTTTGAGTGTTTCTTTCATTAGTAGGGAGGGGGTTTAATACTTTTGAATGCGTGACTTTTGACTTTTGACTTCCCCCTTGTGGGGGCGCTTTCAAGATTTTTTGAATCACTCTTACTAGGTACAAATTTCCAAAGGGTCTGGGGTTGGGAACTTGAAGCTTTTAAGTAAGTTTACTATTATACCATGAATATGCTCTTAAAAACTTAGGTCGCATGGGTAGGTTCATACTTACATGCTTTTGCTAGATTGATTGTGTGGCAAGGGTTTAAGGAGTAAGTTCAGATTAAGTAACAAATTATTAAGCAAACACGGTAATTGCATAAATAACTTTTATACTTAATTATAAGTTTATCTCTAAGTATAAACTCTTATCTATAGATTCAATAGGTACAACTAATAATTTTATTTGATTGGAGGGCTGTAGCTCTTTCCTAGTCAGGATTATAGAAAAAATATCAGCCAAATACAACTGGCTTATTTGATTTAAATAAGATAGGCTGTATTGTAATGCTAGTGATAACACTGAAAATATTGCTTTATTGGCTTGTCAATTGGGTGCAATACAACATCCACAGTGATTGAACCACGATTAAACACCTGTTTACCTAATAGTTGTAATAACTTTCAGAATTACTTTTTATCACTGTATGGACTGATAGAATGTCAATTCAATGTATGGTAGCGATCGCCGCCTTTTTTCTCTTTTTAATAACCTGACCTATGTTCTAGATAATATTGCAGTAGAGTTTCAGGCTTGATTAACCAATAAATGTTAAGTTTGAAATTGATTATTATCATATATTGCTCAAGCTTATATTTTATTTCTTGCCTCTTCCATATCTTACTTTTTGGCGCGAAATATTGTTATTTTCGATTAGCTTTAATTTTCGTAAAGCCCTTGTAATGGTAGCTTGACTAACTTTAATCTTGGTTTCTGCATAAAATAATTCACAGATTTCTGTTGTTTTTATATTTTTATTTTCTCTAACAATTTTTTTCAGAATATCTAAATTGTGCTGATTTATTTTTGGTTTTTTGCCGCCACCATGTGGTAGAGTTTCAATCCTACCTGTATCTTGAAACCGATTGATTAATGTTTGTATAAAACTCAGGCTCACATCAAATCTATGTGCTAATTCTCTATATGAACCTTCACGGTTAATATAAGATTTAATAATTTTCTGACGTACGTCATCAGAGTAAGCTTTCATTTTTTATATCTCGATACACCCAGTCATAAATCAATTATAGGTGTATTGCACTCGATTGAAAAGAGCGTTAATCATTATGTTTTGTTGCCATAATTCTCCGTAAGTTCCTCGCAGTCAGGTATCCATCATTTTTCGTGTATGTACCGAAGTCCTTCTTCCAACATTCGAGTTAGATTGTCTTTGCGATTAAATCAAATCTTCCTACAAAAGATGAATTGATTGGTCGATAAAGTGTTCGGTTAGGAGATTGTTACGTTTGTCGGGTTTTGTGGGTAAGTTAAAACCAACCCGAACAAAAAACTATCTAATGCCAACAAAAACACTTGTTTTATTTTATTTAAGTGAGTAGGGGAAGTCTGCCAAGTAAACACTAGTAACCACAGTTAGTTTGTTTTAGTTCGTTTGACTTGGCAATTCTGACAATAATTTAGATGAATTGTTAAGAAAAAATCCTGTGCGCTAACACAGGACACAATTTGATTGCACAAATACATAACTATTATGGCACGTACTCAAAAAATCTCGAAAAACGCATCCAGAGTCTACCGTTCTTTGGTAGCTACAGCTTTCATCACCAGTGGAGTATTTCAATTTGTTGCTCCTGCATTAGCGGACGGTACCGCAGCGGGTACAGAAATTAAAAACACCGCAACTGCTACCTACCAAGACCCCAACAATCCTAACGAAACACTGAACGCGACTTCTAATGAAGTGGTCATTACCATTGCTGAAGTTGCGGGTGTGACTGTCACCGCTAATGGTACAGAATTTCAGGCTGATAACGGTAGTGATGGTACAGGTGCTGCGGATGGTACGATTAACAACGGCGACGTTATTTATTACAACTACACCGTCAAGAACGTTGGTAATGACCCCACCAAGATTCGTATTCCCAACCAGCCTCAGATACAAGGTAATGGTGTACTAGAACCTGTACCAGATACTGCTGCTACTCCTGTGAATGCTGCTGTACAAATTAGTTACGATGGTGGCACAAATTGGGTAGCTGTTGACAATGGTAACTTTACAACCAACTCAATTCCTGCTAATGGGTCTGTTCTGGTAAGGGTAGCTGTTAAAGTTACAGGAGCAGCTAATGAGGATGTAATCTCCCTGCAATTAGGTAATACACCATCCGGAAACGATCAGAACATCTCACGGAACGACACTCCTAATGACGTTTATACGGTAGATAATCCTGATGGTGATCCTGGTGAAACTGCTGGTGTACCTGTTAACGGGACTCGTGAGGCTAGTGCTACTCAGGAAGTAACTGTAGACTCTAACCTGATCAACTACTCTTTAGCTACAGTCTTGAAGACTCGTGGTAATCAAACTTCCACTGGTGCTGCTGGTCCACAAGACGATACCATAGATTATGAATTGAGTTTGCGAGTAGAGGGTAATGATGTCACTGGTAATGGACTGACTCCCTCAGCTTTGGAAGGTACAACTATCAATGTTGATGGTACAGATGGCAAATATATCTTAATTTCTGATGCTATTCCCAAAGATACAGAACTAGCAGCAGCACCAACTAACGTTCCTAATGGTTGGGAAGCAGTATATACAGAAGATGCCGTTACCACAGATGCTCATAAAGCTGCGTGGAAAAAATTCTCCACAACAGCACCAGCAAGTCTTGGAGCTGTAAAACGTGTTGGTTTTATCAAAACTGGTAGCGTTAACACCAACACAACAGTTTCTGGTTTCAACATCCAATTAAAAGTAACCAGTGCAGCTGCTACTGTAGATGTTGCTAACATTGCTCAGTTATTCGGTTCTAGTCCCAATAACAATCCTGTTTACGACGAATCTGGTGACCAAACTCCCAGTAACTACAACGGTACTAACTTCCCTGGTGATGGTGCTGATGATGATATTCTCCCTGATGTTCCCACTGCTCCAGATACCTTTATCCCCGATGCTGATGTTGACGATGGTTATATAGATGATCCTAGTTCTATCCCCAATGGTGATGTTGACACAGGGAACAATAACGAGGGTACTGCTAATGATGGTAATGGTGAGATCAACCTGATTCAGATTACTACCCCAGCAGCTGTATCAGTATTGAATGGTCCCAAGGACAAGCCAGCAGCAGAGTCTGAAGGTGACAACAATAAAGACTTTACCAACCAGTCGGCATTAATACCAGCAGGTACTGCACCTGGTTCAACCATCAATCCAGATGGTGTTGGTTTTAACAATACAGTCCGAAATACTGGTGGTACTGATGCTAATATCTCTCTCATACCCACACCACCAGAAACTGCAACTGATTTACCTGATGATACCTTAGTCACAATATCTAGTGGTAGTTTATCAGCAGTTTACAAATATCAAGACGATGGTGCTGGTGGAAAAGAATTTGCTTTCCAGTCAGGGGTAGGTACTGTTGATGGGAACCCAATTAGCGCAACTAATCCAGTTCGGATTGATAATGTAGCCTCAAATCCTGGAGGTGACACCACAAAGGATGCTCCCTACGCGGTGGAAGTAGATTTACCAGATGGTACTAAACTTTCTACCGATGACGATATGCTTAGGGGCTTCCCAGTACCAATCACTGCTTATGTTGAAGATGGTACAACTGCTGGATTCCAAAGTGGTGAAGATCCGAACAACATTACCATTGACCAGGTATACACTGGCTACTTGAAGTTAGTCAAAGAATCTGCAATTGTACCAGATGATGGTTCTCAGCCAACCTTCGATAGTAATCCGAAAACACCTGCTCCTGGTGATAAGATTGCTTACAAGATTACAGCTAAGAACATCTCTGAACCACAAAATGGTACAGATAACATAATTCTGGATGCCCAAAATGTAACAATTACTGAGGATGGTACTAATAAGAACTACGGTGGTTCTAACAACTGGGCACTAGACAACGATAATAACACCTTCATGGATACCACCCACGTTAATGGTGCTATTGGTGCTGATGGGGGAGAGGTAGAATTCTACACTGGTGAACTAGAACCTCCTAACAAGCCTCAAACTAACACAGAACAACCTGAAATCACTATGTATGTGGTGAAATACCTCAACGTTGTGATTGGACCTGGACAGGAAAAAGTATTTACCTTCCAGCGTGAAGTTGAAAATAACGTTACTCCGTAGTTAGTTGCTGTTGTCAGCCCGTAGTTAGGAACATCTCTTAAAATGAGGTGTTCCCCACTCCATACCAGATTTCATTGATTGCAAATATTCAAGTCGTTACACAAGGTGATTTCCATGAAACGTTTTTCCATTGCAGGTTTAAGTGCTTTAGCATTAGTTGCTAGTGTTTCCTTTGCTACTCAAATCCCCGTAGTTGCTAATTTATTGCCCGGTGGTTCTGCGATCGCACAAAATGCTAAAAAGGGTGTAGTTCAGTTGCGTCTAGATGCAGCTAAGAAAATGGTTGCTAAAGATGCCCAAGGTAAGCAAAAGGTTACTTGGAAAGCATTAGAAGGTCAAGCTACTGTCCAACCAGGAGATATACTACGCTATACAGTTAGTGGTGCTAACAATGGCGACAAAGCTGTTAAGGGTCTTGTGATCAATCAACCAATTCCCCAAGGGATGAAGTATGTGTTGAAATCTGCTACCGTGAATGCTAACAAAGGTGCGAAGATTACCTACAGTATTGATAAAGGTAAGAGCTTTGTAGAAAACCCCACCATCAAAGTTAGGCAAGAAGACGGTACATTTAAAACAGTTCCCGCACCAGCAGAAAAATACACTAACATCCGTTGGAACTTCGGCGAATCTGTTGCTGCGAAGGGCGCAGTTAAAGGCACATACCAGCTACAAGTACGCTAAGACTTATTTTAATAGGGAGTTAGGAGTTGATGGTTGGTAGTTGACAGTTGATAGTTGACGGTTTAGGAGTTTTTAATTCTTCACTCCTTCACTCCAGGGCGCAAGCCTTGCGCCCCTACTACTTCACTCTTTCCTCTCACATGGGGTGTAACATCTCTACCGCAGCAAAATTTAACGGTTCTGAATGCAGTAATGGATGGAGGTGTTGCAATGCAACATCTCTAGCTGCAATTCCACGAACCGTCAAGTCTTAGTAGGAGAAAAACCGTGCGTCGTCCAAGTTCGCAGAACCAAACTCATTTTGGTAGGGGCTGGTTAAAGCGGTTTGCTGCAACTCTGGCGGTAGGGGGTTTCTTACACAGTCCCATATCTGCTTCTGCTCAAATTACTACTTCAACTGCAACCAAATCCTTTGTTAACCAAGCTGCCTACACTTATACAGACCCTTCCAGTAATTATAGTTTTACATCTAGTTCTACCCAGTTAAATGCTACTACTGGGGAATCATTAATTGACCCCCTAGGACAGATTTTAGGTTGTAATGGACAACTGCTACCCGATTATCAGGGTTTTACCGTTGCTCTTTACGATCCAGATCCCAATGATGCCACAGGAACGCAACTAGGAAATTTAACTGACCTCACAACTACCGAGGTTCCTGATATTCCTAATAATGGTGTTTCTCTGGGTATTAGTCCTAATACCACTAATATTAATCCCTTTCCCCTGACTAACGCCGACCAAGGTTTTTATAACTTCTTATTTGATACTAGTAAAGGACAAACAGATATAGGTAGAACATATATTTTAGTGGTTAATCCTCCAGCAAATTCTTCTATCTATACCCAGCGACGAATCAAGCTGGAAATTACTAGTAATACTAATAATCTTCTTCAGTATAGTGCTACTTCCATAGATGGTACCCCCATTAGTCTCCAAGGTGACACCCAACTTACTGACCAGGTATCAGTAGCTGATGCGGAAAAAATTGGGTTATCTTTATTACCATTAAATTTAGACATGGGGTTGTGTCAAGCCGATCAGCTGCGGATTACGAAAACGGGCGATCGCGCTACGGCAGAACCGGGAGATACTGTGATTTACCGCCTTTCCCTGAAAAACCAAGGGGATACGGGTTTAGATAATGTGGTGGTTACTGATACTTTCCCCACAGGGTTTAGATTTATACCTAAGTCTGTTAGGGGGGAGATTGATGAGCAGTCTGTCACCGTAACTACTGAGAGTAAGGGACAGCAAGTATTTTTTAGAACTTCAGCCACTATAGATACGGGAAAAACCCTGAATATTGTCTATGCAGCTCGATTAACCCCCGATGCCCTGCGTGGTTCTGGTCAAAATACGGCAGTTGTCAATGCCCAACGTACTGACAATGATTTTGCAGTTCAAGATGGTCCTGCAATTCATTTAATGAGAATCAAATCGGGAATTGCCTCTAATTACGGCACAATCATCGGTCGCGTGTTTGTGGATAAAAATTTTGATGGCGAACAACAAGCGGGCGAGCCTGGAGTTCCCAATGCGGTGATTTTCTTGGAAAATGGCAACCGTATAACTACTGATGCTAATGGTATGTTTTCCGTAGCTAATGTGTTACCTGGTGCCCATGTAGGGGTTCTCGATCTTAGCAGCTTACCTGGGTATAGCCTTGCTCCTAATACCCGTTTCCGGGAACGCAATAGCCAATCTCGCCTGGTACGTTTAGAGCCTGGTGGGATGGTACGGATGAACTTTGCAGTCACTCCTGCTTTCAAGGAGGAGAAGAAGAAATGAACTCAAGACTGCGACATACATATTATTTAAAATTGATGGGAACTGTGGCTGGAGCAGTCAGTGTAGTTTTATCTCCTGGTACAGCCATAGCAGAAACAGGTGAAAATGTAGAGGTTAAAACCAAAACTAACCCTGTTAAATCAAATTCCCAGTTAATTCGCTCTTTAAAAGGTCAACAAACCAAGAAACAGAAAAATACTTCACTTAACCGAATTGTACCGGAAACAGCCGCAGACAAACCGGAATTAACCCCAAAACAAGTTAGTTCTACCAAGAACAATTCTGTTACTCCCTCCATTGCACCGGAAACAGCCGCAGACAAACCGGAATTAACCCCAACAGCAACTACTTCCACCAAAGAAAAGGTATTACCTGTACCAACTGCACCGGAAAAGGTAGCAAATCCACCAGAGGTTGCTCCACCTCCAAGTATAAAAATACTATCTCCTACATCAGAAGATGTACTTAACGATCGCACAACTACGGTAATTTTGCAATTTCCTGAGAACCAGGAAGCTGAATTGCGGGTAAATGGTAAGTTGGTAGAAAAGTCTTTAGTTGGTCGTACAGCTAACGATTCTAAGACTAAGTTAGTTACTCAAACATGGTATGGTGTTCCCCTCCAGGAAGGGGAAAATATTATTACTGCTCAATTGGTAGGTTCTACAGCAGCCCCGGCAACTGTGAAGGTGATGGTTAGCGGTGCTGCTACTAAAATGAAGTTGACAACTGTAGAATCGAGGATTCCGGCTGATGGGCGTTCTACAGCTACAGTTAAGGGACAATTACTGGACGAAAATGGAAATGTCTCTGACTGGAAGGCAGTTGTTACTTTAACAGCTACTGATGGAGAGTTTATTGGTGCTGACTTTCAACCCGATACACCAGGATTTCAGGTAGAAGCACAGGGGGGTCAATTTGTTGCTACTTTCAAATCTGGTTTAAAAGCCAAAACTGTCACCATTCAAGCTAAAACTATTAATTTAGAGGCTTTTACCCAACTACAATTAGAAACCGCACTGCGCCCTAGTATTGTTGCTGGGGTGGTAGATTTACGTTTAGGTGCTAGGGGAACAAACTTTTTCAGTACTTTCCAGGATTTTCTCCCTCCAGATGAGGATAATAGCACCCAACTAGATTTTCGCTCGGCTGTATTTGCCACTGGAGCAATTGGTGATTGGTTGTTCACTGGAGCCTATGATAGCAGTCGGACTCTAAATCAAGGTGATAGTAATAATAGACGGCTGAATCGAAACTTACAGTTTGGCGAGAAAGTCTATCCAGTATATGGGGACAGTTCCAAAGTCGAGGCTGTGACATCTTCTTTAGATAGTCTATATTTTCGCCTAGAGCGATCGCCTAAAATCTCTGGAGCAGATCCCGACTATTTCATGTGGGGAGACTACAATACCAGTGAGCTTTCCCGCTCGTCCCAGGAGTTTACCGCTACTAACCGCAGGTTACACGGATTTAAGGGTAATTATAATTTTGGCAATCTCCAAATTACTGGCTTTTACAGTAATAATGTGGAAGGTTTCCAACGGGATAATCTTTCCCCTGATGGTACTAGTGGTTATTATTTCCTCTCCCGGAGATTGGTTGTACCAGGTAGTGAAAGTATTTATATCGAGTTAGAGGAACTCAATCGTCCTGGTACGGTATTACAACGGACAAAACTCAGCCGGGGTGGTGATTATGATATTGATTACGATCGCGGTACTATCTTATTCCAACAACCCATTTTACGTACAGATGTGGATGAAAATGGGCAAGTCTTGGTGAGGCGAATTGTTGCTACCTATGAATATGAAAGTACAGTATCCAGTGATAGTAATATTTTTGGCGGTCGCCTGCAATATAATTTTGCTCGGGGATTAAAAAGCGACAGCTGGTTGGGTACAAGTTATATCAGGGAAGACAGGGGAACGCGGGATTTTGAATTGTATGGTGCAGATGCCCAAATTTCCCTAGGTTCTGGAAGAACTTTCATTGCTGAGTATGCCCATTCTACCAACAAGTCTGATGTGGGAGGCACTGTCAGTGGTGAAGCTTGGCGAGTGGAAGCACAAGGAGAAATTTTCCAAGGACTACAAGGACGAGCTTACTATCGTACTGCGGATGCTGGATTTGCCAATAATGCCACTGTTAGTTTTGTTCCCGGACAAACTCGATACGGGGCACAGGTAACGGGTAAACTTAGTAACAAAACCAATCTCCGGTTTCAGTACGATCGCGAGGAGAATTTTGGTGTTGCTCCCGAAATTATCACTAACTTAGAGGATTTAATTAACCCTGGAACTACTGCCACACCCGGTAGTAAAGTTGATAACTCGCTTACTACAATTTCTGCGGGTATTCAACAGCGTATAGGTAAAGCTACTGTTAATGTAGATTGGTTGCACCGCGATCGCCAGGATAAAATAGCTAATACTGATACTAAATCAAATCAGTTGCGATCGCGCCTCAGGTTACCCATTGCCAAAAAACTGACATTCTTGGCACAAAACGAACTTTCCTTATCTTCCAGTACAGATACAGTCTATCCCGACCGGACTCTGTTCGGGCTGAATTGGGCTTTAATGCCTGGGATTAACTTCAGTCTGACACAGCAATTTTATAATCGGGGTCAATTTAGCGGTAATTCTATCACTAGCTTCAATATCAACGGCGAACACAAATTAGGCTCTGATACTACCCTCACTGGACGTTACTCCATTCTCGGAGGGGCAAATGGTTTGACTGGTCAAGGTGCGGTGGGTTTAAAACAGAAGTGGAATATTACCCCTGGTTTGCGGATGGACTTAGCCTACGAACGGGTAGTCGGTAACTTCTTCGGCAGAAATGGGACGGGGGTACAATTTGCCCAGCCCTTTGCTGTGGGACAAAGTTCTTCTTCCCTGGGGTTCGATTCTGGCGACAGTTACAGTATAGGTCTGGAGTATACAGATAGTGCTGATTTTAAAGCCAGTGCCCGTTACCAGCATCGCACATCATCCAGTGGTTCCAATACCGTAATTTCCGCTAATGCCACAGGTAAAATTTCTCCTGCCCTCACTGCCTTATTCCGCTATCAACAAGCAAGTTCCAGCAATCAAAAACTACGGGGATTAGGCAGCACAGCTAATTTAAAACTGGGTTTAGCTTACCGTGACCCCAATAGTGATAAATTTAACGCCCTGCTGCGTTACGAATATCGCAAAAACCCCTCCACCATTCCCGAATCAGTCCTATTTGGTACTGGTACCGGCGCAGAAGACCATACCTTTGCTTTAGAGACTATTTATGCCCCAAACTGGAGATGGGAATTTTACGGTAAATATGCCCTGCGTAACAGCACATCTTACCTAGCTGACGACTTAATCGGTACTAGCACCGCCAACCTCGCCCAACTCCGAGCTACCTATCGCTTAAACAAAAATATGGACTTGGTAGGGGAAACCCGTTGGATAAATCAAGATAGCTTCACAGAAACCGGCTTTCTGTTAGAAGCTGGTTACTACCTCAGCCCCAATTTGAGATTAGCAGCTGGTTACGCCTTTGGTAAAGTCAGCGATCGCGATTTTTCCGGAAGCAGATCCGCAGGGGGTCCTTACCTCGGTTTAACCCTCAAACTCAACGAACTATTTAACGGCTTTGGATTACAAAAAGTTACCCCAGTTCAACAACAGGAGTCTAAAGTAAAATCTTGGAGGCGGAGGAGCATATGGTAAGGATGTATGAAAAGCTCACGCAAAGGCGCAAAGGCGCGAAGGAATTATCTGTGTTCTTTGGGATTTTGGGTAAGGTTCTCTCAATCTTATTATTAGTGGGTATACATATCCAACCATCCACTGCCCGAACTCAAGCTCTGAGAGTAGTAGTTAACAGCAACCAGGATAACCTCCGGAAGGATGATAAAATTACATTACGGGAAGCCATTGAAATTGTCAACGGCACATTACCCTTAGATAAATTAAGCGCGACGGAAAAAGCTCAAATTTTCCCAGGAAATCAACCACAAATTGAGTTTAACCTACCTACCGGACAAACTGCGATCGCCCTAAAAAATCTTTTACCACCCCTGGCTACCCCCGGCTTAGTAGTGGATGGTACCACCCAACCAGGTTATGACATCAAAAAATCGGCAACAGCAGAAATTGCTATCCCCATTCCTCTAGTCTCAATCACCCCTGCATCCAACCGGGAAATTTTCCGTGGTTTTACTGTAGTTGCTAGTAATATTACAATTCGCGGCTTGAGTTTGTACGGTTTTACCAAATCCCATGGTGCAACAGAAGCCATCCCTCCAGGGGATATTATCATTGCCTCTTTAAAAAATTTAGGGGAACAGAGATTAGGGAAAAAGAAGCGGGAGGAAAATATTCCCCAGAATGTAGTAATAGAAAATAATTGGTTAGGTATTCTTCCGAATGAAAGTATACCCAAAAAGACCTCGGCATTTGGGGTATCCGTATTTAATGCAACTGATACGATAATTCAAAACAATCGCATTTCCTATCATGACGGCAGTGCCATTATTACTGGCATTAGGGGAGAAGGGATGCAAGTGCGAGACAACATTATTGTCGGTAATGGTATGGCTGGGATGCCTGACGCTATTAGATTAGATGGTAAAATTAATCACACTCAAATTACCTCTAACTTGATTTGCGGCAATGATGGTAGTGGAATATATTTGTTTAAGCCAGAGGGTTCAGTAAAAATACAAGATAACCAAATTAAGTTTAACGGACGCAGATTACGCAGGGCTGCTGTTTATTTGATGGGTAACAATCATCGGGTGCTGAACAACCAAATTACCAATCAAACTGGTTCAGGGGTGGTGGTTACATCCTATCCCCAAAGCCGTAGCAATCTGATTCAGGGGAACCGTTTTGCTAACTTAGAAGGGTTGAGTATTGACCTAAATACCAGACACCATGTGGGGGTACGAGACTTCCAACGGGGCGATGGCCCTAACCCACCGCGCAATTCTAGCAATCGTCGCCGAGATACGGGAAATGGGGCAATTAATACACCAAAATTTCTCAGCCGCGAGTTTTTACTGATTAATGGCGAAGTCGGCATTGATGGAAAAGCTGACCCTGGTACGGAAATTGACATCTACCGCGTTGTTTCTAATCCAGAAAAACAAATCGATTTATATCCTGCCTATTCTCCCTTGGGGGAAATTGTTGCCAAAGTAAAAACCGATGATAAGGGTAGATTTAGTGCCACCTTAGACAATATTAAACCAGGGGAACAACTGAGTGCGATCGCATCTGACCCCCGTTATGGAACATCGGAACCATCTGCCAATATCTTAGTAAAATTACCAGGTAAGATACCAGAAATACAAATAAATACAACCGCAGATATACCCAAATGTACTACCCCCAAAATCGCGGAAGAGCCACCATCAAAAACCACTCCTCCAGTAACCGCAGTAACACCACCACCCTTACCACCACCAACCATTTCTCTGAATGTACCCCGTAACATTCATTTTGCCTTGGATAAGGACAATATTAGTCCAGAAAGTGCGGTAATTTTGGATAAAATCGCCGCAGTATTGCAGAAATATCCCACTATTGTTATTGAACTACAGGGTCATACCGATTCTCGCGCTAGCATTGCTTATAACCAAAAGTTAGCTTTGAGAAGGGCGAGAAGTACCAGAAATTATTTGATAAAGAAAGGAATTGCACCAGAAAGGATGACAATTCGTTCCTTTGGGGAGCGCGAATTATTGACAGAGGAAAATAATCGGGTTGATTATGCCCGTAATCGTCGCGTAGAGGTGATTTTTATGGATGTTAGGGGTGTAGATATTGTGTTTGAAAGCCAAGAAGAGGATTTGCAAATAGAACCATAGGCGTTGCTGATTGAAAATATGAATTTGCCTCACGCAAAGGCGCAAAGGCGCAAAGTTACAAAGAAAAATAAAGGTTATTTTGACATTTCATATCCTGATTCAGCAACGCCGAACCATAACCACATAAATTTAGTAGAGACGTGGCACTGCTACGTCTTTACACCAGGCAACATAACACAACGTCAACCGCTGAGCGTCAGTCAAAAGTCATTCAATTTTAACGTGAGTTCGACGAAATTTTGAGGCTAAAACCCTTATGAATCAAGGATTTGTACAATTAAATTAAGGAGTCACTTCCCGAATAGTTGAGAATAAACTCAACAATTAACCTAAACTTAGTAAATCAGTGTGAGTTCGACGGAACTCAGGTAAATTTTAACGAACTTTGGGGGTTAAATTCCCCTGCTTCTACAAGCAGCGCGTTTTGCGTCGGGGTAAAATCCCCGTTGCTCCCAGGCAATTCGCTCATTCGCTTATTCTACATTCTTTGAACTCCGAACTCCGAACTCCGAACTCACGTAATTTTAGATTTTAGATTTTGGATTTTGGATTTTGGGTTGACCCCATGTCTAAAGTCCGGAGGCTTGAAACAATGACAGAACTGTTTGTTTTTCTCCACGGATAAATCCTGGGACTTGTATCCAGTTTATTTTTTGGTCAAAAGTCAATTTATGTTCTCAGTTGGAACCAATACAAACAAATATAATCAGTTCGGAGATTATTCCTTTAAATCATACCAGTTTTTCAATCAAACATGATATTTAATGTATTGTATTCAAGTGAGAAATATTCTGTTAATTATCAATTAATTATTCATAAAATTGGTAGTTAATTATGTTTACCAATTGATTTATTGCTGCGAACACAAATTCTTTAACTCTTGCCATACAAAGCTTCCAATGTTTATAATGTTGTTCATATCGTATTTGAAGGCTGTAGTTTTGTGATAGAGATCACATTAAATTAATGATTGTTTGAATATTTTGATAATAATTCAAAAATGCCTTGAAATTTACGTTTTTCTTGTGAAATTAAGCTTTCTTCTTATCTAAGTCAGACTACATGGGTGCTAAGAGGTAATTGATTTACACTCTTTTTTGGTTATTGTAGTGTAATTCTGTAATTTCCTCTCATAAAGCCTTGATAGAGTTACATACAAAGTATTTCAACCTTTACCAAAACACCCATGAATATGTTTAATCAGTATATCCAAAATTACACTATAAAACCCTATAAATGCAGGCTTAAATTGCCAACTAATTTATTCTATCAATGCCATTCTTCACTGATTAGTAGTTTTTCCTTGTTCCATATGCTTATAGTTATGGGTATTGTGGTTTGTCACTATCCAGCCGGTATTGATTTGAGTTTTGATACCAAATAGGTGTATGCCTTCAGCAATGGAACAAATGGGAAAGATGGAAATGTTGTTGAGTCATTAGACAGTGGAATTGTGCTTATCATGATATCTTCCACATCTCTACACAATGCAACCTCTGGAATCAAATCTTTAATTGACAAATTCATATCTTAATTCAGCAAACTTTTTCTTGTTCAAAAAATAACCTATGAAATCTTTATTGAATTATTTAATAGCCATATATAATCAGCGTTACACCTGTAAAAAAAACTCTCTCCAAAACGGCCAAAATCCTCTGTTCATTAAATCAAATAAACAGAAAATTAAGGCAAGCTTAAAATTTCTGGGTCAAATTTTTCCCTCTACAGGTTTAGGAACTTTAGCTTCTCTGATAATAACCTTACCAGTCCTAGCAGAAGGCTCAAATCAAATCGGCGTGGGATCGAATGGATTGAATGTATATTTATTTGAGTACGATGCTAGCAATAGTTTTATTCAAGCTCCTAATCAACGACCGATTTACGTCAATATTTTTAATCCTGGAGAGGTAATCAATCTTTCTCTCTGTGGTTGGGAAAGCTGGAATGATCTGGGAATTGAAATCTTTGACCCTGACGGAGTTCGTATATTTGCAGATTCTGGTTCACCAGGAAGCCAAAATGGAAATCGCTGGCGATTATCTCAGGGTAATGTAACAACTAGCAGTACAAACTTTTGTAATCACGGTAGTAGTACTAACACTTTACCAATCTCAACTCCCAATAGTCCTCTCACCAGCCCTGTCCGTTACACAACGACAAAGACAGGAACATATGAGATTCGCCTTTACAACGAAAGTAAAAGTAATACTAATAGCAATGCGGTTTTTACTTATTTTGATATTACGGTGACTCCAAATTCCAGTACTAACCCTGACCCGACTGAAAATCAAGGGCGAGTTTGGGCAAGAAGTTGGGCTTTTAATGCTGGGAATACCTTTGGTTCGGCTGGAGCTTATGACGCTAATTTCTACGTCAGAACACCTGGTGGGCGACCGAATACAGAATTCATCTGGCAGTTGGACTTAAATCAATTTGCCCCGCAAAGACATGAAATTATTGGTAATAGCATTGGTCTGAATGCACCTTACTCTAGGTATAGCGTTAGGGGTTCAAGAAATGGGGGTCCTGCGGGTGTTGGTTATACCCGCGATTTTCCTATATATTTGTCCTATCCAAGTTCTGGTGCATTTTTACCCATCTTGCCAGAACCTGCACCACCAAATGTCTCTAACTTCAGATTCGTAGATAAGGATGGAGTAGATAATAGTATTTCCCCAAATGTGACGGCAAATATACAAGACAAAGGTGACTTCAAATTCACACCAGATGTCGATGGTACTTACGAAATCACAATTGATACTAACCAAGATGGCATTTTCGGCGCTGGAGATAAAATTCTATTTGGAAAGACAACTGCTAACGTTGAAACTTCAGTTGAATGGGACGGTACAGATTTCTCAGGACAAGTCCTCCCTTCTGGGACCTATAACGTTAAGTTAAGCGTGCGAATTGGGGAGTATCACTTTACTACCTTTGATGCAGAAACTAGTGGGGGTAATGAAAATGGGTTATCGATCTGGAAAGCAACTGGACCAAACACTAGGCAGCAAGCTCTAGTTTATTGGGATGATGCGACTTACTTAGGAAGTTTTGGTGGTCAAGCTAACTTAACAGGAGGATTGTCAGGAACCACGCAAGGGAGCCATACTTGGGGGAATTTTGCTTCTGGCGGCATCGGCGATCGCAATTTCATGGATACTTGGGTAATTGGGAATTCCATAACCGCCCAAACTCCAGCAATTATTACCACAGGCGACTACAACATCACCGGTACTGTATTTGAAGACTATGGTTCTGGCAACACAGGCGATAACATCAAGAATACAGGGGAAAATGGTATTGGTAGTGTGACGGTGCAGTTGTTTCAAGATACCAACAATAACGGTACCTATGAAGCAGGTACAGATACCCAAGTAGGCAGCAATGTGGTAAGTGCAGCAGACGGAAGCTACAATTTTCCCAACCTGGCAAATGGTACTTACTTTGTGAAAGTCGATGAGAGTGACGGGGACTTGAGTAGTCAGACTTATGGTGGTACTAGCAACCCCATCAAAGTCGTTGTTAATAACGGCAGTCAAACCGCAGACTTTCCCTTTGATAGAGCAACAGCTGATTTGAGTGTTACTAAAACAGATAACCAAACTAGTACCACCCCCGGTAGTGCTATCACCTACACGGTTACTGTTAGCAACAATGGCCCATCCACAGTTAATAGCCTCACTCTCAACGACACAGTACCCGCTAGTATCGAAAATCCCAGCTTTACTCCCAGCACTGGTAGTTATAACAATAACACTGGTACATGGACGGGATTAAATTTGGCTAGCGGTCAAAGTATCACCCTCACCATCCAAGGTACGGTTTCATCTTCCGCAACTGGTACCATTACTAACACTGCCACAGTTGCACCACCGTCGGGAATCACAGACCCCAACAACAGCAATAACAGCAGCACTGATACCACCACAGTTACAGCAGTGACATCCACTGCCGACCTCAGCATAACTAAAACCGATAATCAAACCAGTACCAGCCCTGGTAATACCATCACCTACACCATCACCGTCAGCAACAATGGCCCATCCACAGTTAATAGCCTTACCCTCAACGATACATTACCCACTAGTATCGAAAATCCCAGCTTTACTCCCAGCACTGGTAGCTATGACAATAACACTGGTGCCTGGACGGGATTAAATCTAGTTAGCGGTCAAAGTATCAACCTCACCATCCAAGGTACAGTTTCCTCTTCCGCAACCGGTACCATTACTAACACTGCCACAGTTGCACCACCATCGGGAATCACTGACCCCGATAACAGCAATAACAGCAGCACTGATACCACCACAGTTACATCTACCAGTGCTGATAACAAACCCCTTGGCTCACCCTTCATATGTGATGCCACTTTTTACATCACTATCGGGGAAAATAACGCTAACAGAGGAGGACCTAAGCAGCAATTATTTGATATCAATCGTTCGGGTTCAACCTTTAACTTTATCTCCAGGGGACCTGAAACTACAATTGCAGGTGGTTACCCAATAAACTTTACCTATAACTCCCTAGCATATCACCCAATTGATAACTACCTTTACGGTTACATACAGAATTCACAGGCAACAACAGGTCCTTACAGCCCTGGTAATGTTGTCAAAATTGGTAGCGATGGCATTGTGCATTCTCTAGGAAAACCAACTACAGCACCCGGTGTCACTTTACCTAATGGAGGTTACTATGCTGCTGCAATTCTCTCGGACGGTACTTATATCATTGGAGGTGGTAACCGATTTGCCACCATCGATTTGACTACTACTCCCCCAACTATTACCAATGCTGGAACCAAATCAGGGGTAAGTTTCACAGACTTTGCCGTCGATCCTAGAGATCCTGCTAGCCTCACTGGTAAGAAGATTTACGGAATTAATGAAAGTGGTAGTAGCGATCGATTAGTCATCCTAGATATGACAACCTTTCCTCCCACTATTACTAGTCAAGCCACCAATCCCACAGGATTAAATCACAATGCTGGTTCCCAATTTGTAGATGCATTTGGTGCCCTCTACTATCGCAGCAATAGCAATCAGAAGTTGTACAAAGTTGATACCGACTCCAACAGCCCTAATTATGGTAAAGGAACGGAGATTACCACTGCTCCTTCTGGTGGTAACCATGATGGTGCCAGTTGCTTGTTCGCCGCTGGTATGCAAAAAGATGTCCAAGATACTAATGATAATACCATTACTGAAGCTGCGGCAGGTCAAACAGTCAAATATATTTACAAAATAGCCACGGGTAATGTTAGCGATATAACTGGAGTCACATTTGAGGATGACCTGGGTTCTGTTGCTGGAGGTAATCCCATCAACGGTATTTTCACAGGTAATGTAACTGTTTCTAATAATTCTGGTACAGTCAGCTTCAGTAATAATAACCAGACTTTACAGATTACCAATTTAACTTTGCCAAAGCAAGATGCAAGTACTCCAGGAGGAGATACACTCACCATCACTGCGGAAGTGACTGTTCCTAATAACTTGACAGCAGGGACATATTACAACCAGTCTGTGTTAAGTAATTTACCCCCCTCATATCCCAGTACTATTGTTTCTGATTATCCTCCTTCCCCTGCATTTGAAGACCCTACTCCGCTGAATGTGACTGTACCTGTTGCGACTAACCCCAATGTGTTGCTAGTTAAACGTATAACTGCTATAAATGGCGATCGCACTCAAAATCCCAATGACAATACCCCATTAAATACCTTTGTAGATGACACCACCTCCAGTAAAAAAGATGACGACAATAATTCCAACTGGCCCAGTAATTATCTCATTGGAGCCATTGACGGTGGTAAGGTCAAACCTGGAGAAGAAGTTGAGTATACCATCTACTTCTTATCAACGGGTGACAACACAGCTAAGAGTGTGCTGATGTGCGATTTAGTTCCCGAAAATCTGACTTTCTTACCTACAGCATTTAACAGTAGCCCTGCTGCTGCAACTGCCACTTTCCCAGGTGCAGACCGGGGGATAGTCCATAGCTATAATAGCAATACTGTATCAATTTCTGGTGTTCAAGATGGTGATATTGGTCAGTATTTTCCCCCAGGAGTAGAACCTTCTACCGTCTACCCCAATATTGATTGTGATGGCGATCCCAATAACAATATCCCTAACAGCAATGGTGCAGTGGTAGTGAATCTAGGGGATTTACCTCATGCTACTACACCTAGTCAATCTAATAGTTATGGGTTTGTCCGCTTCCGGGGCAAAGTAAAGTAACCCGAGTTCGGGATAAGCTCAAACCCTGATTATATCGTTACCTGATTTTGGTTTTCATAAACCTGTTTGCGTTGTTTTAGGCATTAATCAGCCCCTCAAAGTGAAATAAAGCTCCTTAACCCGAACTGAGGTTAATGGAAGTTGTATTTGTATTGTATGCGAGTGAAAATTGGATACAAAATTTGGGCATATTAAGTGTGGCAAGTCTGGAAATGTGATGGCTAATGGCGATCGCCTTCATGATATATTCATTCCAATAAACAAATGCTCGGAGCAAATCTAGAAAATAAACGCCATATTTATACTGCGTTTTCCTTATTCCGCAAACCATTCAGACTCATCTTGGGTGGACTTACATTATTATGCACTTCTAGCTACTTTGCTCCACCAGTGTATGCTGAAGGAAGCCGCGATATGTTCCCCTCCGGTGCTCAAGGGAACAGGGGTCATATCTTGTGGAGAAGTGGTACGACGAATTCAGGATTTAATAAAAAAACCCTACTGCGAGTTTATGCAGAAAAAGATCAATATATCTTAGTAGGATCTAGTGCTGTGGGGGTAGGAAGTGGAAATATCCTGATTTATAACCCCAATACAATTACTGGTGGTCCTGCTAAAGAAAATTTACCCTCCACGGCGAATTTTAACTGCGTTAGTCAGCAGCCCGGTAGAGGATTTATTAGCAGTCGCGCCCAAGAGTTAGCGGGACCTAAATCCATTGATGATACGGGAAATACTAATGGTTATACCCCCTGCTACTATCAAGCTCCAGAAAATGGAATTTACTATATTGCCATGTATGGTCCTAGTGGTGCAAACAGTACCGTTGATGCCAGTAGGGGAGTGGAAGAAAATATAGGACAAATTAACACTAGTTCTAGTCAAGTCACAAGTATTTCTGCTTGGGATGTAACAGTACGCAGTAGCAATCAATCATCTACAACAGATATTACAGGTAGACTGTTTACCTTCTACATAGAAATGAATATGGGTGGCAATGGTCGCCAATTACACTCAGATATCTACATAGTTACCCTCGATGGCTTTCGTTATAAATTAGATATGCGAGGACTCGACCCTTTTGGCTTTAGGATTTACGGAAACATAGTCGGTAACTGGGATAGCGACGGCAAAACCCCCCTTTATCGCAATGTATTGGGCGAAGGTGGTGATGTTGTTAATCCTGAGGGGGGTGTTAGTACTGCACCTCCCCAATTTCCCATGTTTTTTAACCCAATCGACCAGAATGCTCTACTATACATCACCCGATACGATACTAATGGTCAAGCGATCGGAACTGGCATTCCCCTTACTCCTACTTTACCAAGCTTGAGTAACCCTAATTTTACTGGTACAGTCACTGAGAAAACTACCTTGGTTAACAATGGTGGTACATTCACATTTAATTCTAATGCTTCAGGCACTTACCAAATAACCATTAGTCGTGATGGTAGCAATTTCGATCCCACAAATCCCCAAAACCGGGTATTAAGGGGAGTTATGACCACAGGTGGTTCCCAGTCAGTTATTTGGAATGGGAAAGATAACAGTGGTAACTTTTTCCCCACAGGGAACTATTCATACCGCATTATTACTAAGGGAGGAGAATATCATTTTCCCATTAGTGATGCAGAAAATAATTTTTATGGTGGTCCTACTATTACACTTTTAAATGCTACAAATCCTTTAGGCAATAATACGGCGTTTTATGATGACCGAGGATATGTCACCGTAGACGGTACTACTGTGGGCAACATAAATCAACCACTTTGTGGTAATAACCCACCTAATCCCAGTTTTAGTGACCCTATTAATGGGTTTAACTCATTAAATAATGATAGGGCATTTGGAACCTCATCTGGTGGTAATAATAGGCTCAAGTGTAATGGCTCATTTGGGAATACCAAAACATTGGATATGTGGACTTACTACCCCAGCGCTACCCTATCAGAAAGTTTCAATATTATAGATGGTAGTGATATTGGTGCAAACATGGTTTTGGTCAAACGTATCACAGCAATTAACACTACTCGATATACAGATGTATTAGATGGGGTCAACGATCCCAATTCTCCTAACTACGTTCCTTCTCCCCACGATACTGATGATAATAATTCAAATTGGTTAAGTAATTACCTACAGGGTCAAATCAATGCTGGTAAGGTTAGTCCTGGGGATGAAATTGAGTATACTATTTACTTCCTCTCATCAGGTTTGAACACAGCCAATAATGTGCTGATGTGTGATTTTATTCCTACAAACACCACATTTGTTTCCACAACCTTTGGTACAGATAAAGGTATATTCTTGAGCCATAATGGTAGTACGGTGTCTCTCACAAATACCCAAGATGGAGATAATGCTCAGTATTTTCCCCCAGGAGTTGAACCATCCACTGTATACCCCAATATAGATTGTGATGGTGATTCCAATACAAATGTTGCCAATACTAATGGTGCTGTAGTCGTCAACTTGGGTAATTTACCCCATGCGACTGAACCCGGTACACCGGCTGATTCTTACGGATTTGTGCGTTTCCGCGCCAAGGTAGATTAGGAAAATTAGGATTTACACCAGAAACTTGGTTTCTATGAAAAAACTGGGTTTATGTAATCTCATGTTGGGTTACGCTGTGGCTTCACCCAACCTACAAAGAATTGTCTACTGAGGTTACGTATATTTCTCACGTTAATTTTAACTCCTAACACCGAACTCCTAACACCGAACTCAGGTTAACCACCACTGACGGGGGGAATTAACACCACCTCATCCCCATCCTGAAGGATAGTATGTGGTGACACAAAATTAAAGTTCACCCCAAATCGAGTTACATCTCGCCATTGTGCTAGTTCGGGATGTTCGGCAATTATCCTGTCTCTGACTGCTTCTACGGGAGTATTTTCGGGCAACTCTAATAGTAGTTCCGGTACACCATAAGCTTCTTGATAAGCTGCAAATAATTTTACAGTAATAGCGATCGCAGATTGGGGCATAAAATCGGAATTGGTATATTTATTATAGGGGACACAACACAATGGGAGGTGGAATGCTAGCAAAAAACACAGATGAAGTTATCCACCACTTAGACAACATTATTACAGAGGCAAAAATTCAACACAATCGCATTGGTTTATTTGCTGCTCTTTACCGTCAAGTGACCCTAAAAATTAAGATGGGAATCGATCATAATATATTTGATGATAATTTCCGCATGGAGCGATTCGCTACAGCATTTGCTAACCGCTATTTCCAAGCTCTTGATGATTATCACAGTCATGGTAAACCAACGAAAAGTTGGCAGGTGGCGTTAGCAGCAACTACAAAACCAGACTATATAATATTGCAACACTTACTTTTAGGAATTAATGCCCATATCAATCTGGATTTAGGAATTGTAACGGCGGAAATTAATCCCGGATATCAACTACAAACTTTTGTTGAGGATTATGCCAAGGTAAACAATATCTTGGGAGAATTACTAGACGTTGTACAAGGAACCGTTGGGGAATTTTCTCCCCTGCTAGATATTCTTGACAGAGTTGGGGGGAAAACTGATGAAATGCTGATGAACTTCAGTATCAGTAAAGCCCGTCAAGAAGCCTGGAATTTCGCCGAACTACTCGCCAATCAAAATGATATTTTCCGGAGGGCTATTATTGCTATGGTTGACACAAAAGTGGCGTTTTTGGGTAGATTGGTGATTAATCCCGGTGGTACTTTGAATAAGGCTATTGATTTAATTAAGGACACTGAAAGTGATGATATCCCAGCTGTGATTGATGCATTGAATGGGATTGTGGGCTAAGGAACGGACAAATAAGGGTTTCAGGCTCTGATACCAATTCTAATAATGTTTGCGATACATATATGATTGGCAAGGGCACGGCACTAACAAGATTTTGGTGTATACAATTATCACTCTGATGCCGTGCCCCTACCCATCTGTCCCATTCTTTTGTGATTTAATATTAATAATACGTGCCTGAAGTACCTCTGCAACCACAGGATCGTGTGATGTAAATATCAGGGTTCCCCCTTTCTGGGTAAAGTCTTGGAGTACGTTCAACATCAATACCAAAGATTGGGGATCTTGTCCCACCATAATTTCATCCAATAGACAAACCTGTGGCTGTCTGGCTAAAACAGCACCCAAAGCTAATCTGCGTTTTTGCCCTTGGGAAAGGGAATGGGGATGTTGCTGGTCAAATTTACTTAGATTTAGCTGTTTAAGCAAATATTCTGCTACATCTGTAGGCACACCTGGTTGATAGATTTCGGAGCGGACGCTGTCTGCAAATAGTTGATGATTGGGGTTTTGCAATACAAAACCTACGGTTTGAGCTATTTGGACAATAGTGCGTTTACTTACATCCCTCCCCATAATCTCTAACTTGCCGGTAGCCGGTTTGAGTAAACCACTCAAAAGCTTTAATAGGGTTGTCTTGCCACAGCCATTATCACCCTTAAGTAAAACAATCTCTCCCGTGGTGATTTGCAAATCGGGATAAGCAGGATACCCCCCCCAACTGAGGTTTTCGCTACGTAGAACAATAGGGGGATTATCCCTGTTAGAGGGTGTAGCATCCATACTAAACCCCGCATTTAAAATTCCCGTCATTTCATAATTAGCTTGATATTGCCCGTGTTTCTGGACATCCCACGGGGAAAGGCGACCATTTTCAAAACGGTAAGCGCGATCGCAAATTTCCCGAACTACATCAAAGCGATGCTCAATCAAAATTATAGATTGACCTTGACTGCGACGGGAACGCAATATTTCCACTAACAAATCTACCCCTTTGGCATCCAAAAAGCCGAAAGGTTCATCCAACAGCAGGAGTGGTTGACCAGTTGCCAACATACACCCCAATAATAAACGTTGTTTTTGCCCCGCCGAAAGTTGATTGATTAACCAACTGCGTTGTTCATCTAAACCAAATTCTTGTAAAACAGCCCCTGCTAGGATTATAATCTGCGCCGGGTCAATATTCCAATTTTCCAAGCCAAAAACCAACTCTTCCCACACCCGATCCGTGAAAATTTGAGTTTCCACATTTTGTAATAGAATACAGAAATGTTGCGATCGCTGACGAATTGTCCACTCCTTTAAATCCACCCCTTGGTAGAGAATTTGTCCGCTTAACTTCCCTCCAATATGTTCTGGTGATATCCCTGCAATACAGTTAAGTAAAGTACTTTTACCACTCCCCGTGGCTCCAGCAATTAAAATAATTTCTCCCGGTTCCACAGTCAGGTTCACACCCTCAATAGTTGGTTGTGACTTACCAATATGGGTGAAACAAAGGTCAATTACTTGTAATTGAGATGTATCATTACTCATTTAAATTATGAATTATGAATTATGAATTATGAATTATGTCCATTCTAAATAACTAACCCCCATCATAATTAAAAATACAGCGATCGCAAAAACCAAGTCTTGCATTTTCCAAATCAATGGCTGACTATTACTGCGGGGTACTGCGGGATCGTAACCCCTAGTTTGTAGACCAATGGTGACATCATCAGCATAGGCAACTATTTGAAAAATTAAAGGTATAAATAAACCCGTAAACCACTGACGAGGTTGACGACTCAAATTTACACCACGTAATTGATTTGCTTCGATAATCCGCTGAGTTTCTTGCTGAATAATGGGCAGAAAACGCCAGATTAACATCAAACTCAACACTAGGAAACCAGGTAGCCGTGAAGCTTGTAATGCTCTAATTAGATCGGATGGTGCTGTAGTACTGGCAAGTAGGGGTGTGGGTAAGGTAATTGCTAACAAACGTAAGGCACTAAACAGAGACTTGTTAAAATCACCTAACAACCAGGTAGATAATATGAGAAATAATCCTAAAAGTATGGTCACTTTCAGGATTCTCGTGAATTTGAGATTGACTTGAGAAAACAATAATATTAACAACAAACCAACCAATAATCCTAATGACAAAATTTTTTGTAACAGGAAAGCAAAGCTAATCAGAAAAATGCAAATAACTATTTTTAGCAAAGGGTTGATTTGAGACAGAAAACTATGCTTTTGATGATTATGTTTAGAGATCCGCATCTAATTTTCCTGCCCGTTTGAGTTGCTGAATTACTAATTCCCCCAGCCACCAACCAATTGCTCCCGTAATACAGGATGCTATACCCATAACAACGAAAATCCAGGGCATAGTTAATAGTCTGCCAAACTTACCTCCCAAACCATAGGCAGCTAGTAGTAAACCTAGGGGTGCGGCACTACCAAAAAATATCACATTGCCTAGTAACCTATTTCTTTTAATGCGATAATTACCAATAAAGAAAATAATCGCTTCTGTTAATAGAACCGTAGTTGCTAAGTAGGCTGTAATTACTGGTGACAAAGCTAACAATAGTAGAGCCAAGGGCAAAATCATCAAAGCCACACTACCCTTGCGTTGTAACCGCGCCATTCCCAGGGTCATGAAAATACCACCAAATGGTGCCCAAGCCACCAATTGGAGTCCGGGGAAGAAAGCTGCCAAGGGACCAACAACAAACACCGCAATCACCATACCAATGGTCATAAAGGCGGCAAAAACGTAATCTTTTAAACGCCAGGGAGAAATCTGCATAGCTGGTATTCAGTAGTGAACTAGGGAGAGACTGCAAGAATATAATTTATTACAACCCTGCCAATGTAAACAAAATGGAAATTTTTGTTAGAACTCTTAATGGAATAGCTGTAAATATAGAATTACTATTTGATTTTTGAAAAACACGTAGGGTGTGTTACCGGCGAGAGTACGGCACCATCCGGTAATATGGCTCGGTGCGTTACGCTAAAGCCATAACGCACCCTACAAGTACCTAATTTTATTCAAATAGAAGGGTAGGGGCACGGCACCAGAGTGATAATTTTATACACCAAAAGATTGTGGATGCCGTGCCCTTACGAAGAATGTATGTGTCGCAAACATGATTGGAATGTTCATGTTGATTATACCAACTGTGAATATTAATACCGTTTCTGTATGAAGATGCAATTTATATTGATTGTAGAGACGTAGCAATGCTACGTCTCTACGAAATCTATTTGGCGCAACTCCTCACAAGTTCCTCAAATTTTGACTCTATCCTGAATAGGAGGGGGAGTATATCTGTATTTAGAAAATTAGATAAATACAGGTGCGACACCTAAGGAGCAGAGGCAGAGAGGGGGCATTACAATATGACGAAAACGATTATAAACTTAACATTACCAGCAGTGGTGACGGTAATTGAAGATATTCTGGAAACTTATCCGGATCATCCCTATCAACAGGCTTTCTCAATTCCAGACTTACGCCAAGAGCTAATAGCTCATGTATTGAGTCGAGTATCTAGTTGTTATGTGGTCTTAGAAGAAGAACAAATACCATGCTTTGGGATTAAATCTTTGCCTTTTTCTCCTCAAGAAAAGTTTTGTATAGAAACTTTAATTCAGGAAGAAATTGAGAGGATCATCCGTCTAAGAGAAGAAGAGGTTAGTCACCAAATTCCCGAAGAAGTTGATCCGAGATTAGAACCTTCCCATTGGTTTGGTTAATATGTTTAGGTAAAAGATCCCCGACTTCTGAATCAATACCCGCACGTCGTAGCGATTCCTAGGATAGAAGTCGGGGAGCTAAACACTCGGTTCCTCACGCTAGGTAAAAGATCCCCGACTTCTGAATCAATACCCGCACGTCGTAGCGATTCCTAGGATAGAAGTTGGGGAGCTAAACACTCGGTTCCTCACAAGTTCCTCAAATTATTTTTTTAACCTCAAAATATAATCAGAATGGTGCTGACATGGAATATTGCCCATGCAGCAGTTATTTTGCTGTCCAAGCATAACAAATCTTCTAGGAGGGCAGAGTATGCCATCCATTAATTTATTAGCTGTTTTTAATCCATCCCATGAGTGGCGATGTGGTCATGTAATTATACCTTGGCAAGCGATCGCTAACAAAATCCCTATATCACCAGCAGAATTAGTATTAAGTGACCTACGGGATCTGTCCCACACACCCATAAATGCCCAAATTGACAGAATAGATCCTGACGATCCCTCCCGCGATGTCCTAGTGTTTTCTCTACCACAAGCAATTCCACCTGTATCAGAAGATGAAATGCTTGCCTCCGCATTTGTGAGATTAGACCGTGGTAAGCCCATGCCTCCCGGTCTGGGTGAGCCTTATGTAGAAGTGGTTTATGGTAGTTCTGGCGATGCACGAGGAGCGAGACTGGTTAATAGCCGTCTCATTGCTTGGTTTAATTTAATACCTGCACCAGAAGATAATGGGCGGAATTGGTATTCTGGCTCTGCTTCTAGTATTCAGCTGGACCATCAGGAAATCCTCGATCCATTCCCAGCAGCAAGGGGTGAATGGCTAGGACAAGATCCGGAAAAACGCTGTATGCAAGTGGCGAAAGTCCTCCTACCAGGACCTCCTCATCCCAAATCCCCAGCCTATGAGGTGTGTTTGTTCAATCATTCCTATCGTCTAATATCCCAATCCAGTGGTTCTGTGCGAGCGACTATTACCATTGCTTCAGAACCTTTTGATTATATGGGAGTTGATCCGGTAACAGGGAACAATCGCCATCTAGTATGTGAACTATATCGGATAATTAGTTTGTATGCTGGTGCAGACTACTTGGTAGAAGAACTATTCATTAAAGGTAAGCCCAAAGCAGCAGAAGACAGGATTGCAGGTAGTCCAGAAATAGTCAATCTCGATTTTGCAGTACGCTACTTTGCCCATATGAACCTGGGACAAACAGAAGATATCCAGCAGGTTTTCCCTGTACCAGACTGGTGTGCTGTGGGTTCTGTTACCGAACCTTATCCTGCCTATGGCTTGGCAACTAATTTACATATTGACTCAGTGAAACACCCATACCAGAACAATTATAGTCGTTTCTCCTGGCAGTTATTACCAGGGAAACTTGCCAAGTGCGTGCATCTGTTTATGCGGGGTAAACCAGATGAATTTGATACCAGGGTAGGTCATATTTGGTACGAGCACATCTACAAACCCCTGAAAGCAGAAATATATGAGGATGCTATTCCAGCTTACCCCATTGAGAGCGATCGCCTGGTTTCTGTCTGAAATTGCTGGAACCAAATGTTGAATGTTTTCTTAAATTCTCCAATTTGTAATTGAATTTCCGTATGTTGGAGGTGGTCATGAATTCAAACACAACTGAAGTCAAACAAGTTGCTACCCAGTTGCTAGCTGGAATACTCGCCAATCCCCACATTTACTCCAAAGTAAGTGATGATATGGTCAGAGGACAGCAAGAGCAGGATTTAATAATGTTGGCAATTGAAATGGCTGAAAGTTTGATTGAAAAGGTTGACAACAAAAAAACTTGATGGGTGGATGAGCGTAGCTCTATTTATTCATAACCTTACATCTTGCACCACATGATCCCACGCGAAAATCATCGCCTGTAACCCTTATTATTTCGTAGGGTGGGCAATGCCCACCTTACCCTTATTGAGAAGGTGCAAGATATGTGTAACTGAAAAATGATAACCCTTGGCGTAAGGAGAAAATAATGAGCGATTTCCATGACTTTCTGAAACATCAATATGCATATGTTGCGGTAGGAGAATTTAAACCAGGTAAGTTTGAACAAGCCAAGAATCTTTATGAGCAAGCTGTTTCAACTTACACCCATGGATTTAAGGGAGCATACTTGCTGCAAGAACCGGGTACAGACAAGGGAATCGCCATCATTTTTTGGGAAAATCTAGAAGATATGCAAGCCAATCAAAGTGAGGCTTACCAAGCTATCTTGGAGCAAATGAGTCCCTTGTTTACCCAAGCACCAAATACTTCCTTCTATGAATTAGTATGTGAAGTTCATCCAGAAGGCAAATCAGAGCCTGAGGTGATGAGTAATTAATTGCTTTTTCCTAAAACCTTCGACAATGACAGTAACTGACTTTAACAGTTTGTCATTGTCTTATTTGTAAATATAAAACTAACTACATAAATATTCATCTACCATTGGGTATATTTTATGGTATTGGTCTTGAAAATCGAGGATGAGGGCAACGGGATTTTTTGAAGTTGGACACTAACTGGTTGAGTCCGGGTATACCAAAGCTCGAAAACGTTCGTCATCTCGAATGTTGTCGAAATCTGGGTTGGTTTTGGCTTCTATTCGACTACGATGAGGTGCAATATCAATCGCTTGTTTCAGGTAATCAGTGGCTTGCTCAACTTCTCCTTGTAGGGCAAAGCAACAGGCTTTAGCATAATAGCCACCTTCATCCTTTGGATCTTGCTTAATCGCTTGTTCGCAGTCAGTAATGGCTTCTGCGTATCTACCTGCCCTTGCTAAAATAATGCCGCGATTAGCCCTGAACAATGCTTTTTGAGGTTGTAGATTTATTGCTTTATCAATGGCTGTAATGGCTTTTTCACAATCTTTTAGTAAACTCAATGTTAATGCTTGAGAATTCAGTGCGTTATCATTCTCAGGATCAATTGTCAAAGCTTGTTCGCAGGCAAAAATGTCTTCCTCATATCGCTTCATACGGCGTAGTATATTCCCTTGCGATACCCAAGCCTTAGCATATTTGGGATCGATATCAACAGCTTTTTGACAACTGTCCAGAGCTTCCTCATATCGCTCTAACTCAGAGAGTACAACACCTCTATAGAACCAAGCATTAGCAGAATTGGGATCGAATTCAGTGGCTTTCTCATAGCAATCCAATGAATCCTGGTAATGTTCTGTACTTCCGAACAAGTAACCAAGATTTGCAAAAAAACTATGTATCAGTTTTGGACGACAGTTAGTTGAAATTTGTTCAATCTGGCTTTTCGCCTGCAAAAGCAAATCAGTCCTTTCTCTAGGGCGATTGCAACGAATAGATTTACACACAAGCCCTACAGACTTACCAAAACCATTTCCTAAATCACCAACATATTCCAGCAGGGATTGAATAGATAACTCAATTTTTTTTGATAATTCTTCAATTTCTCTTTCTGAAGGAGTATTTTCACCTTCAAATTTAAATTTGTCGCTTTTAGGAGATTTATCTAGAAAAAACCAACCAAACGTGAGAACAATTGCTGCGTCTTTAAAAAATTTGTTTGTTGCTTTAGGAAGCAAATGACGGTTCTCCTCATTTATTTCTGCATCAATGAAGTTAAAGGGAGCAATAAACACATCTGGCTCTTGCAGGTAAACAGCGACAAAAACATATTCTATATATTGCCGTAATCCTTCATTTTTTTTACCAAAAAGACTGTGATAAAGAAACTCGGAAATTATTTCTCGCCACTCCTCATCTTTATAGGGGTCGGGTAAAAGACTCTTATCATCGAATAAATCCTCCGCTTGTTGCTTAAAGTAATTGGCAAGTAAGTCATGGGTGTCACGAAATAAGTTGCGGTTGTCCTGAAAATAAGACTGCCGAAAAACATCCCGCGCTACATCATCTAAGCGATAGTGCCTGTTGCGGAACTCAACAAAATCCGAGCTTTTCAGCCATTCAAAGGAACTTTCTACATTATCCGCATCTAATTTTAAGCCTAAGCGATCGCTTCCCAGTAAATATTTAATCATTGGCAGGTCGAACCATCGGCAACACGCCACTACCTGCAAAATTCTTCGCTGTTGAGAATCTATTCCTTGTAAAAGCAATTTAGCGATCGCCTGGTTCCCTTGGGAAAAGTCAAGTTCTTCTCCTTTGTCCCGTTTTTTCCTTACCCAGTCGAGATAGTAGGGTAATCCTTGAGTTGCTTTGAAGATTTTCGCACGTTGACCACCATTACCAATGCCAATTCGTTCCAGGTAGGTCTGCGTATCTTTCTTATCAAATTTTTTGAGATGCGTTTCATAGAGTAAATTTCGATCTTGGTTGAGTTTGCGCCATCCCTCATCTGCTTGTAGTGATCGCCTTCCCACTACCACAAGCCGTACTGGTTGAGAATGCAAGGGAGTATCTTCAACTAAATGCTGCCATAGCCATTGATTTAGGTAAGACCGAGCTTTCTCATAGGTATCCAAAATCAGTACGAGGGGTTTTCCTCTGCTTTGGGCGATTTGTATCAAACTGTCAGCAAATGCTTGGGTTAGTTTAGAAACTGGCTCCAACATTAACGCCTGTAGTTCTGGTTGGTCTTTGGTTGCAGGATGATTCCGAACTCGCTGCTGTATCCATTCTTGCAAGTCCTCTGCATTTTCTTCCATTTTTGATAAGGTTGAAAATCCTGACTCTAAAGTTTCAAAGGAGTTTGACTTGTTTGAGACAGAGGTGAAACCAGTAGAACCTAACCATATGGATCTTTCAAACCAACTTGTAATCTTTCTTGATTCTTCACTGCTAGTTGCTTTACCATCCACCGTTTGCTGGCTTAACTGGGAAAGAGTTGCTTCAAACTGCTGTTCTCGTTGAGTAAATGCATCAGTAATTGTTTCGGCATCCAACAGTTGAATTGCCAGTTGATGTAGCTTTCGCATCAGCTTTAGTGGTGTTTCGACACCAGAGGTTTTGGCGAAACAAACCTCTATAAAATCCACTTCACTTGCATGAGCTTTCTGTAATCGACCTATTGACGTTGTTTTACCAACTCCACCTATTCCATAAATATTGAATAATAAAGGCTGACCCTGAGGCTGTTGCAGTGCATTTGCAAAGCATTCCCGTAGTTTTTTTACCTCATCTCGTTCAATGTAGTACTCATCCGATACAGGCGATCGCATCGGAGATTGATGTATTGTTTCAACTTGAGTATTATGCTGGACTTTATTTGGTATTGATGGACTGTTTTCGAGCTGTACTGGAAATGTTGTTTTTGTTACTCCAAATATTTCGTCTTGTCTTCGTATTGATGAATTACAGAAAATGCTTTCTTCCTCATCACTAAGAACCCAATTTTCTTGAATGAAACTTTCTGCTCCACTCATTTTAATTAAATCTATAAAATTGTTTATAGAAAATTCATCTTTATTTGACAAATTAGTTAGGTCTTGTAAATCATTCTTGCGTTTATCTAATTTATCTTTGTCCCGGTCAAGAAAAGATATCAATTTAGTGAAAGCTAGATCGGAACAAGCTGGAATGACTATATTCTGTAAAGCCTTGCCTTGGAATTCATATTGAATGCCATTTTCAAGAAGATAATCCCAGTCGATAAAATCATAGGCTTGCCTCTCTTTAGGCTTTGGTCCAAGAATTATCTCGCCATAGTTTTCATAGCGATGCCTTATTGTATAACAGGGTCTGTAGGAATTGTCTCTAGGTTCTTCTATTTTCCAGTCATGAAGAGGATATAGCTCTTTAAGTAAGCTTATAATTATAGGATGCTCACAGACAAGATCGATATCTTTTGAATCTCTTGTTACTACATATCTTTGAACCGCTAATCCACCAATAAGTAAATGCGGTTGGCTCAATTTTTCATTAATCCTAACCAACTCATGTTTTGCGATTTCAATATCTATGGGACGACGATCCATTTACTTAGTTTATTTATTACAATAGTTGCAAAATATACATTAATGTTGAAATGAGGCAGAGAAAAGATGAGATGATACTGGTTTGTAGCTCAATCTGAAGTTTTAGGTACCTGGACTGGTATATGCAGTTGTCTTTAACATTAACCAAATAAGAATGCTACATATTGCCAACCCAACATATAGTAAAGAAACGGAGCGGAAAAGCATAGCACCAAGAAGAGTATTCTTAAACGCGTGACTGCGATGACGCATCACCAGTAAATCGAACTTGAAAGGAGTCCCATTCTGAGCAGCAGTAATAAATTCGTCTGAATTCACAAAATTTGAAATTTCCTGTGTACGAGTAATAAAACTCCTTTGAATTCTACGGAACGAGCCATCAACAACCCAAAAAACTACAGGAATGATTGCTGTTAGCCCAATGAACGGTAACAGATTTTTATTTTGCAATGCAAAGCCAATACTACCTGTCCAAGTTAAGATTGCCCAGTTTTTAATACTTTTTGTAATCTCATCATGTTGACGTATCGCGCCATCAACATGTTTAAGTTCTTCCTTGAGAAGATCGATTTGGTAGTCAAACACTTGCTTAGAATTGGACATATTTTTTACATTAAGCTAGGTATTGAAGCCAAACGTAACAAAAATATACTTCTGCGTGATTGGCGTGGAACCAAGAAATTTTTAATACTAAGATAAATTATACTTTGATGAAAGATGCTTGTTCGGAAAAACGAGGTTTTGTTAGACAATACAGGCTATTGTCATCCAGAAAACCCTGAACACTTGGGTGCGGGGAGCATCCCAAATGTTTAAATTTGTAGTGCGGGCATCTTGCCCGCTTTGTATGTATGTAAAGGGAGCAAGATGCTCCCACTACCGCATATGTTTGAAAAATTGGGATGCTCCCTAGGTGCGATCGCAACTACACTCAAAGTAGCATCTTAGACAGAAAATAATGATCTGGCGATCGCCTACTCCTGTGATCAGGTACAATCAAAGATCATATCTGCGAAAAATCCATGACCTAGAGTTTATAGCACTACGCAATTAGGGCACGGACATTGTTAAATGCACCAAACCTATGAACAGTAAACTTATTACTCCTTCGGAGTGAATCCTAAGCCCTTCGGGCACGGCAAAGCCGAACGGATACGCTTCGCGTTAGCGAAGCTCCTCTGAAAGAGGCGCGCCATTTGCTTTATGCC
>JAAUYI010135820.1_pt1 | contig 71820 bp, 48 predicted proteins | sample 7278041 | NCBI WGS metagenome assembly JAAUYI01 (sample SAMN14350216, study PRJNA611818) | marine sediment metagenome | isolation source: surface marine sediment (0.6m) | place: French Polynesia: Moorea | collected 2018-08
CGCTTTGTTATACAGCAAAGCTTTGTCGGCAACAACCATTAGATTTTCATCTGATGCTATACAGGTGTTGCCTGCGAATACGCAGGTTTGCACAGGTTAAATGTTGCACTCCTCACAAGTAGCTCCACCTGATAAAATCGGGTGGAGCAAATTTTAGGTAAAATTTAGGTCAAAAACCTTGCTAGCAGCCTTACTTTACGGTCAAGAGGATTTACGTTTAGAACAAGTAGCCGATCCTACTCCCGCACCTGGAGAAGTTGTCATCCAAGTGGGAGCAGCGACAACCTGTGGTACGGATTTAAAGGTGTGGCGACGGGGTGGTCATGCAAAAATGCTCACACCACCAACTTTATTTGGTCATGAGGCTGCTGGTAAAATTGTGGCTCTGGGTGAGGGTGTGACTGGTTGGCAAATAGGCGATCGCGTGGTAGCTAATAATTCGGCTCCATGCATGAAATGCTTTTATTGTCAACGTCAAGAATATTCTTTATGTCCTCACTTAACTTGGAATAATGGCACTTTTGCCCAATACTTGAAAATTCCCGCTCCCATTGTCCAGCATAATTTGTTGTCGATTCCTGAGCAATTACCCGACTCCTTAGCGGCGATGACAGAACCCTTGGCTTGTGTGTTGCATGGGGTGGCTCGTTCTGGGGTTAAAAGTAGTGATGAGTGCGGGGGACTTACCCAAAAAGTTGTAGTTCTGGGAGATGGGGCGATTGGCTTAATGTTTGTTGCCAAACTAGCCCATGATTTTCCCGTAGAGGTAATACTTTTTGGTGGTAATGATAGTAGGTTGGCAATTGGTAAGCAATTAGGAGCAACTCACATCTTTAATTACCGTCAATTTCCTGATATAGCAGGGACAGTCAAAGAACTTACCAATGGATTGGGTGCAGATGTGGTCATTGAAGCCACGGGTGTACCTAGTGTATGGGAAAATGCGATCGCTTCTGCTCGTCCTGGTGCTACGGTGAATTTATTTGGTGGTTGTCCGCGAGATACAACTATTACGGTGAATACAGAGCAATTGCATTACAGCGAATTGACGTTAAAGGGAGTATTTCACAACACCCCCCATTTTGTTCGGGAAGCCCTGGCACTGATTGCTAGTGGGAAAATTCCCTTTGAGTTACTTTTGAGCGAACATCGCCCCTTGAAAGAATTGGAACAGGTGTTTTGTGAGATGCGGGAACGAAAGGTAATTAAGGTAGCAATGGTTCCTTGAAAATGGTTGTTAGTTGTTAGTTGTTAGTTGTTAGTTGATGGTTGATGGTTGACAGCTTAGGTGTGGGAGTCGCACTCGAGATATTTTCATGCTTGGTTGTGGGATTTTTCCGTGGGGGACTAGCTAGAAAATAATTCCTTCACTCCCTCACTCCTTCACTCCCTCACTCCCCCACTCCCTCACTCCTTCCCTATTCCCTATAGCCCTACTGAACATCTTGTATGTTTTGTTACTTAAAAAAAATTATTAAAAATTGTCTGGAGTAAAACTGACTAACTCTTGTATACAGCTAATATATAGTTGAGGAGATGACAATTTGCTAGTTTTCAAGGTTAATTAAATTGAGTCTAGTTACTGTTTAGACCAAAAATATCAGTGAGATATGTTGCTATAACAGTCAATATCAGATCAATCTATACTACGCATTATCAATATCAATATAACTAGTTAGCACCAATCATCTTTGGCAATTATCCAAGACAATGGTTGCAATTGCGCTGAATACAGCGATCGCTAAAATCTTCCTACAATAAACTAGTCAAAATTTATATGAGTATAATTACTGATATTTATCCTGGAGTTAATATCATTTTACTAGAGAAAAATTTTCAATTAAATGTTGATTTAATTACAATGGATTGGAACTCGACAATATCAGTATAATTTATCACATTTTATATTTAAAAAGCAAATGTTTTTTGCTTTTTAGTTATATTTTTTCTAATTATTGCAAAAACAATGTTACATCGTCGAAGTCCGCTTTTGCGAAAGGTTTCGTGCGTGCGTAACTATTTTTATTTTTGTAAAGCTATCAATACCTACGATAAAACCCCGATCCCCAAGGGAAAAAAATCATGTTAATCTGTTGCAGTCATCAGTAAAAAGTGAAAGCGGAACGAGTTCGTGTTCTGAATTTAGTATCATTTCAACCGATACACGATTCCAACAACAGCAAAACTATAGTTCTCCAGTCGCTTAAAAATCGGACGCATGAATCAAAAAAAATTGTGGATCGCAGTCGCTTTGTCTACGGCTGTTTTGGGTATACCCTCAACTAGTCGTGCACAAACGGCAAAAGGGAAGGTAATTTCTTCCCCATCAATACCCAGTGGTGATGTGGTTAAGGTGGGAGAATACCAACCCCCAGCCGCTAGCCTTCCCTCGAATAGTACGATAGCTAAAGTTCATACTCACAACTTGGAAGGTCTCCAGGCTGCGACTTTATTTGTCCGCGATATTCCTGTAATTACCTTTGTTGGCTCTAAATCAGCTGCTAACGCTGAAACCAAAATGGGAGCAACAAGTAAAGCTAGCAGAGCAGATTTGTACGCTTCTATAACTAACAAATCTGTGAAAGTAGCCGGAATTGGGAAGATCGAGGGTACTATCAACAAAACCTTATCTGGCAACAACGACCCTGTAAGCAGAGCTGGTGTGGTAGCTGCTAAACTGAACCAGCTTGCTAAGGGCAAAGTTGATGCCAACAAGATTACTGTTAGTTGGAAGGGAAACACTAATAATAAGAGTGTATCTCCTCAGAGGGGCTTATCCGAATCATATGTAATCAAAGTTAATGATACGGAACTGGTAGAAATCGACAACAACACAAGACTACCAGATACAACCAAAGACTTAGGGCAAGATGCTTTGCAAGCAACCAACCGCTTGCGGAGATTAATTGGTCAAGCATCTCCTTTAAAAGAGGTCGCCAATTTACCAACTACTGACAACTTGACCCTGGACTCTTCAGAGAAAATTTTGATTGCTCACCATACTGGTAGGCGCCGCAGAAGAAGACGTTCTAGTTTCAGAAGAAGGGTGCGCGGCATTTTCGGCGGTTTAGCTTCCTTCTATGGTTATGATGGCTCTAGTAATAAAACTGCCTCTGGAGAAAGATTTCACCCAGAAAAGATGACTGCGGCCCATCGTAGTTTACCGTTCGGAACAAAAGTTCGCGTTACCAATCCCCGCAATGGTCGGTCAGTGGTGGTGCGGATTAACGATCGCGGTCCATTCATTCGCGGTCGAGTCATTGACCTGTCCTATGGCGCAGCGCGAGTCTTGGGAATTATTCGTCGAGGAGTTGCACCTGTCAGAATTCAAGTTTTAGGCAGATAAAATTTAGCCTTGGCCACACAAGACAACGGTAAAACTTCATAATTAATTTATTCTGGTCTTTGGCAAGCAAGCCTCAACAGGCATTTCTATATCCCATACTTGCTGATCATTCCCCTAAGAATCTAGCCTCTTCCTTCAATTTCGGATATAAATGAACGGGAGAAAGCTAGATAGAGACTAGGGGTATTTTTGTGCGCCTGCTGACAACTATTGCAGCTCTACGCTGCTATGTGGCTAAATGCCGTTTAGAAGCTCATATTTTAGTATCAGAACAGCCGAACCCTTGGGATGGCATAGGCTGGTCTCGTACTGCTTTGGGTTTAGTCCCCACCATGGGAGCTTTACATGGTGGACATTTAAGTTTAATTCAAAGGGCGCGGCAAGAAAATCATACAGTAATCGTCAGCATTTTTGTCAATCCTCTACAATTTGGTCCCAATGAGGATTATCAACGCTATCCCCGCATTTTAGATCAAGATTACCAGCTGTGCGAACAAGCCGGAGTAGATGCAATTTTCGCGCCGATTCCGGAAGAAATGGGAATATACCTGAAAAATTTAGAAACATCTCCGGTTACACAAGTCATCCCACCATCTGTTATGATATCTGGCTTGTGTGGTCGTTCTCGGCTAGGTCACTTTCAGGGTGTGGCTACCATAGTGACCAAGCTGTTTAACTTGGTACAGCCTGACCGAGCTTATTTCGGTCAAAAAGATGGTCAGCAACTAGCAATTATTAAGAAGCTAGTAGCTGATTTGAATTTGCCACTAGAGATTATTGCTTGTCCAACGGTGCGAGAACCATCCGGTTTGGCTTTGAGTTCCCGCAACCAGTATTTGACAGCAATTCAAATGCAGCAAGCAACTGCTTTATATAGTGGCTTGCTGCAAGCTGAAACTGCATTTCGTTCGGGTGTGCGCGATGCCAGCACCCTGATAGCTGCAGTGCGGACTGAAGTGGCACAAATTAGTAGTTTATCTGTGGAATATATTGAATTGGTTGAACCGAATACGTTAATGCCTATAGATACAGTTAAGGAGGAAGGAATGCTGGCGATCGCCGCTCGTCTGGGTGATACTCGTTTAATTGACAATACCATCCTGCGCGATCGCCAACCCATCATTGCCATTGATGGACCCGCAGGAGCCGGAAAATCTACCGTTGCTCGTCAAGTTGCAACTAAACTAGGTTTAGTATATTTAGATACGGGGGCAATGTATCGAGCCGTGACTTGGCTGGTACTGCAACAGGGAATTGCCTTAGACGATGAGTGCGCGATCGCGGAACTCGTCAGCCGGTGTGTGATTGAACTCACCCCTAGCCAAGATGTCAAATATCCGGTACAGGTAGCCATTAATGGTCATAATGTCACCCAGGAGATTCGGTCGGTGGAAGTGACAGCCAACGTGTCCGCGATCGCTGCCCAAAAATCTGTCCGTCAAGCATTGGTGAAACAGCAACAACACTGGGGTAAAAAAGGTGGTTTGGTGGCGGAAGGAAGGGACATTGGCAGCCATGTTTTCCCTGATGCGGAGGTCAAAATTTTTTTAACCGCCTCCGTAGGCGAACGAGCCCGTCGCCGTCAGCAAGACTTTCAAAAACAGGGTCAACCAGAAGTATCTTTAGCACAGTTAGAAAAAGATATTGCTGAACGGGACTACAAAGACAGCACTCGCGAAGTTTCACCATTGCAAAAAGCCACCGATGCCATTGAAATTAATACTGATGGCTTAGATATACCTGAAGTGACAGCATTGATTATTGAAAATTATCAACGGCTTTCATCTCAGTTATAAATTGTGCTGTGAGCAGACAGTCCCACAGTGGTTGAATAGGTTATAGGGGTTGGTTTATAGGAATTATTAACCAACCTTGGGGGGTTGAATTCCCCTGTTTTTATAAGCAGTGCGTTTTGCGTCGGGGTAAAATCCCCGTAGCAAAACGTAATTCGCTCATTCTAAATTCGCTCATTCTAAATTCGCTCATTCTAAATTCTTTTAACACTTCTTCCCCACCACCTATCACCCAACAACCAACAGATGGAAATGGGGTTGCTTGGCAACACGAATAGCACTAAGCTATATGGGGTGGGGGGGGATATTGTTTCAATAGCCTTTCCTGACCCGTGCTTTTCTAAATATTTTTCATACATCCCCAAGATGAGTAAATCCGTAAATACCATGTTCAATAAAATTGCTACCAAGCTCAAAGACTGGTTCCCAGCACCAGAGGTACACGCTCATTGTGATGGTCCTTGTGGTGTTTACGACCCTGCATCTGCCAGAATTACTGCGGAAGCAGTATTATCCATGACTAAAAAAATTCTGGATTTGGAACTTCCTGCTGCTGGGGATAAAGCAGCCACCATCGCCTATCACAATACATTATCTCGCTACATTGCCATCAAGGAAGAGCAAGCCCAAAAAACCAAAGACGATTTACTAATTCTTTGGACTGATTATTTCAAGCCAGTCCACTTAGAGCAATATCCTGACTTACACGATACTTTTTGGCAGGCAGCAAAACTGTGTTCTGCTTGTAAAGTAGAAGTGAGTCTGAAACACGCTGAGGAACTAATGGATGCCGTGCAAAAAATCCATAAAATGTTCTGGGCTACCAAGAATCGTGATATCACTTGGTATAAAGCCAGTTAAGTATAATTTAACCCTATAGTAAGCTCGGCTAGGGTTATTTGTTGAAAAAGCCATGCTTGAGGAAATAGGCATCCCCAAGAAATTATTACTATTACTTCTGGGTGTCAGGAAAAGATTGCGCGTTACAGGTTCTTCAATGATTCCTCTGTTACAGCCAGGGGAGGAAATCTTATTCAATCCTCAAGCTTATCAACAAAGATTCCCAAAAATTGGTGATGTTGTTGTCGCCCAACATCCATTCCAAGAGAAAAAAATAGTTAAAAGAGTGGCTGCGGTACTTGAAGATGGGTCTTGTTTTCTCACGGGAGATAACCCTCCAGCAAGTACCGATAGTCGTTCTTATGGTTTTGTGACTATTGACAAAATTCTCGGTCAAGTCACTAGTAAATTTCCTTAATCTCATGACTCGACAACCCCATGACCAATTTGCTAAGGAATATCTAGAGGAGTTGCTAAATTCTTTAGGTAAGGTAGAAACCAGCAAAGATGTTAAAAGCGAGGTTCGTGAGATAGATGTTTGGTTTGTCCCCGATGCATCCCCATCTGACACATCAGAGTTGGGGTTATTGGCGAAAATGGCTGTAACTAGCTGTCTATTTGAACTCTGACGAGTTCGCCAGTCGCTCATGGGGGAAACCCCCAAGACCGCGCTGGCTCACCGTTCCGCAATGCTCCCAGTGAAGTGGAGATTAGGAGCTGTTTGTTAAAGTTATATACAGTTCATGGAGATTTATTACGACAAGCTAAACGGGAAAAACGCTCTTTATCAGAAAAAGAGTTGTCCTGTTTATGGATTTTAACTCCTTCTTGTTCTGCGAGAATCTTGAATAGATTTGGAGCAACAACTCAGGAATCAGAAAATTGGGTTGAGGGGGTTTATTTTCTGCCAGAATCCTTAAAAGGAGCCATTGTAGTCATCAATCAGTTACCTGTTATTGAAGATACCCTCTGGTTAAGGGTTTTGGGGAAGGGAAGGACACAAAAACAGGCGGTAGAAGAGTTGGTTCAGCTGTCAGAAAGAAGTTCTAGATGGCATCAACTGTTAGAGATTTTGGCATCTTGGCGCAAAAATATAGAGGTGAAAGATAATGTAAGTGAAGAGGATAGGGAGTTAATTATGAACTTATCACCAGCTTATCTTAAGCAACGGGAAGAATGGCGACAAGAAGGGCTGCAAGAAGGGTTGCAAGAAGGGCTGCAAGAAGGTAGTTTACAAGGACAGCGTTTGATGGTAGCCAGTTTACTAGAAGGACGCTTTGGAAGTTTAGATGAAGAGTTATCTGGTTTGATAGCTGCAATTATGGAACTTCCTCTGACGGAAAGGACTGAATTACTGCTCAATTTGTCTAATGCTTCCCGTGAGGATTTATTGGCTAGGTTTGGGAGGGGTTTAAACTAAGTAAATGTGAGTGGCAAAATATCATGCATTGCTAATGCTTGGGTTAATGCCAAAGTATACCCAGAGGAAATTGCAACAGCCATTCAGGAGAATGAAGAAGACTAATGGCTCGTTTGTATGCAGATGAACAGTTTCCCTATGAGGTTGTGGAGCATTTACGGGATTTGGGGCATGATGTTGTTACTGTCTAAGAAGCAGGAAAGGCTAATTTAAAAATTCCTGATTGATATGTGACTTGATATTTGGCGTTGTTGAATGGAAGTATGATTTTGCATTTTTCGATAGATTGAACAACGATTCTTTGCGTCTTTGCACGCCAGTTGCTTCAAGTCGGCGGAGCCCTTTGGGTTGCGCCACTTGACGGCAGTTGACGGCAGTTGCTTTATGCCGGGGAACCCTTTCGGCAGTTACTCCACTTGGGGAGACCCCAAGACCGTACTGCCTCACCACCGCACTGCCTCCTTTATGCCGGGAAACCCTTTCGGCAGTTACTCCACTTGGGGAGACCCCAAGACCGTACTGCCTCACCACCGCACTGCCTCCTTTATGCCGGGGAACCCGTCCATCGCAGTGGCTTACCGCTCCGCGTCTACGTTCCTCAACCCAACCTACAATCATTAATCCGTTTAGAGTATAGTTCCTTCTATGGATCTACAACAGTAAGGCGACCACTTTTAGTTACATGGTATGTGATTTTCATATGACTGTATCCACGGTCATAAGTTGGTTCTCGCCTGATCCCGCTAACTACCATTACCCAACCAAAAGCCTTGGGTGTTACTTCAACTGTAGCGCGGCAATCTTGTTGTATTCTTCTTGGTCTTCTTCTTGGTCTTGTAGGGTCTCTTCTATCGTAATAAAAGTCGCGACAACGCCACCGTTTTCTCGACACACCATAATTTTTAGATGCATGTCCGCGCACCATTTTAATTGCTTCTGGTAAAGTTATTTCCGAGGCAGAGGTAGGAGGCGCAACAGTTTCAGCTGTTGCACGATTGCTAAAACTCAATTCTCCTATACCTGACACTAAGCTTGTCAATATTAGAATAGGGAGAATACTACATACAGAATATTTGAGTGTAGATTTCATTTCATCATTTTTGTGTGAGGTTACGGACACATTAAACTACAACTTACAGATGTCCTATTCCGTAACCAATCTTTTCCCTTCACTACTCAATATGCTTTATTTGCATCAAATTTTTCGTGAATTGGTATGACCCGTGGTGATATACTTCTGTCCCCATGTTTCAACCAACAAACATAAAAAAAGAGTTCCCAATTTGTATCTGGGAACTCTAAAATTCAACTAGGAAATTTACTCAAAACTATCGGGTTCATAGTCATCCGAATTAGTCAGATCCGCCACTTCATCAGCAATAAACTCATCATCCAGAATAGATGGCTCCGTGCGTCTGCTCAGAAAGCCAGAATCGCCCATATTAGGGGAATCTAAATGATAACTGCGAGCGGTGCGGTCATCCAGCACCATATCCAACGGATCATCCACTTCATCCAGAACCCCATTGGTCAAATCCGTAGCATAATCATCGATGGGGCTGGGTTCTTCATAAGCATTAAAGCCAGTACCAGCGGGAATCAAACGTCCAATAATCACATTTTCCTTCAAACCCCGCAACCAGTCAGACTTACCTTCAATGGCTGCTTCGGTTAATACCCTGGTGGTTTCCTGGAAGGAAGCAGCGGAAATAAAGCTATCGGTATTTAAAGATGCTTTGGTAATCCCCAAAAGTACGGGGGTATACTGTGCCCTCGCACCACCGGTAATTGCCATTGCTTCATTCACTTGCTCCACTTGCCGCAGTTCAATCAACTCTCCCGGCAACATAGTAGTGTCACCACCATCATCAATCCGCACCTTCGCAGTCATCTGCCGCACAATCACCTCAATGTGTTTGTCAGCAATATCAATCCCCTGGGACTGGTACACAGACTGCACCTCATTCACCAAGAAAGTTTGTACCTTTTGCAGGGCATGATTCGCACAAGCATAAACCCCATCCTCAGAACCCAGATTAAAGAAAGTCTCTAAAATCTCATGGGGGTTAGAAGGACCATCAGTAATCGGTTGTCCCGCCTTCACCATTTCCCCATCTGGGATAACTAAGTTTTGTCCTGGTCCTAAGGGATAATCAGTAACAACCCCACTGGATTCTGCTATCTTCAGAGCGATCGCTTCATCCCCATCACCATACACTACTTTCAGCTCCCCAGCCCGTTTTGCCAGGATACAAGCTTCTTTGGGCTTACGAGCCTCTAGTAGTTCTTCAATTCTCGGTAATCCTTGAATGATATCCCCGGTTTTAGCCCGTTCAAATACCAACAGTACTAAATTGTCACCCCGTTGGACCAAATCCCCATCTTCTATTTGCAACACAGCACCGGGACTGACACGGTAAGGACGGCCATTACGAATGGTAACGGTGTAGTTTTGCGTAGCCAAGGCCGAATCATCACCACCAGAACCAGCAGCAGACGGTTTCACCTCTATTACTTGCCCAGATTCGTCCACAAATTGCCCCGCTGCAATTTCTGAACCTTCAACCAGCAAGTCACCAGCTTTCACCTGGGGCTGAGTTTTGGTCTCAATGTCTACCATATCTTGATGCCGCAAGACTAGACAGCGGCGAACTGGTTCAGCTCCTTTTTGTAAGCTGCGGACAATACCCCCCTCTTTACACAGGATTTGGGTACGCGCTACCACCGCATCCGGGAGAATAGTATCCCCTTCCTTTACTTCCAGATTTGTGTGGGTACTACCTTGAGTGGCATCAGCAGCAATGTCCCGACGGACAATCAAGGACTCCAAAATCACCATTTGTAGGCGTTGAATTTCTGGATTTTCTTCATCCATCGTCAATTCAATGTCAGCTGCTAAGGGAGAAGCACTATGCTCTTGTTCCGCTTCAGTTTCAATGTCTAATACCAGTTGGGTACGGAGTAACTCCACTCCTTCCACAGACTTGACTCGCTCAGAGTCTTTATATGGTAAACGTTGTACCGCCCGCAATTCAATGGAGCGCCCAGTTTGCTGACTGACTGAGGTGGTGGATGGCACATCTGGTTGGTTGGGTACGGGGAACTCAATCACTGGACGGCTTAATATGGCTGGCCCTTCTGGAGATTCTACATACTGGATGTAGCGCAATTCTGTGAAGGTTTGTCCCAAAAACTCTTCCCCAGGTTGAATAAAGGTATCATCTTTACCCATGACTACTTCTGGATCATCTACCATCAGCAGTTCCCCAGGCTTCACCACTACTTCCCGTAAAATATCATTTTTCTGGGTGACTTCCACCACACCATTGGTTTGGCAGAAGATATCTTTGACAATCTCCGTCCCAGCTTCAATGTATTGACCATCTTCTACCAGCAGTAGGGAAATATCTTTATTCACCTCATGGGTTTCTTCTGGTATCCACAACAGGGTACCGCCCTGAACCACTTCATAACCCTGCTTCGCCTTACCTTTCTTCTGAACCTCTACCCCAGCATACTTGATTAATCCCCCGGTATTGGTGCGGTAGTGGTCGTCAATTAACTCTGCCACCACTTGCCCATTTTGCACCTTTGTTCCTGGGGTCGCTCTGAGGTTAAATTGTTGATTATTACCCGTGGTAACCAAGTAATTATTACGACCTTGGTGGCTTTGAACCGTTACTTCTGCTTGGTCTAACACCACGGAGGCAGTAATAATTTCAATTTCTCTGGTACTTTTACCAGGAACAGATTCTGGCAACCTCACCACACCACCATGGACAGTAGTCAGCTTAGTTTCTGCTAGTACTCCATTGGTATCAACTTTATCGTTGTTTTTTACTACCAATTCCGCACCTGGGGGCAAATTATAAACCTCCCCAGATAGCACCCAAATCAAACCACCCCTAGCCGCCGTAGTAGTGGTATTACCTTGGCGGTCAGTTTTTTGTTCCGGGACAACGTCAGCAAACTTCACCTCTCCAGCCAAGTCAGAAGCTACATCTTTGACAGCTTTTTCCGTATTCACCCTAGTGGTACGTCCCCCTAAAGCTACCTCCGCCAGTAGCTGTCCTTGCTGGACTTGTTTGCCATTGCCAATGTAAAGAGTAGAACCTTGGGTAACAGGAATCTCCTTATTATGTTTACTATTACCCGTTGCCGCCTCCAAAGTCATGGAACCATTGACTTCTACATACAGAGCATCTTCACCGTGGCGGGTGCGGAACGCCCTAGTCTTCAACTTGCTGGGGATACGAATAGTACCATCAATCTCTGCCCGTACTTGTTTAGCCACCTCACCAGTGAATACACCCCCAGTGTGGAATGTACGCATAGTCAACTGGGTACCTGGTTCCCCAATACTCTGGGCAGCAATAATTCCCACCGCTTCACCCAAGTCCACCATTTTAGCGTGTGCCAAACTCCAACCGTAGCAATGTTGACAAACCGAACGGGCCGCCTCACAAGTCAAAGGCGATCGCACCATTACTTCCTGGACACCTGCTTTCTCAATGGCATTTGCCAGGTCTTCGTCCATGGGTGTATTTCGCTCTGCGATCACTTCACTGGTGGTAGGATGGATTACATCTCTTGCCAACACCCTACCCATGAGACGGGTAGCCAGGGGAATTAAAGTCTTATTACCTTCCTTCATGGCTGTGATGGGAATTCCTTCGGTGGTACCGCAGTCAATTTCCCGAATAATCACATCCTGGGATACATCCACCAGTCGGCGAGTCAGGTAACCAGAATCTGCCGTCCGCAGAGCAGTATCCACCAATCCTTTTCTCGCACCGTAAGCAGAAATCATATATTCCGTCACCGTCAACCCTTCCCGGAAGTTAGTTTTGATCGGTAGGTCAATAATTTCCCCTTGGGGATCTGCCATCAATCCCCGCATTCCCACCAACTGCCTCACCTGGGAAATATTACCCCGCGCTCCAGAGAATGCCATCATATAAACGGAGTTGAGGGGATTGGTTTGTTTGAAGTGTTTTACCACCTCATCTTTCAGGGCTTCACTAGTACCATTCCAGGTGTCAATTACCTTTTGGAAACGTTCAACTTCCGTAATTTCACCCCGTTGATAGCGTTCCTCCGTGGAACGAATTTCTGCCTCTGCCTCATCCAAAAGCGATCGCTTGGAGGGGGGTACCATCAGGTCATCCACACTAATGGAAACCCCGGCTCTGGTGGCATAGCGGAATCCTAAATCTTTCAGCTTGTCTGCCATGACAGCAGTCCGCGCCGTACCGTAGTTGTTAAATGACCAAGAAATTAACTTTCTCAGTTGACCTTTATCAACAACCCGATTCCGAAAAACCATCTTTTCATTAGTCATGAGTCGTTATCAGTTATCAGTGATCAGTTATCAGTTATCAGTTAGCACTTGAAAGAGGCAGGAGTTGAAAGGTAGTGGGAGCTGGAGGCAGACTTCCTTCTTCCTTCTTCCTTCACTAACTTGCGATCGCTTCTTGAATTGCTTTATTGTAAATAACGCGACCAGGAGTTGTGCGTATATACTGAGAAATTAAATTTCCTTGGGCATCTTCCCTCACCCGGCGGGATTTATAGATTACGGTACGGGTAGCATCATCATGCTTCACTTCTGATTGGGGTTCATTATCAGGTTCCCCACTGTCCACTTCTCCGTCATAACGGACCCAGATGTAAGCGTGTAAGTCTAAGATGTCCTGCTCGTAAGCCATAATCACATCATCTAAAGACGCAAAGTATCCTCCCGCTCCCTTAGTCGCATCTGGATTTTCTGCGGTTAAATAATATGCCCCTAGCACCATATCTTGGCTGGGTGTAACAATGGGTTTACCCGTAGCTGGAGACAGAATATTATTAGATGCCAGCATCAACAACCGGGCTTCTGATTGAGACTCCAAGGACAATGGTACGTGAACCGCCATTTGGTCCCCATCAAAGTCAGCGTTAAACGCCGGACATACCAAGGGGTGCAGTTGAATTGCCCGTCCTTCCACCAAAATTGGTTCAAATGCCTGAATACCCAAACGGTGTAGGGTTGGTGCCCGGTTGAGCATTACCGGGTGTCCTTCAATCACTTCTTCTAGGACATCCCACACACTGGGATCGGAGCGAGATATGAGTTTTTTCGCAGCTTTGATGTTATTCACCATACCACTGCGAATCAGGCGATTGATGACAAAGGGCTGGAATAACTCAATCGCCATTTCCCTGGGCAACCCGCACTGGTGAATACTTAACTTCGGTCCCACCACAATTACAGAACGGCCGGAATAATCCACCCGTTTACCCAACAAGTTCTGCCGGAAGCGTCCCTGTTTACCTTCAATAATGTCAGACAAGGACTTTAAAGGACGGTTGTTTGCCCCCACCACAGTACGTCCCCGACGGCCATTATCAATCAAAGCATCCACCGCTTCTTGCAGCATCCGCTTTTCGTTGCGAACAATAATTTCCGGAGCGAGAATTTCTTGCAGTCTTGCCAAGCGGTTATTACGGTTAATTACCCGGCGATATAAGTCATTCAAATCACTAGTAGCAAACCGTCCCCCATCCAGCTGCACCATGGGACGTAAATCGGGGGGAATAACGGGAATCACCGCCATTACCATCCACTCCGGCTGAGAACCCGTAGCAATAAAGTTGTCAATTACCCGTAAACGCTTGATTAGCTTTGCCCGCTTTTGACCTTTGGCGGTGGTAATATTTTCCCGCAAGGTTTCAGCTTCTTGCTCCAATTCAATATCAGCTAGCAGGCGCAATAAAGCTTCCGCCCCAATACCTACCTCTACCCCTACCAGTTCAGAATCTTCACTATAAATTTGGTCTTCAATTTCCAGCCATTGATCTTCACTCAACAACTGCTTATAGGTCAGGGTTTCCGCATTACCTGGACTGAGAACCACATAGGAATTAAAATAGACAATCTGCTCCACATCCCGTAGAGGCATATCCAGCAGAATGGCAATATAACTGGGAATACCCTTGAGGTACCACACATGGGCCACTGGTGCAGCCAGTTTAATGTAGCCCATGCGGTGACGACGTACCCGCGACTCCGTAACTTCCACCCCACAACGTTCGCAAACTATACCTCGGTGGCGCACTCTTTTGTATTTACCACAGTGACATTCCCAATCTTTTGCCGGACCAAAAATCCGCTCGCAGAACAAGCCATCCATTTCTGGCTTTAAAGTCCGGTAGTTAATGGTTTCTGGCTTTGTCACCTCACCTACCACCTGACCATTGGGCAAGGTTCGCTCTCCCCATTGCCGAATCCGCTCTGGTGATGCCAAGCCAATTTTCACGTAGTCAAACTGATTATTTTGAGCGTGTCTCATAGAATGATGAAATATAAAATCATGAAGTATGTAGAAGATTTGGTGGGAGAGATCCCCGACTTCTACCCAAGGAATTGCCACAAAGTGCGAATATTGATTCAGAAGTTGGGGATCACCTTACCTAGAGATCAATTCAGTAATAGAGAGGGAAGTGTGGGAAGTGTGGGGAGACAAGGGGACAAATTTTTTCTCATCATCCCCTCACCTCATCACCTCATCACCTCATCACCTCATCACCCCATCACCACTAGCCCTCAAAACTATTTACGATGATGGTGACTCTTCTTCAAGTGACTCGCGGGATAAGGATTCATAGGTAGGACGGGAAGGAGTGCGACGGGAACTATTATCCGCCATCAAATCTACTTCCACATCCAAAGAACTACCATCCGTCTGGGTTTCCACCTTGTGGACAGCAATATCTAAGCCCAAGGATTGTAGCTCTCGCATCAATACCTTAAAGGACTCCGGCGTACCAGGCCGAGGAATGGCTTTCCCTTTGACAATCGCATTTAATGCCTCGTTCCGTCCCTGCATATCGTCAGATTTTACAGTTAACAATTCCTGCAAGGTATAGGCGGCTCCAAATGCTTCCAATGCCCATACTTCCATTTCCCCAAATCGCTGTCCCCCTTGCTGTGCTTTACCACCGAGGGGTTGCTGAGTTACCAAGGAATATGGACCTGTAGATCGAGCATGAATCTTATCATCCACTAGATGCACCAGCTTCAACATATAAGCCACACCCACGGTTACGGGCTGATCAAAAGGTTCTCCGGTACGTCCGTCATAGACCATAATTTTGCCCGGATTATCTGGATTAAACACCCAGTTTCTACCGGTTTCATCCCTGGCTTCTTGTAATTTGCCGTGGACAATGCGACGGGATGATTCTTCCCCATACATTTCGTCAAAGGGGGTAATCTTAAACCGCACGCCTAAATTCTGACCTGCCCAACCCAATAAACATTCAAATACCTGTCCCACGTTCATCCGGCTAGGTACACCCAAGGGGTTAAGGACAATATCCACGGGCGATCCATCGGGCAAGTAAGGCATATCTTCGATGGGTAATATGCGGGAAATAATCCCTTTATTCCCGTGTCGTCCTGCCATTTTGTCGCCCACTTGGATCTTGCGCTTCTGTGCCACATACACCCGCACCACCATATTGGCTCCTGGTGGCAATTCATCACCTTGTTCTCTAGTAAATACACGCACATCTACTACGCGACCTTTTTCACCGTTGGGCACTCGCAAGGAGTTATCCCGCACATCCCTGGCCTTCTCACCAAAGATTGCCCGCAATAACTTTTCTTCTGGTGGTTGGTCAGATTCACCTTTCGGTGTCACTTTACCTACCAAAATATCCCCGGCTTCTACCCAGGCACCAATGCGAATGATTCCCTGTTCATCCAAGTTACGCAACGCATCTTCACCAACGTTGGGAATTTCCCTGGTAATCTCTTCCGGTCCTAATTTGGTTTGTCGCGCTTCAATTTCATATTTCTCAATGTGAATGGAGGTATAGATATCATCCTGTACCAACCGTTCGGAAATCAAAATTGCGTCTTCGTAGTTGTAGCCTTCCCAGGGCATATACGCCAAGACAATATTTTGACCCAATGCTAGCTCTCCACCTTCGGTGGAAGAACCATCAGCCAAGACTTGTCCAGCCACAACGCGCTCGCCAATACGTACCAAGGGCTTTTGATTCAAACAAGTATCTTGGTTAGAACGCTGGTATTTGGAGAGAAAATATCTGATTTCCTCAGGATGAGATTCTTCTGCGGAATCTGGGTTTACTCTCGTTCGCACCCGAATTTCCTTGGCATCTACGTAGGTTACATCCCCATCGGTACGGCTAACAATTACCATCCCCGAGTCCCTAGCTGCCTGTGCTTCCAATCCCGTACCCACCAAGGGACGTTCTGGCTTTAACAAAGGTACCGCCTGCCGTTGCATGTTCGATCCCATGAGAGCGCGGTTTGCGTCATCATGCTCCAGGAAGGGGATCATACTCGTAGCTACCGATACAATTTGTACGGGGGAAACAGCTACATAGTCTACTTGCTCTGGGGTTGTAGTTGACCAGTCCTGACGATAGCGCACGGGTACTTGGGGTCCAACAATGTAACCATTTTCATCTAGCTGGGTGTCACCGGGAGCCACTCGCAAATCGTCTTCTTCATCGGCAGTCATATATTCTGCCGGTAAATCAAACCGCACCCGCCCATTTTCTACGGGTCTAAAGGGGGTTTCCAAAAAGCCATAGCCATTCACCTTGGCATGGGTAGCTAAGGAACCAATCAAACCCGCATTTGGTCCTTCTGGGGTTTCAATGGGGCAAATCCTGCCGTAGTGGGAGGGGTGAATATCCCTAACTGCAAAGCCAGCCCTTTCCCTGGTTAAACCGCCAGGTCCCAAGGCAGACAAACGACGTTTGTGGGTTAATTCTGCCAGGGGATTGGTTTGATCCATGAACTGGGATAATTGGCTGGAACCAAAGAATTCTTTGATGGCTGCCACCAGTGGTTTGGGGTTAACTAGGGAGGCTGGGGTTAATGCTTCGGCATCGGATACTGTCATCCGTTCCCTAATAATTCTTTCTAAGCGGTTTAAGCCCACCCTCACCTGGTTTTGCAGCAGTTCGCCCACACTCCTAACTCGGCGATTACCCAGGTGGTCAATGTCGTCAATATTACCAATATCGTATTCGAGATTGATCAGGTAATCTACCGCCGCTAAAATATCTTGGGGGGTTAGTACCCTTACCGTATCCGGTACTTGCAGGCGTAGTTTTTTATTCAGCTTATAACGCCCTACCCTTCCTAAGTCATAGCGTTTGGGATCGAAAAAGCGGGAATCCAATAACTGTTGTCCACCCAATACCGTGGGAGGTTCACCAGGACGAAGCTTACGGTATAATTCCATCAAGGCTTCCTCTTCGGAAAATTGCCCTTCTTTTTCGATGGTCTTTTGAAAATATTCGGGATGGCGCAGGGCATCAAAGATTTCATTATCCGACAATCCCAATGCCTTTAATAACACCTGCGCTGATAATTTGCGGGTTTTATCAATCCGCACCCACACCAAATCATTACGGTCTGTTTCAAATTTGAGCCAAGCTCCCCGGTTAGGGATTAAACTAGCTGAGTAGGTACGTCTACCGTTTTTATCAATCTCTGATTTGTAATAAACTCCTGGCGATCGCACAATCTGGTTGACAATTACTCGCTCGGCACCGTTAATAATAAACGTGCCCCGCTCTGTCATCAAAGGCAAATCCCCAATAAATACTTCCTGCTCCTTAATTTCTCCCGTTTCTTTGTTAATCAAGCGGGTGGGAACATACATTTGCACCGCATAGGTACTATCCCTTCTTTTTGCCTCTTCGACATTATATTTTGGTTCTTTGAGCCTGTAATTCTCACCCAAAAAGTGCAACTCTAATTTACCTGTATAGTCTGTAATCGGACTAAAGGAGTTCAGCTCTTCTATCAGCCCTTCTTCCAAAAACCAGCGAAAACTAGCACGCTGAATTTCAATCAAGTCGGGCAACAAAAAGGTGGGTGTCATCAGAGTTTCGTTAGTCATGCCTCTACCTTTCTCAACCTTGTTAAACTTATTGGTGTGCGAGAATTTCTCTTGACACCGCCTGCTAAATGCAGGTATTGACAAAAATGGGATACATTCAACCTGCGAAAGCGTTTTTCAGCTAATAGTTACTCACCCCTAAGCAGCGATGCTCCAAAGGAGCCACCTAACGGCGATGTTCTTGGTTCCTAGTTCCTTTGGAACCGCTACGCGAACAGAACCCCTACGCGATTCGCATTTCCATGAATGCAATTCGGTCTTTTTCCCGTAAATAAATGGAGTTAGAGTCCCCGCTCTGTTGTTGTTCCTCACTTCCCCTCCCCAGAATGGGTTAATTTGGATCGCGCTAATTTAGTTAATATATATTCCCAAATAGAATATTTAACCGTATTTATACTCATATAGTGGCTTTAGCACCAAAGAGATGATATCCTAAAATATGTAAGTACATATCTCCTCAAACTACTGTTAGTGTATACCAATTGACATTTACTCCAGATAATCACCAGGCAATTGAGTGCTAGATGTTTGTATAAGAAAGGGATTTACTATCTACGTAATACAGCCATTCATTGTTAAGAGTGTAGGGTAATTAGCAAAATGTAACTATCTGTCTAATGGTCTGTATCAACTTGTAGAGGTTGTGGGACGGACAAGTAAATATGCTCAATTCTCAAACTTGTATTTGACAATTACTTCCTTAACCATTATGGCGCAAGCAAAATTTTTTGAGGATATAATCTTACCATATTTTTGTCATCCTCAAATTTTACTTTGTCAGCCAGTGTGGTATTCCTAGGATGGGTGAAAATTTAGATTGTCAACCCAAACAATGCACAGGCATTTTTGGTAGTTTGAGATGCGATCGCCTCCAAAGTTTCTCCCCTTAAGTTAGCTACCTTCTGGGCCACATAGCGCACGTATGCTGGTTCGTTCCGTTTTTCTCCCCTTTTAGGAACAGGGGATAAGAAAGGACAGTCGGTTTCCACCAACAATCGTTCCGAACTCACCATAGCGGCTGATTCATGTATTTGTTTGGCATTTTTGAATGTAACTGTGCCACTGAAACTGATATAAAAACCCAGCTCTAGGAACCATTTGGTCTCTTCTGGCGTACCACCCCAACAGTGCATGACACCTTTAATCTTTTCTCCCTTGACTTCCCGCCATTTTTGTAATACCTGTTTCAATTCCATCGCCGCCTGACGACAATGAATAATCAAAGGTAAATTTAATTCAGCAGCGATCGCTAAATGGGATTCCAGCACCATTAACTGTTGTTGACGGTTATCTGCCTTATAAAAGTCCAAACCAGTTTCCCCTATAGCTACCACTTTCGGTTCAGAAAGTGCCAGAGATTTAATTTCCTCTGCCATCTGGTGATGCCATTTGCCTGCATCTAGAGGATGCAATCCCACAGCAAAGCTAATTTCTGAGAAACGTTGGGCTATGGCTTGAATTTGAGTAAATTCTGATGGCTCAACGCATGAATGTACTAAATGTACCACCCCTGCTTCTTGCCACCGCGATCGCACTGCCAATAAATCTGGCTCAAACACATCAAAGTTAAGATGAACGTGGGTGTCGATCAGCTGCATTTTTTCACTCACAAATATCACATAGCCAAACAAGTGTTAGACATTAGCCCTTAGGGAAAGACTAATGTCTCATGGGTATTCACCAGCAGCTATACAGCTTCTGCAACTTGCTTGAGTCTTTTTGCCAGTCTTGACTTTTTCCTTGCCCCATTATTGGGATGAAAAATACCACGCTTCACTGCCTTATCAATTTTGCTGTAAGTCGCGGACATATGAGCAAGCACTTCTTGTTTCGATTCTGGGGTAGGATTAGCTGTATATTCCTCTACAGCAGTAAAGTACTTCTTCATCAGCGTTCTTACCGCTGATTTATAGTTTTTATTACGCAATCGGTTACGTTCCGCGATTTGGGCACGTTTGAGAGCAGACTTTGAATTCGCCACAGTCGGTTCCAGTAAAGACTTTTAATGATGTATACACACTACTAGACTTACTAATATAGCATTGTTGTTGCCAATGTTAGAATTTCTCAAAAAAAATCTCTTTCTCTGGTTCATTTGCTTACACCGATCTATTAGGATTTTCCTTAGGGTAACTATTCAATGAAGGGTTTTATATATTAGGACTGATATTTGATTTTTGTTGGCGTAGCCTGCGCGAACACTTCAAAATCGAGGGTAAACTTTCTGTTAAGAGTTCCCTATCATCACACTTTTATTTCACACTGACGGAGTCTGTCCGCAGGACTTCTCAAACCAGATTCCTATACATTTAAATGATATTACTGACAAGGTTGTCAAATTTGCCAAAAATTTAAATAATTTCCTCATTACTTTATCAATTTTATATTGAATAAAATAAATCTAGAGAATAAATTGTATATAAGCAGCAAACACACCATTTATCATCAACATAAAATAAACACAAAATAATAAAGATCCATTCTAGATTTAATTCACACAAAAGTCATCCAATTTTAGATTTTGGATTTTGGATTTTGGATTGACGAGCGACCCCGCGACGACGACAGTCGCTCTGGGTAGCGCGAGCCGTGACCCCATGTCTAAAGCCCGGAGGTTTGAAACAATTATAGTAAGCTTGTTTTTCTCCACGGATAAATCCAACAGAGAAGTGCGGTCTTGTGGAGCCATTGCGGTCTTGTGGGTCTCCCACTAAGAGCAAATGGCGTGGTTTCCCACCAAGAGCGACTTCGGGGGGCTTGTATCCAGTTTATTTTCCGGTCAGTAATTTATGGTTTTTTGATCACAAAAATCCTGACTATGAACTGGTTAAACCTACCTTGGTAGACTACTAGGGAGCATCCAGAATATTTCGAGTATATAGAATCATTTTACTGATTCTACTCGAATTAGATTCGGTATTCTGAAACAAAAACCAGAAACCATAGGTTTTCAAAATAGACGTGGTTTGTTTTTATATCTGGACAATTATTTAACCTTTAAAAATGGCTATATCTGCACTGCAAAAATTTTTTATCCCACCTGTATTCGCTTCCTTGGCAGCTTTTTCTGCTATGACTGTCCCCCTGGGCTTACTTGGGGACAAACTGATCGAAATTAAACTAGAACAAGAACCTTTTTTCCACGGCAGACTCAGGGAAGGAGCAATTGGCTATGTCATAGGAGCCACGGTAATTAGTCTTGGTGCGGGAATTTCTGTGGCAGCTATGGGCGGTTGGCGTAATTCTGCTCGTAAATCCGTAGAATTTGAGCAGCAGTTGTCTAATTTAGAAAAACACTTACAAGAAAAAGAAGAATTAGTCAGAGAACTAAAATTATCAGAATCCCGCTTACAAATTTCTGGGCTGAGTGGTTTTTTGGATGATGAAGTACCATTTAATCCTAGTTTAAATCCTAGAGACACAGTTTCTCAGCCAGTGGAGGCAACAACTCCCGCTCAAGTATATCAATCTCCTGTTACTCGCTCTTCTGTAGATGGGATATCTTCCATAAGCTCCCCTAACGCATTCAAGCCACCATCACAAGAATTTATCGGTTATACCCCGACAGCATCAAATACTGATCCAACGGCAAAACATATTGAATTGGAAGAACTACAAAAACAATTCCAACAGATGATGTTACAGATGCAAGCAATGCAGCATAACCTACAGCCACAGCCTCCAGTCAAACAGAACGAAGAGGAAACAGAAAAATTTAAGGTCTATTACGACACTCCTAATTTAAATGAAGTGCAGTTCCAGCGTAGCTAATTCTGTAAGTTGGAGTTAGATTGTTGGGTTTGATGGGGTGAGCGAAAAAGACTGTGGGCAAATAAGAAGTAATAAGTATTTTGGCTCTCACACACATTTTTTCGTTCACCTAGTTTCACAACCTTCAACCCAACTACCGAATCAGCGCGAAGCGTTCCCCAGTTGCGTCAACTTGTTTTAGCGAACCTCGAAGTCAGGGCAAGCTATCGCTTGACAATCAAGACAGTCGCTACATTTATTTTGTTAAGCCAGCGATATTATTTGTTGGTACATTTTTTATTGCCCATGAAAAACCTCACCCTCGCTTTTTGCTACACAAAAATCTTTCCCTCTCCTTATTAAGGAGAGGGATGTCTGCTCTTGTCAGGGTGAGGTTATTTTCAAGTTAGTCCCCCACGGGAGAATCCCACAACCAAGCCATGAAAATAAATCTCAAGTGCAACTCCCACACCTAAGTTGTCAACCGTCAACTATTAACTAACAACTAACAACTAACAACCATTTTCAAGTTAGCCAATACAGAAACCCAACACAGGTTTGATAATGTTGGGTTGCGTTCCTTAACTGAACTGTATTGCCTTAGATTTATCAGCGTAAAAATTCCGCAGAACTTAAACGAGCATTAGTCTGACTAGATTTAATTACCGGGATTAGATTGGCTCCAGAAGCCATAGTTTGGGGTTGGATTTGGTATCGATTACCCCAGCCTCCATTGATATCTTCCCATCGCCGAGGAGGAGGTGTTGTTTTCCCTTCGGGTAAGGGTATTAATAGGGTTTGACTAGCTTGTACGTACTTCTCACCTTCATTAGTAAAACGAAGCAAAGGACCTTCTAATTCTTGAATTGTGGCTTGTTTAGTCACTGATGTTGATTCTTGTACACCTTGCACTCGGCTGGAAGGATCGAAGGTTGCGATAAATGTGACTCCACTGTCTGCAAGTAGTTGAGTATGCCCTTGATTGGCTTGCCAAACTTCTTGAAAGCTACCATTAGAGGCAACTTGTACCAGATTGAGTTGTGCTTCCCACTTTCCTTGTTTGACCTTTACATTTTGGCGAGCTAGGATCGATCGCTTTCTACCCTCTGGAGACTGTAAGGATTGATCCCCATCTATGGTACTGGGACGCAAATACCTGACTGCCGCGATTGTAATTTGACTGGATTCAGGTAAATTCGTATTACCAGAAATTCTGTATATATTTTTACCAGATACCGGTTGCACAGTTTGAATTTCTAGTTTGACATTCTGGGAATTATTTTTTACACAGCCATAACTGCCTGCTAAGAGAATCAAAAAAATGATAGTTAAATAATTTTTCCATGAATTTTTAAGTAATTTCGACATTTTCAAGGGGCATAAAGAAAAAATCATGAGGAAAATACCTATTTAATTCAGCTTAAATCTATATAAACTATATTTTTACCTATTAATTCTAAAAATGGTGATATTCAATTAAATATTTATTTGTTTTTCATAACTTAATTGAGAATTTACCAGATTTGAAGATTAGTCGAATATACTTGATTTATTTGCTAAGGTTGCGACATAAAAGTAAACCCATACTTAAGTTAATTATTTAGAGAGGCTCATGAGCCACACAGTATCAGATTGTCATAAATTTACTCATCCATATAAGTTTCACAAGTTGTATTTGTGGCTTTGTGTTGCTTCACTTTCCTGTTTTTGGATAATGGCAACTGCCAAAGCAGCTTCTGCTCAAACAAGAACATCTGGGCAACCTGCTAATAGTTTTCGGATTGGCTTGGGCAGTATGTTACCCGTGCCCAAATCACCCACACCTGGCAGCAAAAAGAAACCTGGTTGGCAACAAGTACCGCCACCACCGACTGTAGAAGATGCAAATATTGCGGTGGCACCTGCAAACAATCCACTATCCACCGCTGGCAAGCAAATACCTGCTGCCGATTTTAACCAGCAAGAAAACTCCTTTATTCAGGAGCAATTAACTGGAAAAAAACAAAGACTAGCCACCCAACAACCCAGCAATACTCCCTTAATAGCTGCGGGGAACAATAATTCTGACTCGGGTTTAGGATTGTTTGGTAAGGCGAATAATCAACAAAATTCCGCTCCGGGAGTACCCACCTTTAATCAACTATTAAATTCCCAAGGACAAAGAAGAGTTACTAACCCAGGGAATACGGGAGCACCTACTTTCAATCAAATGTTCAATGCCCAAGCACCTGGATTACCGCCCTTACCTGGTGGAAATCGAGTAAATACAGGTACAACTACGGGTACACCTACTTTTAATCAAATACTCAATAACCAAACAGCTCCAAATTCCTTTAATAATACCCAAGTCCAAGAGTTTGCAGCACCCACATTCAATCAATCCCAAGCAGCACCACTACCACAGTTGCCTAATAATAATGGTATGCAGTCCATAAATGGGAATTCTCCAACTGCGGCTCCAAACCCTAGGATACCAACAGCAATTGATAGAAAAGGTTCCTTAATTTCTAGTAGCTCTTTGCGGGAGCCTTATTTAAGGGTAGAGGGCGTGTATTTAACTCAAGGAGGCGATACCTCCGCACGGGCAAGACTTACAGGGGTATATCCTATTACTCCCCAAGTATTATTTGGAGCAACGGTGGATGTTACCAGTGAAGATAATTCCTTTGATGATTCTCGGGGAGAAGGGATAAACATCAACGAACTATATTTTGCTACTTCCTTAACAGGACTACCTAATTTACGCTTTGTAGTTGGTCAGTTAGATTTAACATCTTATTTTGACCGCAACAGCTTTGCCAAAGATGGAGCCAGCCAATTTTTTAATCCCGTTTTTCAAACAAATCCGGCACTTTCATCTACAGGTATTGCCTCTCGTACTGGTCTTCTGGTTAACTGGAGTGTTACTGATAACATTGAAGCCAAAGGTGCTATATTTTCATCGTCGGATAAGATTAGTGACTTTTCCCTAGATGGATTTGCAGGAGAAATTGCTGTCCGTTACGGTAATGCGATTATTCGCGGTACTTATGCTTCCAATCGCGATTCTGGTAATAATGATAGTTTCCGGGAAAGTTTTGGTATTGCTCGGGGAGACAGTCAGTTTGGTACCTTAGAGGATGATCGGGAAGAAGCATATGGCATTAATGCTGAAGTGTTTATTCCCAACCTCAAATTGGGGCTTTTTGGACGTTATGGACGTTATGAGAACCGTGATTTGGGTAAGGGTGCCGATACTTATGTAATTGGAGCTAGTCTGTTGGATGTGTTTACACCTGACGATCGCTTAGGGCTAGCTTACGGCAGAGAATTATCCAACGAAAGTCTCAGTAGTGGAAAAAGCCCAGATGTAATGGAATTGTACTATGATTTTAAATTTCTCCCCAATTTGCGACTGGGTTTTACCGTCCAAGGACGGGATGAGTTTGAAGAAACAGTTGTTGGTATTAGGGTGAAATCAGAGTTTGATGTGACTCCAAGGGGGAGAAATTCTCGATGAGGCAAAGGCAAAAAGGCAAACAAAGTATTCGCTGTCCTCAGAGGGGAACGAAGCAAAAAAGTAGAAAGATGAAAAATATTTCTCTGTTTACTTTTTCATTTGTCCTTTTGACTTACCCAATTAATGTGACAGCTTTGGGTCGCAATATTGCTACCGCCCAGGCACAGAAGTTACCTGGGGCAGTAAAAAAAGGTTTTGACTTATTAAAAAAGGGGCTAGTGAATGATGCGATCGCAACCTTCAAAAAAGCTCTCAAAAGTACACCCAGGTCTTTACAAGCTAGATTGGGTTTAGCTATTGCCTATCGACGGGCTGGTCGTCTGCCAGAAGCTTGGAGTGCCTATCAACGGGTGTTAGAGGTGGATGGCACTAACCAACTAGCCTTAAAATCCATTGGTTTGTTGGGTACTTATCGCCCTGAGTGGAATCTGAAGGGAATTGAGGCTCTAACCACTTTGTTAAGGCTCAATCCTAATGATGGGGAAGCTCGCGGTTTGCGGGCAACACTCTACTCCTATCAAGGTAGGTTTGCAGAAGCGATCGCTGATTATCAAATTGCCCTAAATAATAATCCCACCCCAGATACCATTGTGGGGGCGGCTCAAACCTACAGTTATACCGGTGATTTTCCTAAAGCTTTGGAATTGTTTAATCGTTACAAAGCTAGCGGTCAAAATATTCAGGGGTTTGCTGCTGTTGCCTATGGTCGTACTTTAAGGGAGACGGGCAATCCCGCCGCCGCCGTCCAGATATTAGAGGCACAATTGCGGCGTGATTCCGGTTTAAATGCAGTAGCAATTGAAACCCGTAAAGAATTAGCGATCGCCTACTTGGGAACTCAGCAACAGGCAAAAGCATTAGCAATTTTAGATCCCTTAAGAGGTCGTTCGGATACCCTCTTACCCCTAGCTAGGGCACTAAATGAAATCCGTAAAAGCACTAATAATCCCCAGTTAACCCAGCAAGTCAGCAACCTTTACCGTCAGGCATTGGCAAATAACCCCAACCCTTCATCCCAACTTCTTAAAGAAATTGGGGATGTCTTTACTGGCTTACCTGGAGGAAAACAAACGGCACTGCAACTTTATCAACAGGCAGTGGCAAAATCACCCAATGACAAGGGTTTGCTGATTAAGCAGCTAGCTTTATCAAATAAACTGGGTTTATTAACTAAAAATGCCCTCAAGCAGCGTTTATTCCCAATTTTTCAGAACTTACCGAATAACCCCGCCCAACTGCAACCACTGGCATTAGGATTGGCAGACATTGACGATCCCGATCCGGAATTGCTGCCTATTTATCAAAGTTTCTTACAAGCTCAAGCCAATTCTTCAGGGGTGAATGTGCCATTTCTCTATTTCCGGGTGGCACAAATTTATCTACGACTCAACGACATGACCAGTGCTAGACAAGCTCTGGCAGCTTATACCACTACTAGTCAAGGTAAAAAAGACCTCGCTCCCCAATTATTGGCAGCAGAAATTGAACGTCGGGAAGGTAATTTACAGGCAAGTGCCCAACGCTACCAAGCTTTACTGGGAACCAATCCGAGTAATGACATTGTCAATGCAGCTTGGCAAGGATTGGCAGGAGTACGTTTACAACAAAAGCGGTACCAAGAAGCATTAGCTGCTTACGACCAACTCCTGGCGCGCAATCCCCAAAATCAGAATATTCAGTTGGGGCGTACTAGTATTGCTTATCAAGCCAAACTAATTTCCCAAGCACAAGCAGAAGCGGTGCTGAATAACTGGTTGGCAACCCAACCAGCAACTAATACCCCCCCGGAACTATTTAGCTTGGTCACGGCACTGCCAACTACACCCCAACGGGAACCTCTGTATAATTACTTAGCTCAAGTTGATTCCAGTAATATTAGACTCCAACTACGCTTAGTACAGGCGATCGCCGAGCGTAGCCCCGCACGGGCAAGAGCCAGGGTGAAACGGATGCTGGCTAATTTGCCCAGAAATTCCAACACTGACCAGTTGCAGGCTGAATTAGCCAAGGCAATTGGAGATTTTGACCGGGCTGGTAAAGCTTACGAGCGGATTTTGGCAACAGAACCAGATAATACAGATGCCTTAGCAGCTTTAGGGGGAATTCGCTTTGAACAGCGTCAATTTGAATCGGCACAGCAGGCATATACGGAAGTAGTGGAACTCAATCCTGATAATAAAGAGGCGCGTCGAGCTTTAGCTGGTTTGAATGCGGTTATGGATAAACCTTTAGCAGCATTGGCACAACTAGAACAACTACAACTGGAGCAGATGTCTCAAGGAACCACAGATGTGGAAATATCTCGGCAAATGCAACAGCTAAGGGAAGATTTTCTACTGCGCCGGGGTTTTCAACCCCCCTGGGAAAGCTATGAGCGGCGGGGTAAGGATGCAAAATAAGTAATAAGTAATAAGTAATAAGTAACGCCTGATGTGAATTAAAAACATCTCTTCTCCAATAAGGGTTTTGAGACTTGTCCAAAATCATGGTTTTGGAATTATCAACGTAATTACAATGGTTTCAGCACTTAATTCACATTAAACGTAATAAGTAATAAGTAATACATTTCAACTCCCTAGCCCTTTCAGAATGCTGCTGGCGAATAGTGGGTATAACTCCTCACTAGACTAAAAGTTAGGGATTGTTGGAATAACTTGGGCTTGTTTTTTCCTCCCCCTGCCCCCTGCTCTCTGCCTGCTGCCTCCAGTCCTTGGGAAAATTTAGTTAACTGAAGTTAATAATCAAGGGCACTTTGGGAATAATAAATACGGAGATACTACTGTAGTTTTTATCAGTACTCTATGACACCGTCTGCAAACAATTTCATTCACCATGCGACACCTGGCAATCTTGGCAGCAATTGTTAGCGTTAGCCCAATTAGCCTATATGCCTGTGATGCAAATATTCCTATCTTTAACTCCCAATCCCCAAGTACTCCTACTCCCCTAGCTACAGCTACTCCATTAAAAAATACATCAGTATTTTTAGCTAAATTACCTCCATCTATTCCCAACCGGGAGTTGCTTGCTGCTAGTTGGGAGAGTTACCGCCAACGGTTTATCCAAAGTGATGGGCGAGTAATTGATTATGAAGCTAGCGATCGCTCTACGAGTGAGGGGCAAGCTTATGCCATGCTTAGAGCCGTAATCATAGACGATCCTGCCACCTTTGACTTGACCTTAAACTGGGCAGAAAACAATCTCCTCCGACAAGAAAAAGGCAAACAAACAGATAGCTTGTGGGCTTGGAAGTGGGGTCAGGATGTAGATGGAAAATGGGGGCCAATTGATAATAACTTTGCGAGTGATGGTGATATTGATGCGATCTTTGCCCTGATTTTGGCATCACGGCGTTGGAATCGGGGCAAATACTTGGAACTTGCGAAAACTAAACTGCAAGATTTGTGGAATTTATCCACAGCTCCAGGACCAGAAGGTAAACCATATTTACTACCAGGTCCCAAGGCCGCGTTTATGCCCAATGCATCAACTTTACACCTCAATCCTTCCTATCTTGCTCCCTATGCTTTCCGGATATTTGCTCAGGTAGACCCAGAACGAGACTGGTTAAAGTTAGTAGACACTAGCTACCAAATCCTAGAAAAATCTTCCCAACTTTCCCAGGTTGGATTACCTAGTGACTGGGTAGCTTTAAACACTCAAACTGGAGAGTACCAAGTTCTATCACCCAATAGTAAAATTCAAACCCTGTATAGCTTTGATGCCTATCGGGTTTGGTGGCGGTTAGCCCTAGATGCTGCATGGTTCAATGCCAAACCAGCACGGAGCTATCTGCAAACAGCCACCCAACACTTGCAAAAACAATGGCAAGAACAGTCACGATTGCCAGCTCGGATTGACCTCACGGGGAAAGCTTTAGTGGATTATGAAGCGACATCTCAATATGCCATGGTCTATGCTGCCTGGGTTTCTTTCCAACCACAGTTAGCAAAGGAAATATTAGAGCAAAAAATATTACCTCAATACAATCAAGGAATTTGGGATGATAAGTCGGCTTATTATACTCAAAATCTAGCTTGGTTGGGCTTGATATCACCAACGGTTGTAAACCGCAAATTATTGGATAAAAATTAGAATTAAGTTTTTATTTTGTGTTTTTTTCATCAAATTTGCATAATTATGTTTATTTATGAGTTATAAAAAAACATATTTGTTCCCAGTATTTTTCACCGTAAGTAAATAATAAAATTTACACTTCTGTTTTAAAACAATCTCTAAATTAACTACCTGTCCCATGAAGCTGTTGTTTCAACTTTCCCAACTTAATCGAAAAGCAGTTGCGATCGCTTTTTGCTTTCTACTGCTACCTAATCCCCTATCGAGTGCGCGAGCAGAAGGTAAGCAAGATGAGCAAAATCAAGTGACTTTGTTGGCTCAAGCAACTGCAACAAATCGGAAAAATCAACAAAAAAGTGCTAAACAGCCAAAATTATTTACCCATAATCTAGAATTTAATCGCAGTCCCATTGTAGGTAATCGTTTGCGATTGCGGGGAGGTTATGCGGAAACTCGCCTAGGCTTTACCCGTCCCCGCAGTTGGAATGTGAAAACCTTGAAAGCCTTAATTCGTTTCCAACATTCCCCAGCCCTCTATGCTAACCGTTCTAGTCTGACAGTATTGGTAAACGACACTAGTATAGGCAGCATACCCCTCAACCGCAGAGAGTCGAAAGTGGGGCAGGTACTGTTAAATATTCCTGCCAAGCTAATCCAGGATTACAACGAAGTTAAAATCGTCGCCCAGCAAAATAACTCATCAGAGGGATGTAGTGACCCTGGTAGCCCGGAGTTGTGGACAGAGATTTTGCCCGATTCCAAGTTAATTTTCCAGTTTCAGCCCCGACCAATTGCTCTCAATTTTAGTCAGTATCCCTATCCTTTCCTGGACAAGCTGACCTTAGAACCCAACCGGATTGCCTACTTACAACCCAATCAAGTTAGTCCATCTTGGCTTACTGCAACTAGTCGTTTACAAACATCCTTTGGTAGACTAGCAGAATTCCGCCCCATCCAGACTAATTTAGTCTCCAACATTACCGATGTTAAAGATAACGATCGCCTGGTGATTGTTGGTACTCCCAGCGAACAACCATTTTTAGCAGACTTAAAATTACCAGTCAAAATAGTAGGCTCTCAAGTTCTCGACACCAATCAAAATCCCATACCGAGCGATCGGGGTATATTACTGATGACCACTACTAAAAATGGCGTACCAGTACTAGTGGTGACGGGAAATGGAGCTAAGGGCGTGGAAAAGGCTGCCCAATTTTTAAGTCAGCCCCAAGCTCAAAAAATGAGTACCGGTAAGGTGGTATTTATAGATCGAGTGCAAGAGGTATTTACCCCATCAGCCCGTAAATGGCCCCGTTATTTACCACCAGCAAATAGCTTTCAATTGAGGGATATCAAAACCCAGGTAAATGGAGAACCATTCTCTGATGTGACTGTCAGGGGTTCGGGAGCGCCACCTATAGAAATTGATTTTCGAGCTTTACCTGATGACAGGTTTTTGCGGGGTAGTTCCATGAATTTGGTGTATAGTTATGGACCCCAAGTCAATCCCAGAACTTCTGCTGTTGAAGTTCTTTTAGATGGAGTATTTATTGGTGGGGCGCGTCTGACATCAGAATCGGGAGAAACTCGGAAAAACCTCAAAGTAGATTTACCCGCTAACTTGATTAAGCCAAATTCCAAGTTGCAAGTGTTTTTCCGGATGAATTCTCGAGAGCCATTTGACAGACAAAATTGTACAGCTCCACCAGTGGAGCAATTAACAGGGACAGTACACGCTGACACCAACTTTGACTTAAAACGGGAAACCTCCGTACAACTCCCTGACCTGAAATTAATGCAATTTGGATTTCCTTTTGCCGCACCCCAGGATTTATCTAAAACCGCAGTGGTTTTACCATCAACTCCCACGGATACCGACATCTTGACCTTGTTTGCCTTGAGCGAACGTTTAGGAAGACTCAGCCAAGCTGATGCCGTAAAACTGGATGTTTATACTCCCGATTCTTTACCTAGTAATGTCAAGAACAGCGAACACTTAGTTGGCATTGGCACCTTAGACCAATTTCCCTTTCCAGAAGTATTTAATAAACCCCAGGGTTTTAAATTGGGTCAGGGATTTATCCGTTCCGCCACAGCAGCAGCAATTCAAACACCCCAAGACAAGCAAGGTGCAATCAAACAAGTGATTTCTCCGTGGAATAGCGATCGCGTCATCCTAGCTTTGACAGCCCAAACACCCACAGGTTTAGAAAGAGTCCGACAGGTTCTCAATCAAGACTCATGGTTTTTCCAACTTAAGAAAGACACTGTTTTAATTGATAGCAATAGAGCTAATCCAGTTCCCTACGATCCAGATGCTTATCAACTAGCATTTTTCCAAGATGCTCCCTTTACTAAACGGGTAGAGAATACCTCAATCCTCAGTAAGGTATCTCGATTAATACAAGAAAACTGGTTGTTATTACCTACGGGCATCGTCGGTATATCTCTCTTGCTTTATGGTATTGCCCAGTTATATCTCAAACGTGTCGATCCTAATGACAGTAAATAATTCCTACTCACTTAGTCACTAGGTTAAAAAGTTTATCCATTGAGACTGGTAATCGCCGCTTAACTATAAAATTTCTCCATCACCAATGTCTTCGTCCTCCTTCAGACCACCTAATCAGCAAGATAAACATAGGCGTTCTAAATTTAGCCACTGGTTAATTGACTTGACACCACAATTGTTTGATCGCCTGCTACAAAAAGTTGGTGTCAAGCAGTTCAAGTGGTTTATCCTCCTCCTATGTTTGCTCTCAGTCCCGTTAATCATCACACCCCTAGAACGTTGGCAGCAAGGGGTTGTTGCTGCTTTTCTCATACTGATTGGTTACTTAGTAGTCAAAGCTGAGGGTAAAGAATCCTCAGCAGAAATCAGCCAATACTACCACTTATTTATGGTGTGGCTGAGTTTAGTCACAACCATGCGGTATCTCTACTACCGCACCAGCTACACCCTGAACTTTGATGGCATTCTCAACAGTATTGCTTGTTTGCTGTTGTATGGTGCAGAGCTATACGCCATCATCACCTTGGTACTGGCATATTTTCAAACTTTAAAAATTAAGGAACGCAAACCAGTTAATCTTGCCAAAATACCCCAGCAAAACTGGTTTTCAGTGGATATATATATACCTACCTTCAACGAGGATGTGGAGATTGTTCGCAAAACCGCCCTGGCGGCTTTAGCTTGCGAATACGTCCCTGGTAAGAAAAAAGTCTATATCCTGGATGATGGTCGTCCAGAAAGGTATAAAGAAAGTGACCCCCGTCGAGAAAAATTCCGCGCTCGCAGGGAGCAAATCAGCCAAATGTGCGAGGAAATTGGCTGCATCCACATGACGCGGAATGATAATAACCACGCGAAAGCTGGTAATATTAACACTGCCTTCCGCCGTACCCAAGGGGATTTAGTCTTAATTCTGGACTGCGATCACATTCCATCCCGACAATTCTTATTACATACAGTGGGATTCTTTTACGATCCGAAAGTTTCCTTTGTGCAAACTCCCCACTGGTTTTATAATCCTGACCCCTTTGAGCGCAACTTGCTCACTGGTGGAAAAGTCCCTGTGGGTAACGAATTATTTTATAAAGTACTGCAAAAAGGTAACGATTATTGGAATGCAGCCTTCTTCTGTGGTTCCGCTGCATTGATTCGTAAAACCCACGCCCTAGAAGTTGGGGGAATTGCCGTAGAGACGGTTACAGAAGATTGTCACACTGCATTACGCCTGCACTCACGGGGCTATAAATCTATTTACTACGACAAAATTATGGTAGCTGGTTTAGCACCAGATACCTTTTCTGCTTATGTTGGTCAACAGGTACGTTGGGCTAGGGGAATGGCGCAAATTCTCCGGTTAGAAAACCCCCTATTTAACCGCAAATTAAATCTGACATTTGCCCAACGAATTTGTTATTTTAGTGCCACTTCCCACTTCCTCTATGGCTATCCCCGACTGGTATATGCCATTATCCCCACCCTATTTTTATTATTCGGGATTAACCCCATTCAAGGTTTGGGTTTAGAAACCTTGGCTTATGCTCTCCCCCACGTCCTACTAGCCCTATTTACCAACTACATTATTTATAAACACGTCCGCTTCACCTTCTGGAACGAAATCTTTGAATTTGTCATGTCTTTCCAGGCGGGGTGGGTGACAATGATGGCACTGATTAACCCCAAACTCGGCTCATTTAACGTCACAGATAAAGGGGTCAATGTCAATAAACGCACATTCGATTGGCAATCCATGCGCGGGCTGGTAGTGGTGACTGCCCTTGTGGTTACGTCTTTACTGGCTATACCCTACTGGTTATTACTACGTCCAGAAGATACAGAAGCGGTATTAGTAAATACCTTATGGTCTGGATTTAACCTGATTTTGTTGACAGCAGCATTGTTAGTAGGCTTTGAACAGCCCCAGGTACGTAATTCCCACCGCTTGCAACGTCGCTTACCCGTGGTAATTTCCTGTAATGGACAAGCCATTATGGGTGAAACTATCAATATTTCCGAAACAGGGGCATTAATCACCTTAGAGTCTTGGCCGAATTTACCAGATGAAGTCCAGATAGAGATTATGGGGGATTTTAGTGCCCGCGCGACTGTCACAGCCAGGGTGATACGCCTTTCTCCGATTGACAACAACCAAACCCATTTAGGTGTTGACTTTATTAATCTTTCCAGTCAACAACTAGATGCTTTAACTTTAGTATTGTATTCAGATGTGCGCGAATGGTATTCCCAGAAACGTGAGAATATAGACCAACCATTTGCCTCCCTGAGTTTCCTTGCTACCAGTTTGCCTCGCTCCTTACGAGATATTCAATCAACTTCCCGCCTCAAAGTACGTAAACAAGTACAGACTATGGCTCAACTCTACTGGGATGGTCATTTCTTTCCTGGTGTAGCCACTGAATTGGGAGTTACAGGGGTAAGATTAGAATTACAAAGTAATAAAGCCCTATCTGCCGACAGGTTTATTGGGCAGCAGGATTTACATAGAATGCGAACCGTCAAACCACTAGTTGGTGTACTTTTAAGTCGTCAAATCAGTGCTGATGCATTAGGAGAAATCTCAGGGGCACAGAATCTAGATAACTTGCAACAGATTGACGGCTCAAAACCAGGTGTACTGGATGTAGCACCCAGTCGTTTTATTGCCGAAATTACTGCGATTGAAGAAGATGGCGATGGTAATATTGCTTTAGAGTTAAAATTCCCAGAAAAATTCCAGCAACGCCAATCAACAAAGGTGAAAGAGCTTTTACAAAGTCTTTAACTCCCCTGCCCTTGAGCGGGCGGCTGCGCCAACGGGAGAGGGAACAGGCAATAGTAAGGGTTTTCGCCTAGTGCTTTGTCCCATTAATTTTGACGAGTTGCGGGTGCGAGCGATCCCCGACTTCTATCCTAGGAATTGCTACATGTGCGGATATTGATTTAGAAGTCGGGGATCACCTTACCTAGCCATCATAACTAATGCGATGAACCACTAGGCAGATTAAAAATAAATTGATGTTACCTATTTCTGGAAAGGGTCTGATTCAAATCAGACTCTTTTATTTTTGTCAACCCTAGATAATTAATCAACAATCATTTTTATGATTCTTAACAAGATTTATTTTGTGAACTAGTGACAGAAATAATAGAATATCATAGGCTAATTTTATGATACCGTTGCTGTATGAAGATGCAATTTATATTGATTGTAGAGACGTTGCACTGCAACGTCTCTACGAAATCTATTTGGCGCAACTTTACATAGAATTGGTATGAGTTATTAGCAACTAACTCTTGGGTATAATTTTTCTTGATTTACTCCAATCATATTTATGACTACAGAAAAAGAATTAGTAAGTTTAGCAAGTTTAGAATATATACCTTACATTAATAGGGATGGAGAATTACCTGAAGTATTGCAGAAAAAAATAGGAGTTTATGCAATATTTGATGAAGATAAATTACTGCAATTTGTGGGATATTCTCGTGATGTCTATCTGAGTTTGAGACAGCATTTAGTACGTCAACCACAGTTATGTTACTGGGTAAAAGCTCAAACTATTGAACGCCCTAGTCGCGCTATTTTAGAAAATATTGAAAAAGCTTGGATTGCAGAGAATGGAAGCTTGCCTATTGGCAATGGGGAAGATAGAGCTAAATGGACTCAACCCATAGATGTTAAAGCTTTAATTACTCCAGAGGAACAGGCTAATTATGATAATCCCATGAATGATGAAATGGCAAAAATTAAAATTATTAAAAATGTAGCTCGGCGAGTGGAAGCAGATATTTTGCAAGTGTTGGAGAAGCGGGGATTACAAATACAAATTCGCTTTAATCCTAAGTTGAAGGAATCAGGTTTGTTAGATTTGAAATAAGAGCTATAGAAATCCGGTCTACTACTTCTCTTAATATACAAGGGTGCGTTATGCTAACAGCGCTTCGCACCGAGCCATATTACCGGATGGTGCGTTACGCTGCGCGGTAACACACCCTACGTGTTTTTCAAAAATCAAATAGTAATCCTATATGAAAGTAATCTCTGTAACATCCTTTGGTGCTGACTTGTCAATTCGCTAAGATAAAGTATAGTTCTGGGTTAGCCGTTACACCATGACATCAACAATTACAGACCATCTGTATTCTTTTGCAGAATATCTCACCTATGACGATGGTAGCGACAACCGCTATGAATTAGTAGATGGGAAACTAGAACTCATGAATCCGCCAACTTTTAGGCATTTATTAATTTGTGACTTGATTCAAGACAGTTTTAAAGCTGAAATTAATCGCTTGGGTTTACCTTGGTTATGTCTCAGGGAAGCGGGAATTAGAACTGGATGGCGTAAGTCTCGGTTATGTGATGTCTGTGTGGTGGCGACAGAACAGGTAATGGAATTTATGGATGAATCTGCTGTTTGTCAGTCTCCACCTTTGTTGGTAGTGGAAGTGGTTAGTCCGGAGTCTGTGAAGCGAGATTATCGCTATAAGCGTTCTGAGTATGCGGCGTTAGAAATTTCTGAGTATTGGATTGTCGATCCGATGGAGTCGAAAGTGACGGTGTTGTTGTGGGAAGAAGGTTTGTATGAAGATAGGGAGTTTACACCGAATCAGCAGATAGTTTCGCGGAGGTTTCCGGAGTTGGTTGTGACGGTGGAACAGTTGTTGGCTGCGGGGAAGAGGGAAGAGGATTGAACCGCTCCAGGCGCAGAGGACGCAGAGGAAGAGAGGAGGAAGAGGGACAAGATCCGTGTTACTAATTCCCAGACAAATTAGGGAAATGACTACTTCTTGCTGAATATCCTGATAAATTAGATCATGTCCGGTTAAACACTTACAACTAAATGTAGGTTGGGTAGAACGAAGTGAAACCCAACAAAAGGCTGATTGTGTTGGGTTTCGTCCCTCAACCCAACCTACAACTCTGAATATCCTCATAAATTACTGATTTGCACAGAAAGTTAGTGTCCATATTTTGACAATTTATGTAATAATAAATCAATTTATGGCTTCATTTTGTCTGTTGTTTTGTAATGCCTTAATTTTTTCTATAGGTAAGCCTGTTGTTTCTGCTATTATCTCAAGCTCTATACCTTTGTTAAGTAGCTTAATGGCGATTTCTTCGCGCTCTTTTTCTCGCGCTTATTTCTGAATATCCTGATAAATTACTGATTCGCGCATAATATCATTCCGCAATAATCTTTTAATCAGTTCCTTATTTAATACTAGCCCAGCTAACACTGCTGTTGACGCAGCAATATTACTTTTGTGTGCGAGAATTCTGGCGTTGCTGATCGAAAGTATGAATTAGCCTCACGCAAAGGCGCAAAGATGCAAAGCATCTTTGTTTATTTATGCCCAAAATATAAATTCATACTCCAATTCAGCAATGCCGAAATTCTTGATAAGCTTGATTAATTGCTTGCATTACAGCTTCGGCATTACGAGAATTATTAATATCAGGATGATATTGTCTTGCTAATCTACGGTAAGCATTTTTGACATCATGGGGAGAAGTATCCTGATCTACACCAAGCACTTCCCACCACTCACCAGATAGTACAAGGTCATTTTGGGGTTCATCAATACCCTGCATTTGCTGCCAAATTTTTATCCTTCCTCCCCTACCCCCACTTAATAGTGTTTTACCATTGGGGCTGAAAACAACGGGAGAATATCCTGAAAGGCTGTGTAATATTTCTCCGTTGTCTAAATTCCAAAGCTTGATGATACCGTCACTACTACTGCTAGCAATAATTTGACCATTAGGACTAACTGCAATTGATTCTACTGCTGCTGAGTGTCCGGTGAAGGTAGATATTAATTCTCTAGTGTGGAAATTCCACAGCTTGATAGTGCCATCTTTACTCGCACTAACTAAAGTTTTACCATCAGGCGTTATTACAACTGTTGTAATTGCACCTAAATGTCCGGTGAGAATTTGCGGTTCTCTAAAGCTGTGCAAATGCCAAATTCTAATGGTTTTATCTGCACTACCACTAACTAGGGTTTTACCGTCGGGACTAAAAGCAACTGATAACACCCCATCGGAATGTCCATTGAAGGTACGTTTTAATTCTCCTGTGTAGCTTCCCCAAATTCTAATGGTTTTATCTCGACTAGCACTAGCAAGAAGTTTACCATCAGGACTGAAAGTTACTGCATGAACAAAACCATTGTGACTGTAGGGGGAATTTCCATAAAAGAAAGTCTTGTAAAAAGTCTTGGTATCTAACTTCCAGGTAGAAATTTTCCTGTCTACACAACCACTAGCTAAGGTTTTACCATCAGGACTAATGGCAACAGATAAAACTGCTTCACCTTGTCCAGTAAAGGTGCGAAGCCATTTTCCTGTTTGTAAGTCCCATAGATTTACAGTTCTATCATTACTTCCAGTAACAAATATTTTACCATTAGGACCGATCGCGATCGCAGTTACTGCTGCTGAGTGTTCTTTGATAGTTTTGACACATCTCCAAGTTTCTGGTTGTTGATGTGTGAGATTTCCCCTATCTTTCTTCCTGCGATAATCTTTATCTGAACTACGGGATTTTTTCCTTTTCCTGGAAGTGGAAGCAGGGGAGGACTTGAATTTTTTCCTGGGATGCCTTTGTTTAACTTGCTGTTTTAGTTGCTGTAATTCTGACTCAACTTCCAAAGCGACAAATTTTTGCTGGATATCCTCCCCCGATAAAAACGCTTCTAACTCTAACACTGCTGAGTAATAGTCTTCCATCTGGGAGACTTTAGCTTCCATCCGTTCAAAAACCTGGGTTGGAGTTTCTTTGACTCCAGATTCATCTAAAATCTTGGCAATACCATAACCAGCTAATCCTACCACTGCACCTAAACCAGTCATGGATACCGTACCAATACCAAAAGCCAAACCCACTTTAGGAGCTACAAATCCCATATTACCAATAAAACTGGATGCGATCGCACCACCTACTGCACCAATACCCGCAGAGGTGAAAGCTGCTGTATCTCCTTCTCCTATCCCCTTAAAAGCACCATAAACTGCTGCACCAGCAACAGCACCAGCGCCCACCACCGGAACTGTTCCAATCCCTACAGCACCAAATCCCCCAGCTAATCCCATACCACCAACAGATGCGGATACCCCAGCCCCTGTTACTGCTCCTGTGGTAATGAATGTTGCTCCTGTAGGGAAAGTATGAGTCATATTTTCATCTGGTTAACTTTAGGAATAATGCTTTTTTAAAATAAAAATATACAAAAATACCTTGGTGCTTATACTTAAAATTTTTGCCAAATTACCTTAGTGGGAGCGCCTCGCTCCCTGCTGAATGGAAAGCGGGCAAGATGGCTGAATGGAAAGCGGGCAAGATGCCCGCACTACAAAACATAGAAGATTTTTCTTCAGTCAAAAAATGGCTTTTTGACACCAAAAAAAGTACACCGCCAGAGAATAAATCACCTCAATCATAGATTCTGATGCTTTCCATGACTTTTATCCCCCATCTCTGAGATATTGTGAAATAAAGCATCCGCAGTTTTGAAATCCGAAATTTTAATGACATCAGTAGATTTCCCCAAACACAAAAAAGCCAAAGCCCTCAAACCCGGCAGCCGTCGCCCCGCCAAGGAACTATGCAGCGAATGTGGACTTTGCGACACATACTATGTCCACTATGTCAAGTCAGCCTGTGCCTTTATTAATCAACAATTCGAGGAACTAGAAACCCAAAGCCACGGACGCGATCGCAATCTTGATAACCCCGATGAACTGTATTTTGGGGTACATCAGGAAATGATGGCGGCACGGAAAATAGAACCCATCCCCGGCGCACAATGGACGGGAATCGTCAGCACCATTGCCATTGAAATGCTGAATCGTGGCTTGGTAGAAGGGGTCGTCTGTGTCCAAAATACTAAAGAAGACCGGTTTCAACCCATGCCCGTCATCGCCCGCACCCCAGAGGAAATACTGGCAGCGCGGGTAAATAAACCAACCCTTTCCCCGAACCTTTCCGTACTGGAAGAAATCGAAAAATCGGGGATGAAACGGTTGTTAGTCATTGGGGTAGGTTGCCAAATTCAGGCATTACGAGCCGTAGAAAAACAACTAGGCTTAGAGAAACTCTATGTTTTGGGTACACCCTGCGTCGATAACGTCACCCGCGCCGGACTGCAAAAATTCCTCGACACCACCAGCCGTTCCCCGGAAACCGTGGTGTATTACGAATTCATGCAGGACTTCCGGGTTCACTTCAAACACGAAGACGGCTCAACGGAAACTGTGCCTTTCTTCGGCTTAAAAACCAACCAACTCAAAGATGTATTTGCTCCTTCTTGTATGAGTTGCTTTGATTACGTAAATTCACTGGCAGATTTAGTAGTTGGGTATATGGGGGCACCCTTCGGTTGGCAGTGGATAGTGGTTCGGAATGATACAGGGAAAGAAATGCTGTCATTGGTGCAAGACCAAATACAGACTCAGCCAGTCTTTGCCAAGGGCGATCGCAAACAGGCGGTGCAACAAAGTATACCAGCCTATGATAAAGGGGTGACTTTGCCGATGTGGGCGGCGAAACTCATGGGGGTGGTGATTGAGAAAATTGGTCCTAAGGGGTTGGAGTATGCGCGGTTCTCGATAGATTCCCACTTTACGCGGAATTATTTGTATGTGAAGCGGAATTACGCGAAGAAGTTGGAGGCGCATGTGCCGGAGTTTGCGAAGCGGATTGTGGGGCAGTATAAGTTACCGGATTAGAGGCTCACGCAGAGGCGCAGAGACGCAGAGAGGGAGTTTTTTATAAGCCGTTGGCGATGCGGGAGATGCCGTCTTTGATTAATGGGGCTCCGAAGTTGATGAGTAAACCAAGTCTCTTGTCAGCAAGGCGAAGGTAGGTTAGGAGTTGTTTTTTGTGTACCGGATGTACTGCTTCCACGGATTTGAGTTCGACAATTACCTTGTCTTCAACAATCAAATCAGCACGAAAACCCTCTTCTAACCTTACCTCCTCATAAACCACAGGAATAGGCACCTGCCTCACTACCCGCAATCCCCTCTTCCGTAACTCATATTCCATAGCCGCCTCATACACTGACTCCAACAACCCAGGTCCCAAAGTCGTATGCACCTTATAAGCAGCATCAACAATAGCTCCCGATATCTCATTCATAACTTTCTCTGCGCCTCTGCGTGACGGCAGTTGCTACAACGGGGGGAACCCCCGCAACGCACTGCCTCCTCTGCGTGAGACAATTATAACCCATGTATTATGGAACACCCACCGCCTCCATTGCCGCCTCCAATGCGATCGCTACATGGGTCCAATGAGTCCCCCCCTGGCAATACACCACATAAGGCTCCCGCAGAGGACCATCAGCCGAAAATTCCAGAGTACTCCCCTCAATAAATGTCCCCCCAGCCATGACTACTTGGCTCTCGTAACCAGGCATATCATCGGGAATGGGGTCTAGATAGGAACCAATGGGAGAATTGCGTTGGATGGCTTTACAGAAGGCAATTAGCTTTTCAGCAGAACCCAGTTTTATGGCTTGAATTACATCCCGTCGGGGTGCGAGGGGTGCAGGATTCACGGGATAGCCGAGTTTGTCAAATACGTAACCAGTCAGGTGAGTGCCTTTCATTGCCTCACCTACCATTTGCGGTGCTAAAAATAACCCTTGGAACAAGAGGCGGAGTTGGTCAAAGGTGGCTCCCCCGGCACTGCCAATCCCCGGTGCTGTCAGGCGACAGGCTGCGGCTTCTACTAAGTCAGCACGACCGGCGATGTAACCCCCGGCGGTAACAATTGTGCCACCAGGATTTTTGATTAAGGAACCCGCCATTAAGTCTGCACCAACTTGCGTAGGTTCACGGGTTTCGATGAATTCACCGTAACAATTATCGACAAAGCAAACGGTGTGGGGATTTTGCTGCTTGACTATTTGGATAATTTTGGCAATTTCAGCAATGGATAAACTCGATCGCCAAGAGTAACCACAAGAACGTTGAATTAAGACTAAACTAGTGTTATGCCTTACTGCTTGACTTAAAGCTTGCCAATCTATGTTTCCTTGTGGTGTAAGGTCTAATTGCCGATAACTGATGCCGAAATCTATAAGTGAACCTTGACCTTGCCCCCTTAAACCAATTACTTCTTCTAATGTGTCGTAGGGCGCACCTGCGACGGAAAGCATTTCATCACCAGGACGGAGAACGCCATATAAAGCACAGGCGATCGCATGGGTTCCAGAAACGAACTGTACCCTTACTGCTGCGGCTTCTGCACCCATTACTTCCGCAAAGACTTTATCTAAGGTTTCTCGCCCTAAATCATCATGACCATAACCGGATACTCCTGCAAAATGATGTGACCCTACATTATGATGTCGGAAGGCAGTTAACAATTTTTGAAGATTTTGCTTGACCTGAGCGTCAATACCAGAAAAAATCGGTAACAGTGCCTGTTCTGCTTGTTGCAGCTGTTCCAAGCTGTTCATGAGTTTCTCGTTTACAAAATAAATATTTGCGGATTTATGGCACGAAGCGCCTAGCTTCCCCAAGCGATCGCGCAGATTTGACTAAAAATTTCATAACTCAGGTTACTGCATGACAATTGCTACCTCAACCAAACGTTCAATTAATTGGGTAAATACCCTATTCTTTGCCGGTGTGCATATCGGAGCTATATTTGCCTTTTTCCCCAACTTTTTTAGCTGGAAGGCTGTGGGAGTGGCTCTACTTCTATATTGGGTTACAGGTGGCTTGGGTATCACCCTAGGGTTTCACCGTTTAGTAACACACCGTAGTTTTCAATCTCCCAAATGGCTGGAGTATTTGTTGGTGTTCTTCGGAACCCTTGCTTGTCAAGGTGGTCCTGTGGAATGGATCGGCACACACCGCATTCACCATTTACACTCAGACAAAGAAAATGACCCCCATGATTCTAATCAAGGTTTCTGGTGGAGCCACATGGGTTGGTTAATTTACCATAGACCTGATTTATCAGAACTCCCTCGGTTTACAAAAGATATTGCTGACGACCCAGTTTACCAGTTTTTAGAAAAATATATGATTTTTCTCCAGGTAGCTCTAGGAATAGGGTTATTACTGTGGGGTGGTTGGTCTTTTGTTTTTTGGGGTGTTTTTGCCCGCATTGTTTGGGTATGGCATTGCACTTGGTTAGTTAATAGTGCTACCCACAAATTTGGCTATCGGACCCATGAATCTGGGGATAAGTCAACTAACTGCTGGTGGGTTGCCATACTAGTATTTGGCGAAGGTTGGCATAATAATCACCACGCTTACCAGTATTCTGCCCGCCATGGTTTGGAATGGTGGGAAATAGACATGACTTGGATGACTATTCAACTACTGCAATTACTAGGTCTAGCCAAAAATATTAAGCTAGCTGAGAAGTAAGAGTATATATAAATTAGTCTGGTCATATTTGTAACCCAGTATTTGGAGTTTCCAGCCCCTGACACTGGGTTGCTCATACCTGCATATTTGTCGGGAGTATCCGTTTTTAACTATGGAGAATAAAAACGCCATTTAGATGTGCTACAGTGGCTTAGATTGATATAATCCGAGACGCTAGTATTCCGAAACTTTACTGAAATAAACTTGTCCAGTGACTGAATTGCGAGGTTCGCTTTTTTAGGTATTCATGACTACATCAATAATCAATAGCCAGAATCAAGCTCAAGAGGTTGGCAGTCCCAACTTCAAACTGCAAGATATTATCAAAAGCTTGCCCAAGGAATGTTTCGTGCAGAATCCCCTGAAGGCGGCGAGAAAAGTTGTCATCAGTGTATCAATGGTTGTTTTAGGCTATTTCAGTCTAGCGATCGCACCTTGGTATCTCTTGCCTTTAGCATGGATTTTTACCGGCACAGCCTTGACAGGCTTTTTTGTCATCGGTCATGATTGCGGTCATCGTTCGTTTGCGAAACGTCGCTGGGTAAATGATTTGGTGGGACATTTAATGTTTATGCCATTAGTTTATCCATTCCATTCTTGGCGTATTGGTCATAATCACCACCACACCCATACAAATAAATTTGATGAAGATAATGCTTGGCATCCAATTAGAATAGAGGTGTTCGAGAGGTGGAGTGAACCGGAGCAATGGAGGTATCAGAGATTCCTGCTTAACCGTCTTTGGTGGGTAGGTTCCATTGGACACTGGGCTGTTGTCCATTTTGATTGGCGAAAGTTCCGCAAACAAGACCAAGCTGATGTGAAATTGTCCGTAGCTGTGGTAGTTGCATTTGCTGCGATCGCATTTCCGACGCTCATAGCTACTGTGGGAATTTGGGGATGGGTTAAGTTCTGGTTCGTGCCCTGGTTAGTTTACCACTTTTGGATGAGTACTTTTACTTATGTACACCACACCGCACCCGATGTCCCTTTTAAGACTGCTGATAAGTGGAACCAAGCCATAGCACAGCTAAATGGAACTATCCACTGCAATTATCCCCGGTGGGTAGAAATCCTCTGTCACGACATTAATGTTCATGTTCCCCATCACATTTCTACTGCGATTCCTTCTTACAATTTGCGTTTAGCATATCGGAGTTTGCAAGAGAAATGGGGTAGTTATTTGCATCCAGAATGTCAGTTTTCTTGGTCATTGATGAAGAACTTGACAGACAAATGTCATTTATACAAAACTGGCGTTGGTTATTTGTCTTTTGATGAATATTATGCTGAGAGAAAAATAATGAGACCGGCTTCAACAGAACTAAATTAATCTGTCATCAAGCATTTCATTTTTGTTAGTATTATCTGAATGATTTCTGGCAATTTATTCCCAGAGAACTCTCAAAATTGCCAGAAAATATCTACCAAAATGTCAGTGCGATGATGCTTGTTTGCATAGGCACAAAATATAGTGTTTACTAGGTATTGCAATCAACTGAGAAGTGACTGAATTTCATTCATGATTGCAACAAGCATCCCTGTTAATTTCGTATCCAAAAACCCAGTACAAAACAACGTGCAATCTAACACCATAGAGTTATCCAATCAGCTTGACCGTAAATCTTCCCAGGAAGTAAGCACATTACCGTTTACATTAGGTGATATCAAAGCCGCAATTCCTCCGGAATGTTTTATCCCTAATGTCGGGAAATCCTTCTTTTTCTTTTTTCGGGATATCGCAACCATCGCTTTACTATATGCAGTTGCATATAAATTAGACTCTTGGTTATTCTTTCCCATTTTTTGGGCAATGCAAGGCACAATGTTTTGGGCTTTGTTTGTAGTCGGACATGACTGCGGACACCAATCATTTTCTCGCCACAAATGGTTGAATGACTTGATGGGACATATTTGTCATACGCCAATTCTTGTGCCTTACCACGGCTGGCGAATTAGCCATAGAACCCATCATAAGAATACTGGTCACTTGGATAATGATGAAAGTTGGTATCCAGTTTCGGAATCAGATTATCAGGCAATGCCTTGGATTCAAAAAATAGGGCGTTATTATCTATTTTTGTTTGCTTATCCCATATATTTGTTTAAGCGTTCTCCCAATAAAGAAGGTTCCCACTTTTCTCCTAGTAGTCCATTGTTTAAAAAATCAGAAAAATGGGATGTGATTACTAGTAGTGTCCTGTGGATTGCGATGGTAGGTTTGCTTGGTTTTCTTACCTATCAATGGGGTTGGATGTGGTTGCTGAAATACTACGCTGGTCCATACATTGTATTTGTCATGTGGTTGGATTTAGTTACTTTCTTGCATCATACAGAGTCAGATATTCCTTGGTATCGTGAGGGAGAGTGGACTTTTCTCAAGGGTGCATTGTCAACTATTGACCGTGACTATGGATTTATCAATCATATTCACCATGATATTGGCACCCATGTTGCTCACCACATATTTCTGAATATGCCCCACTACAATTTAAAGAAAGCAACTGAGGCGATTAAACCTCTTCTGGGTGAATATTTCCGTAAATCAGAAGAACCAATTTTAACTTCGATGTGGCGTTCTTGTATTGCTTGTCATTTTGTACCTGATACTGGCAATAAGGTTTATTACACTTCTCATCACAAGTAAGTAAAAAGCCAAAATATTAATTTTCTATTACCCAGTTGAAAAACTGGGTTTTTTTTGCTCTAATAAATCCTGAAAATATTATGTTAAAGTGGAGCGCGATTATAGCGGTTTTCGGTTGATGTAGAACACAAAGTTGATTCCTCATATTTAAGACAGGCTAGAATCCCATGCTACGAAACTGTATTCCATCCAAGTGAAAACCGCTATAGTTTTCCGCCACATTAGTTCATCAGGCTAGGCAACAGATCCCCGACTTCTGAATCAATATCTGCACATTATGGGGATTTCTAGGATAGAAGTCGGGGATCTAAATGCATTACTTATTTCTAGAGTTTATGGGTGAGCGTCATGACTAAAGAAACTGCTCGACATGCGATAGTTATTGGTGCAAGTATGGGTGGATTGCTTGCTGCCCGGTCTTTAGCTGATTATTATCAACAAGTCACTGTAATAGAACGGGATATTTTTCCCTTGCCGGGAGAAAATCGTTCAGGTGTGCCCCAAGGTCGCCATGCCCACGGTTTATTATTAAAAGGTCGAGAAGCGATCGAACAGTTTTTTCCTGGTATTACCCAAGAATTACAAAACCAAGGAGCAATTCTGGCACATTTGCAAGAAGCGCGTTTTTTTATCAATGGTGGATATTTGCACGACATTGATCACTATTTGACTGGGTTGTTGGTGAGTCGTCCTTTACTTGAAGCTCAGGTAAGACAGCGTTTGTTAGCTTTACCCAATGTGAGAGCGATTGAAAATTGCCATGTGTTGGGTTTAGTCACAACAAAGGATCATGCTTGTGTTACTGGAGTTAAATTTATCCCACGTCATCACAGCAGTGGGGAAGAAATCTTAAATGCCGATTTGGTGGTAGATGCTACTGGTAGGCATTCTAGAAGTCCTGCTTGGCTGATGAACCTCGGTTATCAAAAGCCAGAAGAAGAGCAAGTAGGTGTGGATATTAGTTATACTACCCGCGTCTATCGTCGCCAACCCGAACACCTCCAAGGAGACACGGCTATAGTTGTGTCAGGAGCGGCTCCTAACTGGCGTGTAGGAGTACTTATTGCTCAGGAGGGTGAAAATGGAGTATCTTCCCAGGAATCGCGCTGGATAGTCAGTATTGGCGGTTATATGGGCGATCGCGCACCTCTAGAGGAAGCAGGGTTTCTGGAGTTTGCCAAGTCTTTACCCACCCAGGATATTTATAATACAATTAAAAATGCCCAACCCCTATCAGAGCTAATTCCCTATAAGTTTCCCTCTAGCCTCCGTCGGCATTATGAAAAGTTGAGAAAATTCCCCGCAGGCTATTTAGTGTTTGGTGATGCTATTTGTAGCTTTAACCCTATTTATGCTCAAGGAATGACAGTTGCAGCTCTGGAAGCGATCGCTTTACAAAATTGCCTCAATCAAGGTACTGATAATTTAGCTAAACGCTTCTTCACAGCAGCCAGTAAGGTTGTGGATATTCCCTGGACTACTGCCGTATTTAGCGACTTACGGGTTCCCCAGGTGCAAGGCAAGCGTAGTTTGATGGTACGTTTGATGAATTGGTACACAAGCAAATTACAAACTGCGGCTCAACAAGATTTAGTATTAGCGATCGCTTTTTTGTCAGTCACTAATCTCATGGCTGCACCTACTAGGTTGATGCGTCCGGGAATTATTTTCAGGGTATTGTTAAGGAATCTTTTACCTGCAACAACTGCCCGGTTATTCAATACTATCAATGCAGCTACGGCTAGGACGTGTTTTCCAACCCAAAATTAGTATCAATTGTAGGTTGGGGAGCCACTCCGTTGCGGTGAAACACTTGCGGTGGACGGGTTCCCCGGCATAAGCAAAGTGTTGAACCCGGAGGGAGGTTCCCTCCGTTATAGTCAGTGGCGTTTGAGGAACAAAACCCAACAAATCGGACGAAGAATGTTGGGTTTGGTTTCGTTCCACCCAACCTACACGATAGTTTGAAAACTTAACCTCAAGGGTTTTCAGCCTATTTTCTTATAAAATATAAACCGAGTTTTTAGGTGTGAGAAAAGGAATTTCTGGATCTAGAGTTTCATGGGAACTTAGTGTAAAGCTTATGTAGCAATATACGTATGGTGATTGTGTGAGAGAGTTAGAAATAATTGCTAAAGCTAGTATGTTGGAAGACTTAGCCAATTTAGTTTTATATCTACCTCTTTAAGCGATCGCACATCCAAAATTTGTTGCCTTTTTGACTAGTTACTTCTTTAATAAAATTATTGTTGCCAAAGCTGAGGCATGACAGACAAAGTTTTAATTCTAGGTGGTAGGGGACGGATTGGCAGTAGTGTAGTTCGGGATATTGCCACCCACACCCAGGCAGAAATTATTGTCACTGGACGCACACCACACCCACAAACCGGCGATGAGCGTATACAATATCTAGCTTTGGACTTAGCAGACACAGAAAAGTTACGAAGAGCGATAGCATCTGCTAATCTTGTTATTCATTGTGCCGGACCATTTGATTACCGCACCACTAATGTATTACAACTCTGTATTGAGCATGGTATAAATTATGTAGATGTCTGCGACCAACGTTCCTATATCAGCAATGCCTTACAATACCATCAAAAAGCTATTGATGCAGGAGTAACAGCTATTATTTGTACTGGAATATTTCCTGGTATTTCTAACAGCATGGCACGGCAGTGTATAGAACAATTTGATACAGCAGAAACTGTTAATTTGAGTTATATTGTCGCTGGTTCTGGCGGTGCTGGGGTGACGGTAATGCGAACAACTTTTTTGGGTTTGCAAGATGCTTTCACAGCCTGGATAGATGGTAAATGGCAGTTAATTAAACCATATACAGCCAGGGAAAATATTACTTTTCCTCCTCCCTATGGACGTTGTGGAGTCTATTGGTATGATGTCCCAGAAACCTTTACCCTACCTCGAACTTTCCCAAACCTCAAAAATGTAATCACTAAATTTGGCTCAGTCCCCGATATTTATAATCACCTGACTTGGATAACTGCCAATGTATTTCCCAAGTCATGGATACGCAATCCTCAAATGATAGAATTTTTATCTTATGTTAGCCACTTCATGACGGATATTACTGATAGATTCAGCGGTATTGGTATAGCTATGGGTGCAGAAGTTACGGGACTAAAAGATGGGCACAAAGCCATTTATAGTTCTAGCTTAGTCCATGAGAATACCGCAGTTGCTGCTGGTTGTGGAACTGGTAGCATTGCCCAATTCATACTTGAGGGTAAACTCACACAACCGGGCGTTGCACCTGTAGAAGCGGTATTGACAACAGACTTGTTTGTACAAGCTATGGAGAGTCGGGGAATAACTCTGCAACAAGGATGGCATCAAGGGAGTTGAGCCAATAATTCATAATTCGTAATTCATAATTCATAATTCATGAATTACGAACAGGACTACAATAGACATCTGGTGGAAAAGAATGTAGAAACGTTGCATTGCAACGTTTCTACTAGGTTCAAACATTTTTGCAGCGTCACATAACGGAATGCTAAACAGAAAATCTACACCGCACTTTGCCTCCCCTACAGAAAAAATATGCCAGTTGCGTAAGTCCTAACGAATTATAAATTATACCAATTCAAATAATGTTTGCGACACATCCATTCTTCGTAAGGGCACGGCATCCACAATCTTTTGGTGTATAAAATTATAACTCTGGTGCCGTGCCCCTACCCATCTACACATCTATTAATTTGTCCCATTCTTTTTTAAAAATGGTATTACGAATTGCACGAAGCACTTGACAATAGAAAAACGAAATCTATCCTAGGATTGATGACAAAAATAGGAATATTTTATCTAATTTGGCTAGTAGTAATATTTTTCCAGTGGCGTGCCCAATCGATCGCAGTGTATTAGCACAACAAAATTTCCATTAATATTTATAACTTACCTGGTTCAACAGCATTTTTTTTAATGATATTAACACTAATATTCTGTTAGGCGATCGCGCCCTCGGCGGCTCATAAAGGAGCATCGCCGTAAGGTGGGTACTTTGCACCATCGCGCATCGGTTATGTAGGTACAAAACCCAAAAATTCCTGGTAATTAAAACAGAAGGAGGTTCGGTGATGCGAACTGCAATCAAACGGATAATTTGGTTTTGTCTGGGTTTGCTGCTATTAACAGGATTATTTACGATTCAACCAGTTTGGTCAATGGAAAACCGGTCTGGGGAGCAGGTTGTCATTAGTGCCAATGAAGTCATTAATGAGGATTTGTATGTATCTGGCGATACGATTACCATTGATGGCACAGTTAAAGGGGATTTAATTGCTGCCGGTAGGCAAATTACTATCAATGGCACAGTTGAACAAGATTTAATCGCAGCCGGTCAAGCTGTGATAATTAACGGTAAGGTAAATGATGATGTGCGGATTGCTGGTCAAGTATTACAGTTAGGCTCAAAGGCACAAATCACCGATGATTTGGTTGCTGCTGGTTACAGCCTGGAAACTAAGGCTGGTAGTAATGTGGGTGGTGATTTAAGTTTTGGTGGAGCGCAAGCATTATTAGCGGGAAATGTGAAGCAAAACATCCTCGCTGCCATGAGTAGTTTAGAATTGCGTGGGCAGGTGGACGGGAATGTTAAGCTGAGGGTAGGTGGAGAGAAGGGTGAACCAAAACCATTGGTTCTGCCTTTTTTACCCCCTCCACCCATCTCAGCACCCCAACTACGTTCTGGAATTACCATCGCAGACTCAGCGCAAATTGGTGGGGAACTACGCTACGAATCAACTACTGATCCAATTATTAGTCCTTCGGCAAAAGTTGAACGCCAGATTAGAGAAAGTATACAAGAAGCATGGGAAAAACCCAGTCCAACTGCAATGGCGTTACATTTCTTACAGCGTTGGCTGACACTATTAATAGTAGGATGGGTTTTGCTGTGGGCTGTACCTAATTGGACTCAGAGCATGGCAAATACAGTCAAGTCTCGACCTCTACCTAGTTTAGGCTGGGGAGTGGTAACTTGGTTAGGGGTGGTAGTCGCAATTAGTGCGATCGCCATTGTTACTATCTTTCTCAGTATGCTCCTGGGAGTAACCATAACTGGCTTGGTTCCACTTGCCCTGGGGATTGGTTTTCTCGCTAATTCTGCTATATTTATTGGCTTTTTGTTATACATCGGTTACATTCCCCAGGTGGTGGTCAGTTTCCTGGGTGGTAAGTTGCTATTGCAGAAGATGCAACCCAACTGGACTGAGGGTAAAATGCCTCCCTTAGTAGTGGGTTTGGTCATCTTCATCCTGCTTTCAGCCATACCTGTTCTGGGTTTGTTAGTAAATTTAGTTACCATTTTGTTGGGTTTAGGGGCACTATGGCTCTGGGGACGAACTATACTCAAACCAACGAGCGATCGCCCTCTGGCAACGGTATAATATTTAATTAGAGGCTCAGACATATACTCAAAGCCTTCGTCGCGGATGTGAGCGATCCCCGACTTCTCCAAGAAGTCGGGGATCTGTTACCCCTCACCAAGTAAAGAAGTTTATCTTACATATTTCTGAGGTTAAAAGACTTCTGTTAAAATCCAAGAGTATAAAAATTAAGACTTAAAACTCAATAAAGTCGAAATTTTTAAGATTCAAGTATTACTAATTATGGATTTTAGTTTAGACCAAGCAATTGCGGTTGCTAATCAAGTATTACTGTCTAAGTTTAATAGAAACTTAACAGATATTGAAATTATTGTTTTAAAGGGGGCTTGGCATAGAGATGATTATGACCAAATAGCCGCACAAAATCAATATGCCACTTCTTATATCAGTCAAGATGTGGCTCCCAAACTTTGGAAATCACTGAGCGATGCCTTAGATGAAAAAGTTAAAAAGAGCAATTTTAAAGAAGCTTTAAAAAGATATTGGTCAAGGGAAAAAAATCGCGATGTTCCGAAGGATCTGCCTTACGGTGTTCGCCAAACATCAAACCAAAGTGATATCAAACAGAATCAAACTACAGAAAATAAACAAAAACAACTCAACAATTCTGCCACTGTTTTGTATATAGATAGACCCCCAATAGAATCTATTTGTTATGAAACAATCTTGCAACCGGGTTCTTTAATTAGGATTAAGGCTCCTAGTTTAATGGGTAAAACCTATTTAATTAATAGAATTTTGCAACGGGTAGCGAAAGAAAATTATCGCACCTCTAGTTTAAGCTTGAAGTTAGCAGATAGAAGTACCCACTTAACGAACCTGAATAAATTTTTGCGTTGGCTGTGTATTAATGTTAGTAAGGATTTAGAATTACCCAGTGAATTGGATGAATACTGGGATGAAGAAGGAATGGGAGCTAAGGTGAGTTGTACCACCTATTTTGAAGAATACTTATTAATACAAGCAAATACTCCTCTGGTTTTATGCTTAGATGATGTGGATATATTGTTTCCCTATCCAGAAATTTATGAAGACTTTTTTGGTTTGTTACGTTCCTGGTATGAAAAAGCCAGGAGTCGTAAAATTTGGCAAAGACTGCGGTTAGTTATTGTCCACTCCACAGATGTTTACATCCGCCTCAATATTAATCAATCTCCATTTAATGTCGGCTTACCAATCGAATTATCTGAATTTACTACGGAGCAGGTAGAAAAATTTGCCCAACAGTATCAACTGAGTGTAGATAGAACCTTCATTGAATCTCTGATGGATTTACTCGGAGGACATCCTTATTTATTAGAACAGGCTTTTGCTTATCTGAAAAATCATCCCCAGATTAGTCTAGAACAATTTTTATCATCAGCGATCGCAGATACGGGAATTTACGGGCACCATCTGCGAGAACATTGGCTAAATATACAACAAAATCCAGAACTAGCGGCAGCCTTCCAACAAGTTGTTAACTCTCCTACTCCAGTACAATTACCGCCCATGTTAGCTTATCAATTACATAGTATGGGTTCGATCAAATTTTCGGGAAATTTAGCAGAACCTCGCTGTCAGTTATATCGTCAGTACTTCCAGCAATATTTAACAAAATCAGGGAAGTAGCAATCAGAAATCTCTTCAGAAATTAAGTTACTTAACATTCCCAAGCTGCTCCTTTACATATTTTGTTATCCCTTGTAGTCTCCTCATTTCCTATGAGTTTTGTAACATCTAAGTAAGTAGCACCACCTGTATAAGATATGGGATTTTCTAATTCAACTGTTCTACCACCAGCAGTAGCAGATTTATTCAGGAGTCTGTGTAAAACACTGTGGGGATTAGTTCCTTTCTTCAAGGTGACTAAAACTCCATTTTTCAAACAAGAACCTTTTCTGTAACTAGCAACGCATAATACTGGTTGATTATTGAGAATACCGGCTCGAATATATCTTAGAGTACCGTTATCATAAAAATAATTAAATCGCCTAGTAACCGTTCCACAGCGTTTTCCCGGAGTCCAGCGATCGCCAAAACCATGTTTCCATTGTATGATTGGTATATTACCCCTGGATGTAGTCACAAAGGTGGATGGTATACCTTTACTAATACTACAGAAAAATTTAGCCGTTTGGCCATAACTAGGTTGATTAAAAGTGGCAGTTGTAGCTAATGTCACTGCCATCATACTCAGGATTTGGGCTGACAGTTTGATTTTCATAGCATTACTTTGCGGTGTTACCATGCCTCGTTGTTTAAGGACTAGGCAAATAATATTTAACATATAACATACAACGAGGTAGTTTTACTTTAATTAACTTAAAACACCCGACAGATTGCTTATTTGCAAGTGTTTTATTTTCCATACTCAAATAGTATTTGATATTTTTAATCAAATTTTGGGGAAAATTCAGTATTTCCAAATTCAGTTAAATTCAGGATAATTGAGTCGAGTCTCCGTCATCCAATTTTAGATTTTAGATTTTGGATTGGTAACTGAGCTTGTCGAAGTTTGGATTGACGAGAGAACCCGCGACGACGACAGTTGCTCTGGGTAGCGCGAGTCGTGGCCCCATGTCTAAAACCCGGAGGCTTGAAACAATGACAGAACTGTTTGTTTTTCTCCACGGATAAATCCACACGGCTTGTATCCAGTTTCTTTTCCGGTCAGGAATAATCGAGCAAATGTAATAAATAATACCCATGTAATACTCTTGACAAATTTCTACATAAATTAACTTAGCCTAGTTGTTAAAAAACCAGGCTAAGTCTATCAACACATAGCACACACTATACGAGTAATTTTAGCTTTACAGTTTAATTTTACCTTTTAGGAGAGTATTTTTGCTGCATTCGTTTAGCAATATTAATCACAATTATTTTGCCTTCAGAACGCACGCCACCATCAAATTTATTGGCGAGTATTGTGTTGATTTTATCTATACCATAAGTGTTGATTCCTGCTAAGTTTAGTCCGCTAGTAACAGCACCTACAGCTTCACTCCATCCCCTGTCTTTGTATTTGTAATTAATTTTTGTAATTTTCCCCTTACACAAAGTAATGTCGTAATCAACTACATCATCCCTGACAAACCTGAGATAATGGGTAAATCTTCCTTTACCGACATAACATCTACCTCGCCGCCGAACTTTAATGTCATTCTTATTTTGGAAATTCCACTTGTGTTTAATTACGCGATACTTTTCTTTTTGAGCTTTAGTAAAGACAAAATTTACAGCCCTGTTAAGTCTAGACCTCTGTTGTGGTGTTATACCAGCGGCAGAAGCAGAAGGCATTGCGCTGAAATTTAAACCAGCAGTGAGTAAACTTACACCTAATAATGCTAAAGGTTTAGTTTTCATGATTTTATCCTTAGATTTGTTGTGTATTTGTACAATCTAATCTACTTCAAACACCGGGGCTATTTGTTGTTTTTGGGTGTTTGTTTTGTTCGATATTCACATAGTATTTGATATTGGAAATGAAGTGTTTAGTTAAATTTAGTCTTTCCCAGATAAATTGAATTCAGTTAAATTCAGGATTACTCGGTTAATTCAGGATGATTGAGTCAAGGGGAATTTAGAATTATTACCTCTCACGCCACTCCCCTCAAGTCGGTAATGTCAATGCTAATATCAACGATTTATCGTAGAAACCAGGTTTCTTTGCGTAAGAGCTATTATAGTTAAGTTTTATTCACATCTTGCACCACAAGATTACCCTCGAAAATTAGAGCCTAAAACCCTTGATTTAGCCTAACCCACCTACTGCCCACCTTACTCTCCCACTCGAAGGTGCAAGATATGTGTTTACGTTCTATTATTTCCATATAATGACTGCATTTTCTTAGCAATATAGCCAACAATCATTCTGGCCTCAGAAGGCACACTATCATCAAAATTAGGAGTTGCACCTTGATTCCATCCTAGATTTTTGTATTTATATTTAATAGTTACAATCTTCCCATTACATAGAACGATGCTATATAAAGCTTGATCATCTCTTACAAATCTTTGAAAACGGGTAAATTTTCCTTGACCGATATAACATTTACCTTTGCGCTTGACTTTAATATCATTCTTGTTCTGAAAATTCCACTTGTATTTAATCACAAGGAAATTACTCTTTTCAGCTGAAGTAAATACTAAGTTTGCAGCTGTTTTGAGTCTGGCTTTCTGTTGTGGTGTTACACCAGTGGCAGAAGCAGAAGGCATTGCGCTGAAATTTAAACCAGCAGTGAGTAAACTTACACTTAATAATACTAAAGGTTTCGTTTTCATAATTTTTTCCTTAGTTATGTTGTGTATTTGTATAATCTAATCGACTTCAAACACCGGGACTATTTGTTGCTTCTGGATGTTTATTTTGTTTGATGTTCACATAGTATTTAAAATATGGAATTAAATGTTTAGTGAAATTCAGTCTTTGCCAGATAAATTGAATTCAGTTTAATTCAGGATTACTCGGTTAATTCAGGATAATTGAGTCAAGGTAAATTTGGGGGTTTGATACGGGTGCATCCCAGTTTTTATTCTTCAATGAAACAATAAAACTTCAAGTGTCATTGCGAGGAGGAACGACGAAGCATAAGTCCTTCGGACACGCTACGCGAACGCAATGGTTGGGATTGCTTTGTTCCATGTCCTTCGGACACGCTACGCGAACGCAATGACGGAAGATTATTAGATTTTGCAAAAGTGGGATGCTCCCGTTTGATACCCATTAATGTTTGGTAAAATTAATTTATGGAATGGCGTTGCTGAATGGAAGTATGATTTTGCATTTTTCGATAGATTGAACAACGATTCTTTGCGTCTTTGCGTCTACCCTTCACCGAAGCCGTACTCCGTGCGTAAGACTGCGTGAGATAAATTCATACCTGAATTCAGCAATACCAATTTATGGAATAACTTTGATAGCCTAATAACATAAACAAGAATATTGACAACTGGCTAAAAATAGTTGTAAATCTGATTCTACGAACCCATATGATTTCTAAATCATGTATAAAAAATATTGTCGAGACATAGCATTGCTACTTCTGAAACTGTGGGTTGTATATTCACGAGAGCATATATGATTGCTATAGCTGTCAAAATCAATTGATGAATCCTCAAATCAACTCCCATTACCAATATCAAGCCGGAGGAAGCCTACCCCCTGAAGCTCCTACTTATGTGGTGCGTCAAGCAGATTGGGAATTATACGAGGCTTTGTTAGGGGGAGAATATTGTTATGTCCTCAATTCCCGACAAATGGGTAAGTCAAGCTTGCGAATTCGGACGATGTGTAAGCTACAGGCTAAAGGTATTGCTTGTGCAGAAATTGAATTAACTGGAATTGGTAGTCAAGAAATTACGGCGCAACAATGGTATGGGGGTATTATTCAGGAGTTAATTAGTGGTTTTGAGTTGGAAATAAATCGTCGTCACTGGTTGCGGGAAAGGGATGATTTGTCTCCAGTGCAAAAATTGGGAGAGTTTATTGAAACTGTATTATTACAACAAATTAGTCAAAAAATTGTTATTTTTATCGATGAAATTGACAGCGTTCTCAGTTTAAGTTTTCCCACCGATGAATTTTTTGCTTTGATCCGCAATTGCTATGAAAAACGAGCTAGTAAACCGGAGTACAGCAGACTTACCTTTGCTCTTTTGGGAGTTGCTACCCCCTCAGATTTGATTGCAGATGAACGCGCTACCCCTTTTAATATTGGTCGAGCAATTGAACTCAAAGGCTTTCAAGTAGAAGAAAGTGGAGTTTTAATGGGGGGATTAGTGGGAAAAGTTAGCAATCCTCAAGCAATGTTAACAGAGGTATTGCAATGGACTGGAGGACAACCTTTCTTAACCCAAAAACTTTGTCGGTTGATTGTTCGGGAATCTGAATTGCAAACATCTCCATCGGTGAAGCAGTTAGTCCACCAATGTGTTATTGATAACTGGGAATCCCAGGATGAACCAGAACATTTACGGACAATTAGCGATCGCATCCTCAGAAATGCTCGTTCTAGTGAACGGTTACTGAAACTATATCAACAAATTCTCCGCAGAGGTAAAATTACCGCCAATAATTGTCACGAGCATCTAGAGTTACGGCTGTCGGGATTAGTAACTCTGTATCGGGGAAGTTTAGTTGTCAAAAACAAAATTTATGCATCTATTTTTAATTTAAATTGGGTTAAGCAACAGTTAAAACCAGTAGATGAAAATATTGTTGCAATTCCTATTTGGAGTGGAATTGTCGCAAGTATAGTTGCAACTACTTTAGTGATTGGTATTCGCTCCCTCGGTTTATTGCAGCCATGGGAACTCCAAGCTTTTGACCATTTAATGGGACAAAGGCCACAAGAACAACCAGATAAAAGACTATTATTAGTAACTATTACAGAAGCAGATGTCCGTTCTCAACCTGTAAAAGAAAGAGGTGCAGCTTCCTTATCCGAGGGTTCCCTAAGTCAACTGCTGACAAAATTAGAAAATCATGGAGCGAGAGCCATTGGTTTGGATATCTACCGGGAACAGCCTGTATCACAAGCATACCAAGCTTTAAGGGAAAAAATGCAAACAAGCGATCGCTTTTTTGCTATTTGTCTTTACGGAAAACCAGGTGTTTCACCCCCATCAGAAATTACTCCCGAACGCCAGGGATTTAATAATGTTTTATTAGATAAAGATAGGGTTATTCGCCGTCATTTATTAGCCATAGACTCCCCATCACCTTGTAAAAACGATTATGCTTTTAGTTGGCAGTTAGCAACCTATTATTTAGCCAAACAGGGTATTGAAGTTGAGTTTACCCCTGACGATTATTTAAAGTTAGGAAACATAGTATTTCAGACCATAGAAAAAAATACTGGTGGATACCATAATATTAATGCTACTGGACACCAAATTTTATTGAATTACCGCGCATCTGATACAGTTGCAGATACAGTGTCTCTACAACAGGTACTGAGTAATCAGTTGAACCCGGAATCTATCAAGAATCGTATTGTTCTAATTGGTACAACTGCACCTAGTTTTAACGATCATCTTTGGCTCACCCCCTACAGTGGAAATAATTGGTCTGTAAAAACTATGACAGGGGTAGAAGTTCAAGCCCATATGGTTAGTCAAATCCTCAGCGCAGTATTGGATAATCGACCTTTGTTGTGGACTTTACCAGAATTAGGGGAGAATATCTGGATTTTTGCTTGGTCCTTCGTAGCTGGTGTGCTGGCTTGGTGGGTGCGATACTTCCCAGGAGTATTATTATTTAATATCATAATTAGTGGAGCGATCGCATTAGGTTTTCTATATGGTGCCTGTTGGGTAATATTAGTAGTAAAGGCTGGATGGATACCTCTAATTCCCTCAGCTTTAGCATTCAGTATTAATTCTGGCATCTTAGTTGTTTATGTCACATTTGTTAAGCAGTGAAAATCTAAGTAGTAGATTGGAAAAAATTGATCGGGAATTGCTAATTAGGGATTTGTAGTTATCTTATCAGTACAAGTTTTCATAAAGGTTTTTGCTATGTCTTGATGGATGAAAAAGCAAAAATGCTTGGGAGGAAGAACATAAATGCTGTTATATACAAACAAATTACTACCATTCCCGATTCAAAAACTATGCTTCCTACTTTTAGCTATTGGCAGCCTATTGAACTATCCTCAGTTTGTTTTAGCAGAATCAAACAATTCTGTTAATAGCAGTTCCGCAGGGATCAAAATTAAGTTTATTCCCTCCAAGAAAAAGCCTTCTCGTCCTCCTAGAAGGGGAACTCCACCAGCAAACGAGGGAACAGGGAGCCGGGGTGATTGCCTTTATAAAGCCAACAAACCTCCATTGACTCGTTTAGTAGGGGGTAATAACTTACAATTAACAGTAGATAAATATCCTCAGTTATGGATATACAGTCCTTACGCACAAAAAGAAGCACCCAAAGCAGTATTTTCATTGCAAAATGGAGATGATGAAGTTTATCAGGCTCGTTTCCAACTACCTGAAAAACCTGGCATTTTTAGTATTAGTCTACCGCCTACAACCCAATCATTAGAAATTGGCAAACGATATCGTTGGTATATTGATATCAATTGTCCTCGTAAAGGAACAGCAAATGATTTATCAAAACCTGCTTCATTAACGGGGGTAGTCAAAAGGGTAAAGCCATCTTTTCAACTACAAAATGATTTAGCAACAGCAAAAACAGCCTTAGAACGGATTAAAATTTATGCCGAACGAGGTATATGGTTAAATACCATGAAGGAGTTGGCACAATTGAGAATCAAAGAACCTCAAAATCCTCATTTCCAAACAATATGGGTTGAACTGTTAAGTCAAAAGCAAGTTGGTTTAGCAAAAATAGTCAAAGAACCGATTGTGGGGGATGTTATTTTAAGCGTTAATTGATTATCTGATGTTGGGTAAACATGAGTCAAATGCTTCACCTTTTGCTCTTAATTTTAACTCCTAACACCGAACTCCTAACACCGAACTCAGGTTACGCCTATGTAATTGAGAATCAAAACCCGATCTCACAAAATCGCGTTGCTCCCCAATCGGCTGGTGGGCGCAAGCCGCAGTGCCCCTACAGAAGAATGGAAAATGTTTCTTCCCTACCAACTATCAACTATCAACTATAGGATTACTATTTGATTTTTGTTGGCGTAGCCTGCGCTTGCGCTTAAAACACGTAGGGTGTGTTACCCCTGAGAGTACGGCACCATCCGCTAATATGGCTCGGTGCGTTAGCTTTTAGCATAACGCACGGCATTGCTGAATCAGAGTATGAATTTACATTTTCGATAAGATTAAACAACGATTCTTTGCGCCTTTGCGTCTTTGCGTGAGCTAATTCATACTTCAATTATGCAATGCCTAACGCACCCTTGTATATTAATAGAAGTAGAGATGTAGCAATGCGATTATTAACCTTCAGACATATTCACCTCAACAACATTTTTTGCAAAGCTCTGGTAAGCACCACCAATCTGTTTTGCCATTGAGCCAGGGAAAACATGAAAATCCCCATTTTCCAGTGCTTTTATAATGCCTTCGGCAACCAATGTCGGAGGCTCTGCAATTTCAGTTAGCCCTGCTTCATCACCCATATCTGTGGCAATCGGTCCAGGATGAACGCTCAACACAGTCGTGCCCTGGTCGTTCAGTAATTCCCGCAATGCCTGGGTAACAGAATATGCTGCGGCTTTGGAAGCAGAGTAGGTGGCAAAATTGGAGAATGTCTTCATGGAAACGACAGAGTTAAGTTGGGCAAAAACCCCACCCCCGTTGGCTTTGAGTAGTGGCGCAAACACCTGAGCCATATGAATTAGACCATACAGGTTGATATTAATCTCAAATTCCAAAGATGCGATCGCATTTTCATCCAAAGGTGTAGTACCTTTAAATGCCCCAGCGTTGTTAACGACTACCTGCACATCTTTGGCAGTTTGAGCGGCAGCAGCAATTGATTGGGGATTAGCTAAATCAATCTGAATTGGAACTACCTTGTCACCATATTTTTCCACCAGTGGAGAAGCACTTTCAAGCTTACGAACTGCGGCATACACTTTCGCAGCACCGCGTTCGATAAATGTCTCAACCAGCACCTTGCCGATACCACGATTTGCACCTGTAACTAGAATGGTTTTGTTGTTGATGTCGTAAGCCATTGGAATTTCTCCTGATTTTTTGTAAGTAAAAAACTTTGAACAATCGGTCTAAATTAAGGCAAAAAAAATTAGCTATTCTCTAGAAGAGAAATTGTGGCTTCTAATGCCCCTTCTAAGGTAGTATCGTTATCCATTACGCGACCGAGCAATGCCATACCCTGAGTTGTACAGAGCAACAAACGAGCTAGATTTCGTGGATTTGCTGATGGACTCAGTTCTCCTGCTGCTTGGGCGCGTTTTAGGGTTGCCGTAAAGGTATCTTCCAGTTGCTGTAAATAAACTCGCATGATAGAAGCGATCGCTTCATCATCTGTATTAAAATCGGCAATATTAGTGCCGAGCATACAGCCACAACTTCCGGGTTGACTGTGCATCTGTTGCCATTCCCCCAGCAAATTTTTCAGATTTGCCAAAGGAGAGCCATCAGCACTCAGCCTCGCGCGTATATCACGAATAGTGGTGCGAGCATAGTAATCCAGTGCTTTGAGAAAAAGCGACTCCTTGTTACCAAAGGTGTCATACAAGCTTTTTTTGCCAATCCCCATATTTTTAAGCAATTGTGAAAGGCTAGCGGCTTGGTAGCCATGCGCCCAAAACACCTCCATCGCCTTGCTTAAGGCTACTTCTGTGTCAAATTGCTTGTCGGGACCGCGAGTCATTGCTTTTTCTGTTTACTGTTCAACCATAATCTAAAGCTAACACAACTTAAACCGATTAGTCAAGGTTATTTTTGAGAAATCATCCCGCATCTGTAACAAGACTTGTTCCTTGACTCTGGCAAGGAACACAGGGCTGGAGGCTCTGCCTCCAAATCGAGGCAGAGTCGAGCGTCACACGTACCAAGGCAGAGCCTTGGCACGAGAGTAATTGATATAATGTCCGGTTAATTACCCATAATATTTTGCTGCGGTTAAATTTGATGTAATGCAGTCGCCACAAAGTTTTTGAGATTGCTTTCCTACGGTCGCAATGACGGTTGTTTAAGTGGACATGATATGACACATATGTAGGGGATATGTAGGGGCGCAATGCTTGCGCCCAAATCCATGATTTGTATCACCAATAAAGTGAAACGGTATAACGCCTGAAAATATTACTGTGAAATGATTACAGAAATAAAATTGCGTTGTTACCCGAAAATCGCCAAAAGGTAAAAAGAAGAAGGACAGAGGGCAAAAGAACTAAAATATAAAGGGCTACTTAAAATTCTTCTAAACGACATCGCACACTACGCGAAAACCGTTGCGGTTGTAGGTGTCTTTGGGGCGGTCATTGATGCGGTTGGCAGAGCGGCAATATTCAGGAATGCTGGTCCACGAACCACCCCGCAGCATACGATGACGATTATTACCACCAGTCCACGCGCTACCATCTGTGGGCGCATTATTATAGTTCTCATGCAGGGTATCTTGGCACCATTCCCAAACATTCCCGTGCATATCATATAAGCCAAAGGCATTAGGTGGGAATTGTCCTACATCTGTAGTTTTTTTACCTAATTTATCGAATTCTTTCTGATCATAATTAGCTAAATCAATTGTGATTTTCTCACCAAAATAGAAGGGTGTATTGGTATCAGCGCGACAGGCGTATTCCCATTCTGCTTCACTGGGGAGACGATAGGATCTGTTGGTATATTTAGAGAGGCGTGAGCAAAATTCAACCGCATCATACCAGGAGATCATCTCTACAGGGCGGTTATCTCCTTTGAAATCTGATGGATCTGGTTTTAGGTCATGGTTAACTCTGTCTAATGCAGCTACCGCTTTCCACTGTGCTTGGGTGACTTGGTATTTACCAATGTAGAATGGTTTTACTGTGACTTTGCGTTGTGGTCTTTCTCTTGTAAAGAGTTTCCGGTTGACTTTTTTAACAAGCCTTTCTATTTCTTCATCTTCTGTACCCATCATGAAAGTGCCACCAGGAATAGAGACTATGTCCAAGGTTACACCATTACCCAAGTCTTCTTTAACGTATTTCGCTTCCCGGTTGTAACGGTTGGTGATGGTTCCTCGTGCATCTACGGTGACGGTTTCAAAGTTAAATGTCGATAGGTAAATTTTGGGACTGACATAATAAATAATCTTAGGGGCTACCCCTGCTGTCATCAAGCTAGCACCTCCCAAGCCAGCCAACTTCAAAAGCTTTCTTCGGTCTATTTTTTCTTGCGTTTTCGTTGTATTTTGAGGTTCGATTACTTCTGGCTTTTCTTGTCTTAAACTTATTTCCTCTTCTCTTAAACTTATTTCCTCTTTGCGGGTTTTAATTTTTTGCTTTATTTTTTCAATCTCATTTTCGTACTTCCGCTTTGAAAGTAGATAACCTTCATAACGACACTCATCTTCTAACTGCTTCAATAAATTGTAGTCTTTCTGAAGCTCTTCTTGGAGGTGTTTCAGCAAATCATCCATAACTTATACCAATTTGAAAAAAGAATACAACACATTATTTATTGGTAGGGGCAGGGTTCTTAACTGCACACCACTCGAAAACCGTAGAGGGAGTTTTTGATGTCCTTGGGATCGCAGAGAGAGTTGTTGCTGACTTTGGAGTATTTGCTGATGCGGCTGGCAGAGCGGCAGAGTCCAGGGAAGGAGTTCCACGAACCACCGCGCAGCATTCGGGAACTATCATCATTACCAATCCATGCACTGCCGTCTGTGGGCGCATTATTATAGTTATCATGCCGGGTATCTTGGCACCATTCCCAAACGTTCCCATGCATATCGTATAAGCCAAAAGCGTTGGGTGGGAATTTTCCTACTGGGGTGGTTCCTCCCTGAGATTTTCCTTTGCGTTCATTTGCAAAGGTGCTGCTGCTGGCAGCATAATTTGCTAACTTGTCAGTAATAGTTTCGCCAAAATGAAAGGGTGTATTAGTACCAGCGCGACAGGCATATTCCCACTCTGCTTCACTGGGGAGGCGGTAGGATCTGTTGGTATATTTAGAGAGGCGTGAGCAAAATTCAACCGCATCATCCCAGGAAATAATCTCTACAGGGCGGTTATCTCCTTTGAAACATGATGGATTTGGGTTTAGGTCACGGTTAACTCTGTCGAATGCAGCTACCGCTCTCCACTGTGCTTGGGTAACTTGATATTTACCAATGTAAAATGGTTGTAATTTGACTTGGTGTTGTGGTCTTTCTCTTCTAAACCAGTCTTTTGCATCAGATTTGTAAACACTTTGAAATTTTTGAATAAGCCTTTCTATTTCTTCATCTTCTGTACCCATCATGAAAGTGCCACCACGAATATAGACCATTTCCAGGGTTACACCATTACCCAAGTCTTCTTTCAAGAATTTCGCTTCCCGGTTGTAACGGTTGGTGATGTTTCCTCGCGCATCTACGGTGACGGTTTCAAAGTTAAATGTCGGTAGCCAAATTTTGGGACTGAGATAACAAATAATCTTATGGGCTACCCCTGCTGTCACCAAGCCTGTACCTCCCAAGCCAGTCAACTTCAAAAGCTTTCTTCGGTATATTTTTTCTTGTGTTTTCGTTGTATTTTGAGGTTCGATTACTTCTGGCTTTTCTTGTCTTAAACTTATTTCCTCTTGTTTTAAACTTATTTCCTCTTTGCGGGTTTGAATTTCTTGCTTTTTTGTTTCAATATCATTCTCGTACTTCCGCTTTAAAATTGGGTCACGTTCATAACGACACGCATCTTCTAACTGCTTCAATAAATTGAAGTCTTCCTGAAGCTGTTCTTCGAGGTGTTTAAGCAAATCATCCATAACTTATACCAATTTTAAAAAAGAATACAACACATGATTTATTGGTAGGGGGCGGGGTTAAGGTGGGATTAGAAGTAGATATGTCGCAAATATTTGTTGATTTGGTATTATTTCCTCCGTAACTTCGCTATTAAATCCTCCCAAGCAGACTTGATGTTTAACCCACTTCCTAACTCTAATTCCCCTTCGTACTCTACAAGCATCGGTATAATTGGTAGAGTCACTTTTATTTTATGTCTAGCATCGAATTGGGGGTCTTTTATAATCTCAACAGCGGCTGTTTGACTGGGAGTTTCAGAAGGAATTTTCTCTTCTAATACTGCCAACATCTGCTGCATCTGTGATTCTGATACTTGGTTGTTTTCTACTGCATCTAACAACTGTTGTGTCAGAACTAATTGATTTTGATTTAATTGCTGGGCAATAGCACCAATTATGGTTCGTTCTGAGTCATCATAACGGTTTAACAGGGCTAGACGCATATCATTAATGTCTGCATAAATAGCAACCTGACCATTAAGTAAAACGTTTATTTTGTGATCCATCTGCTGCAATTGCTTCTCAACATGAAGCAGTTGTATTTGAGCAGATGGTTCCACTGCTAATTCCTGTTTTAGTTCAGCATACTCTTCTTTGTGACTAGCAATTGACTTTTTCTGTAGCTCAATATCCCGGCGATATTTTTGTATAGTACGAGGGTTCATCTCGTAGCGCAATTCATCCTCAAAATCTTTGAGCAATTCTTGGTCTTTGGCAATATTGTCTTCCAAGTCTTGTAGTCTTTGGTTATTCACGAGGCTAGCTTCCTACTTCCTAGACAGAGAAAAGGTGAAATTGGCGGCAGGATGTTTAACAATTATACTTCTCAGGTGTTTACTTCCCCCTTCTATCACTCTGGAAAAATAAAAATAAATGTAGGTTGGGTAGAACGAAGTGGAACCCAACAAATCGAACGAAGGATGTTGGGTTTCGTTCCTCAACCCAACCTACAATTTATGCTTCCCCCTCGTGAAGGCACTTTCTAGTAAAAAATAAAATATTGACGCGATGTGCAACTTTATCACTGAATAACTATAAAACATTGATTGATCAATGCTTTTATATCATGTTCACTTAATTACTTAGGGTCTGCTGAATAATTGCAAAATATTGATGTATCAATGCTTTGAGGCTATTTTATTGAGGAATAAGTGCAGGGAAATTATGATTTTAGGTTGAAAATCCTTGCATCTGGAGTTTTTGAGGATCAAAAAATAGGCTGAAATTGTCCCTTATCCCTTGTTCCTTGGGCGGGGAAACCCCGCCCCTACTTGTCCCCTGTTTCCTGTTTCCTGTTCCCTATTCCATACCCTCACCAAAAAACTTTTTCAGCAAGCCCTACTTATAATTCCTGCTTGAGTTACCCCAACCCTCTCTTACCCTCTCCTTAATAAGGAGAGGGTGCCGTAGGCGGGTGAGGTTTTATAGTATGAAATTACAGCCAATTCCCCACTAAAATAAACGGCGCCCAATAGTAGGGGCGATTGTAATCTATATCTGGGTAATCCTGCAAAAAAGCTAGTTGAACATTTCTCACAGCCTCCGCTTTGCTAATTTGTGGATTATTAATCAATTGTTTGTAAAATTGAATCATAAATTCAGCAGTAGAGGCATCATCAACTTGCCAAAGAGTGGCTAAGGTACTGCTTGCACCGGCACGAATAGCTACTCCTGCTAAACCCAAAGCTGCTCTTTTATCTCCAGTAGCTGTTTCACAAGCACTCAAAACTAATAACTCAACGGTAGTTTGTTTGTTGAAGTCTTTTATTTGTAGTAAGCTATCCCAATCTTTGATGTTTATCCTTTTATTCCAATCAAGTATGTAAGTTTCATCTGGATTAGAGCTAAACTTACCGTGGGTGGCTATATGAACGATATTAAAAGCAGCAGAATTAATTTTTTTCTGAATAGTTTCTTGACTAAATTCTTTATTTTCTAACTTTTGGGAACGGTTTATTTCCTTGCTGACTTCCGCCAGCTCAAATGCAACATTACTTAATGGACTTAACCCCTCTTTAGCAAAACTTGGGGCATTACTTGTTCCAGCAATTAAAGCATTGATTTGTTTTTTTCTCAAAGGTTTGGGCGCTAATAATTGTAATCCTGGGGTTACGGTGATAGCATATCTTTCAATTAAATATTTATTTCCATCATAGAGAATGGATAAAGGAATATTTTGTAATGAACCATCCAAAACAAACACCAAAGTTTTAATATTACTTTTGTTTCTCTCTATGGCTGTTTCTAATTCTGATGCGAATGGTTGAATTAACCAATCATAAATTTGTTTTGCTGCCTGTTTGATTTTTTTCGGGCTTGTGCTTGCTTTGATTAAAAATGTTTGTATTTGCTTAGTAATCTCATCAACCTGCGCCACTGATACGTCTTGATTGACATAATGACGCAGATTATCCACACCTGGTAATTTAACTATTACTTCCAAACGATTTTCCAAAATAATTGGATAGATAACTGCTGCATTGGCATCTAGATTATCAATATTTACTGCTACAGGTTTAGCACAAGCATCTCTAAAAAAGTTATCTAGCTCTGCTAGTTGCAGGGATTCAATCACATCACGGGCTTGAATTAAATTTTCTTTACTAGGTGTGGGAGAACGTAGTAATAACTCCACAAACTCTCTGTATACTGGTTCTACTTTTTCCCGAAAAGAAAACTGAATTTCTGGATTCAATACTGCTAAATCGCTGCGTAATGTGTTCAGGTTATTAAATGCTTGTGTATAGTAAGTAATTGCTTGGGAGTTAGATTTTTGCTGATTTTGTAAAACGCGCCCCATTTGCCATTGCAACTGATAAGCAATATCTGGTGCATTAATTCCTTGAGCAATTAGTAGGGCAGACTGGGTAATTTTTTCCGCCTTTGCCCATTGTTCTTTCTTTTCATATAATTTACCCAGAGTTCCCAGAGCATAAGATTCAGCTCTTTTGTCTTGTAAATATTGAGCTTGTTTAATGGCTGTATTTAATATCTGAGTAATCTTGGAGTAACTGGCAATTTTCTCTGCACTACTTGACAATTTCATCAAGCTTTCGCCAAAATTTATCTGGGCATAAACTGATTCTCTACTGGCAGGTAGCTCGATAATATTTTGATTAACAGGTGGTAATAAAGATTTGACAGATACCCAATCTTGATTATCAATTAACAAACTGAGTTGGTTGAGTTGTGCTTGAGTCTTGGTAATTGGAGAAGTTGTAATGCTAGCTGTTTGTTGATAATAATTTAGTGCTGATTGAATATATTTTTTCGCTGCTTGCTTATCTTTGATAGTTTCTGCCCTTCTCCCTAAAGCTAATTTAGTATTTGCCAAGCTCAATATTATTTTACTTCTATCTAGTGATGATTCTGGAAAACTAGACGGCTGTGAAGAGCTTAATTTTTGGGCTAAACCCAAACTTGACTCTAAAAGTTGTTGGGAACGCTCTAACTCTCCCCTTTGTCTGAGAATATTACCCAGATTCTGTAAGCCTATAACCTTGAGAGGTGAATCTGGTAAACCAGCCAGCTTTTGTTCTATTTGAGTTAATAATTTATAGGTTTGGCGATAAAGTCCTAAAGTGTGTAAAGCTTGAGATTGATTAATTTGACTGCCGATTATACCGGCTATATTATTAGCTTTTTGATAAAGTTTTTCTCCATCTCGCCAACTTTGTAAAGCTGCTTCTGGCTTCCCCTGGGCTAATTGTAGATGTCCTTGAGCATTCAAAACTTGAGCGCGAACCCTATCTACTTTCTTCCCAGTCTCTAAAGTATCTAGTATGGCAATACTAGTATTAATAGCTTTTGTTGCTTCAGTAAAATTACTTAGCTTTTGTTGTGCTAATGATAAAAAGCTGAGTACCTGAGCTTGCTGAAGGGAATTCCCTCGAACTTGATATATTTTTGCAGCTTTGCTGAATATTTTTGACGCTGTGACAAACTGTCCTGCATCATAATATTGCTTACCTGTTTGTACTAATTCCACAGGTGATGTCTGAGTTTGTGCATTTGGCTGTGCTGTGCTCGTAAATGGTACAGAAACACCAAGGCTGAGTATTAAACCCAGAGTTGCCACCAATAGGAAACTAACCAACCGCTTCATGAATTTCCCCTCAATCGCTGGCAGTCTAGAGGATGTAACCAACTACCTTGCCGAGTAACTGTAACTGGTTTCGCTGTCAACATCACATTACCCTGGCCATCTAATATCCAACCTTGTGCTTCTATAATTGGTGGGGATGATTTACCTTTTGGTTGTAATTGATTGCTTGGTTTCCCTGGTTTTGGTTGAGATTGTTCCTGTTGTACCCCCATGCTCCAATCTTCCCAGATAGCATCGGGATTGAGCAGTTCTGAGGGGGAAATAGGTAAACCACCTCGTCCTGTAACAATAAATTCGCTACCCCGACGGGCAGCAGTACACAGGTTCTGATTAATCAGTCCCGCAACATTAACCACATCTGCTGGTAATTCTGATAATCCCTGGGAAGGATCTACATCTGGGGAATTGATAGACACCTCACCACTCACTCCCAATTGGGAACTGGCAGTAATATCGCTCAACTCCGTGAGACTTGGTCGTGATTGAATACCGAAAATACCGTTAGTTGTAATGTCAATTTTGCCACCCCTTCCCCTGAAGGCATTAGCGGTGAGATCGCTATTTTCTTGAGGGATAGCGACAATGAAAGGGGTATTAATGGTAATGTTACCGCCATCGCCACCAAATTGCTGATTTCCTGCCGTGGTGGAGATTTTACTTGCGTTTCTTAATAGTAGTAAATCATTGAGTTGTAGATTAATATTACCACCCGTATTGCTGCGAGTTTCAGCGGAGATGCTGCCCTGATTGAGGGTGAGGGAGCCTGCTGCCAGTTGGATATTACCACCAATGCCTGTGCCTTGACTATCAACAGCGATCGCAGCTCCATTTTCGATAGTTACGGTTCTGGGATCGATGATGATAGTACCACCATTACCAGTGGAACCTGCTGTGGTATTGGCAAATATGCCTGTTTTGGAGCCTGATAGGCTGAGTTTATCGGTGACGTTGAAATCTATATTACCTGCATTAAAGCTACCTGAAGTGGTGGTAAGTATTCGTCCGCCGTTACTCCCTTGAAAACTATTCGCCCTCACCTTAATACTACCAGCCTCTCCCTGTCCAGCAGTACTAGCACTAAGTTGAGCGCCATTAGTAACAGAAAGGGAGTTTGTATTAATCTCTATTCTTCCACCCTTACCTTTTCCTGTTTCTCCTACCCTGGTGAAAATACCACTGGGAAATACTTCACCGGTATTAATAATGTTAACACCATCAAAGGAGACGGTATTATTGGCTTTAACAATCACATCGCCTGCATTCCCCTTTCCTGTGGTTTCAGCAATTAATTGAGCACCATTGGTAAGAGAAAGGGAACCTGTAGTAATTTCTATGTTACCACCGTTACCTACGGCTGTACTTTGTACATCACTTAATGCGGAACTACCATCAAAAGAGACTAAATTGCCGGCTTGAATGATTAAACTACCTGAGTTTCCTTCACCTAGGCCATTAGTACTCACAAAAGCACGATTTGTTAGTGAAACTGTGTCGCGGACATTAATTGTCAAATTACCTGTATTTCCCTTGCCGAAATTAGTACTACCTAAAAGAGCACTATCCCTGAGGTAGAGTGATTCAGCCGCGATATTAATGTCTCCACTATTACCTGCACCAAATACAGAGTTGGAGATAAAGGTGAAACCGCCTGTCAGATTAATTATTCCTGTGGCATTTATGTTGATATCTCCTGCCTGAGCATCAATAGACGCTAATCTAGAGGCTATTCCAGTTCTGATTCTACTATTTCCTGCAAGACTGAGATTCTGGGTATTGATGACAATATTCCCACCACCTCCAGCACGTGTATTTACCTCAGCGCGATTGTCCAGGTTGATATTAGCTCTTGCTACATCATCAGGAACACGGAAACTCAAATTATTGCCATCTACATTCAATCCTATTGTCCCATTACCTGCTACTGCTGCCAATTCCGCTCTACCACCAGGAGCATTCAATCTGCCTCCATCCAGAACAATTTCTCCACCAAGTAATAACAAGCTCCTACCATCTGGTACTCTTAAACCAGCCAGATTATCAGCCAATGGTGCAGTTGACTTATTGGCAATTTTTCCTACCTGGCGTTGATTGAAGAACAAGGCAGAGGGTTTAATTGTTAGTAAAGGGGGACTTTCTGGTTCGGTGGCACTAAAGAAACCTTGATTGACAAACTGAATTCCATTCGCTGTAGTTCCTACAAAGGAACCCCCCACATCCAACTGTGCATTTTCCCCAAACAAAATCCCCGACGGATTCACCAAAAATAAATTCGCGCTACCATTTACACCCAAAGTACCGAGAATATTGGAAAGTTTACCCCCCGTAACTCGCGTGAGAATATTCTCCACACCCGTAGGATTAGCAAAATAAACCCTTTGGGCATCTCCCACATTAAATTCTGAGAAACTGTGAAATAAATTTGCTCCCCGCCTTGCACCACCATCAATTCTGTCAGCAGGCAAACCTTTAATATTAACATTGGGGGTAACTGTTGAAGCTTCATTACCTAAACTTGCATCTGGGGTAATTTGGGCATTGGCGGAGTTTACCCAGAATGTATTACCAAGAGTGATCGCACACCATCCTACCAAACTATGAAGCGAAACAATCATCGATATACGAATCGCTCTACTACAGATGGCATCACGAGCTATGGTGGCAGATTGTTTTTTCATTTCTGA
>JAAUYI010034847.1_pt1 | contig 70585 bp, 58 predicted proteins | sample 7278041 | NCBI WGS metagenome assembly JAAUYI01 (sample SAMN14350216, study PRJNA611818) | marine sediment metagenome | isolation source: surface marine sediment (0.6m) | place: French Polynesia: Moorea | collected 2018-08
GATGGGGCATCCTTTAGACGAATCTTGGGGTTATCAAGTCACTGGCTATTACGCGATCTCGAGACGGTATGGAACGGTTGAAGATTTTCAGTGGTTTGTAGATTATCTTCATCAAAACGATATTGGGGTGATCTTTGATTGGGTTCCCGGTCATTTTCCAACCGATGCACATTCCATTGTCCAATTTGATGGGACGCACCTCTATGAGCATGAAGATCCAAGGTGGGGGTATCATCCAAAGTGGGATACCTTGATCTTTAACTATGGAAAACCAGAAGTCGTAAATTTTCTTATTGGAAGCGCTATCTACTACCTTGATAAAATGCATCTCGATGGTCTCCGTGTTGATGCTGTTTCTTCCATCATCTACCTCGACTTTGAAAGAAAAGAGCATCAATGGAAACCCAACGTGAAAGGGGGAAATGAAAACATTGAAGGGATCGCCTTTTTAAAAGAGCTGAATGCAAAGGTTCACAAAGCTTTTCCCACCGCATTGATGATGGCTGAAGAATCTCATGCCTATCCAGGGGTGACCGATCCCAATCGATTGGGTTTTGATCTGAGATGGGATCTTGGGTGGTCCATTGATATTTTGAAGTTTTTTGAGACGGATCATCCGTATCGCAGTCATGTTTTTAAAAATTTGACCCATGAGATGACTTACTACTACTCTGAAAAACATATCTTGCCCCTTTCCCATGATAGTGTCACCCATGGGAGAAAATCTCTTTTATCAAAGATGCCAGGAAGTGAGTGGGAACAGTTTGCTAACCTCCGTCTTCTTCTCAGTTATCTGCTGACCCATCCAGGAAAAAAACTTCTTTTTATGGGAGGAGTACTGGGGCAAAAAGAGGAGTGGAACTGCAACAAAATACTTCCATGGGATCTATTGAGAGTCCCTTATCATTTGGGGATCTATACCTGTTTGGCAACACTCAATCACTTTTACCTTTCTCATCCTGCCCTTTATGTCGATGACTTTTCCCCTGAAGGATTTCAATGGATCGAACCCTTTGATGAAAAAAATTTAGTTCTTACCTATCTTAGAAAAGGGGGAGGTGAAACCCTTCTTTGTATCCATCATTTCTATCCTAAAACTTTGGAAGATTATTTCATTCCCTTTGAGGGAAACGCGAGGGAAATTTTTTCTACTGATTCGAAAGAATATCAAGGATCTGGCATAATAAACTCTGAAATAAAAGCTGAAAAAGGGGGAATTAACCTGACCCTTCCTCCTCTTGCAACCGTAATATTATCTGTATGACTACTTTGGACGCTTATTTAAAGCTTCTTGAAAAGATAAAGAGGCATGACACTCTCTATTTTCAACATTCTCAACCTGAAATTTCAGACTATGAATATGACCTGCTTGTTAAACGCGTTGAGAAAATTGAAAGTGAGCATCCCGATTGGGTTCCTGAAGACACTCCCACTTCCCGCGTAGGAGGAGCCCCAACAAAAGGGTTTCCTCAAGTTAAGCATGAATATCCCATGCTTTCGCTTAGCAATACCTATTCCAAGCAAGAAGTGGCTGCTTTTATTAAGAGGGTCGATAAGTTCTTGGAAGGACGTCCCGTTACCTATTGTGTTGAACTCAAAATGGACGGAGTGGCGCTGTCTCTAAAATACGAAGAGGGAACCCTAATTAGAGGTGTTACTCGTGGGAATGGAAAGTGGGGCGATGACATCACTCCAAATATTAAAACCATTACAACCCTTCCCCAGATGCTTAAGGAAAACGTTTCGATTGAAGTCCGTGGTGAGGTGTTTATTCCAAAAAAAGAATTCATTGAGCTGAATCGAGAGCGGGAAGAAGCGGGGGAAGTGCCTTGGGCCAATCCTCGAAATGCCGCAGCAGGATCGCTAAAACTTCTCGATGCAAAAGAAGTGGCCGAGCGAAAACTTACTATCGTTGTTTATAGTGCTATAGGGTCTGGAAAAGAAAAGCACTCTCAAATCCACCACTATCTAAAAAAAATGGGCTTCCCCGTTGGATCTGAGAAGTATTTTAAGGTCTGTAAAACCGTTGATGAAATCTTTGCTTTTGCCGATCAAATTGACAAGATCCGCGGAGATCTTCCCTTTGAAATCGATGGGATTGTCATTAAAGTAGATCTTCTTCGATACCACGATATGATGGGAGCAACAGCCAAGAGTCCTCGCTGGGCAACAGCTTATAAGTTTGCTCCTGAACAAGCAGAAACGGTGATTGAAGCAATCTCAGTTCAAGTAGGGCGCACAGGCATTTTAACCCCTGTTGCAGACTTAAAACCCGTACCTCTTGCAGGCAGTACAATTTCTCGAGCAACGCTTCATAACGAAGAAGAGGTGGCTAGAAAAGATATTCGGGAAGGGGACTATGTGATCATTGAAAAAGGGGGAGACATTATTCCTAAAGTGGTCCATGTGATCACAGCAAAGCGCGCGCGCCATTCAAAGCCTTGGATCATGCCAGAAGTTTGTCCCATTTGTGGAGCAGAAGTGATCCGCAAAGAGGGGGAGGTTGCCGTTCGGTGTCCTAATCAGGCGAAATGCGGAGGACAAAACCTCCGCCGTCTTTCCTTTTTTGCGAGCAAAAATGCAATGGATATCGATCATCTTGGTCCTGAAATTATCAAAAAGCTCGCCGATTATGGTTTTATCTCGCGTGCTTCCGATCTCTATCGTTTGACAGCAGAAGAGCTTTCTAAGCTCGAAGGGTTGAAGGAAAAGTCGATCAAAAACCTCTTAAAAAGTATCGAAGACTCAAAAAAAACAACCCTTGCGCATTTTATTTTTGCAATTGGAATCCCCTACGTTGGTCAAGGAACCGCTCAATTACTTGCCGACAGCGCAGGAAGTATCGAAAAGCTTGCTAAAATGTCTGAAGAAGAACTGTGTACCATTGATGGTGTTGGCGCTAAAGTTGCTGACTCTGTCATTGAATTTTTGAGAGATCCTGCTCACCAAAAAGAAATCGATGACCTCCTCCATTTGGGGGTTACTCCCACAACTCAACTTCAGAAGATTGAGGGGCATGCCTTTAAGGGAAAAACTTTTGTGATTACCGGTAGCTTAGCAGCACTCACTCGAAGTGAAGCTGGGACGCTCATCAAAGAGCGAGGAGGGAGAGTCAGTAGCTCCGTAAGCAAAAAAACAGACTTTGTGCTTGTCGGTGAAGATCCCGGGTCAAAATATGATAAAGCAAAAGATCTAGGAATCACAATTCTCGATGCAGCTTCTTTCCAAAAAATACTTTAACGCATTAGCGCCCCTTTGAAATAGCTTTTAGGCTGCCCTATTCAAAAGCATTTGCGGTGCACAAGCTCGAAGTGAGATCGATCGGTCTCTTAGGGCGCGCGACAAAAACTTAGTGCCGTATTGAGAAAGTCTTAAAAAGATTTCCTAATGGGCCTATAAGTGTAGAGTCTATCGTTAAACGGGGCTCTTTCCTGATGAGTTTTTCATCGTTGCACCCTTCGTTGCGAAACTGTTGAATCACGTAATGGTGCACTCCCATCTGGTGGAGCTGTTCCATGATTTTTCGCATGTCTTCTGGAGAGTGGAGTTGGGGATGAACGGTTGTGCGACATTCGTAAGGGATTTTTGCTTTTAGGAGAAGTTTTAGGCAGTGCCATACAGAGTCCCCACTTTTGGGGACTCCCGTGATTTTAGAGTAGTGTTCCAGTGGAGCTTTGATATCTAACCCGACCCAATCAAGGTAGCGTAGAACTTTCTCAAAATGAGAGGGGGAGGTCCCATTGGTGTGGAGCCCAATTTTAAACCCCAATTTTTTAACTGCGCGCAGCGCAGAGATGAGAGAGGGCTGAAGGAGGGGTTCTCCTCCACTAAACACAACAGCTTCGAGAAGGTTTTGCCGCGTTCTTAGAAAAGCCATGACTTTTGCCCACTCAGAGTTGGCATCTTTTTTTGGCTGCGACAAGGGTTGTAATCCTGGGTTATGACAGTAGCGGCACCTCCAATGGCATCCTTGGCAAAAAATCACAGCTGAGAGGTGCAGGGGATAGTCTCCCATACTAAAAGGAAGAAATCCTCCAACGTTTAGCGCTCTTTTTCTAGAGGGCAGCTTTTTCTTCTTCGAAGAAAATGCGTTCATGATGCTCTCCTTTTTTTCCGATATTAAAACAAGAAACGGGGCGGTGATATCCCATCACACGTGTCCAAACTTCGCAAGGCTCTCTTTCTTCATCGGTAAGAGAAGCTTTTTCTTGCAAAAGGAGGGCGTCGCACTCAGGGCAAAATGGCTGTTCCCCCGGAAGGTATCCATGGGTGCGGCAGATAGAAAAAGTGGGGGTGATTGTGATGTAGGGAAGGCGGTATTTTTCTAAAGAGGTCTTTACAAGCTTTTTACAGGCTGCAGCGTCTGATATTTTTTCAGACATATAAAGGTGTAGCACCGTTCCTCCCGTATACTTTGCTTGAAGGTTCTCTTGGAGTCGAAGGGCTTCAAAAGGATCGTCAGTATAGCCGACAGGGAGTTGAGAAGAGTTGGTATAATAGGGGAATTTTGCTGTTCCAGCTTGGAGGATGTCTGGGTATCTTTTCTTATCTTCCTTAGCAAAACGGTAGGTTGTTCCCTCAGCAGGTGTTGCTTCTAGATTGTACATGTGATTGGTTTCTTCTTGGAACTTTGTAATTCTTGACCGTATATGATCGAGAAAATCAGCCGCAAGCTGAAACCCCTCAGGAGTTGTAATATCTTCTGCATCATGGGTGAAGTTTCTAATCATTTCATTGATTCCGTTAACGCCGATGGTTGAAAAATGATTCCGAAGGGTTCCGAGGAAATGTTTGGTAAAAGGGTAGAGCCCTTGATCCATCAATTTTTGAATGGTTGCTCGTTTCATTTCCAAACTTTCTTTGGCAGTTGTTAAAAGATCATCGAGCCTTTCATATAGACCTTCTTTATTTCCTTTAAATAAAAAGCCTAGCCGTGCGCAGTTGATGGTAACAACACCGATCGATCCTGTTTGCTCTGCAGATCCAAATAGACCGTTTCCTCTTTTTAAGAGTTCTCTAAGGTCTAGTTGGAGGCGGCAACACATAGAGCGGATCATGTTGGGTTGCAGCTCAGAATTAATAAAGTTTTGGAAATAGGGAAGGCCATACTTTGCTGTCATCTCAAAGAGTAAGTGTGTGTTGGGGCTATCCCAGGGAAAATCTGAGGTGATGTTGTAAGTGGGAATGGGGAAGGTGAAAATGCGTCCCTTGGCGTCTCCAGCCATCATCACCTCGATGTATGCTTGATTGATCCTGTCCATTTCTTGTTGCAGTTCCCCATAACGAAATGGCAGGGTTTCTCCTCCAATGATTGGAAATTGCTCTCGTAAATCTTCAGGGCACACCCAATCAAATGTTAAATTCGTAAAGGGGGTTTGAGTTCCCCACCTCGAAGGAACGTTTAAATTGAAGATCAATTCTTGCATTTTCTGTTTAACTGCGCGATAGGAGAGTCTTTCTTTTCTCACATAAGGTGCCATGTACGTGTCAAAAGAGCTCAAAGCTTGAGCGCCTGCCCATTCATTTTGCAGTGTTCCAAGAAAATTAACAATTTGACCGATTGCGCTTGAAAAATGTTTGGGGGGTTTAGCTTCTACTTTGCCAACCACTCCATTAAAACCTTCTGACAAAAGAGTTTTGAGAGACCAGCCCGCGCAATAGCCTGCCAATAGGTCAAGGTCGTGGATATGAAAATCTCCTTCTCGGTGGGCCTCTCCGATTTTTTTAGAGTAAATATGAGAAAGCCAGTAGTTAGCTGTTATTTTTCCCGAGATATTTAAAATTAATCCTCCGAGGGAAAAGCCTTGATTGGCGTTCGCATGAATGCGCCAATCCTGCCTATCTAAATATTCATTCATTGCTTGAATAGGATCAACAGTAACGGTTGACTGTTCTTGATTGTTACTACCTTTTGTATCTAAGAGACATTGATGCATATCCGCCATCCTTTTTATGCAGTATGATGTAGTTTACAGTTTAAAAAACACAACATATTGTATTTTTATCTAAAAAATCAACAGATATTTCAATTGACAAAATTGTGCAACTTTATTGTTGGGTACCCATAAGCGTTTGGTGATTGTAGCTATGGATTTTCACGTTTTGGAGTGTTCCAATGAGGGTGTCGTCACCAGGAAATATCACTTTTTTCCAACACCGAGTCCGCCCTTTTAATTGACCGTCTTTATTTTTTCGTTCCACAAGAACTTCGAGATCTTGCCCTAAAAGAGATTGCCGTTCTTCAGCGGTGATTTCCTCGTGAAGTGCGATCAAACGTTGGAGACGCTCTTCTTTAACCTCCTGGGGAATATCATCTTTCCACCGCATAGCAGGAGTCCCTTTTCGAGGACTATAAGTATAGAGAAAGGCAACTGAGTAACGCACCTTTCTAAAGACCTCGAGGGTTTCCTCGAATTCTTCTACAGTTTCTGTTGGAAAACCTACGATGATATCGGTTCCTAAAGAAACGTTGGGGACAATTTCTTTAAAGAGTGCCACTTTTTCAAAGTATTGCTCTTTGGTGTAAATGCGGTGCATTTTTTTGAGAATGCGGCTAGAGCCCGCTTGAATAGGAAAATGGACAAACTCACAAAGCGTTGGAAGATCTCGTATTGCTTCCATCAGCTCACGCGTAATATCAATAGGATGGCTTGTCATAAAGCGGATGCGCTCAATTCCCTCCACTTTATCCAGTCGATATAAAAGATCGTGAAAAAGTTCTTTCCACTCAGGCTTGTCTTTGCCGTAACTGTTTACATTTTGTCCGAGGAGAGTGAGTTCTTTGTATCCTTGGTCAGCGAGATGGCGCGCTTCTTTTTCAATAGCTTCAGGAGGGCGTGAGACCTCTTGCCCCCTTGTGTAGGGAACAACGCAGTAAGTGCAAAACTTATCGCAACCTCGGATAATCGAGACGTGCGCTTTAAACCTATCGTCACGCTTTGCGATGAGATAATCGAGATTGTCTTCAAATTGATCATCGGTTTTGAGTTGTTTTTGACCTGTTTCAATCACACGATCCAAGACCATTCCTAGGTCAGTGATATTGTTGGTTCCTATGACAAAGTCAACATGCGGAAGCTTTTTAAAAAGGCTTTCTTTCTTGGCCATGGCCATGCAGCCAGTCACCCCAATGATCTGCTTTTTTTTGCCGCGGCCTAATTGGCCGATCTTTCCCATGACCTTTCGCTCAGCCAAGTCTCGGATCGAGCAGGTGTTGAAAAGCAGAACATCCCCTTCTTTTTCATTGTAGACTTGCTTAAGCCCCCGTTTCAGGAGCTGGCCCACCATGAGCTCAGAGTCGAGTTCATTCATCTGGCATCCATAGGTGCGAACAAAAAATGTCTTTGGCTTGTGCATTGTTCACGAGTTTAAGGGATTTGAGTGCAAGAATCAAGCGCCAAAGCTAGCCGTGCAAAGATCGGTAAGCAAGTAAGGTGTATCACCTCCCTCAATAAAGAGTTTGAGTCAAAAAAGTTGCAGCCACTGCTGCGCAGTCAACGATTTTTTTAATGCTGCTGAGGCTTCAATAGATCTAGTGTAAATAAAAGCGATTTTTCAGCTCTCGATCAAAAATTTTTGATTGGTGATTGGTAGGACTTGGCAAAAAAGAAAGAAATCTATACTCTCTTATGTCAAACACCAAGTGAAAAGGAACAGCTGAAATGGCTAAGCAAAAAGATACAACGACTTTTTTGACTAAGGAAGAAGCACACCGATCTCGAGGCTGGCTGACTCTTGATGCAAAAGGGAAAACCCTCGGCCGCTTTGCTTCTGAAGTCGCCAAGATTCTTAGAGGAAAACACAAGACAACTTTTACACCGAACGTTGATGTTGGAGATGGAGTCATTGTTATTAATGCTGATAAGATTGTGGTCAGTGGAGGCAAAGAGGCTCAAAAAATATACCGACACTACACTGGACACATCGGAGGTCTACGCGAAACTCCTTATCGGATCGTCATGGAACGAAAGCCCACTTTTATCATCCGTCATGCCGTCCAAGGAATGATGCCTAAAACGAAGTTAGGCAAAGCCCAACTTAAAAAATTGCGTATTTTTGTTGGTGATAAACATGAACAACAGGCACAAAAACCTGTAGCAGTAGAGGTATAGAAAGATTATGGTCGTGAAGAAAGAAACAATCGGAGTTGGAAGACGCAAGCGAGCCATTGCCGCGGTAAGGCTTAGAAGAGGAAAAGGAACCATTGATGTCAATGGACGGAAAATGGAAGAGTATTTTACTTCTGACATCCAAAGAAAAACAATTCTTGCCCCTTTACAAAAGCTTCAACTCGAAGGAAACTACGACATAATCATCCGCACCAAAGGGGGCGGCATCGAAGGTCAAATGATTGCTACAAGACTCGGTATTGCTCGCGCTCTTGTCAAAGAAGACGAAGAGAGACGAGGTGCCCTCAAAGTTGAAGAGTATCTTACCCGTGATCCCCGTAAACGCGAGCGCAAGAAATATGGTCTTGCAGGAGCAAGAAAGCGCTTCCAGTTCTCGAAGCGTTAAGAACCATCCCCCTTTCCTTTCTTTTTATGCATTCCCAAAAATTCCCTTTTTGGGAATTTTTTTATCGCTTTATTTCTTTTAAATGGACTAATCCTCTTTCTATACTTGTAATGACCCAATTTGCAAAGGGGGTTCCAAAAGCAAGGCTTGTTGCAATAATGGCAATCGAAGCACTTCCTATGAGACTATCGGTAAGCCAATGGGCCCCACTAATAAGGCGAGGAAGGCAAAAGAAAATCGCGTAAAGAATAGTCATGCTCCCCACTCGTTTTCCCATCAGATGGAAAATGAGACAGGTAAAGAGTATCGCTGTTGTTGCATGATCTCCTGGAAAACTATGTTGAGAATGATCTTTGACTTTGATCCAGTCAATCACTGTTCCGAGCCGGAAGGCCGCTTTATCAACAATTGTTGGGCTTTTTCGAGGCAGATGAATAAACTCAGGGAAGAGAAGGCCATTGACCATGCAGATAATCAGCGCAATAAAGAAGATCGAAAAGATCAGTTCCGCAATCTTGCGCATTTTTAACCCTTCAGCGACCCATTTAATGCTGAAAAAAAAGAAGAGGAACATAATGAGATCATGGATCCAATCCATGATCCTGTGCCCATTAAAAGCCCAAAAGTTTTGCCAAAAAGAGCTGCGATGCACCCACGAATTTAAGAAATAAAAAGTTTTTGAATCGAGGGCATCCCAGTAAGGACGGATGGAAGGAGTCACCCAAGTGACAATGGTGATCAAGACAATAAATGGGGGAATGAATAATTTTTTATAGTTCACAATGACCTTACGCACATTTTAATAAATCGAGCGCCAGCTGTAGCAAAGAACGCTATGGGCAGTGTAAAAATTGCCCAAAAAGAAGGGAGCACTTCCGTTTCGCCAAGAATGACACACCCATCCATCACAGTAAAAAAAGTGATGTAGCCAAAAATCGTTACAGAAAAAATAAGAAAGGTGGGTAGGAAGCGGACAGATGGAACACAACAAGGAAAGACTCCGATCAAAACCAATACAGGAAGCCAGGGCATAAACAGTTTAAAGTAGAGGTGGGTTTGCGCAGCTGATCTGTGTTCATAGAAAAGAGGGGTTTTACCCAGCGCCATTGTGACGAGAGTACTAATCGAGCGATTTTCTATTGGGGTGCTTAGGTGATCCTGGAGGTCAAAATTAAGATTTAACTGGTTAAAAACAAGAGATGGAAAAGAAGCAATTTTTTTGATTTCTCCAGATGCAGTTCTTATTAGATGGTCGACAAAGGTTCCAATAGGGGTAGAATCCACCACTTTAAGCGTTTTAATATGATAAATTTCATCAATAGAAAGGATCCAAAAAAGATCAAAAAATTCTTTTTTTTCTGCCTCATATTGTTGATAAAGTAGGCGAGTTCCATCCTCCAACGCAAGGGCGTGAACAGCTTGCTTCGTTGCTTTTTGGGCCGTTTTTTTCTTCAGGTATTTGTTTTCAAAGTGGTCGATGTACGTAAGCGCTTTAGGAGCTAGAATTTCAAAATTTCCATAACTGAGCCCTACACAAATTAGAGCAACGAAGAAAAAGGGTTGCGTCAGTCGATATACAGCGATTCCGGAGGTTTGAAAAGCTAAAAGTTCATTCCGATGATTTAGAGAGGTGAGAACTTTAACGCTTGCTATTAGAAGAGCAAGGGGAAGGAGAAGGTCACATCTTTTTGAAAAAAGCATTCCGTAATAAATCGCTAGATCTTTAATCGAGAGATGCTTGCTTTTCATCATTTCTTGCATGTGCATCGAATAGTCGACCAAAACATAGAGGCAAAAAAAGCAAGGGAGAAAGAGAAAAAAGATTTTGAGAATTTCACTTAAAAAATAGCGTTGCCAAATCTTAGTAACTGTCATTCTCTACCTTCTATCGTCCGCTTTTGGAACCAGTAAGAGGCAAAGAAAAGAATAGGAAGAGGCAGAGCATAAAAGAAAACCATTTTATAAGGAACGAGCTGAAAAGATTTTGCGGCGATCGAGCAGATAAAGGTGAGACCGGATAAGAGAATGGCAATAGAGATTCTCCATTTTTTTCTTCCGCGGCCCATTTGCATTCCCACTGAAAAGCCCAAGAGGGTAAAAGCGAAAGTGATAAGGGGAAAGAAAACCCTACGGCAGACTTCAAACTTTGCCTGCTTGGCTGTTTTTTCTTTTGCATTAGGATCTGAAAAGGTCTTGAGAAGCGTTTTCAGCGTAAGATATTTCATCTCTATGCGCCCTGTTTTTTTTTGCATCAAAGAAGAAAGAGCCGCAGCAGAAGTTGACATTGTTTCTTGATTTTCAATGATTAGATTGTCATAAAACGGCGCTTCTTCTCCGGTGGTAGAGAGAATCGTTACATTTTTTCCTTCCATTAAGCTGTCATCCACAGCAAACTTTTTGGCTATCATCAGACTCAGCCTGTCATTGGATCCATCTTTTACAGCAAAAATGATCTCTTTTGCCTCCTTTCCAAGATGTGTCATCTTCATATCGACATAAGAGTCTTGAAGTTTCAACAGTTTAGATTTTTTCATCAAAAAGAGGGGATTAATGAGTGTGAGGTTTTGAATCAAATGATGCGAGTAGTAGCGACAACGAGGAGTGACTTCTGTAACAACTGCAAAATTTAGGACGGATAGTAGCAATGCCGCCATCAATACAGGGGTAGCGAGGGTCTGGACTCCAATCCCTAAGGTTCTAAATGCAGTGAGCTCTTGAGCGTGTGAAAGACGTTGGAATAATAGGATGGCAGCAATCAGCCCAGAAATTGGTATGGCAATCGGAAGAACATAAGGAATTTGAAAAAGGGTAAAAAGACAAATCTTTCCAACATGAGAATTAAGAGCAGCTAGGCGGGCCACTTCTTGAACACGTGTGACAAGAAGAATCGCTACGAAGCTCCCCACACAGAGCAGAAAGATTTGAAAGTAGCTTCGAAGAAGATAACGCCAAAGAAGAGGCATGGGTACAGCTGTCCTAGATTAAAAAAACACCGAAAATCCTCTTTATTGTATCCTAATTCCTTTTTTCTAGATAGACTCGTAATACTTGAATTTTGGAGAAGAACCGACGCTATCGAAACGGCAGAGTTAAAAAAAGCGTATCTAAGAGGTCGATGAAAAGCTGCATTGTCAAAGATTTTCTCACACCGCGCCTAGAAAAAGGAGTCAAGCTTCTTTTAGGTTTTTCTGGTGGGCCCGATTCCATGGCTCTTCTTCATTTTCTGTTGGAAGCGCAACAAGAACTTGATTTTTCATTGCATCTTGCCCATGTTGATCATGGATGGAGAGAGGAAAGCAAAAAAGAAGCACAAGTTTTAAACGATCTTGCAAAACAGTTAAAGCTTCCTTTCCATCTGTGCTGTCTTGCTAAAATGGAAGGTGGAGATCTGGAAAACCGCGCTCGCGACAAACGGATGGCATTCTTTTCAGCGCTGCAAGAAAAGTACCGGTTTCAAGCACTTCTTTTAGCTCACCATAAAGGGGATCAAGCAGAGACGGTTTTTAAGCGAGTTGCTGAAGGTTCTGGCATCAAAGGGCTGGGGGGTCTTTATCCAGAAAGAAAACAAGGCAACCTTTCGATTTGGCGCCCCCTTCTTCCTCTTGTAAAAGAGGATCTCTATTCCTATCTTAAGAAAAAACGGCTCCATTTTTTTGAAGATTCTACTAATCAGGACCCCGCCTACCTCCGTTCTAGACTAAGAGGGAACCTCTTTCCTCAACTTGAAAAAATCTTTGGGAAGAAAATGGAAGGAAATTTTGCTCGCTTAGGGAAAACATGCCAGGAGTTCGCCTATTATTTTGAAGAAAAGGGGAAAACGATTAAAAAAGCATTTGTTGCTGGCCCCTTTGGTTCTTATCTCGATTTGAATTTAGGGTTTCATCCTCTGGAGTTAAAATTTTTTCTAAAAGAGCTCTCTTCAATAAGTTATGATGCTTTAGAGGTTTTAATGAAATTGATTAAAGAACGCCGTTCTTCCCGCCTGATCCAGGCCAAACCCTATACTTTTCAACTGAGTCAATCCCATCTCTTTATTTATAAGGAAGCTTTTCCCGATTATTTTCAAACGCCTGAAAATTGGAAGCAAGAAACAGTAGGGGATTGGAAAACATTTTGGAAAGGAAAGATACAAATCCCAAACGGAGACTATGAAATCAGAAGACTTTCAAAATTAGGACCACTTCTTAGAAGGAAGATAAAGAAGTGGTACGCATCAAATCGTGTTCCTTCCTTTTTCTATGATAAAGCTCCTATTTTTATGAGAGATCAAAAAATCATTAGCGAATGTTTAACTGGAAAAGCTTCTTTTTCAATGGATGAGTTAGAACTATTCAGAAATTAAACAATGATATAAAATAAGTCGACTACTAGAGCTTTAAGCCCGAGCCACTTGTTCATTGTATAAACTTTTTGGGTTGCTAAGGAATTTTCATGTCAGTAATAGAAAAAATTAAAGGGTCAAAGAAAGACTTTCAGTCTCTAAAAAATAGATTTAAGAAGCGGATGGATCAGCCTGACAAACCTCAAGAACCCAGGAAACGTTTTCCTGCCGGATTCTTACTTTTTCTTTTAGCCGCCATCTTGATCATTTTGACGGTTCAAAACCTGTCGAATGAGAAAGGGGGAAAAGTATCCTTTAGTCACCAAGTAGAGCACTTGGTCAATCTCGACTTGATTCAAAAAGATGAAAGTCGAAAGACCGCTCAAAATGATAATCTCGTGACATTTACAGGGAAATTTAAAGAGCGACTCACCGATGAGTCAAAAGCGCGCTATCGATTCCTCGAACTCTTAGATAATAATCACACTTTACTTGAAGGGAAACAAGACATTGTTGGCGCCCTTGATGCATTGCAAGCAAACGTTCATGGTTCTGCTGAGCTGTTCCTTATCCTAAGCGGAACACCGATTCCTAAAGGGGGCTTTCGTGTTATTAGTCCCTACTACGACACACAATACAGACAAAATAGCGTTGTTATTCACTCTCTTCCAGCAAAAAAAATGCTTAATTTGACTGATCTTCAGAGTGAATACCGCGCTGTTTCTCAAAATCCTACGCCCCGCTTAATCCAATCATTTGGACAAGACACTCTCAAACTCATCCAAAGTTACCGCTCACCTTCGCTGGGAATTGGGACGGAAGCAATGAAGCAAGATCTAAGAGCTGCAGAAGGAAAAGTGGCTGAAACTTTGACGTCAAATCTAACGCCTCAAGAAGCTTTAGCAAGTTACCAATCAGGGTTAATCACCCTTAATCGAATCACCCTAGAACTGCTTAAGACAGGTAATCATACGACTTTAGAGGGGCTGCGAAGCGTGCGTAATTATTTAGTGGACCTGAATCAGTACCAGCAAACTGTCGTAGCATTAGAAGAAAACGAAGCACAACTTGCCAAATCACGCCAAAACGTTGCCAATGTCACTTGGTTTTTCAATAATAAAGAGCTTTCAACAAAAGCTCTTGAAAAACAAAGTCCAGAAGAATTTAGTCTATGGTTTACGCAGAGTAAAAAAGAATGGGAAGCTTTTGCAGCAAACAAAGGAACTCCCTATAAGGCTCCTGATCAACCACGTAACCTCGTATTGGAAAAGACCTTTAAAAGCCAAGAGCCGTCTCCTAACTATCTAAGTTATATCTTCCTAACAATTTTCCCGATTCTTGTCATTTTCCTTATCCTCTATTTCGTATTCTCTAGACAGATGAAGGGAATGGGTTCTGGAGCTATGAGCTTTGGAAAATCTCCTGCTAAAATGCTTAACAAGAGCGTGCACAAGGTGACATTTAAAGATGTTGCTGGTGTAACAGAAGCAAAAGAAGAGCTTCATGAAGTCGTTGATTTCTTGAAAGACCCTTCCAAATTTACAGCTCTTGGAGCAAGAATTCCTAAAGGAGTCCTTTTAATCGGGTCTCCAGGAACAGGAAAGACCTTAATTGCAAAAGCGGTTGCTGGTGAAGCGGCTCGTCCTTTCTTCTCCATTTCAGGTTCTGATTTTGTCGAAATGTTTGTTGGAGTCGGTGCGAGTCGTATCCGCGATCTTTTCGGACAAGCTAAGAAAAATGCCCCTTGTATCGTCTTTATTGATGAAATTGACGCCGTCGGACGTCATCGCGGTGCTGGTATTGGTGGAGGACATGATGAAAGGGAGCAAACACTAAACCAGCTCCTTGTTGAAATGGATGGGTTTGATACCAATGAAGGAGTCATCCTAATGGCTGCGACCAATCGTCCCGATGTTTTAGATAAAGCGCTTTTAAGGCCTGGGCGGTTTGACCGAAATGTTGTCCTGGACCTCCCCGACATCAAAGGGCGTTTTGAGATCTTAAAGGTCCATGCTAAAAAAATCAAACTCGACCACAGCGTTGATCTGATGGACATTGCCAGAGCAACTCCGGGATCTTCCGGCGCAGACCTTATGAACATCCTCAACGAATCTGCTCTTTTAGCTGCGCGTAAAGGGCGTTCAGCTGTCACTCAAGCAGATACCCTTGAAGCCTGTGATAAAGTGAGATATGGTAAAGAACGGCGTAGTCTCGAGCTCGATCGAAAAGAAAAGGAACATACCGCTTATCATGAGTCTGGACATGCCATTGTTGGTCTGGTTGTAGAAAGGGGAGATCCTGTAGAAAAAGTGACCATTATCCCTAGAGGACTTTCTCTAGGAGCAACTCATTTTGTTCCAGAAAAAAATAAAACAAGCTACTGGCGTAAAGAGCTGATTGATCGTCTTGCTGTACTCATGGGTGGCCGTGTTGCAGAAGATCTTTTTGTTCACGACCTTTCTAGTGGCGCCCAGCTCGATATTTCACAAGCGACAAAGCTTGCACGTAGCATGGTCTGTCAATGGGGAATGAACACCTCGCTAGGTCCAGTTGCTTATGATGAACGCTCTGAGGAACATGCGTATGCGCTGCAAGGATCAAGCTCAAAAAACTATTCAGAAGAAACGGCAAGACAAATCGATTCAGAAGTGCGCAAGCTCCTTGAAGAAGCAAACACCTATGCCCATAAAATACTCACCGATAATCGAGAAAAAGTTGCACTCATGACACAAATGCTTATCGAGTTTGAAACGCTCGATAAAGAAGATGTTCACGCAATCATGAACGGAGTGTGGGATGCTGATAAAAAGCATCAAAAGCTCAAAGCAATCAGTGAAGCACATCGTAAGATTCCCCCTCGGCTGCTGCCTCAAAGAAAACCCCCGGAAAGTTCTACAGGAACCGGTGCTGGTCCCGCCCCTCAAGGCGTTTAAGATCCAACCAAAACTAGCTGCTCTAAGTCTTTTCATTTGTGATTACTTGGTAGTAGACTTTTATTTGTTCCGATGCAGATGAAAATAGATGCGTCACATTTTGCAATAAACGCATTTTGCGCGAGGAATTGCCTTGATACTTGACTGTCATCAAATCCACAGTCCCCCTCTACTCTGGTCCGATTTAGCCCTGCAGTCTAAGCTACAATTGAGGCGTTCAAGGCGTTGCAGAACAACACCTTCAATATTTTTCTCATTTTATAAGTTACTTAAGTTGTTGAACCTCATGGTAAAACAACAGCTTATTCCAGAGCTTTAGTAAAAAATATTTGTAAAATTTAATGGGTTGAATTATTGTTACTTTTTAGAATTTTAAGCCTAAATTCCGCGAAAAAGATAAAAAATTATGAAAGTGGTGTTAAATAAATAGGTGCTAGGAATCCTTCTTCTTGCAGAAAAGACAACAAAATGTAAGTGCAACTGCGACAAAAAAATGATCGATTCCTCCATGAGATGATTTACATTTTTTACATCTGAAAAAGAACGTCATTTACAGACTAAAAAGTTTAGACTTACTTAGCACCGCTCTTAAAATTATAGGATCAGGATCACTAAAAATAACAAAAGAAATCATCAATTTTTACTAACAATAGCATTGGCTAGTCTCGTGCTGCTACCCTCTGTTGGTGCTGACACTAAAGTTTTTGAAAAGCAAAGCCCAGTAAAAACCCCGACTAGCAATGCATGTACAAGCGAGCACCAAGTTTATGAAAAGTTCAAAAAAAATCTTTTTATTTTTACTATTTTTTATCTCAAATTGCGCCATGACATTTACCTCGGAAACAGGCTTTGCCTACATCTCTAATAAAACCGAGAACACTGTTACTGTCATCGATACGTCGACTCATGAAACTTTTACATCTATTACGGTAGGAAACAATCCTAACTGCGTAGCCATTTCTCCCGATGGATTTTTTGCTTACGTTGCAAATAAGGACAGTAATACTGTGAGTGTCATAGATACGACGACTCATACAGTTAAAAAGACCATTGATTCTACTTCACTAGATAGTCCCGAGGGTTTAGCCATTTCCCCTGAGGGATCTTTTGCTTGTGTCACCAATGTGGGAGATGGCACCGTTAGTATCATAAATACGACGACTCATGAAATTGAAAACACCATTACAGTAGGAACCCAGCCTACAGAAGTAGCCATTGCTCCTGATGGATCTTTTGCTTACGTTACAACTAAAACCGCTGGGACTGTGAGCGTCATAAAGCGGGACAGCAGTGACAGTGATGTAACAGTCATCTCGCTAGATAATAGTAGTCCTGTTGGAGTGGCGATTGCCCCTGGCGGATCTTTTGCTTTGGTCACACGTGAGGGCGACGATAAAGTTAGTGTCATCCAAACAAGTGATCACACTGTTTTAACGACCATTGATGTGGGAGACAATCCTTATGGAGTGGCGATTGCCGCTGACGAATCTTTTGCTTTGGTCACAACCAGAAACGATGATGCAGTTAGTATCATTGAGATCGATGCAACTGCAGAGACGTATACCGTTAGCGACACCATTAATGTGGGAGACTATCCTTTTGAAGTTGATATTGCTCCGAGTGGATCTTTTGCTTACGTTACAAACAGAGATAATAATACAGTGAGTGTCATTGAGATCGATGCAACTGCAGGGACATATACCGTTAGCGACACTATTGCAGTGGGCACGCAGCCCAAAGGAGCCGCTATTTTACTTGACGCTTATGGAGCTATTGCTAGCCCTGTTGTTTCAGCTTCTTGTAAAAAGGACTGCTTCATCGCAGAAACCGAATTTTTCAATGTGATTGAATGGTCATCTTCTGCAAATAGATCTGTAAATGAAACGATTCCTACCACCTATAAGCTTTATCGCGATTCAGCGCTTATTTTATCAGGTAACCAGACAACGTTTACACACCATAACGTCAAAAAAAATCAACTTCATGTCTATAAGATGGAAGAACTATATGAAGATACAACTAGAGCCATAACTAGAACCATTGCTACTGGGAGCGTGACTGTTATAAATAAGTAGAGATGGTTGGTCGATGGTTGAAATGACACATCTCTATATTGCGAAAAAAGTGCCAGTAACCTCGAGAATAACAACCTGATTTATGGGGTAGGGTATAGCCATGTGAACCGTTGCTGCATTGATCTTGAGGCACGGTTGCTAGAAAAAACCTTAAAGAGTGGTTGTACGTCATTAGAAAAAACCACTCTCTCCAGCTGGATGTCCTGAGTCTTTTTAGTATAGGATCACTTGGCAGCAGATCTTTATTTGTTCTAATGCAGATGAAAATAGATACGTCACACTGTGTAATACATGCATCTACGGCAAGCTGCGAAAGGTTGTCTCGATGCTTAAACGTCCCTCTTCCTTTAAGAAGGACAACAAAGATGTAAGCACAACTATGGTAAAAAGATGACGGACCTTCTCATCAGATGATTCGCATTTTTTGCATTTGAAAAAGAGCGTCATTTATAGATGAGAATGTTTAGACCCACTTAGCACCACTTTTAAAATTATAGGGTCAGGATCACTAAAAATGACAAAAGCAATCATCTTTTAATAGCAATAGCATTAGTGCTGCGACCCTCTGTTGATGCTGACACTAAGGTTTTTGAAAAGTAAAGCCTAGTAAAAAAAACTAAACTATCAATGCATATACAAGCGAACATTGATATTTATGAAAAGTTCAAAAAAAATCCTTTTATCTTTACTGCTTTTTATCTCAAATTGCGCTATGACATTTACCTCAGAAAGTGGTTTTGCCTACATCGTGAATGAAAATGATGGTACTGTTACTGTCATAGATACCGCGACTCATACAGCTGCTACAACCATTAAAGTAGGAAACTCTCCTGCAGGTGTAGCCATTGCGCCTGATGGATCTTATGCTTATGTCACTAATGAAGGCGATAACACCGTTAGTATCATTGATACGGCGACTCATGAAGTTAAGGACGCCGACACCATTACAGTAGGAAATAGTCCTATAGGTGTAGCCATTGCGCCTGATGGATCTTATGCTTGTGTGGTCAATCAGGACGATGACACCGTTAGTATCATAAATACGACGACTCATGAAGTTGACAAGATCATTACATTAGGAGACGTGCCTACAGAGGTAGCGATTGCGCCTGATGGATCTTTTGCCTACGTTACAAATAAAAAAGATGGGACCGTGAGCGTCGTAGATAAAAATAGTGCCGCTGCATCATCAATTTCAGTTACCAAGAATCCCGTTGGAGTGGCGATTGCGCCTGATGGATCTTTTGCTTTGGTCGTACATGAGAACGACGATAAAGTTAGTGTCATCGACATAAATGATCACACCGTTTTAACGACCACTAAAGTGGGAGACTATCCTTATGGAGTGGCGATTGCGCCTGATGGATCCTTTGCTTTGGTCACAGAAAGAAACGAAGTTTCCAATTTTTTTACTCAAGACAAAAAAGTTGCCGTCATCGAGATCGATAAAAATGCAAATAGTTACAAAGCTTCAAAAACCATTAACGTGAAAAACTATCCTTTTTACACTGCCATTGCTCCGAGTGGATCTTTTGCTTATGTTACAAACTATAATAGCGACAATGTGAGCGTTATCGATACAAATGGTTATACCGTTTTAAAGACTATTACAGTGGGAAAAAACCCCAAAGGGGTTGCTATCTTCCTTGACGATTACGCATTTGTAGAAGCTAACGCAGATGATGCAGGCGATAATGTAGTTGCAGATGACAATGCAGTTGCAGATGATAATGCAGATGATGCAGGCGATAATGTAGTTGCAGATGACAATGCAGTTGCAGATGATAATGCAGATGGAGACAATACCAATACCATGACTAGCCTTAGTGTTTCAGCTTCTTGTAAAAAGGACTGCTTCATCGCAGAAACCGAATTTTTCAATGTGATTGAATGGTCATCCTCTGTAAATGGCACCGTTTCTACCAACTACAAGCTCTATCGCGATTCAGTGCTCATTTTCTCAGGTGAACAGACAACGTTTACAGACCATAACGTCAGAAAAAATCGACGTCATGTCTACAATGTGGAAGAAATATATGAAGATAAAATGATTGCCACTGGGAGCTTGGCTGTCATAAATAAGTAGAGATAGTTGTTCGATGGTTGAAATAACACAGCTACTAGATGGCAAAAAAAGTGCCATTAACCTCGGGAAAAATAACCATGATTCATGGGGTAGAGTATGCGATGTGAACCGTTCTATTCACGAAATTTTACAAAGAGCGGTTGCATTCTTCTTGTTGCTCTACATTTTAATCGATCAGCAAGTAGTCGCCCCCGCTCCACTGATTGGGAAATCTAAGAACCTACTCTGAGGTTGCTTCTAAAAGAGCCTTTCGACTTAAGCGAATTTTTCCATTTTTATCGATGTTAAGGACTTTGACCTCAATGGAATCTCCTTCCTTATAATGGTCGTAGATGTTTTCGATCCGCTCGTGAGCGATCTCCGAGATGTGGCAGAGTCCTTGAACGTTTAGGAATGCAACGAAAAGACCAAAATCTTTAATCGTCACAACTTTTCCGTTGTAGACTTTTCCAATCTCTGCTTCTGCCGTTAAATCGTAAATGATTTGGCGGGCTTGATCCATCCCCTTAGTAGAGGTCGAAGCGAGGCTGACATAGCCGTCATCGTCGATGTTAATATCAACGCCTGTTTCCTCAATAATTGCACGGATCTGTTTGCCACCGGGGCCAATGATCGTTCCAATTTGGCTCGGTTTGATTTTGATTGTCTCTATGCGAGGGGCATACTGAGATAGCTTAGCGTTAGATTTTGGACAAGTTTCGAGCATCTTTTTCAAGATATGGATCCGTCCCTCTTTTGCTTGTACAAGGGCCACTTTCATGATTTGGGGATTAATTCCTTCCACTTTGATATCGAGTTGGAAAGCTGTGATCCCTTTGTCATCTCCAGCGATTTTAAAGTCCATATCGCCCAGAGCATCTTCCATTCCAAGAATATCAGAAAGAATCGCGTACTTTTCTTTCTCAAGGATCAGTCCCATAGCAATTCCGGCAATAGGGCGTTTAATGGGAACACCAGCGCCCATCATCGCTAGGCAACCACCGCAAACCGATGCCATAGAGGAAGAGCCATTAGACTCCGTGATGTTAGACTCAAGACGGATGGTATAAGGGAAGCTCTCTTTTGTTGGAATAGTTGCTCCTAAAGAGCGCTCAGCCAGTTTTCCATGGCCTACTTCTCGACGTCCTGGAGGCCCCATTCTTCCGACTTCACCCACTGAATAAGGGGGGAAGCTATACTGGAGGTAGAAGTTTCTTAAGCCATCTGCTTCATCGAGGGTCTCAAAACGTTGTCCCATTGATTCGCCACCAAGGGTACAAACAGCAAGCGCTTGTGTTTCTCCCCGCGTAAATAGAACACTTCCGTGGGTTCTTGGAAGGGGATCCATTTCCACCCAAATTTGACGGATATCCGCTGTTCTTCGTCCATCGCAGCGCTTTTTCTCTTTGAGAATCATTTGACGCATGTGGTGTGCCGTGACTTTTTTGATTGCCATAGCAACTTCGAATGCTTTGTACTTAGGATTTTCTTCTGGAAGAAGCGTTTCTTGCACTTTTTGTCGAATCGCAGCAAGGGCTTCTTCACGCACTGTTTTTTCGATCAGTCGAATCGCATCTTGAAGAGGGGTTTTCATCATGTTATCAACCTCTTCGATTAGCCCTTCTGGGAGAAAGCGGAGGTCTTGTCGATTCTTTTCTTTTCCGATACCTTTTTGGAGGTCTGCAAGGGTTTGGCAGAGCGCTTTAATAGCTTCGTGTCCAGTTGCAATCGCTTCCATGACTTGGTCTTCAGATAAAAAGTCGCAATACCCTTCAATCATCAAAATGGCATCTTCTGTTCCAGCTAGAACTAAGTCGAGAACAGAAGATTTCATTTCTTCAACTGTTGGGTTCACAACAAAAGTGCCTTCAATCATTCCCACGCGGACGGCACCGACAGGCTTAATAAAGGGAATTTCAGAGAGGACAAGTGCTGCGGAAGCGGCACAAATTGCGAGTGGTTCTGTTTGGTGGATGCCGTCATAAGAAAGAACCGTTGTAATGACTTGTGTATCGTTATAATAGCCCTCTTCGAACATGGGGCGGATCGGGCGATCAATCAAGCGACAGGTAAGGATTTCTTTTTCTGTTGGTCGTCCTTCACGTTTAATGAACCCTCCTAGAGTTTTTCCCGCAGATGAAAATTTTTCTTGATAATCGACTCTTAAGGGTAAGAAATCAACCTCATCTAGAGCAGGGCCCATACATGCTGTTGCAAGAAGCATTGTATCTCCACTGCGGACCATGACAGACCCACCTGCTTGACGGGCGATTTTCCCTGATTCAAAGGCGATTTCTCTTCCTCCTATGTATAGAGTTACAGATTTCGATTCAAGTGTGTTGTGTTTCGGTTCCATGTCGCTCCCGTCGTCTTTAAGATTAACACCACTGCATGTGATTTACGAGCATTCATAAAAAATATCCGTAGATCAGATTCAGGGGCAAAGAATGAGAGTCTATCAGGACAAGAGAATAGATGCAAGAAGGGAAGTTTTGAACACTTAGTGCACGAATTTTTTTGTTTATATCGGCGGCTAGGGCTGCGAAAATTTTTGTTCTTTTTCATCTGTAGCGCCTTTGGTTATGGATTTTGCCACTCAAAGAAAGTTTACCTTTGCTTTGCTTGCCGTCTAAGTAAAAGGATGCGTGTGCTGAGTTTTGAATAAAAAAAGTCAGGGGCGATTCCCCTGGCTTTTAGAGAGACAATGTTACTTGCGTAGTTTCAGACGTGTAATCAATGTTTGATAACGCTTCGTATCCGTAGAATTTAAGTAATCGAGCAGTTTTCTTCGTTGACCAACCAGCTTTAAAAGAGCCAGTCTAGAGGCATGGTCTTTTGGTGCAAGCTTCAAGTGGTCGGTGAGCTCAGTGATCCTCTCAGTGAGAATTGCGATTTGGACATCAGCTGAGCCTGTATCTTTCTCGTGCAGCTGAAACTTCTTAGTAATTTCTTCTTTAGTTCCTTTATCTAAAGACATTTGTTTAGACTCCTTTAGACAGTATTGGTTAGACATTGATTTAGGACCATATTCTTTGTATGATAGCCTTGATTGTATCAAGCGCTGAGATATATTTCAAGGAGGAGAACAATCGAACACTCTTTTGTCTTCTTTAATAAATTCCATCCCACTATGATCATCTCATATGAGTAAAAAAATATTTTCAAAATTTGATCGTGAGATCATGAAGGAAGCCTTGCTCGAAGCAAAGAAATCTTTTTATAAAGATGAAGTGCCTGTTGGCGCTGTTTTGGTTCATAATCAAAAGATGATTGCTAGATCTCATAATCAAATGGAAGAACTGCAGGATCCCTCGGCTCATGCTGAAGTTTTAGCACTGCGCGCGGGGGCCGCCATCTTAGGTGATTGGCGTCTCCTTAAGACCACTCTTTATACAACCTTAGAGCCCTGTTTGATGTGCGCAGGCGCCCTTTTTCTAGCTAGAGTAGAGCGCGTTGTTTGGGGTGCTCCAGATCTTCGACATGGGGCACATGGAAGCTATATCAATGTCTTCAAATCTAAGCACCCGACCCATACCCTTCAAATTGAGGGAGGACTCCTAAAAGAAGCGTCAGCAACCTTGATGAGAGAATTTTTTAACATACAAAGGAAGAGAGATGAAACAGTCATTAGAAGACCTCTTTAATGCATTGATTCGTCAGCAAGAAGAAAAACTGCTGAAATATGCAAGTCATATTGTCCCAAATGTGACCTCAGATGATATTCTCCAACCCAATGATTATCCCGAGCTAGAGAATCATCCTTTTTTTAGATACGAAGAAGGATTTTTAAAAGGAATTCATGCAGCAAAAATGGCTGTGATGGCTTGGGAAAAAAAATAGCATTTGCACGCAAGGAGCCATGTGACGCTTCGAGAAAAGTCGCTTGAAACTAAGATAGAGGCTTTTTATTGTTTACTTCCATCAAATATTCGATAAGCATCTTTAATGGGAGCCACGTTTTTTGCAAGAGATGCGCCGCATGCGGAATCGCTCACGAATTGTTAAAGACTGTTTTCCTTTTTTTGAGATTTTATCGAGACAAGCATCCGCAAAATCCTCATCTTGAATGGTTACCTTTCCCCTATTGAAGCCGTAGCTTTTTGAAGGCTGAGCGTTAAGATTGACAACCTTTTGGAACCGGTAGAACCACTTGCGCTTGCAATAAATCAATCGTTTCTCTAGCGCATGAAGGCGTCGAAAAGGACTTAAGCTATTCCAGACGATGACAGAGTAGAGGTAGCCATAAAGCAGCGCTCCTCCTACGACGGAAAAGGAAAAAAAGTTTCCATTGGAAAAATCGAGAAAAAGGTTACCTCCAATCAGTCCAAAAACAAGCCACCTAGCCTGCATTGGAACCAGGAGAAAAAGCATGATCCTTACTTCAGGAAAAAGAAAGGTCCAGCCAATCAGAAGAATGTAGATGGATGTTCTCGCGCCAGCAAAGGGAAGGGAAGAGCCAGCAAAAAAGAGGAAAAGGTAAGCAATGAGTCCGACAAACAAGGTACCTCCGAAATAAAGGCCTATAAAGTGTTTTTCACCGCGCGTTTGTACGATGGCAGATCCAATTGTCCACAAAAGATAAAGATCAAAAAAGACTTGGAGAATCAGAGTCATCGAAATGCCACTTGATGCAACCGGTTGTAGGAAGGGATAGGAAAGAAATTGCCAAATAAAAAATTTATGAATACCCCAAGTTGTTAAACTGAAAAGATACTGTGGGCCTGGTCTATGAAAGACTTGTGTAAAAAGAGCATTTGAAATGAGCGAAAAAAAACTCATGATCAGTGTTGCGAAGATCGTCCATTTAACAATCTTTGGTGCACGAGCAAAGTTGGGTCTAGAGGATTGGGATCGATACATCATCCTACTACCCTATCAGATTCCCGAATAAAATTTTTCTAAAAAATCCCTTAGTCGTTGTTTTTTATCCTCAAAAAGAGTTTAATCTTACGATAAACCTACAGTGATTATCAAAGGATGATTCGATGAAAAAAAAAGGACACCCTCCTTACCAAGATGTTTTATTTGTGGACACGGCAACTGGAACAAAATTTGTTTGTGGAAGCACCTTGCAGCCAAAAGAAAGAGAAACGTTTAAAGGAACAGATTACCCTGTTTACAAAGTGCCGATCTCTTCAGCCTCACACCCATTCTTTACTGGAAGTCAGCAATTTGTTGACTCTGAAGGGCGCGTCGATAAGTTCAAGAAGCGTTATGCGCAAAAAGCAGCTCAAGCAAAAGAGCATAAAGAAAAGCAGGTGCAAAAAAAGTCTGCGCCAAAAGCAGCTGTTAAAAAAGTAGCTAAGAAAAAGAGCGCTTCCTAGGCAAAGGGGTCATCTTGAAAGCTAAAATTGAGAGGCTGCTCTCTCACCTGGAAGAGGTGGAAACGGCTCTAGGTAACCCTGAAGTCCACTTTGATAAGAAGAAGTACAAAGAGCTCTCTCAAGAACATTCCTATCTCTCAGAACTTCGGGGGACGTATCAACAATTTCAAAAAGCTGAAAAAGAGCTAGAGGATAACAAGGCCTTTCTTAAAGAAGAAAGTGATCCTGAATTCACTTCTGTCATCAAAGAAGAGATTGAAAAACTAGAAGCTCAAGTCTCTATTCTTAACGCAAAGCTTGAAACTCTTCTTGTTCCTCCAGATTCTAACGATCACGCGAATGTTATTATGGAAATACGTGCTGGAACAGGAGGAGATGAAGCAGCGCTTTTTGTCGGTGATTGTGTGCGGATGTATCGTCTTTACTCCGATCATATGAGCTGGAAAATGGAAACCCTTGCTCTCACTGATTCTGAAGCGGGTGGATACAAAGAATACATCTTTTCGGTGACGGGTAAAAACGTACACCGCTATCTTCAGTATGAAGCGGGGACTCATCGCGTTCAGCGCGTTCCGGAAACCGAAACGCAAGGACGTGTTCATACCTCTGCCATTACTGTTGCTGTGTTAATGGAACCTAGAGAAAAAGAAAGCCTCACTATCGATGAAAAAGATTTAAAAATCGATACCTATCGTGCCTCTGGTGCTGGAGGACAACATGTCAATACGACCGACTCAGCTGTTCGGATTACTCATCTGTCAACAGGTGTTGTTGTGTACTGCCAAGAAGAGCGCTCGCAGCACAAAAACAAAGAAAAAGCGCTTCGCGTTCTTGTTGCAAAGCTTGCTGAAGAAAAAAGGCGAAAAGAAGCGGAAGAAAGAGCGTTCCTGCGCTCATTTCAAGTAGGTTCTGGAGATCGCAGCGAACGGATCCGCACCTACAATTATTCTCAAAACCGCGTCACCGATCACCGGATCAATCTTACCTTGTATAAACTTGATCAGATCATGGAAGGAAGCCTGCGAGAGATCTCCGAAGCTCTTATCAGCCACTTCCACCAAGAGAAACTTAAGTCTGTGGATCAACCCCATACAATAGAATGATTTTTCTAACCTATACAACTATTTTTTGAGACAGGGGGTACTTTTGTACACAATCCGTGAGCTCACTACACGTTCTACTAAATATCTGGAAAAACGAGGTATCCAATCTGCGCGGCGCGTTTCTGAAGAACTCCTGTTTGCCTTACTCAATCGGAAGCGGCTGGACCTTTATTTTGACTATGATGCTCCTTTGGGAGAAAAGGAGGCGGTACGTTATAAGCAGTGGGTGAAGCGTAAAGGGCTGAGAGAACCTTTTGCTTATATTGTGGGTGAGGTTGAATTTTTAGACCTCAAGCTTAAGGTGACTCCTGCAACCCTCATTCCGCGTTATGAAACAGAAATTTTTGCGGATCTCATTGTCAAAAGCCTTCCAAAGGCGCCTCTCGAGGTTTGGGATGTGTGCACAGGAACGGGGTGTCTTGGTCTTGCAGTCAAAAATAGACGTTCTGCATGCCGAGTGAAGTTAGCAGATATTTCAGGTGAGGCATTAAAGGTTGCGAAGATAAACGCCGAGAAAAATCATTTAGACGTTGAATTTTTAGAAGGGGATTTACTTACCCCTTTTAGGGGAAAGAAAGGGGATGTGGTGATTTGTAACCCTCCTTACGTTGCCCCTGAAGACTATGAGAAGCTTGAAGAGGAAGTAAGGGCCTTTGAGCCGAAAAAAGCCCTGATTGGAGGACTTCATTTTTATCGCCGTCTAGCACTGGAGCTTCCCCCTTTTTTACACTCTAAAGCAAAAATATTTTTTGAAATTGGGAGAGGGCAGGGAAAGGATCTTATGGAAATTTTTTCCGAAAGTCATTGGATCCACAAGAAATGTGACAAAGACTGGAGCGGCCACGACCGGTTCTTTTTCCTTGAATATGACAAGAATTTTCAGTAAGATGAATGGCTCACAGGAGAAATCGATGTTTGGCGGTATCACTGAAAAATTTCGAAACATTTTCACAGCATTAGGCTCTAAAAAAAAGCTCACAGAAGAAAACATTTCAGATGCCGTGCGTGAGGTCCGTTTGGCCCTCTTGGATGCCGATGTGAACTATACTGTTGCTAAAAACTTCATCAAAAGAGTGAAAGAAAAGGCTCTTGGCGAAGCAATCACAAAATCGGTGAGCGCAGGCGATCAATTTACTAAGATTATCCATGATGAGCTCAAAAGTTTAATGGGAAGCGATGAAGCTCCTTTGACCATTGGCCACCGACCTTCTGTCATTTTACTGTGCGGCCTTCAAGGATCAGGAAAAACAACGCAATCGGTAAAACTTGCTGCATACCTTAGGAAGCAAGAAAAAAAAGTTTTACTCGCTGCTTGCGACTTGCAACGCCCTGCGGCGATTGATCAATTAGAAACACTTGGAAAGCAAGCCGAAATTCCAATTTATGCAGAGCGCGATCAAAAAAATCCGGTCAAAGTTGCAACAAAAGCTCTTGACCAAGCAAATAAAGCAGCCTTTGATGTTTTGATTGTTGATACAGCTGGCCGCCTCCATATCGACGATGAGCTGATGAAAGAGCTTAGCAAAATTAAAAAAGCTTTAGACCCTCATGAAATTCTCTTTGTCGCCAACGCTGCAACAGGACAAGACGCTGTCAAAACTGCCGCAGAATTTGATGAGAAAATTGCGATTACAGGAACGATTCTCACAATGCTTGATGGAAATACGCGCGCGGGTGCTGCTATTTCTATTCGTGAAATTACAGGTAAACCTCTCAAGTTTGAGGGGCTGGGTGAAAAGGTGAGCGACTTTCAACTATTTAACCCGCAATCAATGGCAGATCGCATTCTCGGTATGGGAGATGTGATCAACCTTGTTAAAAAAGCAGAAGAACATATCAACCAAGAGGACGTTGAAAAGCTTCGGAAAAAACTTCTGAAAGCGTCTTTTACCTATGATGATTTTTTAAAGCAGCTGCGACAGCTTAAAAAGATGGGGTCACTCAAAAGTCTTTTGTCCATGATGCCGGGCTTATCTAATCTTGGGGAATTTGAAGTCTCTGATAAGGAGATGGGAAAGATTGAAGCGATGATTCTCTCTATGACTCCCAATGAGCGTAGAGGGCTTGATGAGCTTATTCCGCCACGTCGCCATCGGATTGCAACTGGAAGTGGATCTTCCATCAATGCTGTCAACCGGATGATCAAAAACTTTAAGCGGATCAAACAGCTGATGAAGAAAATGCCAGGTATGAAGAAAAAATTCACGAATGACCCGGCGCTTAAAGGAAAGCTTGGCAATTTCCTTTAGTTCTTTGAAGTAAAAATTTTCTATAAGCACAATCCAAAATGTTTTTCCCTCTCAGTTCAAGATGATTCAATCAAAAAATTGCGTTGCATCACGGATTTTCATACCCATTTTTATCCCAATTGATTATAGTAGATGACTTCATTAGATTTTGTGAATTGGAGTTTATGTAGATGGCATTAAAGATCCGCCTAAGACAACAGGGTCGAACCAATCGATTGACTTACCGCTTAGTGGTTGCAGATTCCCGCTCTCCACGTGATGGGAAATATGTTGAAAATCTTGGACATTACGATCCACATATGGATGGTGAGACAGCTGCGCTGCTTAAAGAAGATCGTATTCAACATTGGGTTAACTTAGGAGCAGAGCTCACGGAAAAAGCAGAAATGCTTGTGGCTCGAAAGGCTCCTAGAGTGATTAAAAGCCTAAAGGAAAGAGCTGCATTGAAAATAAAAAAACGCAGTGAGAAACGTAAAGCAAAGAAAAAGTAACCTTTGTGAAACGCTTTGATATTTTGTCCCTCTTCCCTGACTATTTTAAGGGGCCATTTGATGTCAGTATGATTAAACGGGCTCGGGAAAAAGGAATTTTGGAGATTAATCTCATACACATGCGAGGTTTTGCCTCCGGGAGATATCAACAAATAGATGATCGTCCGTATGGCGGTGGACCCGGAATGGTTTTAAGGGCCGAGCCCGTTACTAAAGCCATACGGAGTGTAAAAACTAAAAAGTCCCATGTGATCTACTTAACTCCTCAAGGGAAACCGTTGACTGCAAAAAAATGCAGCGCACTCGCTGAAAAAGACCATTTAGTGGTTCTTTGCGGTCACTATGAGGGAATCGATGAAAGGGCTCTACTTTCTGAAGTTGACGAGCAGATCAGTATAGGAGACTATGTTTTAACGAGTGGCTGTCCCGCCGCAATTGTGCTAGTGGATAGTGTTTCCCGGTTTGTTCCAGGAATGATTGGCAATGAAGAGGCTGCACGGCAAGACTCGTTCGAAAACGGACTATTTGAGGCGCCGGTATTTACAAGGCCTCCTATTTTTGAAGATATGGAAGTTCCTAAGGTTCTTCAAAATGGCAATCATGCTGAAATAGAGGCTTGGAAAGAAAAAACGGCGCGGGTAAAGACAGAGCAGGTGAGGCCTGATCTGATTGAAAAGTTAGGAAATAACACCAATTGTGAAACATAAAATGCAAAGATCAAGCAAAACTTGGCTCTATATTTTTTGAAATTGGTACAATTAGGAGAAAAAAGTCATGAGCCGCGAAGCGCTACTTGAGGAGATCGAAGCTGCACAGCTAAAACAAGAGATTCCTCATTTTAATGTCGGTGATACGATCAAAGTTCATATTCGAATCATTGAGGGGGAAAAAGAAAGAATTCAGGTTTTTACAGGAACTGTCATTGGCCGTAAGGGATCAGGTCTTTCTGAGACTTTCTCAATGTACAGAATTGCCTATGGAGCCCGAATGGAAAGGGTTTTTTCCCTGCATAGTCCACGCATTTCTAAGATTGAAGTGGTGCGCTCTGGGAAAGTTCGTCGCGCCAAGCTTTATTATTTGAGAGGAGCTGCAGGGAAAGCTGCAAAAGTTAAAGAAAAAATCGGAATCAAAAAATCAAAGTTTGCTGCCCTTATTCATGAAGAAGCATCTCCTAGGCCCGTAGTAGAAGCTCCAAAAGCTGATGAAAAAAAAGTCGAAAAGCCTCAAGTAAAGAAAAAAGCTGAAGAGGAAACTCATAAGTCGGAGTAGGATCTATGAGTCAGACCGTGTACGAAGAGCAAGCTTACTTCGAAGGGCATCGGCTCATCGCTGGTGTGGACGAAGCAGGGAGAGGCCCCCTTGCAGGGCCAGTTGTTGCTGCAGCCTGTATCCTTCCTCGATCCCTACATATTGAAGGAATCGATGATAGTAAAAAGCTTAAAGCCAAGCAAAGGGAAAAGCTCTATCATGTTTTAATCACCCACCCCGCTATCGTCTACGGAATTGGGGTGATAGAGAATGCTCTGATTGATAAGATCAATATTTTAAGAGCCTCTCTTCAAGCCATGGCTTTAGCTGTTAAAAAGCTTTCTAAAGAACCAGATTACCTTTTGATCGACGGGAATCATCTTCCCCCGACACACATTGCTTCAAAAGCTGTGATAAAAGGTGATAGTCATTCAGTTAGCATTGGAGCCGCTTCGATTATTGCAAAACATAAGAGAGATCTTTTGATGATCGAGTATCACAAAAAGTATCCCAATTATGGTTTTGCTCAACATAAAGGTTATGGGACAAAAGTTCATGTAGAAGCGCTAAAACTGCACGGACCCTGCCCCATTCACCGAACGAGTTTTGAACCTGTGAAGTCCTTGACTTCTCCTTTAAAGTTGGATATAACTAGCGCGCAACAAAATTGAGATTTCCTCTATGGCTCGCAGCATGACAGCTTATGGAAGAGCCCACGCAAAAACAAACGCTGGACTCTTTTTGATTGAAATTCACTCGGTGAATCGGAAAAGCTTAACGATTAATACATATCTTCCAAAAGAGTTTCTCGTTTTGGAGATGGGACTCCGCGCTCGTTTAGCAGCTGTTGTCAAAGGAGGCTATATCACGATTCGAATCACTAAAGAAGCCGATTCTGCAGCGCTACTAGACATTCCCCCTATAGAAGCTCTAAAAAAACTCCACTTAGATTGGGAAGCTTGCGCGAAAAAGCTCGGTTATGACGCCAAAGAGGCGGTCCCTTTTTCAATGATCATGCGATTTGCTTTGAGGACAACAGCTTCAGCAACAGCGCCTACTGATGAACGATTAAAAAAAGAGCTTCTTAAAGGATTTGATGAAGCGACCCGTGCTTTTATGGAAATGAAGGAGATCGAAGGTCATGCTTTGGTTGCCGACCTTCTTCCACGCCTAAATCAAATCGAACAAGCTATTGAAAAGGCTGAAGAGCTCTCAAGGCTTGCTCCCAAACGGTATCACGATCGGTTAGCTAAGAAACTTGAAGAGGTAAAAATCAATCATGGGACGGATGAAGACCGGCTGATCCGAGAAATCGTCCTTTTTACTGACAAGATTGATGTTACTGAAGAAATCACCCGTCTTTCTTCACATATCCAGCAATGTAAGGGCATTCTTAAGGAAGAGAAGGCTCTTGTAGGGCGTGAGTTAGATTTTTTAACGCAAGAAATGAACCGCGAAGTCAATACCATTGCAGCAAAGTCCCAAGAACTTGAGATGACTCAAGTGATTTTAGGGGTAAAAAACGAACTATACAAAATGCGGGAGCAGCTGGCTAATATAGAATGACAAGGCGACTTTTTATTATCAGTGCCCCTGCTGGGGCGGGAAAGACAACTCTCGTCCGTATGCTTAAAGATGCCTTTCCCAACCAGGTCACTCAAACCATTTCTTGTACGACAAGAAAGCCTCGAAAAGGGGAAATCGATGGAAGAGACTATCTCTTTTTAACGAAGAATGCTTTTAAAGAAAGAGTAAAAAGAGGGGACTTTCTAGAGCATGCAACAGTCTTTGGAGATCAGTACGGCACATTGAAAGAGAGGGTGACAAGCCAACAAACAAAGGGTAAGAGCGTCATCTTAGTGATCGATACTCAAGGGGCTTTAGAGCTGAAAAAGAAAACCAAAGCGACGTTTATCTTTATTGTTCCCCCCTCTATGGAAATTTTAGAAGAAAGACTAAAGACTAGAAAAACAGAATCGCCTGAAACCTTAAAGAAACGCCTCAAGTGGGCAAAGCATGAAATGGAACAGGCAAAATTTTACGATTATACCATTGTCAATGACGATTTAGAAATAGCTTATAAAGCTTTGAAAAAGATCGTTATTGCTGAAAAATATCGCGAAGGAGGAAACCATGGCGCGTGATGAACTGACCAAAGAAGTCTATACGACGTTTTTTAAAGATAACTTTGAACTGACTCGGTATGCAATTGGAGTAGCTCAGAAACAAATCCGAGGGGGAAATGACGATTTAAATGTGACCCGTCTTCTGAGAGAAATTCGAAAACACCCACCTAAGCGTATGGAAGAAGAAACTCAATCATGAAAGTTCTGATAACAGCGGCACTTCCCTATGCAAATGGGCCCTTGCACTTTGGGCACGTCGCTGGAGCTTACCTCCCAGCGGATTGCTATGCACGTTTTCAGAGACTCATAGGAAACGAGGTGCTCTATATTTGCGGCTCTGATGAGCATGGCGTTGCCATTACACTCAGTGCTGAACTTGCAGGGCGCACTCCAAAAGAGCACGTCGATCATTTTCATCAAGTTTTAAAAGAATTCTTCCAAAAGATGAAGATTGACTTTGATCACTATTCTCGAACAACTTGGGAGGGACATGTTGAACCTTCCCAAACCTATTTCAAGCAGCTTTTGAAAAATGGTTACATCGAAGAAAAGGTAACAAACCAACTCTATTCTGAACAAGATCAACGGTTCCTTGCAGATCGGTATGTTATGGGAATCTGCCCAAAATGCGGCTTTGCAGAGGCTCGGGGAGATGAGTGTCAAAAATGTGGCGCAAGCTATGAAGCAACCGACGTAAAAAAGCCTCGATCCAAGTTAACTGGAGCTTTTCTCACATTAAAAGCGACAAAGCATTGGTTCATCCGTTTTGATCTTTTCAAGGACCAGCTTTCTGAGTGGATTAAGAAGAAAAACTGGAAGTCCAATGTTATCAATTTCGCTCAAAACTATATCGATGATCTTAAACCTCGAGCCATTACCCGTGATTCTGACTGGGGAATTCCGGTTCCATTAGAGGAAGCTAAGGGAAAAGTTTTTTATGTTTGGTTTGATGCTCCTATCGGTTACATTTCTGCGACAAAGGAGTGGGCTCTTAAAAAAGGGGATCCTGAGGCGTGGAAGCGATTTTGGTGTGATGAGAAAACAAAACTTGTGCATTTTATTGGGAAAGACAATATTCCATTCCATGCAATTTTCTTTCCTGCCATGACGATGGGGCAAGATGAGCCCTACAAGATGGTGGATGAACTCCCAGCAAACGAATTTTATAACCTAGAGGGAAAACAGTTTAGCAAGTCAGCCGGTTGGTATATCGATCTTGAAGCGTTTTTTAAACATTTCAGTGTCGATCAGATTCGCTACGTGATTGCTGCAAATGCGCCAGAGACGCAAGATAGTGAGTTTTCTTGGAAAGACTTCCAACTGCGGTGCAATAGCGAGCTTTTGGGGAAATATGGTAATCTCGTCAATCGGGTCCTTGTGTTTACTCAAAATAAGTGCAATGGCATCATGCCATCTTATGGAGATCTTAAATATGAAGATGAGGTCTTTCTTGAGAAAATTGATGCACTCACTCAAGCAATTCATGCAGCTTATTCTCATTTTCATCTTCGAAAAGCAACACAACTGATTATGGAGCTTGCTCAGGAAGGAAATGTTTATTTTGATAGGAAAAAGCCCTGGAAAGATCCTGAAGGGTTAAATACAACCATTGCTTGTTGCTTAAAAGCTCTCAATGCTTTGGCATTAATTTCTTTTCCCATCATTCCTGATACCGCTGAAAAGGTCTGGAAACTTCTAGGGAATCACACAAGTCTGAAAGAGCAAAAATGGGAAGCTGCTTTACAAGCCGGCATTCCCCCAAATCGCACCTTTCCAAAACCTGAGGTCCTTTTTTCTAAACTGGAGGATGGTGTGATAGAAAAGCAACGAAAGGCTGTAAAAGAAGCAGCAGGAAATCTTAAAGATCACATCTTTTTTGATGCCTTTCAAAAGCTCGACATCCGTGTAGCAGCAATCCTTTCAGTGGAAAAGGTTCCTAAAAGTGATAAGCTCTATAAAATTGAAGTAGATTTAGGTTTTGAAAAGCGCACTGCTATATCTGGCATACGAAAAGCTTACCCAAATCCTCACTCTTTGCTAGGAAAAAAGGTTGCTTTTATCGCGAATCTTAAGCCTGCCAAGCTTATGGGTATTGACAGCCAGGGCATGATCCTAGCTGCGGGAAGTGGTGATTCCCTCGAGGTTATAGAAATACAAGAGGCCCCTCTTGGAAGCTCCATTGCATAAACCTTGAACGCTCGAAAGATTGAATAACTCTTTGAAAGCAAGAGTGCTAAATTTTCTTAAAAAGCTGACAACGGAGCAGTGGATTGAAGCCTTTTGAGGAAGCAGTGGAGACCAGTATAGCGCGTTTTAATGTGATCTGTTTTAACAGCAATGGCGAGTGCCTTTTTTGTTCCCAGAAGAATCACGAGCTTTTTTCCTCTGGTAATTCCTGTATAGAGAAGATTGCGGAAGAGAAGCTTAAAATGGGATGTATGGACCGGAATGATCACACAAGGACATTCACTTCCTTGGTATTTATGAACGGAAACAGCGTAAGCAAGCATGAGTTCATCGATATCTGAGAAATCATAAGCCACCTCTTTCCCATCAAAATTTACAGTGAGTTCTTGGTTTTCCCTATCAAGAGAAGCGATTCTTCCTACATCTCCATTATAGACCTTCTTATCGTAGTTATTTCGAATCTGCATCACTTTGTCATGGAGATTAAAACGACGCCCCATCCGTTCTAATGATTCAGGTTGTGGATTGAGCTTCTGTTGAAGGGCATGGTTCAGATTATCTGTTCCAATGACTCCTTTTTTCATCGGAGAAAGCACTTGAATGTCATCAATAGGATGGAAGAGAAATTTTTCTGGGATATGGCATTCGATGAGGGTAACAATTTTTGAGAGAATTTCTTCAGGAGCTTCTACATTAAAAAAGACAAAGTCACTTCCTTGCTCATGTTCTGTTTCAGGAAAGTATCCTGCATTGATGCGGTGCGCATTGGCGACAATGCGAGACCCCTTTCCCTGTCTAAAGATGAATTTTAAGCGGGTCATTGGGATCGTTTCAGAATGGATTAGATCTTTTAGGACATTACCAGGGCCAACACTGGGAAGTTGGTCGATATCACCGATAAAAATCAAACGTGTTTCGTCAGGAATTGCTTTAAGAAGGCTATACATCAAAAGCGTGTCGATCATACTTGCTTCATCGATGATAATAAGATGCGCAGTTAAAGGATTGTCACGCGTGCGCTTGAATCCCCCCTTATTGAAATCAAACTCTAAGAGGCTATGGATGGTAAAGGCTTTTTTTCCTGTAATCTCTGTCATCCGTTTTGCTGCGCGCCCAGTGGGCGCGGCTAGAGTGATTTTATCTGTGACTTGAGAGGTGATCGAAAGAATCGCTCGCGTGATCGTACTCTTTCCTGTTCCAGGGCCTCCAGTAATGATATGGATTTTTTCTTCTAGGCTTTTAGAGATGGCAAGTTTCTGTTCTTTTGCAAAACGGATTCGGTGTTTTTCTTGAGCCCAATCGAGCGCTTTATCGATTAAAACAGGGCGTATAGTGCAAGAAGCGTCTTTAATGCGCTTGAGTTCTTGAGCAATGCCCCATTCAGCAATATAGAGAGGGCGCACCCATAGGTGGGAAACTCCTTGTAGTTCCTCGACCATGATATGTCCTTCTAACTCTAGTTCTGTCAGTTGTTCTTTAATTAAAGGGCCCTCGATCTCTAAAATTTTTTCCGCTTCAGGAATAAATGTCTCTTTAGGGAAACAGACATGACCCTCATTGCTTAGTTCCCAAAGAACATGTTCCATCCCAGCTTTAATGCGAAGAGGGGAGTCTTTAGTAACGCCGAGGTTTTGAGCAAGCTCGTCCGCGGACTTAAATCCAATCCCATAAATCTCTTTAGCAAGGGAGTAAGGGTTTTCTTTCACTTTATCGATACTTTCTTCCCCATACCGTTTAAAAATCTTTTGAGCAAAAGAGGGGCGGACTTTATGAGCTTGTAAAAAGATCATGACATTGCGGATTCCTTTTTGTTCATTCCAACAAGCTTCAATTTTTTCAACCCGCTTGGTCCCTAGCCCGGGAATTTCAGTGAGGCGCTGGGGAGTTTTATCAATGACCTCGAGGGTCTTCATTCCAAATGCTTTCACAATGCGTTTGGCATAAACGGGGCCGACCCCTTTGACCATTCCTGATTCTAAATAGCGTTGAATTCCCAGAAGATCGGCAGGGGCAGTGACCTCGAAAGATTCAATTTCAAACTGTCTTCCATGACGTGGATGGTGTTTCCAGACTCCTTTGCAATGGAGGGTTTCTCCAGGATGGACTCCCGGCAATGAACCGACTGCAGTGATGGGATCCTGCTCGCGTGGCGTTTTGAATCGAGCAACCGTAAATCCTGTCTCTTCACTTGAAAAAATGATGTGATCGATAAATCCGCTCAGTTGATCCATAGCCTGCCATCTTACTCTAACTCCCTCCTCTTTGCACACAATTTTTTACGTTCTTTAAATAAGACCCATATAATCAATTGAACTAAAATCTGAGAGTCTCTACAATTCATATCTTCGCTAATCCGGATTAGCTCAGCGGTAGAGCAGTAGACTGTTAATCTATTGGTCGCTGGTTCGAATCCAGCATCCGGAGTTTTTTATCTCATCCATCTAAAAGCTCTTGCATATAAAACAAACAACAGGAGACGCGGTGAAAAGCTACGCAAATAACCCTCAATCTGCGCACTTTTTACGCAACTGGCCTGAACCCATCAGAACCGCAAAGTATAACTTTGCGTACGGAGCAAAAATTTGCATGAGCCGTACCTTTTTCTCTTTTGATTGGATCTTGTGGCAGTAAAGTTTTCAAAATGTCCCACTGTTTGGCGCATTACATTTGACTTATAAGTTTTTTTTTGTTAAGGTGGGATGCGACATGCAGACATTTATTACTGAAATAATCTCATAACAAATGAGTATGTTTATGGCAGAAAAAACAGCTACCATCAGTGAGCAAAACGATGAAAAGAAGAGGGTAAGACGTGTTTGGTTATCTTATGTAACGTGGTTTTTAGTTGGTTTTGGATTAGCTTATCTTGCAATTACCGTAGCAGATTTTTTTAACACTTTTTATCTTTTCCCGGGTCTGGCAATTAAAATTTTAAAAATTTTTGGCTTCGCTTTAGAGGCTGCCGCTTTGGGACAACGTGGATATGATATTCGAACATGGTGTGGAGAGTCTTCTGCTGAGAAATTAAATGAAAAATTATTTGTTTGGGTTTCCTCAATAGGCTTCGTATTGGTAATATTTTCTTTTCACCTCAAAAGTTTGTAAAGCATTTGATTGACTATTTTGTCTCCTTAAATAGAGGTAGGTTCCCTAGTTTTTGCGATAGGGCAACCCAATCAAAAGTTCGAAGTGTGACCATGAACTGGAGTCGCCTCCCTTTTGGGAGGCTTTTTTTATGGGATTTATTTCTTTCTAAGTGTCCATTATCTTCCCTGGATTATTTAACACGCCGGTTACTACGAGGGAACTTTCAGATACTGGAACTAAACCTTTTTTCGGATTGGGCTCTTTTCGGTGAACTGGGTGAAAAAACCGCTGGGTATCTTCCGGGCTATGGATTGGATAAAGAAATTGTCGCACGTGTTGGGCTAATTTTTGGAAAGAATTCCCTTAGCCAAAAAACAACTACAGAAGATAATATAGTTGAAAAATATTTAAGGAGTAACAGTGAAAAAAATTAATCTATCGACCATCGCTGCGCTTGCAGCTTTATTCGCAGGCTGCGCCTCTTATAAAGCAAACGTTCTTACTGCTCTTGATCCTGACCATGTACGAAGTTATCCGGAAGTCCAGGGAATGGAAATTGGATGTAAGCCTTATTCTGTTCATGACTGCTTGACCTATTTAGATCGGAATGTCATTGCTAAAGGATACCAACCGATTCAACTGACATTTAGAAATAATTCAGACGCACGCTATGTTTTTTCTACTAAATATATCAGTCTTCCTTGCGTTGACCCTGGGCAAGTTGCTCGGGCTGTACACACTTCTACTGTGGGACGTGTTACAGCATATGGCGCTGGAGCGTTCTTTTTTTTACCACTCGCTATTCCTGCTATTATCGATGGAATTAAATCCTCCGATGCAAATACAGCTTTAGATACAGATTTTGATCAAAAAGCAAGAGATAGCTTTCTTATTGCTCCCCGTTCTTTTTCGAAGACTCTAATTTTTGTGCCTAAGACCCACTATTCTCCCGTGTTTGACATTTCTCTTTATGATGAAGAGAGTGGAAAGTATCAGATCATTAATTTGTCTGTTGGGAATTAGAAAACACCTTTAGAGGGTATTTTTTTGTTCTAATGAACTAAGGGAATTTTTCCATAAGCGTGAGAAAGATCTTTTTCATACTCGCTAGTAACAAAAGTCCTTGTGATTGTAATTGCCTTATCTGCCCCTAAATGAAGACTTTTTGTTGTATAAAGAATAAGGGTAGAAAAAACGCTGCAGCTTGATGTTGAAAAGATGGGAATGAAAAAAAGAGCTCGGATTTCCCGTTTTTCTAGGAAAGTTTCTGGTGCACTATAGAAATGGAAGGACTTTTTTAATGATACCTACAGGAATTTCAAGAATAATCTTCAGCCCTTTTTTTAATAAGATGGAGCCCATCATTTTATGAACGATGATTTCAGAAATTTCTTGAATAGGGATCCCTTTTTCAGAGTCGATATCGTCAAATTCTAGACGGTCTATAGGAGATAGATGGTGCACGCTTCCATCAGATAGAATAAGGTCTATTTGGATATTGGTGAGAATCAACTTCTTAATTCGGGCTGGGCGCTCAACGGAAAAAAGGCTACTGCGCTCTTGTTCCATATTGTGCATAATCGTATGCCAATTTCCCTCGGTTTGCTCTTCATTGTAAATCTGGATGTTTACATAGACATGACTGAGCTGGATTTGATCGATTATAATGGGATCTTTGAAATAATGTCTGTAAGGGGCGTCAACTTTAATTGTCTCTACCTTAAGAGCTGTTGGTGGATCTACTCCTTCTGGATTTGCTATTTGAAGCTCTTGGATCTGAAAAGATTCTGTGTCGAATTGAACTTTCTTAATCGTGACAGGAACTTTTACTTTGCGAGAGATGATTCCCGTAAAAATAAGATCGACATGTGTATAGGCTAGATAGGCTCCTCCACAGAGGATAATGGTAATCGCAAAAAGAATGACACTCAGCCTTTTCATGAACCCATTTCGAATTGAAATTTTATTTTGATCCCATTGCTCATAATTCAAGCAATAGCCTATTGAAGGATAAAAAAAAAGCACTCCCTTTTTGAAGTGGGTGTTCGGGGGATTTAACCCTCTTGAATACCTACCTTTCGGGAGTGCTTTTTTTGTAGGACAAAGATGGAATTAATAGTCCATTCCACCACCTGCCATAGCAGGAGAAGATTTCTCTTCTTGAGGCTCATCAGTAATGATTGCTTCGGTAGTTAAAAGAAGTGCGGCAATAGAAGCTGCTAGCTCAATTGTGAGGCGCACAACTTTTGTAGGGTCGATGACTCCCATTTCAACAAGGTTACCGTACTCATCAGTTAGGGCATTCCATCCTTCATCGCATTTCATTCCCATCACCTTTTGAACGACAATGGATCCCTCTTGACCTGCATTTTCAGCAATTTGGCGAAGGGGATAGGTGATTGCTTTCATGATGATTTCAGCTCCCACTTTTGAACAACCCGTGAGTTGATCTGCCATTTTCTTTAGAACAGGAATGCAATGGATAAAAGCGCTTCCTCCACCGGCAAGGATTCCTTCTTCAACAGCAGCTTTTGTCGCTTGAAGAGCATCGTCTACACGGTCTTTTTTCTCTTTCATTTCAACTTCTGTTGCTGCGCCAACGCGGACGATTCCAACGCCACCGGACAATTTCGCTAAGCGCTCTTCGAGCTTTTCACGATCATAGTCCGATGTGCTGTCTTGAATTTGTCTTTTAATTAGAGCAATTTGCTTTTCAATGGCTTTTTTCTCTCCAGCTCCTTCAACAAGAGTGGTGTCTTCTTTCTTAACAACCACTTTTTTCACCTGTCCCAGCATTTCGGGGGTGACGGTTTCAAGCTTAATTCCAAGCTCTTCACTAATGAATTGTCCACCTGTAAGGATGGCAATGTCTTCAAGGATAGCTCTACGACGATCACCAAATCCGGGAGCTTTAACAGCGCAAACTTTGAGGCCTGCTCTTAAGCGGTTCACGACAAGTGTTGCTAGCGCCTCACCTTCAATATCTTCTGCAATGATGATCAGAGGGCGCCCACTTTCTGCTACAGCTTGAAGGATAGGAAGGAAATCTTTCATCGAAGAAATCTTTTTATCATAAACAAGGACAAAAGCGTTTTCATAGATCGCTTCTTGTGTTTCGGGATTCGTTGCGAAGTAAGCAGAGAGGTAGCCTCGATCAAAGTTCATTCCTTCGACAACATCAAGAGTTGTTTCAAATCCTTTTCCTTCTTCGACAGTGACCGTTCCATCTTTGCCCACGCGCTCCATTGCTTTTGCAATCGTTTCACCGATTTCTGGGTCATTGTTAGCAGAAATGGTTGCAACTTGAGCAATCTCTTTTCGATCTTTGATGTTTTTGCTCATTTTTTTGAGCTCGCCGGTCAATGTTTGAACGGCTTTTTCGATCCCTTGCTTAATTTCCATGGGATTTGCTCCAGCAGCAACATTGCGTAACCCTTCGCTGTAGATCGCTTCTGCAAGGATGGTTGCAGTCGTTGTTCCATCTCCTGCTTTATCGTTTGTTTTATTGGCCACTTCCATGACCATCTGAGCCCCCATGTTCTCGTGCTTGTCTTCCAGTTCGATCTCCTTAGCAACGGTGACTCCATCTTTTGTAACGTGAGGAGCTCCATAGGATTTATCAATTGCAACGTTGCGTCCTTTGGGACCCAGGGTTACTTTTACAGCTGAAGAAAGAGCGTTTACCCCTTTTAAGATCTTGTTGCGTGCATCTTCTTTAAATTTAATATCTTTAGGTGCCATTGTATGTTTCCTCCTTTAATTAGTCTTCAATCTTTGCAATTACATCATCAGCGCGAAGAACAATATATTCCTCATCATCAATGTTCACTTCTTGGCCAGAATATTTATCCATTAAGATTGTATCTCCGACCATTACAGGCATTGGGATCACCTTACCTTCATCCGTAGTCTTTCCTTTTCCAACGGCAATCACCTTTGCCACTTCTTTTTTCTTTTTTGCAGTATCAGGAAGAATAATTCCTCCTTTGAGAGTTTCCTCTTGTTCTAATCTTTGAACAATGAGGCGGTCACTTAGAGGTCTTAATGAAGTTTTCGTTTGTTGAGACATAAAATTTGCTCCTATATTCAATAAAAGTTTTCCACAAAGTTTACAACCGCTACTTTACTGATGGAAGGATTTTTATTCAATAATAATTAGCAAAAAAAGAGCTTTAGTGCTAGGAATGAGTTTTTGATTGCTGAAAAATCAAGAAAAAGCAAATCTATTTCTATTGGAATGATAATTGGAGAACATATGGCGAAAAAGCGGAAAGAAGTTGTAATTGATGATCAATGGGATGTGACTGCTCTCTATCCCAGTCTAGAGGATTGGGAAAAAGATTTTTCAGAACTCACCAAGAATCGCACAGAAAAAGGGTATTGGCCTCACTTATTTAATTATCAAGGAAAAATTAGACAAGACTCTGGAACATTCAACTCTCTTCTGGATGCCGTCTTGGCAATCAAGCGTCGCCTTGATAAGCTCTACACTTACACCCATCTGCGCCATGACGAAGATGTCGCAAATGAAATTTACAAAGAGGCTTACGATAAAATTTCTTTTCTTTACCACGATTTTCAAAATGAGACTTCTTGGGTTCAACCTGAAATCCTCCAACTTCCCGAGGAAACGCTAGACATCTATCTGAAGGACGCTAAGCTTGAAAGTCACCATATTTACCTCAAAAAGCTTTTAGCTTTAAAACCCCATACATTATCTGCTGACAAAGAACGCCTCCTCTTTCTTGCAGGCAAAGCTCTTCAAGCTCCCCAAAAAACCTTTGAAGCTTTTGAAAATGCAGATCTTAAATTTGGTATGATTGAAAATGAAAAGGGTGAGCAAGTGGAATTGACCCATGGATCTTATGGCCTCTACCTTCAGTCAAAAGATCGCACACTGCGTAAAAATGCAGTTTTTGGCCTGCACCGTCGGTTTCAAGAATTTGAAAACACAGTTTCAGAACTATTCAATGGTCAGATACAAAAAGATATTTTTGAAGCAAAAGCACGCAATTACTCTTCGTCCTTGCACGCAGCATTGACCCCGCATCAAATTGACCCAAAAGTTTATGATAACCTCATTGAGACGGTGAGAAAAAGTCTTCCAGTTTTACATCGGTATGTGTCGCTGAGAAAAAGATTGCTTGGTTATGAAAAGCTCCATTTTTATGATCTTTATGTCTCTCTTGTCCCAACATTTGAAAAACACTACTCTTATTCTGAAGCTGTCCAACTTATCCTAGAAGCTGTTAAGCCATTGGGGAATGAATACTGTCAGATTTTAGAAACAGGACTGGGCGAAAAGCGGTGGGTTGATCGCTACGAAAATGCAAGAAAACGTTCTGGAGCTTATTCGAGTGGGTGCTACGATAGTCTTCCTTATATTCTTATGAATTATAATGGAACACTCAGAGATGTTATGACTTTGGCGCATGAAGCTGGGCATAGCGTCCATTCTCATTACAGTAATCAATGCCAACTCTTTCAATATTCGAACTACCCAATTTTTGTTGCAGAAGTTGCTTCGACATTTAATGAAGAGCTTCTCTTTGGACATCTTATGAAAAGTGCTAAGACATCAGAAGAAAGGTGTTATCTTCTCAATCAAAAGATCGATGACATTCGTGCAACGCTCTTTAGGCAAACTCAATTTGCCGAGTTTGAGCTGGTGACCCATACTTTAGCAGAAAAAGGGGTTCCTTTAACGGCTGCATCACTTAAGAAAATCTATCGGAAGTTAAATGAAGAGTATTATGGCCCTGATTTAGTGATTGATCCCGAAATAGAGGTTGAATTTTTGCGCATTCCCCATTTTTATAACAGCTTCTACGTCTATCAATATGCAACTGGAATTAGCGCTGCAAATGCTTTAGTGAAAAGACTGAGGAAGGAAGGGGATAAAGCCCGGAAAGAGTATCTAAAATTTCTGTCTTCGGGATCATCAAAATATCCCTTAGAGCTTCTTGAAATAGCAGGAGTTAATATGAGAGAAAGTGCTCCGATCCAAACATTGATCGATCACTTTAGTGAGCTTGTTAACGAATTTGAAGATGAATTTTTAACTTGCGTATAAAAATATGCCGTAAAGCCTCTTCCTTAAGATGAAGAATATAAGGCACTTTCGTCATGTTGGAGTTTTTTGGCTCTCAATATATTTCCTGCATAGAAACTATGGGTTGAAACATTTACAGGTAAAGAGTATATTTTAAAATACTTTAGCGGCAGGACATGCCGCGTCAGCATGTCGAGAGGATGGATTCGCAACCTCTGTGAAGCAGGAACCTCTGAACCCGGATGATCTAGTTTCAGAATAAAAAACAGGAATTTTCTTTCTTTAAGGAGGAGAAAATGCTAAAAAGTACCAGAAGTAAGACTTAATTAAGGTCAACATTATTCAACCAATGATGAATATGGAATCAAAAAAGGTAAGGCGATCCTTCATAATCCTCAATGAACGAGGATTCCATAGCCGCCCAGCATCAAAACTTCGAGAATGCTTGGTCTCTTTTAAATCGAAAGTTTTCTTATACTACCGGGACGCGAAAGTCGATGGAAAATGCTTTCTAAGCCTTATGCAGCTGCAAGCACCCCTGGGAGCTGAGATCGAGATTAGAGCTGAAGGAGTCGATGCTGAAGAGGCTGTTGAAGCAACTATCGAATTAGTGAAGAAGAAATTCAAGACTGACTACTAGATAGCAGTGAGATGTTGCGGGAGCACCAAATAGGTTCCCGCTAGCTTTTGATACTAAGGTAGCAGCTCCAAAAGATACCACGTATCTACGTATCTCAGTTGCGAAAACTAGGAGTAGCCTGGGCTGCGGGCCAGGTTTGTCCAAATGATTGCATAAGAGTCAGCTAACCTCTTGCAGGCTCTTTCGCAGGCGACGGGTCATTCCTCTGTATCAGTTTAGAAGCTTATCCCCTGAAGGAGACTGAGAGTGTCACAGAAGCCACCAGGTTCCCAGGGAGAGATAAAAAAGGGTCGTAAGAACATCTGCGAACATAAGAACAACAGGACCTGCGGCTACCCGAGGATCCCATTTTCGCGCATGAACAATCAATGGAACGACAGAACCGATGGTCGCTGTTATATAGACTGAAATCATAATCCCAAACATGATCACAAATCCGGGTCGAATCCCATCTCTCCAAAGAAGAGAAACCGATCCAACAATCACTCCCGAAGTAATGGCAAGAAGAGCGACCACATGCCACTCACGGAAAAGCGACCCCAGGGTATATTTCCAGGTGCGATTGGTTTTTTTCAGGAGCTGAATACTCTGCGTCATCGACTGCATCGAAATGGACTCTGAGAGAGTCAAAACAAGAGGAATGAACATCGCCAGAAGGAGAACTTTTGCCAGGACAATTTCAAAAACTCGGGAGATGACAGCGCAAGCAAATCCCCCAAACATATTACAGAAAATCCAGGGCATGCGTGAGCGATAACTTCTCCAGGGACTCGGTCTTTTTCCCTCTTCAATATACAGACCAATTATTTGGAAGATATCCGCGCAACGACGAGCTGTGGCCACATCAACTTTTTCTTCCAAATAAAGCCCCACATCAATCACTCCAAGGAGGTGATTCTTGTCGTTTACGACAGGGAGAGCTAAGAGGTGATGGCTCTCTAAAAATTCCATGGCATTCTGAAGAGTTTGATCCCCTTTAAGACTGACAAGACGAGAGCTCATGATTTCTGTGATTGGGGTATTAGGTTCTGCTAGAAGAAGGCGCCGCGTAGGGACAACCCCAATCAGCTTTCGCTCCTCATCCACAACATAGATGTAGATAATTTCATCTGTAATGTGTTTGTTTCTAAGGTAACGGAGGGCTTCCTCCACGGTATGCTCTATATGAATGGTTGTTCTAACAGGAGCAATAAAATCGCGAAGAGGACGTGTCAAATCTTTTTCTGTCATGTCAAAAAGGTTATACCTTTTCCTGTAAATGTCAATAGACTATCATAAATGGTTATGAAGGAAGATGCAGCATGGGCACAGGTTAGCAAGTGGTATGATGAGATTGTCTCAAAAGGGGGGCATACCTACCATAAAGGGGTCATTTTTCCAGAATTAAAAAAATGGTACTCCTTTAAAAAAACTGACGCTATCTTGGATTTGGGCTGCGGTCAAGGAATTCTAGCGCGCGAATTTTCAAAAGAGGCCGACTATTTAGGAATTGATGTAGCAAAACCCCTCATTCAAAAAGCGAAAGGGTATTCAAAACATCGCTTTATAGTAGGTAATGTTACAAAACCTTTGAATCTCGAGAAAAAGGACTTTAGTCACGTCTTTATCATCCTTGCTCTTCAAAATATGGAAGATGGAGAAATAGCGATTCGCAATGGAGCAAAACATCTCCGGACAGGGGGAAAGCTAATTTTGATTTTGAATCATCCCTGTTTTCGACTTCCTAGGCAGTCAAGCTGGGCAGTTGATGACGGAAAAAAACTGCAATATCGTCGGATAGATCGCTACTGTTCTCCTATGAAAATCCCGATTCAGATGCATCCAAGTAAAAAAGAAAGGTCTGAAAAAACTTTTTCCTACCATCATCCTATCTCTACTTACGTTGAATGGATGGTTAAAAGTGGCCTTGTGATTACAAAAGTAGAGGAATGGTGTTCCCATAAATCAAGCATTGGAAAGTGGGCAAAAATGGAGAATCGAGCAAGAAAAGAATTTCCCCTTTTTCTTGCTTTGGAAGGAACGATTGGGTAAGATCAAAGCCATGTGTGGAATCTTCGCTTACATTTGTTCTCAAGAAGAGCTAAAAAACAAAATAAATCCCGTTGATGTTTGTATCAACGGGCTGAAGCTTTTGGAATACCGCGGCTATGATTCTTCTGGAATTGCCGGAATGATTGATGGAAAAATTCGCGCCTGTAAACGTGCGGGAAAAATTGAAGTCCTACAAGAGGCTGTTTCTAGTGAAAACCTTTATCTGGACATAGCTATTGGCCATACACGCTGGGCAACTCATGGAATCCCCAATCAAAAAAATGCTCACCCACATCTCGACCAGAATGAATCCCTCGCGCTTGTCCATAACGGAATTATTGAAAATCACAACACTGTCCGAGAAAAACTTGTCCAAAAAAGGATTAGGTTTCATTCCGATACCGATACAGAAGTCATTTCAGGACTGATCTCTTACTATTATAATGGCAACCTCAAAACGGCGGTTCAAAAAGCTCTTCGCGAATTGCATGGATCCTTTGCAATCGCTCTAATTCATAAAGATCATCCTAACCAAATCATTGGAGCCTCAAGAGAAAGTTCCCTTGTCGTTGGAATTGATCGAAAAAATGGAGAAGCTTATCTCTCCTCAGATGCGAACTCTTTCAACGGGAAAATTCTCGATACCCTTTATCTTAAAGATGATGAAATCATCGTTTTGAAAAGCGATGCATTTACCATTTATAATTCTCGTGGGGAAAAGATTGAAAAGAAGCTCAAGACCATTGAGTTTCAAGACAGAGCAATTTCCAAAAATGGGTTTGACCATTACATGCTTAAGGAAATTTTTGAGCAACCCCAAACGACCCAGCAAGCTATGCTTGGGCGCTTCAAAGAGGAGTTTGGGACCGCTGAATTTGAAGAACTCACTCTTTCACCTCAACACCTGCAATCCATTAATCGGATTTTAATCTTAGCTTGTGGAACCTCATGGCATGCGGGATCTATTGCTGCTTCTATGCTCGAACATCTTGCCAGAATTCCAACGGAAGTCGAAATTGCCTCTGAGTTTCGTTATACAAACCCTATTATTTCTGAAGACACCTTAGTTCTTGCCATTAGCCAATCAGGAGAAACTGCTGATACGATCGCTGCTGTTCGTGAAGCCAAAGCTAAAGGGGCAAAGGTCATTGCGATCTGCAATATCGAACGCTCCACTCTTGTGCGCGAAGCAGATTCTTCCCTTTTCTTAAGAGCAGGGCCTGAGATCAGTGTTTGTTCGACAAAAGCATTTACTAGCCAACTGATCGTGCTGGCTCTTTTTACCCTGTACATGGCACGACTCCGTCACTTTAGCAAAGAGGAAGGGCAACAGTTCTTAAAAGAGCTGAAACACTTGCCTACAAAGATGACTCAGGTTTTAGCCCAAGGATCCCAAATTGAAGCTTTTGCTGAAAAGTATGCCCGTTTTGAACACTTCTTCTTCATAGGTCGGCGCTATATGTACCCCACTAGTCTAGAAGCAGCTCTTAAACTAAAAGAAATAAGCTATTCTAATGCGAATGGTTATCCCGCTGGAGAAATGAAGCATGGCCCCATAGCTCTTGTTAACCCAGATCTCGCTGTTATCGGTCTTTGTGGCCATTCCCAGACCTTTGATAAAATGATGAGTAATTTGATGGAAATTAAAGCGCGCGGGGGAGAAATTTTAGCGTTTGCCCCAAAAGGAAAAGAAGAAGTTCTCACCATCACCGAAGATGTCCTGTGGATTCCTAAAGCTTCAGATATGCTTGCTTCGATTTTATACTCTGTTGCAGGACAACTTTTTGCCTATTACATTGCTAAAATCCGCGATACTGATATCGACCAGCCCCGAAATTTAGCCAAATCCGTGACAGTTGAATGAATCGGGACGCCAGAACTTTTTTCGGTGTCCTCTTTCTCCTTTGGACTACTATAAGACCAAAGAGTCAAAAAAATAGGCGACGATGAACTATGCAGCTGATCGATGGAAAACAAATAGCACAAAAACTTCAGAAAGAACTTAAAACTCAAATCGAAACAGTCCATGGACGAAGGCCAGGACTTGCCTTCCTTCTTATCGGAGAAGATCCAGCCTCACAAACCTACGTTAAGATGAAGAAAAGGGCATGTCAGGAAGTAGGGATCCACTCCGAAATACTAGAACTTCCCGGAAATATTTCTCAAGAAGCTCTCCTTAAAGAAGTTGATCACCTAAACCAAGATGATTTGATTGACGGAATTCTTGTTCAACAACCACTTCCAAAGCAAATCCCCGTGACAGCTATCGTCGAAGCGATCCATCCAGAAAAAGATGTCGATGGATTTCATCCGACGAATATCGGTCGCCTTCTTCTTGGTGAAACTAAAGGTTTCGCTGCTTGTACTCCTCTTGGGGTTGTTAAACTTTTGCAAAAAAGTAGATTGGAAACCAGGGGTAAACATGCTGTGATTATTGGGAGGAGCCATATTGTGGGGAAACCCTTGGCTGCACTTCTTATTCAAAAAGGGGTAGATTGTACAGTCACCATTGCTCATAGAGAAACCAAGAATCTTGCTAAAGTTTGCTTAGAAGGCGATATTCTCATTGCAGCGATAGGAAAAGCGCATTTTATTAAAGAGACTATGGTCAAAAAAAGTGCCATTGTGATTGATGTAGGAATCAACAAAACAGATCACGGCCTTGTTGGAGATGTCGACTTTGAAAAAGTCAAAGAAAAAGTACAGGCCATCACTCCTGTCCCTGGTGGTGTCGGACCGATGACAATTGCGATGCTTCTTTCCAATACCTATGATAGCTATAGAAAACGATGCGGGTAATCCCTCTTTACTCTTATCTAGTACTTGAATTGTCTAGTAATGACTTGATGACATGATCCCTTGGTAAACAAAAAGACACGTGAAAAAACTTAATCGTTGAAATCGATACATTTGCTCTTATCGATTGTATCAGTTACAATTGTGCTTAGAAATGCACAAGTTCAATAGAAAATTTCAAGAAAAAGCTGACACTGTCACCACTCAAGGGGTCATCCATGTCCATCCTAAAGGATTTGCGTTTGTTTCTCCGGATGATCAAAAAAAATACTCAGAAGATATTTTTATTCCCAAGCATCTAAAAAGAAATGCTGTTGATGGAGATCGCGTTGAAATTGCGATTCTTCCTAAAAAAAAAGCACACAAAGGTCCTGAAGGGTTTGTAAAGTCTATCCTTGATCGCGCAAAAAAAGAACTCGTAGGTATCGTTTGGGTCATCAATCCTAAAGGAGATTATCTTCTCTACCTCCAATCCCTTGGAAAATCGAAAACCGCACTTGTAAAGAGACATTCGAGAGCAAACTACCATATTGGAGACCGCCTTTTGGTCAAGGTCATGGATTGGGGCAATGAAAAAGATTCCCTCCTCTGTACTGTGGTAAAAAAAATCGGCACTATCGAGCAGCCTCAAACAGATATTTCTGCTGCCCTCAAAGATTTTGGTATTCGAAAAAAATTTCCTCAAGAAGTGGTGGAGCAGGTCAAAAGACTTCCAAAGGAAGTTAAAAAAAAAGATCTCAAAGGACGAGAAGACCTAACGCACTTAGAAACATTTACCATTGATCCAGAGACCGCACGTGATTTTGATGATGCGCTTTCTCTAACGGAAGATAAGAAAGGGCATTTTCATCTCGCAGTACATATTGCTGATGTTTCTCATTATGTCGAAGAAGGGTCCCCTCTGGATAAAGAAGCAAAAAAACGCTCTAACTCTACCTACTTTCCAGGAGAGTGTATTCCGATGCTGCCGGAAGAACTATCCAACCACCTATGCAGCTTAAAAGAAAAAGTCAGGCGCCTCACCCTTTCAGTCATGATTGAGCTTAACTCCGATGGCGCTGTATTAAACTACAAAATTATCCGGGGATTCATCAACAGTCAAAAGCGCTATACTTACGAGGAAGCGAAGGAAATCATAGATGGAAAGAAAAAAAATCCTCACTACGCTACCTTGAAACGGATGGAAAAGCTTTGTCTCCTCTTGAAGAAAAAACGGTTTGAAAGAGGATCTGTTGATTTAGCTTTGCCAGAAGTTGTTATAAAAGTTGATAAAAAAGGAAAGCCTACGGTCTATGAGGTTGTCGCATATGACATCACTCACCAACTCGTGGAAGAATTCATGCTAAAAGCAAATGAACTTGTTGCTGAAGAGTTTATGAAAAGAGGGCAAAAGGCTGTTTTTAGAGTTCATGAACCTCCGGGAGAAGACAACCTCTCAACTTTTTATAACCTGGCTAGAAGTCTAGGGTTTCCTCTTTCTAATAAGATGGGCGTTTCAGCCGTCCAAAAGGTTTTTGAGCTTGCAAAAAATACCCCTTACGCTGAGCAACTATCTATTGCTTATATTCGCAGCATGAAACTTGCTATTTACTCTAAAGAAAATGTGGGCCACTATGGACTCTCTTTAGAAAATTACTGCCATTTTACGAGCCCGATTCGCCGCTATAGCGATCTTGTCGTTCACCGTCTTCTCTTTTCTACAAAAGAGACAGAAGAGGATGAGCTCGCTCAAGTTGCAAAAGATTGCTCGGAAAAAGAGCGGATATCCTTTAAGGCTGAGGTCCATGTGGTCATGATGAAAAAACTCCGCCTCATGGAGCTTTATCAGAAAAAAGAGCCTGATAGAATCTATTCTGCTGTCGTTAGCAAAGTCAAACCTTTTGGAATTTACTTTGAAGTCTCTCCTATTCAATATGAAGGATTTCTTCCTATTTCAGCTCTATATCATGACTATTTTGACTATAACAATGAATCTTTAATAGGACAAAATAGCGGAAAAAGTTATAAAGTAGGGACTTTTTTAGACCTCTATCTCGAGGAGATCGACTTAACCACGATGGAAAGCAAATGGGCCTTGAGTCAACCAAACAAAAAAAAGAAAAACTCCCTCTGTCGTTCTTTCAAGAAGAAGAAACGCTCGAAGTCGCGCAAAAACTCTTAGGTAAATCCCTCTTCACCCACTTTAATGGAGCAATCACAGGAGGGATGATTATCGAAACCGAAGCTTATAAAGGCGCTGAAGATCAAGCTTGCCACGCCTACAAAAACCGTCGGACAAAACGGACTGAAGTCATGTTTTCATTAGGAGGTGTTGCCTATGTCTATTTCTGCTACGGAATGCATCATCTTTTTAATATTGTTACCCATAAAAAAAACGTCCCTCATGCAATCCTTATTCGCAGTATAAAACCCACCCATGGGATAAAAACAATGCTTAAAAGGCGTAAAAAGACCTTGGTTGATAAAACCCTTACAAATGGACCTGCTACGACTACACAAGCGTTAGGCATCCATACAAGTCATTCGGGTTTAGATCTAACCGGAAACCAAATTTGGGTTGAAGACCGTGGAGTCACTCTCTCCAAAAGCCAAATCATTGCGACACCTCGAATCGGAATCGACTATGCGGGCAAAGACAAAGATCTTCCTTATCGTTTCCTTGTTAACTTAGAAGAGAGTGGTCTCTAAAAGATAGGTCGAAGCTTTCTAATCCATAAATAACGTTTTTCTTCAGACTCAAAAGAAAAGGAATGAGTGGAGCTCTACAATAGAAACAATTTCTCATCGGCTGTCACTCTCTTTGAAAGACTTAGTCCTATGATGCGTTTCAAACTTAAACAGTTTGTAAAGGAAGAGTTTCACACCAATACAAACGGGGAACCAAGCGGCAATATAGAGCCAAGACCACCCCACAAGGGCCCAACCAATGCCGACAAAATCACTCGTTCCTAAACCATAGACTGAAACAAGTGTTCCGATGACTTGTGAAAAAAGGGTTGCGAGAAAGAACTTCCATTCTGGGAGGGGTTTTTCCAGTAAATGTCCTCTATTACGGGTCAAGTAGATCGTGAGGTTTCCGCCGCAAAGAATAGCCATGAAGGCGAGCGTTTTCGTTTTTCCAGGACCTAGAAGCCAAACGTTTTGCCCGATCCAAAATAGAATAGAAGTAGAAACAACACCCACCATTGCTAGGCCGCTAGCAACGGTAAAGATTTCATGCATGTTCCAGGAGACTGGCTTGGGTTCAACCTTCATGTGATCATAGGCAATCATCATAATAGGAATATCGTTCAATAGAGCAATCAGAATAATCATAACAGCAGTTAGGGGCTGAATATCGAACAGTGCCATGGCTAGGAAAAGGAAAAAAAGGAGGCGGCAGGTTTCTGAAATACGGTACAGCGCATAACTTTTCATGCGCCCAAAAATGCAGCGTGCTTCATCGATGGCTTTTTTAATCACGAGGAGTCCAGGCTGTGTGAGAATAAGGTCCGCAGCTGCGCGGGCAGCATCGCTGGCGCTGCTCACAGCTATACCCACATCGGCCTGTTTGAGCGCTGGAGCATCATTGACTCCATCTCCCGTCATGCCAACAATATGTTTTTTTTGTTGGAAAGTTTGAACGATTTTACATTTATGTTCAGGAAAGACCTCGGCAAACCCATCGGCTGTTTCAATATTTTCTTTGGTGATATCTTTTGGAGTCATAATAGTAGAGCCAAGATCGAGTTTGGACGCTGTTTCTTTTGCAATTGCGGTATTGTCTCCTGTAATCATTTTGACAGTCACATGCATGGCGCGAGCGGCATCCACGGTTTCTTTGGTATCATCTCTTGGGGGATCAAAGAGGGAAATCAGTCCTAAAAATTTCCAGCTCGATCCATTTCCTTCTGCTACACCGAGTGTTCGGAAACCACGCGCAGCAAATTGATCAATAGCATCATGCACTTTTTTCCTAAGAGTTTCATCAGGTTTAGCAAGTTCAAGGACGATTTGAGGGGCTCCTTTTGTGACCATGAATGTTTTTCCCTCAGGTGTTTTTCGGGTCATTTCTGTTCGTTTGATCACTGGATCAAAGGGGACCATTTTTTCAACCTTGTATTGTTTCAAATCATCGCTATTCTTGATTTGGGATAGAATGGCTTTGTCAATGGGGTCATCTCCGTGGAGATGACAAGCAAGTGCTGCTGCATGAAGGACCTGATCGACAGGTTTGTCGATAGCCATCACCTTTCCAACTGTGAGCTCATTCTTTGTTAGTGTTCCTGTTTTATCAGAGCACAGGATATCCATTCCCGCAAGTTCTTCAATGGAGATGAGTTTGGAGACGATTGCTTTAAGTTTTGCCATCCTATTGGCGCCAATTGCTAGTGTCATCGAAAGAACCGCAGGAAGGGCAACGGGAATGCCTGCAATGATGAGAACCAGCAGGAAGACAACCAAATTTCCTATGTCGACGTAAAAGGTCTGGGCGGCTTCGACTCTGATCAGCGCTCGTGTGAGAAGAATGGCTGCGATTCCAAGAGTTAACAAAATCAAGAAATGGCCAATTTTTAAAACGGCCTTTTGAAAATGGGATTTTGTTTTGGCTGTAGCCACAAGCTTTGCCGTTTTTCCAAAGAAGGTATTTAGCCCCGTTGCGGTGACTTCTCCCATCATTTCTCCAAGCTTTGCTGTTGTTCCCGAATAGGCCGTATCCCCGACTTTTTTATCGACAGCAAGAGATTCTCCAGTGAGAGCGGACTGGTCAACCGATAGGTATTCCCCTGAAGTGAGCTTAATATCTGCTGGAATGATATTTCCAAGTTTTACTAAAATCACATCTCCTGGAACAAGAAAGCGCGCTTCAATAGCTTGCCATTTTCCATCACGTAGAGCGCGGGCTTTTAGAGCAAGTTTTGATTTGAGGGCTTCGATGGCGCTGTTGGCTTTATATTCTTGAACAAAGCCTAGAGCAGCATTGATCAGTAAAAGAGCAACGATCATAATGAAATCTGGCCATCTTTCGAGGTAGCCTGAAAGGATTGCCGCAATTTCTATCATGCAGGGAATAGGACCCCAAAAAAAAGTAAAAAGACGGAGCCAGATCCTTTTTTTCTTAAGCTCAAGAATATTTTCTCCATACTTTTTAAGCCGCTCTTCAGCTTCCTGTGAAGTGAGTCCTTCAGCCATTTCCTAGCTCCAAGTAATACTGCTCCACGTAGTCCCGAACCATTCGATTTGTCGAGTATTTTGGGGTAAGACGTGCCATGCTTGTTTTTACTTTGTTTAGCCACTGGTGAGGGATGCCTTCTGCGTCCCTTTGATAAAAAAGGGGAATGATTTCCTTTTCTAAGGTATCGAGAAGGGTTGTTGCATCTTCTCTGTCATCTTCTCCTTGCATTGCCCAGCCAACAGCAGGGGTGTAGGCCTCTGCCCACCATCCATCGAGAGAAGAAAAATTCAGCCCTCCATTGACTAGAACTTTCATTCCACTTGTTCCACTAGCCTCCCACGGCCGTTTCGGTGTATTGACCCATAGATCCATTCCTTGCACCAACCGTTCTGCTAACTGAATGTCGTAGTCTGAGAGAAAAGCTGCATAGGGAGCAACTTCGGGGCGCGTAGTAAAAGAGATCCATTTTTCAATCAGTGCCCGGCCAGATGCATCAGCGGGATGCGCTTTTCCAGCAACAATGATTTGAATCTTTTTGTCTTGCAAGAGTTTAACAAGTCTTGCTTCATCATGCAGGAGAAGATCGACCCGCTTGTAGGTTGCAAATCGCCTTGCAAACCCAATAGTAAGAACATGGGGATCAAGAAAAGGTTTCGGGAGACTTTGTCCTCTTTTCGGAAGTTCGATTTCGAGACAATGTTTTGCATAGTCGATGAGACGTTTCCGACTTTCCAAGCGAAAGGTCCAAAGCTTTTCGTGACTGATCTTTTTGCATGCTTTTTCGAGAGTCTCTAAAATCCCATACCAACGGTGCTCACCGCTGCAATGACGCCAGAGGTTGTCTGCCTCAGGGGATTCCCAAGAGGGGATATGAACACCATTTGTGATAGCGCCGACTTTGCATCCCAGTTTTTCAAAGAGTTTTTGAGAGACTTTCCCATGGAGTTGACTGACTCCATTAACAGCAACGCTCCCGCGAACAGCGAGATAAGCCATGTTAAACGGATCCCTTTTTTCAAGTTGCCCTAGGCTCAAGAATTTTTCCATAGAGATCCCTAGCTCTTGAACGTATTCAGCCAATCCTGTTTTCATCATGTCAAGGGGAAAACGATCAAATCCTGCCTCAACAGGAGTGTGAGTTGTAAACAATGTCTTTTGTTTCCCTTTTTCAAATGCTTCTTGAAAAGATCCTTGCCTTAAGCGGGCACGTTCAAGGGTTGCAAAAGCGGCATGACCTTCATTGAGGTGATAGACATCAGCAGCGATTCCTAACGTTTGTAAAAGGCGTACGCCCCCTATTCCAAGGAGCATTTCTTGTTTTAATCGGGTTGAAGTTCCTCCTCCATAAAGTTCACTTGTAATCCCCCGATCAGTGGGATCATTAAGAAGGTCATTGCTATCTAAAAGGTAAAGAGAAATATGGCCAATGATCGCTTTAAAGACGCGCAAATGAACGGTGCGACCTGGAAATTTCAAAGAGATGCGATGAGGCAGTTTCTCAAGAGGAAGTTGTCCTGGTTCGTTGTAGGGATAAAGAGCGATTTGTTTGTTGTCCGGGCCAATCTCTTGCCGGAAATAACCTTGTTGATAGAGAAGGCCAATAGCCGTTAATGGAACACCTAGATCACTACAGGCTTTTACATGATCTCCAGCTAAGATTCCAAGGCCTCCTGAGTAGAGAGGGAGTGCTTCACTAAGGCCATATTCCATACTGAAATAGGCAATGGTTGTTTTACCCTTGTACCATTTGGAGGCTTTCAGCGCTTGATCCCTTTTTTCCCTATGTGTTTTTAAGAGCTTTTGAAAAGAGGGATCTTTTTTTAAGGCTTCTATTCGATTAGCGGATAGTGTTTGGAGGATCATCCAGGGGTTTCGGGTTGTGTTCCATAGAGGAGAATCGATGCAGTTCCACAGTTCATGCGCGTCGGCGCTTGAAGAGCGGCGCAGGTCTAAGGCAAGTGCATAAAGCTCATTCATTTCCATTTCCAATGTAAGACTTCGGGAATATCTTCTCCATGCTCATAGATGTACCTTTTGTGACGCTCTAAAGTGTGTTTACACTCTGCGATAAAATCCCCAGCAAGAGAGCTTATCTCAGGCAGATGGTGAAGGGCTTCCATTGCTAAGTGATAACGAGACATTTGATTGCAGACGACCATGTCAAAAGGTGTTGTGGTTGTCCCTTCTTCAATATAGCCTCTCACATGAAAGCGGTGGGGGTTTTCCCTAGCGTAGATAAGTTCATGAATCACTCTAGGATGTCCATGGAAGGCAAAAATAACAGGCTTATCATCGGTGAAAAAAGAGGTGAAGGTCTTGCGATCAAAACCGTGAGGATGGCGCGTTTGAGGCATGAGGGTAAAAATATCAACAACGTTGACCATCCGTATTTTTAAATCGGGGACGTGTTGTTTTAAGAGCGTAATGGCTGCAAGAGTTTCGAGTGTGGGAGTGTCTCCTGCAGCAGCCATAATAATATCTGGTTCTCCCTTGGAGCTTGCCCATTCCCAAATCGAAGCCCCTTGCTTAGCATGGGCTTTGGCTTCTTTCATTGTGAGCCATTGTGGCATGGGTTGTTTTCCAGAGATGATCAAATTGATGTAATTTTTACTCTTTAAGCAGTGACTTCCAATCGCAAGAAGCGTGTTTACATCCGGAGGAAGATAGATCCGTGCTACAGTTGATTTTTTTTGCATGACCGACTCAATAAATCCAGGGCCTTGATGGCTATAGCCATTATGGTCTTGTCTCCAAGAGTGGGATGTTAACAGGTAGTTGAGAGAAGAAATGGGCTTGCGCCAGGGAAGTTCTTGGCACGCTTTAAGCCATTTCCCATGTTGGTTCAACATCGAGTCAACAATCAGAGCAAAGGCTTCATAGCAAGGAAAAATGCCATGGCGACCCGTTAAGAGATAGCCTTCAAGCCATCCCTGACAGAGGTGTTCACTCAGCACTTCCATGACCCGGCCATCATGAGCAAGGTCATCATCACTATCAAGAATGTCTCCAAGATACATCCGCCCGGTTTCTTCAAAAACGTGGTTAAAGCGATTAGAGTTGGTCTCATCCGGGCAAAAAAGGCGGAAGTTATCGCTATTTTCTTTCATGACATCTCGTATGAGTTTTCCAAGTTCTTTCGTAGCCTCTCCAATCATGCCCCCTGGCTTAGGGACCTTAATTGCGTAGTTCGTGCAGTCGGGGACGTTGAGTTCTTTCAATAAGAGGCCCCCATTTGCATAAGGGCTAGCGCCCATCCGAAGATCTTTTTCAGGAACCGTTGTTAAATAATCAGGTTTAGGACAGCCCTTTTCATCAAAAAGTTCCTCCGGTTTGTAGCTCCGTAGCCACTCTTCAAGAAGCTTCCTCTGTTCTTTGTTATCGATCACATTCGAGAGGGGAACTTGGTGAGAGCGAAAGGTTCCTTCAATTTTTTTCCCATCGACAACTTTAGGACCGGTCCATCCTTTAGGCGTCCGCATAATAATGAGAGGCCAATCGGTAACATGACCCGCGGAGCCGTTTTTGTTTTTTTCAATTTCTTCGTGCGCCCAATCCAAAGTTTGCCAAAGCGTTTTATGAAGAATTTTTGGATCGCTTCCTGCAACAAAGCGGGGGCTATAGCCACACCCCTTAAAAAAATGCTTAAGTTTTTCATCAGGCATCCTTCCAAAAACAGTCGGTCCTGAAATTTTATACCCATTGAGATGAAGAATAGGAAGAACAGCGCCATCTCTTTTGGGATGGACGAATTTATTCGATTGCCAGCTTGTTGCAAGAGGGCCTGTCTCAGACTCACCATCTCCGACAACACAAACAGCGATCAGATCAGGGTTGTCTAAAACGGCTCCATAAGCATGGACAAGGCAGTAGCCCAATTCGCCGCCCTCATGAATCGATCCCGGTGTCGGAGGGCTAACGTGGCTGGGAACCCCTCCCGGCCAGGAAAAATCTTTCATGAGCTTTCCAATCCCCCTCTTATCCATGCTAAGATCTGGGTAGATTTCACTCATGACCCCTTCTAGGAAAACGTTTGCTCGAAGAGCGGGTCCACCATGGCCAGGACCCGTAATGTAGATCATTTTGGCTTTTGTATCTTGAATCAAACGGTTGAGATGGACATAAATAAAGTTGAGTCCTGGAGAGGTTCCCCAGTGGCCTAAAAGACGTTTCTTGATATGATCTCTTTTTAGAGGTTCTTGCAGCAAGGGATTGTTTTTGAGATAAATTTGTCCTGCAGATAAATAATTGGCTGCTCGAAAATAAGCATCCATGAACTCAATCCGCTTTTCATCAATCATTGTAGTCCTCTCAAGGTCTGTTCTTTTACCCTCGTATAACAAACACCTCAATTAAAAAAATTAATTTTGTCTTGGACCCATTGAAAACTTGCATTGAGAGAACAACTCTCTAGTTGGCTAGTAAACTAGATAAAAACAAATCACACAACATCAAAATAATCAGTATGTTAAGCACATAAGTTTTCGTCTATGTTTGCTTCATTTAGGCTGATTTTTTGTGGTCTAGTGCGTAAATTTACGAGCTAGTATTTCTTATGTCCTCGAAACACCGGAGGCGCTATGAGAAAACTTTTTCTTTTTTTTGTGGAGCCCTTCAAGTGCAAGAAACTGCCCCCTCACTGTCAGAACTTTCAACGATACATACCTACGGAGGAGGCAAATTTTTCAAAACCATCTTCGATGCAGTTCATATCCTCGTTTTTGAAAGAGCAAAACATGCTGAAACCTTCAACCACGCGATAAAAAGATCATTGAATCAAAATATTTGAATTGATAACGTTCTTCGCGGACAAAGATGAGGACCATGATGTTTGAGAAATTTTTCCCTTTTTTGAAAAGCTTTTCTGGGACTGCTACTAGGCTAACGCTTGTCAGATGTGCGATTCTACTTTTGTTGGGAGGTTGCTACAAGAATGAAAAAGGAGCATCGCAAGACGACAACAAAGCTCTATACTGCACACTCGCTGCTGAGCAGGGGGATGCAGAGGCGCAGTTCGCCTTGGGATGTTGCTATTATAATGGAACAGGTGTGCCGCAAGACTATCGTAAAGCTGCTCATTACTACACACTCGCTGCTGAGCATGGGGATGCAAAGGCTAAGGAAGCTCTTGAGAAGGTACGGTAGAAACTTCGAAGATGGCCTATTCAAGAAAAAATTTCACTCCAAAGTAAGCATTTCTACTATGTAGAAATCTTGCTAAAGCTTCCGCTCAAGCCGCTTTTCAAAAAGAAAAAATACTTTGGAAAAAAATATTGGAAAAGTAACAATCAGGTGAATTTTGCTTTTTTTATTCCTTCAATCCGTCTAAAGGGAGATATTTCCAGCGCAAAAATTGGATGAAACAAAACCCTCCAGTGATAGACGCTTGTCTAGTGCGTCGTCTGATTGCCTCCTAATTTCTCGATTGACAAGACCTGCCTATCGAACCTGTAGCGGTGAGTGGGTGGGATAATCGAACCTTTCATTTGGGGAAGGAAATCATGTATACGGTGGTCTTTGCTTTTTTGGTCTGTTCTGTTTTTGTCGTTGTCATCTTCAGTCCTAAAAAAAGAATAGTAATTCGAAAGAGTGCCAGTCGCGGCCAAACAGGTCAAACAGTTATAGTTTTTTGACTTTACAACAACTTGACGGTTTAATGTTTTATATATCGAAGTATTTGTATCCGCAACTAATAGGTAAAAGCGTAAGTGTAGTGGCGGCAATGCCGTAATTCATGTTTAGATATTTAATGATGGCTTGAACAGAGAGTGCTTCTCTAACATGTACTACCTTTCCATTTGGCCAACAGGCTGTTGGCCTCATAAAAATATAGCAGGAAAAAAGAGTTTTTACTGCAGTTTCAGCCAGTCTAGTGCGTAATTGAGCGTTGTACTGTGGAATTTTTTGGTGTGAATTTGTGGTTATATGTCACTGAAAACAAAAAGCTTCCGTTGTTAAACTGAAGCCTTGATTTGGATTGGAGGTGGAGAGAATCGAACGGTTCCTGCCATCGATCCAATCTGTCTCATACGTTTTGCCTGCTGCTGCAGCGGCGATAGGGTCATTGACCCACGCAATCTTCTGCCCTTGCATGTAGAAAGTTTGGGTTCGAAGGAAGCTTAAGATCTGGTTATAAAAGGGGGTGAGTGTCTACCCTCAACCGGTCTCCAAAGACATAACCCAGCTTTTTAAGAGCGTGTATGTTAGGAGCGCGCGTTTCATGGACATACTGAGACATCTTCACTGTGTAGGCAATCATAAAAAGATGGCAATTCTTAGGGAAATCGAGGTTACAAAAGGGTGAAAAAAAGACTCCAGCGCCTCGTTTTTTGGGAATAAGAGGATTTTCTGTCGAGACGGTTGGGTAGAGTTGAAGGGTCAGACCGCAAACCACTTTTTGAATAGCACTTGCTTCAATCAAGTTTAAAAGGTCGTTGGAAAGAGGTCCTTTGATCACTTGATCGTAGGCGAGGCGAAGAGGACTTTTTTTGCAAAGACTTGAGGCGATTTCTGCAAGCCCTTTATGAACAGTGACTTTTTTAATAGCCTTAGCACGACGCCATACATCGTGACCTGCATGAATCCAATCTTTAGAAGTCACCACAGCATCAATGGCGTTTTCTAAAGCATCCATTTCTTTTGGAGATAAAAGCTCTTCAAACTCAATAAAATGATTTTTATGAAAAAAATCATGGTGTGCTTTTGCCAGGCCGAAGCCCATATTTACCTTTTTATGAAAAAGTGTTAGGGTTGTTTGTAGTATATAGCACGCAGTTTAATGGTTATAGACCTAAAGTTCAAATGAATACATACTACAATTTGCAAAAAGACATTCCTATGGTGGAAGCTCAAATCGACTACACTTTTAACGATAAAAATTTACTTGCTTTAGCGTTTATCCATCCCTCTTTTACCAATGAAAACCGAACGATCATTGACCGTCACAATGAACGGTTAGAATTCTTAGGAGATAAAGTCTTAGGGCTTGTTATCAGTGACTTTTTATACTCTCACTTTCCCAACCATCCCGAAGGTGAGCTTTCTTATCTCCATTCCCGCTTAGTCGAAGCGTCTGCCTGTACACTCTACCTTCAAAAAATTGATCTTGAACGCTTTTTAATGGTCGGAAAAGGGGAGACACTAAATGAAGGAAAGGGGCGAGAAACGATTCTTGCCGATCTTTTTGAAGCGATTATAGGAGCCATTTATCTTGATGGAGGGAAGGAAGCAGCGCGCCGTTTTTTCTTTGACCACTTTGAAGACATTGTTCTTTCGATTATGCAAAAGCCTCAACGCAATTGGAAAGCGGAACTGCAAGATTACTGCCAAAAGAGGTATCAAAAACCCCCAGAATATACCGTTTTTAAAGAAGAAGGGCCGGAGCACCTGAAAATCTTTTATGTTCAAGTGCATTTAGATCAAAAAGAGCTTGGCAATGGAAAAGGATCTTCAAAAAAAGAAGCCGAACAATCAGCTGCAGAGGATGCCATTACGGCTTTAGAAAGGGGGAAAGGTGGTTAAACAAAAAACTGTTTGGGTTTGCAATGAATGTGGAAATAAAGAGTTCAAATGGATGGGGAATTGTAACAGTTGCAAAAATTGGAACACTTTAGTTGAAGAGCTTGAAGCTCCCCAAAATAAAGGGCGGTTTGAAGCAAAAACCCTGCATGTCACCAAACCTGTCCTTCTTGAAGAGGTCGACACTGCCAATTTTAAACGGTTTCAAACAGGCTACCGCGAACTCGATCGACTCATGGGGGAAGGCATTGTAGAGGGATCGCTCAATCTTTTGGGAGGAGAACCTGGAATTGGAAAGTCAACACTCCTTTTGCAACTTTCTAAATGTTTTGCAGATCAAGGACGCACTGTTCTTTATGTTTGTGGGGAAGAATCTGCGCAGCAAACGTCTCTTCGTGCCAAAAGATTAGGGATCAAAAGTGATAAAATTTATCTTTTTAGTGAGACTCTCTTTTCTCAGATTCGCGCTCAAATCGATCACATTCGTCCTGCTGTGCTTATTGTTGATTCAGTCCAAATCGTTTATAAAAGTGAGCTACCTTCTGCTCCTGGATCTGTTACTCAGGTTCGAGAAATTGCTATGGACTGTATGCATATTTCTAAAGGAAACGGCATCACTACTTTCATGATTGGACATGTGACCAAGAGTGGAGACATTGCTGGTCCTCGTGTTTTGGAACATATAGTCGATACTGTTTTAGAATTTGAAGGAAATCGACAACATGGATATCGCCTCATGCGTTCGGTTAAGAATCGCTTTGGTCCCACTGATGATGTGGCCCTTTTCCAAATGAGTGAAAAAGGCTTGCACGAAATTCTCAATCCCTCGCTGACGTTTTTAGAAGAGCGGCTGAGCGGTTCTCCTGGTTCAGTCATTATTCCCACGATAGAAGGGACACGCGCTCTTTTAATCGAAGTGCAGGCTTTAGTCGCACCGAGTTCGTTTGCTAGTCCGAGTCGACGTTCCACAGGTTTGGATGCTAAAAGGCTCAGCCTCCTTCTCGCGGTTTTAGAAAAGCGGATGGGGTATCAGCTCCACGCTCTCGATGTTTTTGTTTCCATTGCTGGAGGAATGAAAATTACCGAGCCTGCAATCGATCTTGGAACGATGATTGCTATTGCTTCTTGTTATTGCAATACACCGATTCCTTCAGATACAGTGGTGATGGGGGAGGTGGGTTTGGGAGGAGAAGTTCGGTCTATCCCTCGCGTTGAAAGTCGAATTAAAGAGGCGATTAACTTGGGTTTTAAACGGATCATCCTTTCCTCAAAAAATCTAAAGGGGCTTAATAAAAAGCTCACTGAAAAAATTGTTCTTCAAGGAGTTTCTCACGTCGAAGAAGCTGTAAAAACTCTTCTTAGAGTCTAGGATACACTAACCGACACAATTTGATTGCTTGGAATTCTTACCTAAAAGATAATACAGTTTATATCGGTATTTCAAAAAGATGGGGCCAGAACTTTATGGGAAGGGTTTTTCTATATAAGCGTTTTTTTAGTCTAGTTGGAATTAGTTTGGGATGCATTGCTATGGGCCTTGTTTTTACCATGGTTACTATCTCGATTCCATCGATACAAAAATCCTTAGGAATTCCTCTGCGTCAAATGCAATGGATGATGATTACTTTTGGAATTATCAACTGCGCCTTTCTCGTGACAAGTGGGCGGTTAGCAGATATTTACGGGCGAAAGAAAATTTTTCTTCTTGGCCTCGGTTTCTCTGGAATAGGAATGATTTTAGGAGGATTAAGTCAAGGAATAGGAACTTTAATTGCTAGTATGTGTTTTGCGGGGTTGGGGAATGCGATTTTACTCCCGGTTTCTCAAGCAATGATGGTGATGGAATTTCCCGAATCCCAAAAAAGTCGCGCTGTTGCGATTTGGGCCTCAACTGTTGCTTACGCAATGGCGATGGGACCTCTTGTTGCAGGAAGCCTGTCGAAGTTCCTTGATTGGCGTTGGGTTTTTTGGTCGATGATTCCTTTCTTTGTGGTCAGTTTGCTCTTTATTTTATTTTTCACAAGGGAAAGTAAAAATATGGTGGATTGTTCGAAACTTGATCTGAAGGGGATGTCACTGATTGGACTTTGTCTTTCTTCTTTTGTGATTCTTACAACCGAGTTTAAGCACCTTTCTCTATTCTTAATGGCCATTTTTGCTCTCACAGGTGTTCTCTCATTTTGGAAGCTTTGGAAGCATAGTCAATGCTTTTCTTCTCCGATTTTACTCCCAGAACTGATCAAGAAAAAAAAGTTCTTAGGTGCGTCTATAGCAAGTGCTTGTCTTATTTTCATTGTTTGGTCAATCTTTTTCTTGCTACCCATTTTTTTACAAAGTGTCCGCCAACTCTCTTCATTGACTACAGGTTTACTCATGCTTGGCATTACCATCCCTGTCGTTCTTTTATCACCGATCGTTGGCAGGAAATACCAACCGCAAAGGGCTTGGATTTTTATTTCATTAGGGTTTCTTTTCTTAGCCTTCTCTTCTATCCTTCAAATCTTTTTTTCTCCCGTTTCTTCGCTGCTCTACATTGTTTTCGCAACCCTTCTTTATGGGATCGGATATGCGTTGATTTGCGGTCCTTCGACAACAGCTGCGATCGCCACTGTTCCTCCTTATCGAGCAGGAATTGCGTCAGGGACTTTTGTCACTTTTCAAGAGATCGGGGGAACGATCGGACTTGCTTGTGTGGTGACAATTGTTCGAATAAATGTCTCTTTAGATGCTGGATTTCAGAAAGGAAGTTATGTGTTTCTTCTCATAAGTTTTATCGGAATCTTGTGTAGTTTTCTGCTGAAGACAAACGCAGTCAATCCAAAGACTTCAAGTGTCTAGGACCTATCTACACTGCTTCCGCGTTTTCAGCTTTTTCCAAAAATGCTCGATGCATTCTGCCAAGAGAAACATCGAGAGCAAATGGATGGTGAAGAGTGGAGCGGCGCAAGAGCTTTTTACTCTAACTGATGGGTGATGATCTATTTACGTAAAAGGCGGAGGCTGTTTAGTCCAACAAGGACTGTCCCTCCTTCATGGAGAATAACAGCAAGCCAAAGGGGAATGAATCCTAAAAGAGCGGGAGTTGTGGCCAGGAAGATAACGCTGAGGGCAAGGGTGAGATTTTGTCGCACGATCGCCATTGTCTTTTTGGCTTTTTTATGAAGCCAATAGATTAAGGTAATATCATCTTGGAGCAAAACGATATCGGAGGCATCGACTGCCGCTGCGCTTCCGATTTTACCCATTGAAATTCCTACGCTAGAGCGGGTAAGGGCGGGAGCATCATTTATCCCATCACCCACCATGGCTAAGTGCTTTTCTTTTGAAAGCTTTGAAATAATATCGAGCTTATTTTCAGGACGAAGATTGGCATAGGTTGTATCGATTCGAAGCTCTTTAGAAACGATTTGCGCACTCTCTTCATGATCACCAGTAAGCATCGCGACTTCAAGTCCTTTATCTTTTAATGTATCGATCACTGCTTTTACCCCTTCTCTTAAAGTATCTTTGAAGCGAAAATCGAAAAGAGAGCGGTTGATTTGAAGGAAGGAGATCATGGATCCTTTTTTGTTCAGAGGTTGACCAGTGGAGATAAAGGCTTCGTTTCCAATTTTTACTTCTGTGGTTTTTCCTTGGAGGGTGATTTTTCCTTTAAGGCCAAAACCTGGAACCGATTGAAAATCTTCAATGGTTGCAAGGGTCACTTTTTTCTGATCGGCAAATCGGCAGATGGCTTCGGCCATCGGATGGGTAACATGTCTTTCTAAGCCAGCAGCAACACTTAGCGCCTCTTCAATAGAATAATCGGGGGTTCCAATGGGTTCAACGCCAATGCAGGTCAACTTCCCTGTTGTCAGTGTCCCCGTTTTATCAAAAGCAATCGCATGACAATCTGCAAAAGCATCCAGGGTGATTCCACCTTTTAGGAGAATTCCTTTGCGAGCGCAGGCATTGATGGCACTGAGATAGGCTGTTGGGGTTGCGATAATTAGGGCGCAAGGAGAAGCTGCAATAAGAAAAGTAAGGGCGCGATAGATAGAGCCTTCCATTCCAAGATAAGGAATCGAAAAAATCCACGGAAGGGTGAGGGCGAAAAGAAAGAAAAGAGAGATAATGGTTGTTGCATACCGCTTTCCAAATTTATCAAGAAACCGTTGTAGTTTGGGTTTCATTGCTTGTGCTTCATCAATCAACGTGATGATTTTGGAGAGGGTAGATTCTGCACTTGTTTTGGTTACTTCCACTGTAAGGGTTCCGTCTAGGTTACGGCTTCCCGCTTGCACCTCATCTCCTTTTGTTTTTGAGATAGGGATGCTTTCACCGGTTAAATGGACGAGGTTGACAAATGAACTTCCATCGATCACGTTTCCATCGAGAGGGACAACTTCTCCAGCTCGGACCAGTAGATGAGTCCCGACGTTGATTTCTCGTACCGACTTTTGAAAGAGGGTGCCATCTTTTTCTAGGACCATTCCCACGGTTGGAGAAAGGTGGTGGAGATTGATGAGTGCCCCTTTTGCTTTTTTGGAAACCGATTCTTCCAGGGCCCCAGAAAAGGCAAATAGAACGAGGAGCAGCCCTCCTTCAAGTTGACTGCCAACTATAAAAGAAAGGAAGGCGGCCATCGTCATTAAAACATCAATATTGATTTCTAAATTCTTTATGTCGTCAAAGGTGCGCAACAGCGCAGGTGTTCCAGCTAAAAAATAGACAAAGAGCAAAAAGAAATAGGAAAGGTCGATCATGAAATAAGAGGTGGCGTAAGCGCACAGAAGAAAAAATCCTGCGCTCAGAGAACTTTTTAAGCTGAGGTTATGTGCCCATTTCCTTGATTTTTTTTCAAGAAAAGGGCTGATGCTTTCCTCGAGGCCCGAAGTAAAAAATTCATCAAAAATATAGGGGGAGTTAAAGGAAGACATGATGAATCCATTTTGCAATAAGATAGATGCTACTCGTTGACAAAGCTCCTACAGCCACAGTCCAAACCAAGGATTTCATCAAGTCGTTTCCTTCCCTTTTGCTAGCCATGAGGGTTACAGCGCCAAAAAGGAGAAGCAAAATAGTGAGAACTCCTAAAAAATCCCCAACAAAGAACCCTAGGAGCATGCCTACAAAAGAGACAATCACGCCAAGACCTGCTCCTGCTGCTTGTTTCAATGGATGTTCATAGGTTTCAAGTGTCAGCCCCAGCTCTTCTTCAAGCATCAAGCGAAGAAGGCGATTATCGTCGGCCATCAAAACTTCGATGACTTGTTCTAAAAGTTTTCCTGTCAGCCCTTTTTGCTGATACATGGCAGTGAGTTCTTCTTTTTCTTGAGCGCGGTGGTGCGTAATTTCCCATTGCTCTTGCTGAATCAACCGATGGAGGCGTTCCAAGCGGGCCCACCCTAAAAGGCTACTCCGCCCTAGTTTCCAAAACAGCCAACCGATGGAAAAAAGACCTAGAACCCATAAAGTTTTATCCAACGGGATGTCAAATTGAGATAAAAGGATCCACATTCCAACGAAAAGAATGGACGTTTCTTTAAAGCTATCTGCAAACGCAGACAGGTAGCCAGGCATTTCTGTCCCGTGAATTTCTGACGTTGCTTTTATCCCTTTCTCTCTAGCAGCCCGCAAGTGTTCTGCAACTTTTTTTCCTTCAAAATGCTTGTATTGGTTCATTCTTCAAATTCTAATAGATATGCGATTTAAAACCCAAGCAGGAGAAAAAAATGGGTAAGAAAGTGTGAGCTTATTGCAATCGATCAGACCGGGATGAATGATCCAATATCTTCTTTAAGTTTCAAGGATTGCTTTAAGAAGTTTGCAAAGATTGAGATGATCATGGATCGCAATCATTTCCCTTGCAGCATGCATGGAAAATTGAGCCAAACCGATGTCAACGGTTTGGATTCCTGTTCTCGCAGCAGTAATCGCTCCAACAGTGCTGCCACAAGGAAGATTTGATTCTGAAGCAAAGGATTGGTGCGGAATTTGTTTATTTTGACAGATTTTAACGATCTTGGCAGCTGTGAGTCCATCTGTTGCGTAGCGTTGATTCGCGTTGTACTTAATCACAATTCCCTCTCCGATTTTTGGGGCATTTTCTTTATCGTACTTTGCTTTATATCTAGGATGATAAGCGTGGGCCATGTCGATCGAAATGATCTGAGAAGTTTGCTTCATTCGAAGAAAATTTTCCTCTCCTATTTTATAACTCAAAGAAATCCTTTTCAGTAGATCACTTAAAAATGGAGAGCTTGCCCCTTCATCACTTCCAGAGCCCACTTCTTCATGATTCCAAAAAATGGTCATTTGAATCGTATCTTTTGGCTGTTTCTCAGGTGCAAGAAGAGCAATAAGTGACGCGTGAGCCCCTGCTAAATTATCAATCCGATAAGAGGCGATAAGATCAGAGTGTAATCCTAAGATTCTTGGGGAGTCAAACGGAACTAAGTAAAGATCGCTTCCTAGAACAGACGTTATTTTTTGTCCAATGAGTTCTTCGAAAATCTTTTCAGGATTTTTATCTTTTCCTCCCATTCCCACTAGTGGGCAAAGCTGGTGTTGTTTATCGATTTTTTTGGGGTTGTCATTGGCTTCTTTTTCAAGATGCATCGCAATTCCAGGAATCATGACAGGAGCATTTTCTAAAAAAAGAAGATCTTGCTCCACTTTTTCTCCCTCATCGACTAAGATGCGTCCAGCAATCACGAGATCGCGATTCATCCAGGTGCTTAAAATGGGGCTGCCGTAAGTTTCCACGCGGAGGAAAGGAAGGTTATCTTCAATAAAGATGGGATGAGGTTTCAATTTTAAAGCGGGACTATCGGTATGAGAGGCTAGGATGGTTGCTTTACGTGGAACTTCTTTAGGAAGAATAAAAGCGCTAATTGATCCGCCCCGCTCAACAAAGTAACATCCGCCAGGTTTCAATTCCCACTTCTCTTGCTCATTAAGCGGGGTGTAATCTTGCTGCGCTAAACGGTTGCCTATTTCTCGTGTCGCATGCCAAGCCGTGGGGCTTCCTCTTAAAAAGGAAACAAGGTCGCTAAGTGCATTAAAGTTCATAAACCTACCTCGATGGTGTATCTGTTTGGTTTTGACATCCATACTTATAAATAAGTAGGAAAAGAAATCAAATGGAAACTTTGGACCTATGATCATATCAAAATGAAAGCTCATAGTCTATCAACATCGACTAAGTAATTGCATTAGTGAGACAGGTTCATGATTCGGTCATTTTAACTTCTAAATACTTTATAAAAGTATTTAGAAGTTAAAACGTTCTTTGCTGCGGAAAATTAAAGATTTACCACTCAAATTTAATTTTAAGACCCATGAAGCTGATCGATATAGAAGCATATTTCCCCTCTGCTCTTTCTAATACGTAGTCAAGAGCTTTTGCCACATTTCGATTCCCATCATTTTGAAGTTTTGACTGCACTTCATGCATAGAACTTTGCAATTGTTGATCAGTGACTCCGTTTTGTTTCTTTTCTACAAATCCACGAAACAAGGTTAATGTCTGATTAATTTCTTCTTCAGATAGATCGATCTCGAAATCACCTTCGAGATTAGAACGAAGAGCATTGATTAAGTCATCTATTCACCTTTCAAACTACCGAAAAAAGCTACTTAATCAAAAGATTTTTTGAGATTTTTAAGTTCTTTTTCAGTAAGACCCGTTAGCTTTGATATTTGTTTAAGCGGAAATTTTTCGCTAAACATCGAACGGGCAATCTCAATATCTCTTTCTTTACGTCCTTTCTTAAGCCCTTTTTTAAGGCCTTCTTCATGCCCCTCTTTAACGCTCGCTTGTTTGATCGCCGTGAGATTCCGCTGCTCATTGATACTTTCTTCGTAAGCTTTTCTTGTTTCCGGATCGGATGAGAGATGTTCTAGTCTCTCAAGAGCTAGTCGGAAAATTGGGTCTTGCTGGAGTTTTTCAAACTCTTTTTCTTTAATTTAGGATAAGAAGTTAAATGGAAGATTTGGGAAAAAGACAAAAAGAAAAGCTTTAAAGCGATGATATAGGTTCATCTTTCCAGATTCTACATAACTTTTTTCTTTTATTAGGTTCTTCTTTATAAAAATTGGCTTTTTAATGATAGTGAGCTTTTTTGGAGGTCGAATGACAACGACTCAGGGTCTGAATAGGAAAGAAATCTTTGAAAAATCGAAAAAAGTTATCCCGGGTGGGGTTAACTCACCTGTGCGTGCGTTTACGGGCCTTGGAATCGATCCGATGATTGTCAAGGAGGGAAAAGGGGATCTAATTACCGATGTGGATGGACAGTCTTTTATCGACTATTGTATGAGCTGGGGAGCCCTCCTTCATGGACATGCTCAGGAAGAAGTGACCCAAAGGGTGATAGAGAGGACAAAGCTTGGCACTTCATTTGGAATTACAACAGAAGAAGAGCAAAAACTGGCTGAAGAGCTGATTCAAGGAGTGAGCAGCCTGGAAAAGGTGCGCTTTGTTTCATCAGGTACGGAAGCTGTGATGAGCGCTATTCGTCTAGCTCGAGGATTTACTAGGCGCCCGATCGTGATCAAATTTAATGGAAATTATCATGGGCATGCCGACCCTTTCTTGGTCAAGGCGGGTTCCGGCGTTTCTCAATTGAGCCAACAAGCTTCATCTGAGGGAGTTCCTAAAGAGGTAGTTAAACACACTCTTTCCCTCCC
>JAAUYI010031047.1_pt1 | contig 66365 bp, 36 predicted proteins | sample 7278041 | NCBI WGS metagenome assembly JAAUYI01 (sample SAMN14350216, study PRJNA611818) | marine sediment metagenome | isolation source: surface marine sediment (0.6m) | place: French Polynesia: Moorea | collected 2018-08
GAATTACCCGCTGACCACGAACACGGGCTGGAGTTGACCAACTACTACATTTTATCAAAAAGTCGTCCTGGAAGGACGAGGAGCCTGTTATCCCATTATTTTCGGTCAATTGGAAATTTGCCCTGATACTTTTTCAATTTGCCCAGTAAAATAAGTTTCGTCGTGTTTGAGTTGTTGTGCGAATTCTAACCCTTTCTGAAAAGCAGCCAGTGCTTGGGAATAGTTATTACGTTCTAAATGAATCTGTCCAATTTGGTCGTATGCTGTCATTAAACCGTAAAAATTCCTGGCAAGTTCCTCAGTTTGTAATAAAATCTGGCTAACTTGTAATGCATCTTCAATTTGTCCATTAGAACGGTAGAGTGCGATTAGCTTTCGTAATGCTTCAGATGCACGTACATATTGCTGGGATTGCCAAGCGGTAATATAAGCGTCTTGATAGTTATTAAAAGCCTCTTCCAGTATACTTGGATTCTCCCGTGCTAGGGATTCGTAATCTGACCCAATTGCCAGTTTTAGTGCTGGAATTGCGGTCAGATTATTTTCTTGCTGATAAATTTTTACTAGCTGATTACGTATTTTTATGGATTTTTGTGGTTGCTTTGCTTGCTGGTAAATGTAAGCTAGCTGTTGCAAATATGTAACTTGAGCTGGAAAATCCCCTTGATTGGTAGCTAACTTCAGTAATTCTTCGTAAGTAATTCCTGCTTGAGAGTAGTCAAACCAACTTAAATGTAAAGCCCCCATATTTTGTAGGGTTTCTACTTCTCGAACGGTATCTTTTTGCTCTCGTACTGCTGCTAATACCTGCTGATAAATTGCCAATGCTGGTTTGGGCGATCGCACTTGGGTGTAAGCAACAGCAATAGCTTGCCAAAGTTCTAAATCAGGGGTTTGTTGAGATTTGATCTGCTCTTCAATGGTTTGCAATCTTTGATTAATATATTGCACCTGGAGACGTTCGTTTTGATTGTAGGCGATCGCACCTACCCGTGAAAGCGCTTGTACCTCTGAGATGGGACTTAAAAAACGACGCAAGCGTATTTCCCGATTCCAAGTATCAAAGGCTCCCTGTTTATCTCCTGCTTCCAGTTTTGCTGCTGCTTGTTGATTCAATTTATCCAGTTCAATTTCCAAGGTTTGCCGTTGAGTAGGAGTTAACGGCTGTTTTTCTGGCAAGTTTGGTAGTAGGGGGTCGGGTGTGGTAATCTCCAAGGGATTGGGGGGAAATTTATCCGGTAGTTTGGGCTTCTTGGTTTTTGCCAGGGTTAGAGAACTGCACAGCAGCCACAATGTAGCAGTAGTAGTAATGGTCAGACTTAAGCAGCGTAACATGGGGATTCGACCTTTAGTTTTGTATCGGGGAGTAGAGTGGATACTATACTACCCTTGCTGGAAATTGACGAACACAGGAGAGAAAATTCTCCTGGATTTCAGGTAACAGCAAGATTTAGAATATTAATCAATGATTTTTACACAACTGGTGTCCCGTCTGTAATGACTCATTCTACAGATATTGCTACTTTAGCTCGCTGGATGGCAGCAGATTTTAGCAATCAAGCACAAGCTTTTGAAAATCCACCTTTTTTTGCTCACATTCGCGTATGTATACGTCCCCTCCCTGGGGAATTTTTATCTGGGGTGAGCTTATTTCTAGAACAAGCCTATGATTTTGCCCTTCATCAACCCTACCGGATGCGGGTGATGAATTTGATTAACGCACAAAAGCACATTGTTATCGAACACTACACCGTTAAAGAACAGGAAAAATTTTATGGTGCATCCCGTGATTTAGAACAGTTGAGGACTTTAACCCCCGATGACCTAGAGAAAATGCCGGGATGCAATATGGTTGTGGAATGGACAGGTAATAGTTTCAAGGGTAGGGTAGAACCAGGTAAAGGCTGTATCGTAGTTCGCAACGGCAAGAATACTTACCTTGATAATGAATTTGAAATTGATGCAGACAAATTTCTCAGCCTTGACAGGGGAAGAGATTTAGAAACTGATGAGCGTTTATGGGGTTCCATCGCTGGACCATTTCACTTTGTCCGTTGGGGGAATTTTGCCCATGAGGTGAAAGTTTAACTTCTTTTGGCGGAATTAAGGGAACTTGGTAATTTTTATGGTTTAAAAACCTGGATAGAATATGGTTTAAAACAAAGTAAAAATGAACTAGTACCGCTGCCTTGGAAGTCAAAAGTCATAGACGCGTCAGCGGAACATCCATTTCCGCCGTTCTGCACTAGGTTGAGCAGATTTTGCTGTGATTTATTATCCACAAATTGAGAAGTGGTGGGAGATTGTTTGTAGTGCCTATTTAATGGTTAGTCTTCACTCCAAACAGCTACTTAAATTACCACCACAATCAGAATCAAAATTTGCTTCACATTCCTGGTGGGATAATGGTAATGGCTGGATTAATATTCTTAATCATCTCCGTTTAATAATTCAACTATTTGTATTATTTAATCTGATTAAACCTTGGTTAACACACCGGAATGCGCCTCAGATAAAAACCGGGTTTATTGAGAATAACTAATGCTGAAAGCCTAAATTTTACGTTGAGAAACTCGTTTTTTTTTTCAGTCTTGCCCTTGAATGGTGCAAGATATAACTTATACTGTTTCACTTTATTCGTGATACAAATTATGAACTTGGGCGCAAGCATTGCGCCCCTACATATGTATCAATATTTTCGTGAATTGGTATTAACAGGTTTTAAAATTCCTCAGTTATCTACCGGGTTATTGAAGCTTCAAAGGATTATTACAGCATATTTCATCTTGATGAGGTACAATCGGAGGGGCAAGGATGCCAATCCCACAATAGTTTTACAATTTATTTCTCTAGTTGTCAAAGAGTTTGAACAGCATGGAATTATCGTTGAAAAATACGATGTTGTCAGTTGCAAATCTGATACATCAAACTCTATCAGCTTTGGCTATCATTCCAACGAAATAGGGTTTGGTTGGACAAATGCAGTATTTATCGAATTGCTAGCCATAACTCAGCCTTGAATTTGGCAAAACGAGCCTATTCCTCTTTTGTCTGTTAATATCCCGTAGCTGTCAACTCTAGTTGATGAAAGTAAGGAACTCGCTCAATCCAGGTTTCCCAAGTACCTTGGGGGTATAGTTTCAAGTGACGGAAGCCTGGTGATTTTTGTTCAAGGGCAAAATTTGAGCTTTGTGGACAGAACTGAATACAGGTTGAAGGTGTTCCTAGATATTGTACCTGGTGACGCTGGTGCTGAAATTCTTGATGGATGTGACCAAATAATACTAACTTTACTTGGGGGTGCCGATCTAAAATCGCAAAAAGTTCCTGGGAATTTTGCAGTTTACTGGTATCCAGCCAATCAGAATTGACTGCAAATGGGGGATGATGTAGAGCTATGAGTGTAGGTTTATTAGCGGTTATAGTTAACTGAAAATCTAGCCAATCTAAGGTTTCTAGTGATAAATGACCATGTACGCAATCTGGTACAGAAGAATCAAGTAATATAAAATGCCAACCACCACGTTCAAAAGACTTACGTCGGGAAAACAGTCCTAAATTTAAAATTTCCTCCATCGTCATCGCACAGTCATGATTTCCTGGTAACCAGTAAGTGGGTATTTGCAGGGGACGCAGCAAATTGTCTACCCTTTCGTAAGATTCAGGTTTACCATCACCAGACAAGTCTCCCGTGAGTAGAAGTAAATCCAGTTTAGAATCCAGTTCCTTTAATCGCTGAATTACAACACCAAAAGACTCACTAGTAGGCATTCCCAGCAATTCCTGATTTTCGTCAGCAAACAGATGTATATCTGTTACTTGTGCTATTGATATGGGGGAAACTTGATTCATCTTGGGTGATAGCGTCTTAATATCAGATTATGCTTTTGGAAATATTACCCCTTGCAATAAAGTAGCAAAGTTACCGTGTGTACGAACTTACACGGACATGGTTGATTGGGCAATTTGCCAACCTAGGAATTAGTTATGGATCAACATTGTTGTTCTGTGGTTTTTACTTACTCAACGAACTAAATTATTACAAAAAAAATATAATTTTGTAAATAAGTAGCTTTTTTACATCTATCTTAAGATATATTTATTGTGGGAATTTTCCTTATTCTTACCCTGGTAGGTGGCAATTCCCCTTTTTCCTAGCTCCCTGCTTCTGTGAACTTGATAGTAAGAACAATTCATAAAAAATTGCTGGCGTGGGGATGCAATTATATTTGAAATGCTGCTATTATGGGTAATGACTAATAAGGCGGCATAGCCAAGTGGTAAGGCAGAGGTCTGCAAAACCTCCATTCCCCGGTTCAAATCCGGGTGCCGCCTTTTCTGTTATAACGAGACCGCAATCTTCCCGCAAAGCGCCTATAGGCATACCAATAGTCCTAACCCGGAACTCGCGTTCAAGGAATTTTTGTTTCAAGCAAAGACTGAGCAAATTATGTGCAATATGCTCAAACGTGCTGTTGACCGTGCTGTGGAAAGGGGTTGTGATACGGTACAGTTTAGTGTTCCACAAATCTTCAAGAAGTTGTAATTTTTCACCAGAGGGCTAACTCGAATACCTGGCTAAACTCAGCGCTCATTCTCTCCTCACGTTTGAAGCTAGCTATTATGCTTCGAGTTTATGTAACATGACTATCGACACACTCCGACGAGTCGCCAAAACCCTATATTTTTCGTTGAGGTGTGTCGATTGCTTATGGGGTAAGGGTTTGAGATATGCAATTTACCAATTTTTCAGGAGGATATATAATAATTCTCAGCAGTGTGTCAATTTGGCGGCTGAAACCCTCACTGGGTAAGGCTTCCTAGACGAACTCCCCACCGATTGGGTTAATTCGGATTAGTTGGAAACTGTTGGAATCTATAATATCGTTATACGTCATCCCCACCGATTGGGTTAATTCGGATTAGTTGGAAACTCGTAGGGCTGGGGTAACCCCACCCCTACAATGTGGGATACCTCACCGATTGGGTTAATTCGGATTAGTTGGAAACAAAAAAGAAGCCCTCCAGGTTATTCTTGGAGGGCTTTGATTACCTAATAAATATTCAAAAAAAAATCACATAATTTCCTGCAAATCATCAATGATATTTGCCGTGATAATAGTACGTAAAATACCTTTTAATTGTTCTAAATCATTAACTTGGCGGATTCTAGGTATTAATTCCAAACCTTGACTACCAAATTTAGCCTCTAAACTCATTTCTATGTTAGAAAGCATTTGTTCTTTCCGTCCTCGCGCTTCTCCAATTGCGACACCTCTTGCTTCTCCAATTACGACACCTCGCGCTTCTCCCTCACGCAATATTTCCTGATACCAAGGTGACTCTCGTAAAACTCCCATATCCCACCTCATAATCTCTTTAACAACAGCACTCTCTAACACAAAGGTGCTTGGAGATTGGGAATATTTGTTACCCATCGCACCCAATTATCTGATGCAAGGCTAATCAGTTTTTTTGTGCTGGTATCTGCGGGTTTTGGCATTGCTGTAGATGCACTTTTAGATATGATTATAAAGGACAATAATAGAGATTTAGCAGTGCTTATCAATATAAATTTTAGTCATAATTTACTTGTATTTTAGCTTCCTCACCCACCCAGAAATAAATTTCCGGGCTAACAAACAAAGTCCACTAAAGTAGACTACAAAACCTATGTTATTTAGTCATCTTAAGATGACTTAGTCTATAAGCCAGGAAATTAATTTCCTGGCAATTGAGGAGTTTAAAATCAATTTGCAGAATAATGTTAAACCCCCCTAAAATCGATTTCATCAAGAGAAAAGGGGTATATCGCGCACACAACCCAGACTCTGATCAAATAGCAAGTGGAAAACGCCTTTTCCGCCTATGTGTCATAGTAGACCTGTAGTGATAAAACACGGTAAAGATAAAGTATGTATAGCTACCAGATAGAGTTAAAAGGTGAAGTATTACAGGTTGGTTTCAATCGTAATGTTCCTGCCCAAGGCGATCGCATAGTCACAGATGCTCTAGAGCTATTAGACCAGAAGATTGAATCCGGCGAAATACCAGGAGGAAAGCTGATTTTAATTGACGGACTCCAATCAGTCCCCGTTGCTTATGTCTTGTCTCATAAGCTCGTACATTTATACTCAGTCGTTGCGGTTTTTGACCCCAAATTAGGCAGTAAAATTAGCAAAGCCAATGGTGCTATTAGAAACAAAACCTATGTAGTCACTTCTGCCCACGGTTCCCCAGAATATAGAGTAGGAGATTTGATTGAAACCCAAGAACCTCAAAAAGAGCGTTCTATTATTAAAGTCGTCTTATGTGGACCACCACAAGCGGGTAAATCCTGTTTGCGGGATGGTTTAAAAAAAGCCATTTTTGGAACTTTTATATTTTCCCCAACACCTTGTAGAGGTAATCAAAGACAAAAATCAGCAATTACATCCAAGTGACGCAGATTTGACACAAATCAATGGGGGAATTTTAGGCGATCGCAAAACGTACTACCAAGATGACGCTGAAGAAATTGACGAAAACAAAGTCAATCAAGCTTTAACCAAATGGATTATTAACCTTGCAAAAGTGGGATTTCACCTATGTCAGCAGTAGAAACCACAGATAACAAACCCCAGGAGAAATATCTTCCTTCCCGTTCTCCATTTACCCATCTAATCATCATTGAACCTCTAGGTTTACTCTACGGTAGTTCGGGAAGATTCCTTTCACCAGAGAACTTGGTTGGACGTTCTGGTAGTAACTTTCCTCCCAGTACTGCAACTTTATCAGGTTTATTTGCAGCTTCTCAACAAAATGCAGATATCCGTGATTTGATGTTAGCCGGACCATTTTGGGGAAATGTAGAGGAATTAACTGCAACTAAGCAGAATTTTTATGTACCGACTCCCCTGAATTATTTAGTCAAAGATGGGAAAATTGTCGATAAATTAAGTTGGAATAGGGAAAAAGAAGTATGGTTAAATCAAAAAGGTGAAACCCCGACAGATAAATATGATAAAAATACTTGGTTAGTTATTAATGAGTGGGAAGAACTACAGGAAATCAAGAAAAATTCTTGGAAGTTTTTACCCCATTTACATCCTCGTTTGGAATTAGAAGAACGACATGTAATTAGAAATTATTAAGAACAAGGGAGTTTATTTTTAGAAAACTCTGTACGGATGGAAATTGGTACTTGTTTAGTATATCTTTCCAACACCGAACTTAAGCCAGGTTGGTATCGTTTTGGTGGTGAAGGACATATGGTTGATGTGCGTTGCGAACGGATTTGTCCGGAACTAAAAACCAGAGTCCTCTTTTTTAACCTGGGTTTTATCGAAATCGAATATGACAATAACCTCTTTGATTGGATACCCGATAATGTAGAATTAGACCCTAATAATTTACTAGTAGTTGCAGACAACGATATTGCCATGTTGCACGATATGGGACTTTACCGTCAAAGTCGGGTGAAACTAGGAGATGATGAGAAAAAGGTGGAAGGAGGAGCATTTTTTAACGTCGAAGCTTTACCAGAAGGGAGTATTTTGGTGTTTCCTATTGCCCTCAAAGAAAAAGGTTGACAACCTTTTGGTGAGGGTAAAGAGTCTGAAGAACTATATTTTGGTGGGTTAGAATCCATTGATGGTTGGGAGAGCGATCGCTTCGTTATGATGTGCAAGTTCGCAAATTAGAACATGTGGGTGGTTTTATTGACAAAGTACGCCAAACAGCTCGAGAATGGATGCAACTCCAAGGTATAGTAGCCAATCCCGTGGAAAAAGCACCTTGGCGAGAAATATGGCATCCTGATAACGTGCAAGTATGGGGACGGGAAGCTGGAAGTAGGGAAGATTCCCAAGCTATCTTTTGGTTCCACAAACCTTATCAAGAGGAAATTCGGGGAATACAGTCAGAGGGTTCAATTTATCGTTCCTCCCTGACGGGAAGAATGGGGCAAATTGGTAGATTATGGCATCGGATGTATCCCTTAGGTTGCTAAAAAACCCCCAAGATCCAAAAGGCAAACCAATTATTAAAACTACACCAAAATACTTGGAATTGTTAACTATTTTCCCAGACAATTCTCCTGAGTCTCGTCAATTTATCGACTTTCTTCATTCTCAACAAAATCGAACTAATAGCTTTCAAAAACTGTGGTAATTAGGTAGGCACAATTAGATGTAAGATAAGACCTCAGCTGGGGATTTAATTCCTTTTACAAGATTAGAATATCAAGATATTTTTCGGGCTGATTATAACAGAGTTAAGGAACCACAAAAGCGAGTCAAATTACAAGAAACCCTTGCCATATTTACCCGTTTATTGAATGAATCTAGTGGTAATACTGCAATTCTGCAGCAGCATGGAGGAATTCAATATGATAGATATGTGAATAAGGGCAATATTGACCATTTTCGCATTACTCAAGATACGCAGGTTAGTAATACTATTTCTCAAGGAAAATTGATATTACGTCGCTATGGTTTAGAACCGGAAGTTAATCATAATCCCTAGCTACAAAATAGGGGTTAGGGAAAAGGGGTTTTGATTCTCAAAGTTAGAAGTCGGGTTTGCTCAAGAAACTCGACTTCTTTTGTTTTGGAACCCCGCAAAGAAATTAATTTCCTTGCTCACACACCAAGTCATCTTCAAGATGACTAAATAACCTAGGTTTCCTTGAGTCTACTTTAGTAGACTTTGTTTATTAGCCCGGAACTTTAGTTCCGGGTGGGTGAGCATTTGCCTTTTGCTATGAGAATTGGGAAAATAAATTACATCTGAAATTATGAATCAAAATGAATATTTATTTGAAGAGTTACATCCACTCATTTTTTGTCAAATATGGGGTCTTATGTACTTACATTGTAGAAGATATAAGGGAATAGGGAAGGGGGAATTGGAAGTAGTGAGTAGCAATTAATCTTCTGTTGTCTCCTTTCTTGTCTCTTGCGACCCCACCATATTTAATTAACCCACCCGACAAACAACCCTATCAACAAAATAGACATCTGGTGGAAAAGAATGTTCCAGACGTTGCATTGCAACGTCTGGAACAACGGTTTTGGACAACGCATATTTAATTTCCACGCCTAGGTCTAATCAACACCATCAAACCGAGTATCTTCCCGCAGACTCGGCAACCAATAAGCAACCGCTAAAGTTTTCTCTAATCCCATTAATCATTACTCCCTGAAGATTGTTTTTTATGGCGAATCAGAGCATTACGCAATCTATTTTGACTAGAAGATGCTGGTTTTCCTAAACTCCGTCGCCGACGTCTTGGTTTGGTAGAATTAGTCCTAGAATTTGCGGTTCGATTAGTAGTTGTGCGACGTCGCAATCTATTGCGCAATCTTGTTTGGGAGGTTGATGTTGCTCGGTTGATTCGCCGAGGTCTTCTAACTCTGGTAACTTTTCTAGAAGATGATGAGCTATTAGCAGCGCGTTGTCTTCTCCTTCTCAGAGATTCTCTTAAACGCTGTCTTCTGTTACTGGTCGATCTGCTTGTAGCTCTACTAGAACTTGTTACTCTTCTAGGTGTAGATGTAGATACCCTGGAAGAAGAGTTAATTCTGCGTCTACGTCTGATGGTGGGGGTTTTGGGACTAGATACGGTAGGAATCTTTTTACTTGTGGATGTAACTAGTCTCCGTTTGCGTACAGAATTTTGAGTATTGGAACTACTAGAAGTGTTACTATTAGAACTGTTCCTTGTTTGGATGGCTCTTTTCTTTTTACGTTCTTGTATTTGTCGATAACGACGGGAACCTTGAATGGCATATTCTGTAGAAATTGCAACTCCTTGTCGTCCGTTACTACTAGGCTTAAGTTTCCATTTTTGCGCCCTTTGCAAATGCTCTTTGTCTAATTTGTCGTTACCACTAGAACGCAGCAATCGCACATTAGTAACATTACCTTTATTATCTGTATCAACTGCAACTTCTACTCTACCTTCAACTCCCCGTCTACGTGCCCAAGTTGGGTAATTTACATTACATTTGCGACAAGCTGCACGACCATCTCCGTTACCGGTTGAGTTACCTCTACCGTTACCTAAACCACTTTCTATTTTGGGTTTTGTAGGTGCGGTTGCTACTGTGGAGCTAGATGTTTTTTTACTGGTATTTCTACTATTGTTATTGCGATTATTGTTACTAGTACGCTGATTGGAAGAAGTACCAGTACGAACAGCAATGGTAGAGCTATTATTGGAAGTATTTGATGAACCAGATGAGGGTGAGGTTGTAATATTTTTGCTATCAGTTTGAGAACCTCGGGCATCCCTCAACCCTGTGAGTGCGGTTCGCAATCCCTCATTGCTTTGCTGTGGATTGGAAGTAGTTAATTGCGAGGTTTTGGGAGTACTTGGTTGGCTGCTGCGGGAGTCTGGAACCTGAGCCAAGGATTGTGGAGGTTTGGTATTTGCGTTGACTTTCGTGTCTCTAATTTGAGCCAGGGATTCCCGTAATTTTTCGGTATTGTTTGCTGTTTGAGTATTATTTTGAACGGGTGGCTTTTGGGTTTGTGCTGGTTGGGGATTAACCTTTTGAGGCTGAACTACTGGTTTTTGGGGTGCTGTTGCGGTTGTGGGTACAGATGGCTGTGGTGATGCTAACTCTAGTTTTTGCGGTGGTACGATGGCTTTTTGGGGTGCTGTTGCAGTTGTGGATACAGATGGCTGTGGTGATGCTAACTCTAGTTTTTGTGGTGGTACGATGGGTAAAGTTCTGCTGGGAGCGATCGCACTCACATTCGGTGGTGGACTTGGTATGATGACAGTCTGACTACCACCACTGCTAGAATTAGTGTCACCAGTTGTCAGAATTTGAGAGTTATCTGTAACGACTTTCTCAACTGGCTGCTCTTTTGGTTGTGGTTCAATTTTCTTCTCCTCTGGAAGTTCCTCTTCTGGCTCTGGAGGGGTATCGAGCAAAGTGATTTCCATCGGTTCTTCTTCTATTTCCGGCACCTTTGCCAAAAGATTGCCTATACCTGAAGCTATGACTCCAACATGCAATCCTAAAGAAGCAATCAGACTGCATACCAAAAAAGTTTTCAGAGCTTTCAGTTCTTTTTCTCGCTGCTCTAGAGCCGTGCCGGAAAAGCTCAACATTTATTGAAACCTATTTGCAGTAACTTTGATAGATTATAAGAATTAAGCGCAAAAGTCAATCATCAATTCAAGACAATTTGTTTCTTCTAATCAAAGAAATTGTTGATTTTTAGGGCTGGATTGGTTGAAAAGCTGATATGGGAAGGAATATAGCTTTTTTCTGTTATAAAATACCATGTTCCCAATGGGCTACTTACCCCATGGAGCAAAAATAGGACAGATAATGATTGACAAAGATTTGCATCTAATATAATTTAAAATGATAACTTCTATCATCTGCAATCTGTAGGGATTAGAAGTCATACATTTACCAGTTTGAGCAATATACATGGGAATAAATAATCTATTCTCAGCAGGTGGTGTGGTAATGGTTCCCCTGCTTGGTTTTTCTGTGTTGGCTGTAGGGCTGATTATCGAGCGTTTGCGGTTTTGGTTAAAAGTGAATCAGCGTCAGAATCGGGTGGTAAGAGATATCTTGAATCTCTATCGTCGGGATAATGTGGTATCGGCTATCGATGGGTTGCGCAAGAATGCAGATTTACCCATAGCGCGGATTTTCTTAACGGCTTTGGAATTGGAAGAACCCACTCCAGAGGAGTTTCGTTTGGCGTTGGAAAGTGAGGCACAAGCGGAAATTCCTTTACTCAAGCGTTTTCAGACTATCTTTGATACGATTATTTCCCTGGCACCGTTATTAGGACTTTTGGGTACGGTGTTGGGTCTGATAGCCTCTTTTGCTTCTCTGAATCTGGGGGATGTAGGAGGTTCTCAAACTGCGGGTGTAACCGGTGGGATTAGCGAAGCGCTGGTTTCTACCGCTGCGGGGTTAGTTGTAGCTATTTTTACTCTGATGTTTGCCAATACTTTCCGGGGATTGTATCAAAGGCAAATGGCATTGATTCAAGAATATGGCGGTGAGTTGGAATTGCTTTACCGTCGTCGTTATGAACGAGGAGGAGAGAAATCCTATGCGTCTACCAGATGATGCGGATATCCCAGCACAGATTAATATTGTGCCGATGATTGATGTCATATTTGCGATTTTGACATTTTTTGTGATGTCAACATTATTTTTGACACGTTCTGAGGGTTTACCAGTAAATTTACCGAAAGCGGAGACGGCGAAAAAAAGCAGTCGTCCAGTACAGGTAAATGTAACGGTAAATCAGGCTGGAGAAGTATTTTTAAATAAGCAAGGGATTAGTATCGAACAATTAGAAGCAAAAATCAAGCAGAAAGTACAGCCAAAGCAAGAGGTGATGGTGGTGCTGAATGCTGATGCGGGGGTAGATCACGGTAAAGTTGTAGCGGTGATGGATAAGGTACGACGGGTTAAGGGTGCAAAGTTAGCGATCGCCACTCGCAAGCCTTAAGTGAGTATTGATGAGGAGGAATTAGGAAGTTGATATTACCTCGCACCAGGCTGATTATTGGTTTAGCAGTGGGTTTTTTCCTGTTATTGGTGTGTTTATTTATTAGTGTTTCTTTTGGTGCTGCGGATATTCCTGGAAGGACTATTTTCCAGGCTTTGGTTAATTTCGATGATGGTTCCAGGGAACAGTTAATTATTCGCACTATCAGATTACCTCGTTCTTTGTTGGCGATGCTAGTAGGTGCGGGTATATCCACTGCGGGTGCAATTATGCAGGGTATTACTCGTAATCCTTTAGCCGATCCCGGTATTTTAGGGATTAATGCTGGTGCTATTTTTGCGGTGGTAATTTCAATATTTTTATTCCATGCATCAGCACCAAGTTTTTATATTTGGTGCGGTTTAATAGGTGCGGGAATTACTGTAATATTAGTATATTTTTTGGCTTATTTGGGCAGGGGTGGAATTACTCCCCTAAACTTAACTATTGCTGGTGCGGCGATTGGTGCATTACTGGGTTCTCTGACTACTACAGTATTAATTGTTAATCAACGGGCTTTGGCAGAAGTGCGGTTTTGGTTGGCTGGTTCCTTAGCCAATGCGGAGTTTAGCACCATTACCCAAGTTTTGCCATATATTTGTGTGGGGATGATAGTGGCGATCGCTATCTCGAAGCAGATTACAATTTTAAGTTTAGGGGAAGATGTCGCCAAGGGTTTAGGACAACAAACAGGTTGGGTAAAAATTTTAGCAGGGTTATCTGTCTTATGTTTAGATGGTAGCGCGGTAGCGGTGGGGGGTGCAATCGGTTTTTTGGGTTTAATTGTTCCCCATATGGTGCGTTTTTTTGTGGGGGTAAATTACCAGTGGATTTTACCTTATAGTGCGTTATTTGGAGCGATATTGCTGCTAGTTTCTGATTTGATAGCCAGATTAATTATTCAACCCCAAGAGGTTCCTGTGGGTATTATGACAGCTATTGTCGGTGCCCCATTCTTCATTTATGTAGCTAAAACCCAGGTGAAGAAGTCAACAACCCACCGCTAATTGGACGCTAATTGGAGTACCAATATAGCGGGTGTTTGTTTAATTTGTTACTGGTGGTAATAGCCGCGCTTTTGGAGGTTCATATCTTGTACTAATAAAATTCAAGAGTAAAAATTTACTGAAAAAATTTTACTACGCAGGTTTGAAATGCATGAAATTCAATCTATTGATAAAAATATATGTTTATTGCCAAGCAAATAATTCAGTATTAAAACTGTGGTGGAAGATGTGTGATGAAGCAAAGTTCCCTAGTTTTCCGTGTTCCCAGATTCAAAATTTCGTTGCGTATTTCCCGACGAGTCATCCCTGTTTTTTTGATTTTGACTCTGATTACTTTGATGGGGTTAATTACCAATACTTCTGTTGGTGATTACCCAATCTCACCCCTAGCTGTGACGCAAACCCTCTTGGGAATAGATACGGGAAACCCCAATCATAGTTTTATTATCTATAATCTTAGATTACCACGCACTCTCACCGCCTGTCTTGTGGGTATAGCTTTGGGGATTGCGGGGACTATTATGCAAGGTATAACTCGTAACCCATTAGCAGACCCAGGGATTATTGGCATTAATGCTGGTGCGGGTTTAGCAGCAGTAAGCGTAATTATACTATTTCCCAATGTACCTATATTTAGTTTGCCATTAGCAGCTTTTGGTGGTGCTTTGCTGGCTTGTTTATTAATTTATCTCTTGGCTTGGGAGAGGGGAACCCATCCTATACGTTTAATTTTAATTGGTGTGGGAATTGCAGCGGTTGCTGATGCTGGTACTAATTTGATGATAGCTGTGGGGGATATTTATGATGTCAGTGAGGCTTTAGTTTGGTTAGCAGGAAGTGTCTATGGACGGAGTTGGGAGGTGGTTTTAGCTTTACTTCCTTGGTTAATTGTTTTTATCCCTTTAGCTTTCACGGGTATATCGTCATTAAATGCATTAGTTTTGGGGGATAATATTGCTAAGGGTTTGGGTAGTCGGGTGGAATGGGAGAGGAGTTTTTTATTATTAGTTAGTGCGGGGTTATCTGGTGTGGCGGTAGCAACAGCAGGAACTATAGGTTTTATAGGTTTAATTGCGCCTCATATTGGGAGAAAATTAGTAGGTAATAGTCATGAAGGATTAATTCCTGTAGCGGGAATGATGGGGGGAATGATTGTGGTTTGGGCGGATTTTTTGGGGAGGGTTTTGTTTAGTCCGGTGGAGATTCCTTGTGGGATTATTACTGCTGTCATTGGTGCGCCTTATTTTGTTTATTTGTTGGTGAAAAGTAGGAAGTAAAAAGAGAATAATCTCACGCAAATAAGCACTATTAAATAAGCCCTTAATTTAGGGTAGACCCAAAGAAGAAAAAAGAGAGAATAATTGATAAATATATCAAAATTATCAATGGCATATAATATTCATAACCATTATCAAGTTTCTGCACGCAATCTAACCCTAGGTTACGATGGTGCGACAATTATTAAAAATATAGATGTAAGTATACCTAGTGGGAAAATTACGGCTTTGGTGGGTGCAAATGGTTGTGGTAAATCAACTTTGCTAAAAGGGATAGCTAGGTTGTTAAAGCCTAGTAAGGGAAAGGTTTATTTGGATAGTCATGATGTGTTTAAGTTATCGAGTAAGGAGGTAGCAAAAAAGTTAGGGATTCTTACTCAGAATCCAGTAGCACCAGAGGGAATGACGGTGAAGGATTTGGTGGCTTGTGGTCGTTTTCCTTATCAAAGTTGGTTACAACAATGGAGTAAGGAAGATGAACTTCAGGTGAGATTGGCTTTAGAAATTACGGGAATAAAGGAGTTTGCGGAACGAGAATTAGATACTCTTTCTGGGGGACAGCGACAGCGGGCTTGGATTGCCATGGCTTTAGCTCAAAATACGGATATTTTATTGTTAGATGAACCGACAACTTTTTTAGATATGGCACACCAAGTAGAGGTGTTGGATTTGCTGTGGGAATTGAATCATCAACAGGGTAAAACTTTGGTAATGGTTTTGCATGATTTAAATCAAGCTTGTCGCTATGCAGATAATTTATTAGTGGTGAAAGAAGGTGAAATTTATGGTCACGGTGCGCCATCTAAAATAATGAATGAAATTATGGTACGTGAGGTTTTTGGTTTAGAATGTCAGGTTGTGGATGACCCCATAACTGGTACGCCAATGTGTATACCTATTAGTCGAATTAAGGATAAATATTATTCGTATTCGAGTCCAAAATTAGCAATTAAAAAAACCGCAGAGGACGCAGAGAACACAGAGAGAAGAAATGGAGAGGTATAATTCGAGAAGCGAGATAAGATGATGGTCATTTCCAAAAAATCAGTAAAGATTATTCCGTACTGTTTGAGGAACCCTATAGTTCGAGACTTTCTCATCGTAATTCCCTTTATAATTTGGCAAGTATTGAACAAATTAATGAACCAGGTTTACCAGAAAAGTTAACAGTGAGAATAACTTGTTGTTTGTATATTCTCATTCCCCCAGATTACGAAAAATGTCATAATTGTTCTCTATTGACACCAGAGGAAATAATTGCACAAATCAAAGTAGACATGTTAACAGATAAATAAAAAGTTAAGTCAAAATAGCGGATTTTCAAAGCAAATATTCTTTAAAAATCTGGTTGATGAGATTGCTAAAAGTTATTAGTTTAATCAGAGGTGCAATGAACAATGTCCAAAAAAAGAATTATCATATCGTTTATCTTGGGTTTTCTGTTGATACTATTTTTTGGTAGTCAGAGTCTAACCAATCAAATAAAAAATACGGAAATACTTTGGGATACTTACGGTATACCCCATATTTACGCCAAAGATACAAAAAGCGCGTTTTATACCTTTGGCTGGGCACAAATGCACAGCCATGGTAATCTGCTCTTACGTCTATATGGACAAGCTAGGGGTAAAGCTGCTGCTTATTGGGGAGAAGACTATTTACAGTCTGATCGCTGGATATGGACGATGGGTGTACCTAGTCGTGCTAGTGCTTGGTATAAAGCTCAAAACCCTGATTTTCGCAGTTATTTAGATGCTTTCGCTGATGGGATAAATACCTATGCAAAACAGCATCCAGACCTAATTGATGATGATGTAGAGGTAGTGTTACCAGTTACAGGGGAAGATATACTAGCCCACCTACAAAGAGTACTAAATTTTACCTTTGTTGTGAATCCCGAAAGTGTAACAGGTATTACCAAGCAAGAACCACCAGGTTCCAACGGTTGGGCGATCGCACCAAAACGATCTGCTAGTAATAAGTCGATGTTGCTGGTTAATCCCCATTTACCTTGGTCTGATTTGTTTTTGTGGTACGAAGCGCAAGTTACCGCACCGGGAATGAATGCTTCCGGTGCTACGTTGGTGGGTATTCCGGTGTTAACCATTGCTTTTAATGATAATCTGGGGTGGACTCACACTGTTAACACCCACGACGGTTGGGATGCTTATAAATTGAAGTTAGCGGGTGATGGGTATTTGTTTGATGGTAAAGTCAGGAGTTTTGAAACTCAGACTGTGAATTTACAGGTGAAGCAAAAAGACGGAACTCTCAAGACTCAACCCCTAGTGGTGAAAAGTTCGGTGCATGGACCCATCGTCGGGGAAAAACAGGGTAAACCTATAGCGTTGAGGGTCGTCGGGTTGGATAGACCTGGTACACTAAAGCAATGGTGGAATATGGTGCGATCGCAAAATCTGGGAGAATTCCAAACAGCCCTAAAAGCTCTACAATTACCCATGTTTACCGTGATGTATGCTGACCGTCAAGGACATATTATGCATCTATTTAACGGTCATGTACCAGTGCGTCAACAGGGTGATTTTGCTTATTGGCAGGGTATCATTCCTGGTGACACTTCCCAAACCCTATGGACGAAAATTCACCCCTATAAAGACTTACCCAAGGTCGTAGATCCACTCAGTGGTTGGTTACAAAATGCCAACGATCCACCCTGGACAACCACCTTCCCCACAGCCATCAAAGCAGATGATTATCCATCTTATATGGCTCCCCATACCATGGATTTTCGAGCGCAGCGTTCTGCAAAAATGTTGGATGAGGATGAAAAAATTTCTTTTGAGGAGATGGTCAAATATAAACATTCTACACGGATGGAACTTGCAGACCGAATCTTAGATGACTTGATTCCTGCTGCACGTAAATATGGTAATAAATTAGCCCAAAAAGCAGCAGATGTGTTAGAGAAGTGGGATAAACAGGCTAATGCTGATAGTCAAGGGGCTGTATTATTTGCTGCTTGGGCTAATGAATTAGATTTTGATACCGCTTTCAGTCAACCTTGGAGTGAAAAATTACCCCGTACTACCCCTGACGGTTTAGCAAATCCCCAAGACGCGGTAAAGTTATTGGAAAAAGTAGCTTTGAAGTTAGAAAAGGATGCAGGTAAGTTAGATGTACCTTGGGGAGATTTATTCAGATTCCGACAGGGTAAATTAGATTTACCAGGTAACGGAGGAGACGGTTATTTAGGTATTTTCCGGGTGGTAAATTTTGCTCCTGCAAAAGATGGACGGTTTCAGGCTGTTGCAGGGGATTCATACACAGCTGCAATTGAATTTTCCCAACCAGTAAAGGCTATGGCGATTATGAGTTATGGAAATGCATCTCAACCAGGTTCCCTTCATCAGACCGATCAATTAGAATTATTAGGGAAAAAACAATTGCGTCCCGTATGGCGTTCTAGAAAGGATGTTGAGGCTCATTTAGAAACCCGTCAGGTATTCTAACACGGATATGGTTAAGGGTCTATCAGGGATGTTTTTGGGGTTAGTATTGATTGGTTTTGGGACTAGTGTTGTCGCATCAGAGGGATTACAAACGGAAATTACTGAGAAAGATTTACAAATAATTGACCAGCTTGTACGGATTGCAGAAAAGAACTCATATCAAGTCAGGGAAGCGAAATCCACAATGGGGGTTAACGCTTTTCTAGATGTTGTCAGTATCGAATTATCCCCCTCTCAAAGTAGTACCAAATATAGAACACCGGATTTTTATTCTGAGGATGAGCGGAGTTTTTCCGTTAGTCTAACTATAGATCCGATTAAGATATTTAGTACTATTAACCAAATTCCGGTTATGGAAGGTCGTTTGCGAGAGATTAAGCAACAAACTCGTTTAGCGGTGATCAAGCGGTATTTAGCTTATTTACAAGCACGTCAAGCCAGTAAAATCGCTGCTTATCGGATGCAAAAATTTCCGGAAGGAGAACGTATTGCAAGTAATGTTTCTTTGGGAAGTTCCCAACAGTTACATAATGCTGATTATGTTGTAGCTGCTACTCATATGCTCAATAAAAATGCAGAGGAAAAAATAGCTTTAGAGGAGTTAGCTGCTGCTGTTGGTTTGTCTTCCCAAGAGATGATAAATGTCTTGCATGGGGGAGATTAATCTATTATGGAGATTTTCAAGTCAATTATACCCGTTCTCAGAGCTTCTGTAATGCTTTGATGTGCTGCTTTCCAATGAGTCGCACCGAGGGTGAATAAAGCCTCTATTTGCTCTCATGAATGCTGTAGTTGTTCACACAGACATTCAATTAATAATGATAAATTTTCATGAATAAAAAAATGGTTTCCTGGTAACATATTTAATGAAAAGTAGTTACTAGTTTGTTCTCGCCAAGCTTCTAGTTCTTCAACAGTGACCTTATTATCTTGTAAACCACCGAAAACGGAGATGGGACATTTTAAAGGTGGTGTAGGAGCGTATACATAGGTTTCTAAAACCGCAAAATCTGCTCGCAATATTGGCAGAAATAATTGCATGAATTCCTGATTTTATAAAACTGTGTTTGGAGTACCATTATAACGGCGTAACTCGGCGATAAAATCCGCTTCTGGGAGATTATGAATTAGTACTTATAAGTCTTGTATTTGGGGAGCGCGACGAGCGGATATAAATAAATCAACTGGATTCACTCCATATTTTTTGTACAACAATCTAGTTAATTCAAAACTCACAAGTCCTCCCATACTGTGACCAAAAAAAGTAAAGGGTTTGTCTAAGTATAGTTTAATTTGTAATGATAGCTCTTGAACACTTGGTTCTAATCGATTCAATGGAGTTAGTTGAATTTTGCTACCTCTCCCAGCAAGTTCTATGAAACAAATTTATATATTATCTGGAAGTTTGTCTAGCCAAGAACGAAAAACAATTGAACTTCCCCCAGCATAGGGAAAACAGAATAAACGTAAATTTGCTTTGGGATTAGGTTTAGGAACAGTAATCCAATTATCAGTACTTCGTATATTGAGCATTAGCAAAATCCACTCTATTTAGAGCAATAATAACAAAATATGTAGAGATATATTTATCAATATCTCTACAACAGAAAATCTTTAGTTTTAATGAATCAACTATTAATTGTTCATATTAGCTTCTGACATTTGCTTTCTTAAACTTAAAGGTCTCATATCAGTCCATACTTCCTTGATGTATTCTAGACATTCTGCTTTAGAACCACTTTTTCCTGTATCTGTCCAACCAAGGGGATTTTCTCTATCAACAAACCAAATAGAATATTGTTCTTCATGGTTAACTACTACTTTGTAAATTGTCTTGTCTTCTGAATTCGTTTGCATACTTTTATCTCCTATGAATGAACTAAAATTTAAAACTTAAGTACGGGTAGGTAAAAATCCTCCAATCCTTAATTGTTCGACGCTATCCTTAACAGCTTGAATAATATAGTTGATATCTTCATCTGTGTGAACTGTAGATAAATAGCCAGTAATACCTAACAAATGAACTCCCTTATCAAGCAAATGATATTTTAATAATCCCATCGCTACTGAAGCAGGAGAATTTTCTTCAGAAAGTTCTACAGATGCAGAACCAAAAAGTGAACCAAAATTTGCCATCCTTAGGGGTAGTTCTTCTGCAACAAAATAATTATTCAAAGTAGTCACAAATTGTGTTGTACGTTCATTCAATTTTTGGTAGAGTGACAAACCTTCACTTTGTAAATATTGCAAAACAGCTTTTGCAGCAACCATCGCTAATGGATGCTTACAAAAAGTACCTGCAAAAAATGTTTTTTGTGTTTGAGGATAAGAATCATCGCCATAATTCCACATACCCCCATCAATAGCATCCATATATTTACTTTTACCAGCAATTACCCCAATTGGCATTCCACCACCAACAATTTTTCCATAGGTAGCTATATCAGCTTGTACACCAAAATAGGCTTGTGCACCACCAGGATGAATACGAAAACCTGTCACCATTTCATCAAAAATTAAAGCTATTTTAGTTGCTTGTGTTAATTCCCGTAATTGGTGTAAAAATTCCTTTGGTTGTAAAGCTGGTCTACTAGTTTGTACAGGAACTACTAAAACTGCTGCTAATTCTTGTTGATGAGTTTTAATGATTTCTAATGATTCTGGATTACCATAATCTAAAACCAATACATCATTAACAAAATTTGGTAATACTCCAGGTGATAATGGTAGTGCATATTGATTATTTTCTGTCTGATTTGCTTTAATTAAAGTCCCATCAAAATGACCATGATAAGAACCGGAAAAAATGACAATTTTATTACGTCCTGTAACTGCCCTAGCAATGCGGATAGCACTCATTACAGCTTCTGTACCTGTATTGCTAAAACAAACTCGTTCCATTCCAGTAAATTGAGAGATTAACTCAGCTACTTCACCCACAATTTCTGATTGGGGCCCAATTTGAATACCTTTATCCAGTTGAGTAATTAAAACTTCTTTAATAAAAGATGGGTTATGACCAAAAAGATTGATACCCAAACCCATCATTACATCTACATATTCATTATCATCTACATCCCAGATTTTAGAACCCAAGGAGCGATTAGCAACTATGGGATAATACATTTCTTTGAAGAGTAAATTAAACTCTCCTAAATTTTTATCATCAGCTAAAAAGAGGCGATAATTTTGGGAAATTTGCTTTGATGTTTTTGTACGATTGTTGTAGCGATGGATAAAATATTGCAAATAATTTTGTTGTAAATTAGTAAATCCTGCTGTAGCTAATAACTTGGTTAAATTGTCTGAAAGTGGAAGTAATGTAACTTGTTGTCCATTCATAATCTTGGCTCTGTTGACCTAATGATAAAATTATCTAGAAATTTGGAATAGGTTTATTTAACTTTTTTACCCTCATATATTTCATAAATAAAATATATGCTAGAGCCTGAATAACCAGGCTCACTTCATGTAATTATAGACTTTTCATCAGAGATAAACCTACTAACTATGTACGCGCTTATAGCAAACAAAATATGTACTACCAGGCATTTGGGATATTTTGAGGTCATGATGTGAATCATAACTGCTAATATCGCTAAAACCTGATGTTTTCAAAGCAGTTATAATTTCTTCTTTGGTATAGCATTTCTCTAAAATAGTGCTATCCAAACGCTGCCATGTTTTTTCTATCAACGAGAATATAGTCAAATTAATTGCAGCTATTTTAGTTTCTGAATCGTAGCTATTTCGCGCAGCCCATGCATAGTCTTCTTTTACATTTCCAGTAATTTTATCGTCCCAATTTAACTGATATTCTTCTTCTAAAAAAATATAAAACAAGAATATACCATTATCTAATAGAGCCTGGTAAACATTTTTAAAGATACTAGTTAATTCTTCTAGGCTCATTACATGATTAAAAGCTCCAATTGAAATCACTGCATTAAACGTAGGAGAAAAATCAAGAAGACGTGCATCATTGAGAATTAATTTTGCCCCTGGTGCATTTTCATGAGCATAGCGCAACATTCCTTCTGAAGCATCGATTCCTGTTACTTTATACCCTTTTTCAAGTAGCTTTTGTACCAATTGTCCTGTACCACAACCAAGGTCCAGAACTTGTGCATCCTTAACTAAATTTGATAAGATTAATTTCTCTAAAGCTGGTAGTGTTTCTTGGAGAACTCCTAAAGCCCAATCTTCGTTATATACATGTGCTAAAGGATCGTATTCAGTATAAAGAGTTGTGGTAGTCATACAGTATGTCTCCTGATTTGGTTTAAAAATTTGGGAATGATTTGATTTTTCTCTGTTCTTTAAGATGGGTCTTATATTCAAAATTTAGTTTTCATAAATCCTTGCTCCATTAAATAAGAAAAATAAACATTGAGTAATTGATTATCTACTGGAGGACAATTAATAGAAGTATTTACCAAGCCATTGATAACATTTTGGTTATCAAACTGTAAAAATCCTGAATAATAATTTTCTTCTTCAGCTTGTCTTGCTGGGAAAAATGGTACTAATGAATATAAAGGATGCTCTAATGAACCTTGAGTAATATTGAGTAATTTCTCTCGCCATTGGTCATAATAAATTTGCTCAATTGCGTAACCCAAGAAGCGAATATGGTCAATAATTCTATCTGAATGGAGAGTTTGGGGATGTACTAGGTGAAATGTTTTACCCAGAGATTTTTCTTGCTGGGATAAATGAACTATGGCTTGGCTAATATAATCTACAGGAACTATATTTTCTCTAATATCTATATCTGGCGCACTTCCTAATTGTACACAACCTATTATCAATTTATACAAAAAGTCATTACTATTAAAAACACCAGTTTTGCTATGTCCAGATATGCGAGATGGTCTGTAAATAGAGATGGGAATTCCTCTTTCAGCCGCTGTTTGAACTAACTTTTCTGCTACCCATTTAGTTTGACAATATCCATTGCTAGGAAATTCATTTTCATGCAGACTATCCTGTTCTCGAACTAATTTTACTCCAGCTTCAATTTTTGAACCTACAACACCAGAGCTAGAAATAAAATGTACTGGCTTAGTTTTAACTTGACTAGCTAATCTGAGAATTTCTTGTGTACCCAGGACATTTGTAGGTTTCAAAATAGAGTAAGGATAAATATGATGCACCCAAGCACCATTATGGTAGATGACATCAATGGTAGATGCTAATTGTTGAAATTCTTCAATTTCTAAACCCAAGAGCGGCTTTGATAAATCACCGGGAATGCAAATAATTCTAGAACTCCAAATTTCTTGCCAAATTCTATAAGATTTGAGGATAGTTTGTAGTTTATTATGGTTATCCTCAAGATTTGCATCACGTACTAAGCAATAAATATTAGCTGTAGTTTTTTGCAAAAGTTCACCTAGTAAAAATGCTCCTAAAAAACCTGTAGCTCCGGTTAATAAAATTGCTTTGGGATTAGGGATAAATTTACCAGGAGTGTGAGGATAAATTGTCTGGTCTAAAACAGTTTCAGTTTTGATATCTAAAGTAGAATACTCAATTTCTGTTTGACAAACTCGTTCAATATTTTCTGCTAAACCTGCTACGGTGGGTTTTTCTAACAAACTACGTAAAGATATCTCTAAATTAAAAGCTTCTTTAACTTTTGCAAGTAGTTGAGTTGTTAATAAAGAATGTCCACCCAATTCAAAGAAATTATCATAAATGCCAACTTTCTCAACTTTTAAGACTTCGTTCCATATTTGAGTCAGTTTTTCTTCTACAGGAGTGCGGGGAGGAACAAAATCTCCGATTAAATCTGACCTGACTTGCTCTGGTATAGGTAGCGCTTTTCTATCAATTTTACCATTGGGACTTAGAGGTAATTCTTTTAGCAGTACTACAGTTGATGGAACCATAAAATATGGTAGTTTATTTTGCAAAAAATGGCGTAGTTCATTAACAGTAATAGCTGATTGTTGCTGAGGAATTACATAAGCAACTAAGCGTTTGTTTCCTGGTACATCTTCACGGGCAATAACTACTGTTTCTTGGACTCCAGGATATTGATTTAATAATGCTTCAATTTCACCTAATTCAATGCGGAAACCGCGAATTTTGATTTGGTTGTCAATGCGTCCTAAAAACTCAATATTACCATCACTGAAATATCTAGCTAAATCTCCAGTTTTATAAAGACGCATTCCTGGTTTTTGGCTAAAGGGGTGAGGAATGAATTTCTCAGATGTAATTGTAGGGTGATTTAAATAACCTCTAGCTAATCCGTCACCACTAATATAAATTTCGCCAGCAACACCAACAGGAACCGGATTTAAATAAGAGTCTAAAATATATATTCGTGTATTGTTTATGGGACGACCAATAGATATTTGTGTTCTGGTTTCTGGAACATGACAATGATAGACACTACTCCAAACAGTTGCTTCTGTAGGACCGTACTCGTTAAATAGAGATGTTTGTGATTGTAATTGAAAGTGAGATTGTACTAGTTCTAAGGGACAAGGTTCACCTGCAACTATGACAGTATGTAAGGAATTTAAGTTTTCTGGTTTTGCTTGTTGCAAAATGAGAGCATATAGAGAAGGAAGACTTAATAAATGGGAAATATGATTTTGGGAAATTAATTCTATGAGTTTAGGTACATCTCGTTGCACACCTTCTGCTGGTAAATGTAGAGTTCCACCACAACAAAGTGTCCAGAAAATACCTGCAACTGAACTATCAAATGCAAAGGATGAAAGTAATAAAAAGCTGATGACGGGTTCTGAATAGTAGGAAATACGTGCAGTTGTGGAATGAACTAAATTGCTATGAGTAATTTCTACTCCTTTGGGTTTACCAGTAGAACCAGAAGTGTATATTACATAAGCTAAGTTTTCAGGAGATGCTGTGGAAAGGAGGTTTTCCTGACTTTCTTGTGCAATGATTTCCCAATCTGTATCTAAACAAATTGTCTGTATATTCTGTTGAAATAAGGTTTCTAATAAATGCTGTTGAGTTAGTAATATAGATACCTGGGTATCTTCTAACATGAATTTTAAACGCTCTTGGGGATAGTGGGGGTCAAGGGGAACATAAGCACCACCAGCTTTGAGAATACCCAAAATACCAATGAGCATTTCTAGGGAACGTTCAACGCAAATTCCTACTAATGATTCTGCACCTATCCCCAAATGTTGCAAATAATTGGCTAGTTGATTTGCACGCGCATTGAGTTCAGCATAGGTAAGTTTTTCGCTGTTAAATGCAACAGCAATATTATCTGGTGTGCGTTCTACTTGCTCTGCAAATATCTCATGAATACACTTATTTTTCGGGTAATTAACCTCAGTTTGATTAAACTCAAATAAAAGTTGGTGTAGAGTGGAGTCACTTAAAATATTGAGTTGACTAATTACCTCTTCTGGATTATTGATAACACTGGCTAATAATTGATTATAATTCTCTGCTATGATTTCAATACTTTCGGTATTGAATGAATTAGATTCATAATGAAACTCTAAATTTAAAGCCTCAGCTTGCTGTTGACAACAAAGTTTGATTTTAAACTGTTCAATGCAAGTGTACTGCTGCTCAATTGAAAACTTTAAATCCTCTGGGTAACAAACAATAGATTCAGATTCCTGTTGAAAATCAAATCCAAAAGGTAAATGAGTTAATTTTGTATCAGAATCATTAATTTGTTCCCAACTAAAACATTCTTGCCATTTATTGATTTCTTCTATAGATTCATTTACCTGTTGTAAAACTTGATTAAAACTTAAATTTGCTTCTAAATAAGAACGTAGCGGTAAATATTTTGCAAATAAGCCTAAAGCACTTTTTAATTCATCATATTTTCTACCATCTACACCCACACCAATGACAATTTCTGATTGCTCAAGCAAACGCCATAGTAAAATATGCCAGCAAGTAAGCAGAAATATAAAGATAGAAGTATGATATTTTTTCGCTATAATTTCTATTTTTTGTAGCAATTCAACATCAATTAATGAGTTGATAAATTTCGGCTCAAACTTGTTTTGATGTGAATTATCAAGTTCATAAGGTAAATTTAAAGCATCAACAATAGATAAGTTTTGCTGTAACCAAAATTTCCTACCAATTTCTGTTTCTTCTGCTTCTAAGATTTGATTTTGCCATTCAGAAAAATCTGCATATTGCAGTGGTGATTCAGATAATTGATTATCTAAATCACCTGAGTAAGCACTAGCGATTTCACTCATTAAATTATGGAGAGTGATATTATCCCCGCAAAGAGCTGGTAAACTGAGATATAAAAAGTGCTTCTCTTGCGAAAGAGTCATTAAAGCAGTCTGCAAATTTAAGCCTTTTTCTAAATCAAAAGGTAAACTTTTTAAATGTTGAACGATCTCTTGAATTTGAGTATCTTGTTCTTCAGCATTTAAATTGCTGAGATTGTATGTTTGAGATAAAGTTAATTTACTATTTGTAATCACCTGAACTGGAATAGTCATCCCTGGAAGACAACGAAAACAGGTACGGAGTATTTCATGGCGATTAACAACATCTTGTAAAGCTAATTCTAAGCGTTGTATATCAAGACTTCCTATAATTAATATAATACAATCACTGCGATATATCGATTTATTATCAACTTGTTGTAGCGACCATAAATGTTCCTGTTGGGGAGAAAGTCGAAATCCTTCTATAGTTGGTGCTTGCATTTTAATTCCTCTTGATTTCTGTGTTTTATATTGCAACCCAGGGAGTATAGGGTTCAGCCATTCCTACTAAGATTTTTCTGGGTGAAACGAAGGGATTACGAGCATGGATGGCTAACATATTATCTAGCATTAATACATCTCCTTTTTCCCAGGTAAAGCTCACCATTTGCTGTTGATAAGCTTGACGAAGATGCTCTAAAACTTCAGATTCAATTACAGAACCATCACCGTAATAGGTATTTGTAGGTAAGTCTTCTTCTTTAAAAGAAGATAATAAAGTATTACGGATATTTGGTTCTAATGTGGAAACATGAAAAAAAGTTGCATGATTAAACCAAACCATTTCCCCAGTCATGGGATGTTTAATAATAGCTGCTCCTATTTGACGAGTTCTTAATTTATCGCCTTCTTTCCATTCAAAATCAATTCCGTTTTTAATGCAATATTCTTCTACTTTGCTTTTTTCTGTGCTTTGAAAAACAGTTTGCCAAGGTAAGCCAAAGCCATCACCAAAGTTACGCATATACATAACTTTTTTGGCAATGAATTTTTCTCTTATTTTGGGGTCGATATTGGCGAAAACTTGGCGACAATTACCAATTGGTGTTTCTCCCCCTTGGGCTGGTGGAGTTAGACAAAAGAAGAATATTTTTAAAGGAAATGTAGGGGAATAAGCGTGTTCGTTGTGGGGAAAAATGCTTTGATCGGCTGGATAATCAGTGGAAGTGTAAATCCTTCCAGCTACTTGAGTACGTGGTGATGCTCGATAGCGATATTCTAATGCTTCTTTACAGATAGCAGCAATAATTTGCTCAAATTTTTTTATTGATGTGACATTGAAACCACGAAAGAGAATTGCTGCATATTTTAATAACTCTGCTTGTAAAAATTCTCTATTACTTTTAGCCCAGGTTAGTAAATCTACTCCTTTAATTGCTGGTTTAATAACTAAAGGAAAGTTAGGACTGTGGTTAAGATACTCGGTTTTAATTAATTCATTTTCACCAACATTAACTGCTTTGCGTCTAATATTACCTAATTTTAATGAACTATTTTGTTGATTGTGATTTGTCAGCATTGCTCGTATTCTATATTTATTTAGTCAGATGTTGCAAATTACTCAAAATGTTTTACTTAACAGACCTACGTCTAATATTGCCTAATTTTTGTTGTAAAGAATCTTGATAGGTTACTTCTTGAGCAAGTCTATTTTGTTTGTCTGTTTGCGCTAATATTTCTTTAATTTCATTTATTTTTATGCTCGGTTTATTGACAACCTTGCTCAAAATTATTTCAAGGTTTTTGAGCATCTGGGAGATAGTTTTAGCTGCAAACAAGTCTGTACTATATTTCAATAATCCCATTAGCCCTTGCTCCGTATCTGTAATATCAAAGAGTAAATCAAAGGTGGCTGTTTTGGTTTCCGTTTCCAATGTCTGGAAAGTTAAATCTGGAATATTTAAAGCAGTTGTGGGAGTATTTTGGAGAATTAATTTTACTTGAAATAATGGTGTGTTGTGTAAATTACGTTCTGGATTTATAGCCTCCACAAGTTTGTCAAATGGTAAATCTTGATGTGCATAAGCATCTAAAGTGACTTCCCGAACTCTATCTAGTAATTCAGAAAAAGTAGGATTACCATCGAATTTGGTGCGTAATACTAATTGATTTACAAAAAATCCAATTAAACCCTCAGTTTCTCCCTGGTTACGGTTAGCAACATCTGTACCAATTACAATGTCATCTTGTTGGCTGTAGTAGTGCATTAAGGTTGCAAATGCTGCTTGTAAAGTCATGAAAAGCGTTACTCCCTGTTGGTTACTCAGGGTTTTGATTTGTTGCGATAATGTGGAAGAGAGTGTGAAAGGTTGGGCTGAACCTTGATATGTTGGTGTTATGGGTTGAGGATAGTCTGTTGGTAATTTAAGAACTGATAAGTTTTCAAGTTGTTTTTGCCAATAAGTAAGTAGTTTATCTAAAAGTTCTCCTTGCAACCATTGTCTTTGCCAAACAGCAAAGTCTGCATATTGAATTGGTAATTGGGGTAAAGTAAAGGGTTTATTCTCAACAAAGTTTGGATATAAAGTGGCTATTTCCCGAATAATTATATCCATAGACCAACCATCAGATATAATGTGGTGTGTTGTGAATATGACCACGTTTTCTGTTGAATTTAGTTGGATAATAGTTACCCTTAATAAGGGTAGTTGACTTAAATCAAATGGCTTTTGAGTTTCTTGGGCAATGATTTTTTGTACTCGGATTTCCTGTTCTGGCTGAGAAAGTGTTTGTAAGTCAATTATAGGTACAGATAATTGCCAATTTGCAGTTATCACCTGGGTTTGGGTTTGGGTTTGGGTTGGAAGACCTTCTACAGCTACGAAAGCAGTACGTAAAATCTCATGACGTTGAATAATTTGATTGAAACTAGCTTCTAATGCTGGAATGTTCAGAGAACCAAGAATGCGGACGGCAGAAGTAATATTATATGCAGTGTTATTCGGTTGTAATTGTTCTAAGAACCACAGTCTTTGTTGAGCAAAGGATAAAGGGAGAGGATTTTTTCTATTAGCAGGTAAAATGGGAGGAACTAAAAGCTTATTCTCTTCTTGTTTTATGGTTTCTACAGCTATTGCTAATTCTGCAACTGTGGGAAATTCAAATATTTTCTGGAGGGGTAATTCTATTCGCAAATCTTGCCGTATGCGAGAACTTACTTGGGTTGCTAATAAGGAGTGTCCCCCTAACTCAAAGAAGTTATCATCAATGCTTACTGCTTCTAACCCCAAAATTTGTGTCCAAATGTTTGCTATTTTTTCTTCAGTATTAGTCCGGGGTGCAGCAAATTCTCTTTCTGTGGAATTACCGGTTTTTTCGGGAACAGGTAGTGCTTTGGTATCTATTTTCCCATTAGCAGTTAAGGGCAAAGTTGGTAAGAACACAAAGAATTGTGGCACCATATATTCAGGTAATTTGTTTTGGGTAAAGTTCCGCATTTGGGAAATTAATTGTAATTCCTGCTTTTGCTGTAATGGTTGATTAGCATAGGTACTCCAAGAGGTAGGAGTAGAAGAGTGATTTACAAATTTTTGCTGGTTATTATCTCCTTGGTTATCAGCCAAACTATGTTTAAAAAAGACTACATTGTAGTCACCATGATTGCTGTCTTCTGACCAAGTAATTTTGACTTGATAGTTAAGTAAATTAGCAATTTCCCTAAAGCATTCTGGGTCAATTCCTGTTTCTGTAAGATTATCTAATGTTGCTCTTAACTGCTCAACTGTTGTGACTTCATTTGCAGTTTCTAGTAATTCTAAGGTTTTCAGTTCACGGACTATACGAATATTAGGAATGTTCGCAATTTTTAGAGGAGCATGGCTTTGATTATTTTGTAATAGCTGTTGCACGCTATTGATTGTTAATTCTTGCTGCTGCCAATTTAACCAGGGCTGATTTTCTATATTATTAATCTGGTGACCGAGACGCAGAATTACATCATATTTAAATTTGGTAAGTTCATTATGATGACTACCCCCTTTTAATTCTATTTGCACATCACCAATTTGGGGGAGATACTGTTGTAAAGCTGTGAAGAAATTTGGGGCAATCACTAACTCATTTTCTGTTTGTAAAGACTCTTTGATGCGTTGTTTTAGCTCGATTAAATTTAATTCTGGTTCAGCTCCATGTAACTGCACACCAGCATGAAAAGCAGGTAAAAGTGGCAAACTACGAACACCACCAATGAAAATACAACCCCCTGGTTTTAACAAAGTCACAGCATTTTCGATCACCCTAACTAAATAATCAATGCTGGGAAAATTTTGAATAATTTCATTGAGGATAATAACATCAAATGATGCTGTATCTATACTTGATAAATTATCAGCTAATCCTTGTACAAGACTAACTTTAGATAATAGTTCTGGCTGCCGTTTTTTTAACAATTGCTGTAAATATTCTAAAGCTGTATGGGAAATATCTACACCACAGTAATGTTGACAGTGGGGTGCTACCCTAGACAAAATTAAACCCGTACCACAACCAATTTCTAATACTCGTTGGGGTTGGAGAGTTAAAATACGTCCGACGGTATTCTCCACACATTCGATAATTTCTGCTTCTGGTAAGGGTTGATTTGTATAACGACTCGTCCAAACTCTCAAATTAATAAAAGGGTCTTGGGGAGAAAATTGCCAACTATAGAATTGGTCATAAAGTAGTTTTAAATCCGATACATATTCAGTTTCAAAATTCTCCAAGCGATAATTTTGAGGTACTATATAAGCTATTAATTGTTTGTTGTTACTCATATCCTCCCGTGCAACTACAACCGAATTTTGCACTGCTGGATGTTGTTTAATGACTGACTCAATTTCCCCTAACTCAATGCGAAAACCACGCATCTTAATTTGATTATCTTTGCGTCCAATAAATTCCAAATTCCCATCTGGTAAATAACGAGCAACGTCCCCAGTTTTATATAAACGAGGGGATATTGATGGTGTAAAAGGGTTGGAGATAAATTTTTCCCTGGTAAGTTGAGGACGATTGAGATAACCTTGAGCTAAACCAACACCACCAATATAAATTTCCCCAGGAATACCAATGGGTACTGGTTGGAGATACTGATCGAGTAGATAAATTTGGCTATTATTTACCGGTTTACCAATGGGTGCGTGATTCTGATGCTCCTGGTGGGATGATAGAGAATATAGGGTAGTACAGATAGTTGCTTCCGTCGGACCATAACCATTGATAATTTGCAATCCAGGAATGCGATCGCTAATTGCGATTAAGGTTTGTTCCGCAATCGGTTCTACCCCCACCAGTAAACGTCTGAGTACCAATTTCTGTGATTTTTGTTCTAACCAATTGGCTAAAATAGGTAACATAAAGGGTGGAATATAAGCACTGGTGATTTTGTGACTATGCAACCATTGGATAAAACCCTGACTATCAACCCGAATTTCCTGGGGAACTATATCAAGTGTTGCTCCCACCAACAGGGGTGAGAAGATTTCATAAACGGAAACATCGAAACTGAAGCTTGTCCACAAACTACAGTTATCTCCAACCCTCAGGGGTTGTCTGCGCTCAAAGTCTGTTAACAGATTCAGAACACCCAGATGCTGACAACAGACTCCTTTGGGTTCTCCTGTGGAACCAGAAGTATAGATAACATAAGCTAAGGATGAATTATGGGGAATATATTCATCGTTACAAGCTGCAATGGTTTTCCAGTCGGTATCTAAGCAGACAACCCCAGCATTAGTTGCTGGTAACCTCTTGACTAAAGATTCTCGGGTTAATAAAATCTCAACTTGGGCATCCTGGAGCATAAATTCTAAACGTTCCTGGGGATAGTCAGAATCAAGGGGTACATAAGCTCCCCCAGCTTTGAGAGTCCCCAGAATCCCGATAATCGCTTCTAGGGATCTCTCTAGACAAATTCCCACCAAAGTCTGTCCACCTACTCCCAACTGTTGTAAATAGTTAGCTAGTTGGTTAGCTTTGTAGTCTAGTTGTTGATAAGTTAATGATTCACCTGCACAAATAACTGCAATCGCATCTGGTGTTTTTGCAACTTGAGCCTCAAATTGCCCATGTATAGTCAATGATTCTACATATTTAGTTTGTGTATGATTCCACTCTGATAATAGACGCTTTTCCTCTGCACTTAACAACGGTAACTCAGATAACTTGGCTTGGGGATTAGCAACAATACCATACAGGAGAGTGTGAAAATGTTCCACCATCCGGGTAATGGTAGTTGATGTAAACAACTCTGTACTGTACTCAATTTCCCCTGTTAATCCCTGCTCTCCCACAGAGATATCTAAGCTTAAATCAAACTGGGATGTTCTTTTTTTGACCTTAATCGGAGTAAGGACTAAATCCCCTATTTGTAAAGTTGACATTGGTACATTGTCCAGTGCAAACCATACTTGGAATAATGGATTGCGTCCTAAATCCCGTTCTATTTGCAGTTCCCCCACCAGTTTCTCAAAGGGTAAGTCTTGATGAGCATAAGCAGCTAAAGTAGTATCCCGTACCCTACCCAGCAATTCCTCAAAGCTAGGATTACCATCAATTTGAGTACGCAACGCTAAAGTATTGACAAATAAGCCAATAATCCCCTCACTTTCAGCCCAAGTCCGGTTGGCGATCGCCGAACCAACAACAATGTCATCATGACCTGTATAGCGATACAATAGGCTATTAAAAGCAGCTAGTAGAGTCATAAACAAGGTTACCCCTGCTCTTTGACTCAAACCCTCTAAAGCAGTTGTTAAATCAGGGGGAATCTGCCAAGAATAAGTTTCCCCCTCATATGTTTGCGATGCTGGACGGGGTTTATCGGTGGGTAATTGTAGAGGGGAAATATCAGCCAGTTGTTGCTGCCAATAGCCTAATTGCTTCTCCAGAACTTCTCCTTGCAACCATTCCTGCTGCCACATGCTATAATCAGCATACTGGAGTGGTAAATCTGGCAATATCACTGCTTGACCAGTAGAAAACGCCGTATAAACTGCTGCCAATTCCTTCAATAATATTCCTATAGACCAACCATCAAAAACAGTGTGATGGACGCTCAGGAGTAATATATGTTCTTGCTCTTGCAGTCGCAGCAGTTTTACCCGCACCAAGGGAAATTCTGACAAGACAAATGGACTTTGAGCTTCTTGGGTAGCTATTTGTAATGCCTGATTTTCCCGTTCCGACTCTGGAAACCCCTCTAAATCGACTACTGGTATAGTCAACTTGATTTCAGGAGCGATCGCTTGTACCGGTTCTCCATTGACTGTGATTAAAGCCGTGCGTAAAGCTTCATGACGTTCTACAATTGTTTGAAAACTTTTTTCTAATATAGGTATGTTTAAGTTTCCCTTCAATCTCACAGCAAAAGGTAAGTTATAAAAAGGACTACCAGGTTCTAGCTGATCTAGGAACCATAACCGCTTTTGTCCAAAAGATGCTGGAAAAACGTAAACTTCTGTTTCCCCATTCTCTGGAAAATCTTGGTTTGTAAAAGCTGCTTGTGTCATGGTATATTCCTTGATTCAGACTATGTAGAAAAAGATTAGAGAGAAATGTGATGTATCTATTGCTGTAAATTGTGAGACTCTGATTGCACAGAAGATAACTTGATGCGGTGTCTTGCTCTAGCTCTAGGTTTGGGAATTGAAGTTAACTTTTGGGTTTGAGTAATTTCCTGAGAAAATGAGGCAATAGTTGGAAATTCAAATAACCGACGTATAGGTAATTCCACTTGTAAGACTTGGCGAATTTGGGAAATGACTTGAGTTGCTAGTAGAGAATGTCCTCCCAAAGTAAAAAAGTTGTCGTATATCCCCACTTGTTCTAAACCGAGAACTCCAGCCCAAATTTTGGCTACTTGCTTTTCTATGGGAGTTCTTGGTAATACATTTTGTTGATTTATTTCTAAACCTATCTCTGGTATCGGCAATGCTTTTCTGTCTATTTTACCATTGGGGGTTAAAGGCAGTTTATCTAATATGACAAATGCTGTTGGTAGCATATAGGTGGGTAATTTATCTTGTAAAAAATTGAGAATCTCCGTATTCTTAATTTCTTGCTGAGATTTGCTAACTATATAAGCTACCAAGCGTTGATTACCTGGTTTATCTTCCCTTACTACCACCAGATTTGCTTGTACATCTGGATACTGATTTAAGACTGATTCAATTTCCCCTAATTCAATCCGAAAACTGCGAATTTTGACTTGATGATCGATTCTACCTAAAAATTCAATTGTGCCATCTGAACAATAGCGTACTAAATCGCCAGTTTTGTACAATCTAGAAGTAGAATCTGGGTGAAAAGGATTGGATATAAATTTTTGTGCTGTGAGCTGTGGTTGATGTAAATAACCACGAGCTAAACCAGCACCACCAATATGTAACTCACCCGGTACACCTATAGGTACTAATTTATTGTTCGAGTCGAGGATATAAAATTGAGTATTAGTAATAGGATGACCGATATTAATCCTATTTTCAACACAAGATACTGCTGACCAGATAGTAGTTTCTGTCGGACCATATAAATTCCATACTTCTTGACTCCGTTGCTGTAATTCTTGGGCTAGTTTATAATCTAATACTTCCCCACCACAAAGAATTTTTAATTTCTGATTTCCCCTCCAACCAGCAGATAGTAACATCCGCCAAGTTGCAGGGGTAGCTTGCATAATTGTAGCACCACAGGAAGCAATTTTATTTGATAATTGGACACCATCAAAAGCTTCTTCACGACTGACAATAACTACTTTAGCACCTACAATTAAGGGTAGATATATTTCTAAAGCTGCAATATCAAAAGATAATGTAGTTACTGCTAGGAATATATCTTTTTGAGTTAATCCTGGGGTTTTTTGCATTGTCATTAAGAAATTGACAACAGCACCGTGACAAATTTCTACACCTTTAGGTTTACCTGTAGAACCAGAAGTATAAATTACATAAGCTAAGTTTTCAGGAGTAACTCTATTATGCGGATTCTCATTACTTTCTTGGGAAATTTTCTCCCATTCAATATCTAAACAAACTACCTGAGTATTATGGGGTGCTAAATGTTCTAACAAGAAACTTTGTGTGACTAAAACTGATAATTGGGAATCTGTTAACATTCCCTCAATTCTTTTTTGGGGATAGGCTGAATCTATGGGTATATAAGCACCACCAGCTTTGATAATCCCTAATAGTCCAATGACCATTTCTAAAGAACGTTCCACACAAATCCCTACCAAAACTTCCGGTTTTACTCCCAATTTTTGTAAGTAGTGAGCAAGTTGATTAGCTCTTTGATTTATTTCTCGATATGTTAAAGATTGGTCTGCAAATACAACTGCAATTTCATCAGGTGTTTTCTCTACCTGCACTTCAAAAAGTTTATGTAAACATAATTCCGGTAGCTGCTTAGTTTCACCCTGGCTCCAATCTAATAATTGTTGTTCTTCAGTAGTTGTTAATATAGGTAATTCTGCAAGCTGCTGCTCAGGTTTAGCGACAATTCCTTGTAGTAAAACTGCAAAATTTGCAGCTAACCGTGAAACCGTGATTTCTTCAAATAAATCAGTATTATATTCAAAATGAGCGATTAATCCCTCTTCTACATCTTCCATGACTAAAGTCAGGTCAAACTTTGCTGTTGTGCTGTTGCTTGTGAGAGGTTCTACCTTTAATCCTGGTAAATCTAATTTTTCTTTGACAGGATTTTGCAACACAAACATCACCTGGAATAGGGGATTGTGACTTAAATTTCGTTCCGGTTGAATTTCTTCTACTAATTTTTCAAAGGGTAAATCCTGATGAGTATAAGCTCCTAATGCTACTTCCCTTATTTGTTTGAGTAAATCACGAAAACTAGGATTCCCAGACAAGTCACTTCGCAATACCAAAGTATTCACAAAGAAGCCAATTAAATTTTCAATTTCTGCTCTATTTCTATTAGCAATGGGTGAACCAACTATAATATCAGTTTGATTGGTGTAGCGATATAATAAAGTTTTAAATCCTGCCAATAATGTCATAAATAACGTGACACCTTCTTGCTTTGACAGGGCTTTTAATCCTTCACTTAAAGTTTCTGGTAATACAAACGATAAAGTCTTTCCTGCATAAGTTTGAACCGTAGGACGAGGACGGTCGGTTGGTAGTTGTAATATAGGTAATTCACCTGATAATTGCTGCTGCCAATAAGCCAGTTGATTTTGTAATGCTTCCCCCTCTAACCATTGTCTTTGCCAAAATGCAAAGTCTGCATATTGTATAGGTAATTTTGGTAAACGAGAAAGCCTAACAGTACAGTAAGATGAATATAGGGTAGCAATTTCTCGAATTAAAATATCTGTTGACCAACCATCAGAAATAATATGATGTAGGGTCAATAAAATCACATATTCTTCTGCATCTAATTGTAGAAGTTTTCCTCGCAATAATGGTGCTTTGGTGAGGTCAAATCCTGTTTTTGCTTCTTCTTTGATGAGGCGATATAATTCTAATTCTCTCTTTTCTTGTGCAAAATTTTGTAAATCTATAACTGGTAATTTAAAGTCTATATAGTCAGAAATAATTTGAATCGGTTGCCCATTATATGTACCAAAACTTGTTCTGAAAATTTCATGTCGTCTAATAATCTCCTTCAGGCTATTTGCAAGTGCGTTAATATTGATTTTTCCTCGTAAACGCACTGCCCTAGGTAAATTATATGATGGACTACCTGGCTCAAATTGGTCAAAGAACCATAATCTTTGTTGAGCAAAAGATAGGGGCAAATTTTTATCTCTAGAAACAGGAAAAATGGTTCCTATTACCTGTTTCCCCCCCCGCATTTCTATCTCAATTTGTGTTGCTAAAGCAGCTAAATCTGCCGATGCAAATAATTTTGGTAAGGGAATTTCTACCCCAAAACTAGTACGAATACGGGAAATTACCTGAGTCGCTAATAGGGAATGTCCACCCAAATCAAAGAAGTTATCTGCAATACTTACCCGCGCTACACCTAACAATTGTGTCCATATACCCGCTAATACTTCTTCCACAGGGGTACGAGGTGCAATAAAAGTTTTTTTCCTGCTAATTACTTCTTCTGGTATTGGTAAAGCATTACGGTCTAATTTACCATTAATTGTCAGAGGTAAAGCTTTGAGGATAACAACGGATGCAGGTATCATATATTCTGGCAACTTTGTTTTCAGAAAGTTGCAAAAATCTATATCTGGGGTGTGATTGCTAGGGACTACATAAGCAACGAGACGCTTTTCTCCTGGTATATCTTCCCTCGTAATAACTATACTTTCCCTGACTCCTGGATGTTGATTCAGAGTTGCACAAATCTCCCCTAATTCAATACGATAGCCTCTAATTTTTACCTGATCGTCCAAACGACCGATAAACTCTATATTACCATCCCATAGATAGCGGACGCGATCGCCAGTTTTATATAATCGCTGCTGAGTATCGCTGAAAGGATTATTGATAAACTTGTTATTCGTCAATTCAGGATGGTTTAAATAACCCCTTGCTAGGGATTTACCACCAATGTACAATTCTCCTGCTACCCCTAAAGGAATTGGTTGCAACTGTGCATCCAATACATAAACCTGGGTGTTAGCAATGGGTTTACCGATGGGAACCGTTGCAGTTTCCTCAATTCTCTCTCCGACTGAGTAAGTTAATACACCAACTGTTGTTTCTGTGGGACCATAATGATTGAGAATTCGACAATGGGGTGCATTGCGTTTTATATTCTCAATCAGATTCCAATCTGCTGCTTCACCACCGAGAATAAGTAACTGACGGGGTAAAATCTCCCAACACTGGGAAGTTAATAAAGCTGCTAAGTGGGAGGGAACTATTTTCAAGCAGTCGATGGGATGATGACGGAAGTAAGTAGCTAATGCAGGGGGATCTGATGCGTGTTCCCAAGATATGACATGCAGACATCCACCACTACATAAACAGGGAAAAATGACAGTATTGCCTAAATCTGCGGTAAATGTGGAAACACTAGCATAAGTTGCATTAGCTGGAAGTTGCAGTTTTGGCAAAATTCCATACAGGTAATTAAGTAGTTGTTGATGCTCAACCGCAACTCCTTTCGGTTTACCTGTAGAACCAGAAGTATAGATTACATATACGAGGTTTTCTAACTGGACATTACTAACTAGATTGTCCGTACTTTCTTGAGCTATTATTTCTCCATCGGTGTCTAAGTTAACTTCTTTTATATTTGAAAATTGTTCCCCGTTCCCTACTTTCTGTTCCTTAATTAAAATAGATGCTTGAGCATTTTGTAAGCGAAATTGTAACGCTTCATAGGGAAGATTGGAATCGAGGGGGAGGTAAGCACCCCCAGCTTTGAGAACCGCTAGGATGGATATGATAAATTTAGGAGAGCGTTCTACACAAATTCCTATTATTTCTTCTGGTTTAACTCCCAACTTTTGTAAGTGGTGAGCTAATTGATTGGCTTGAGAGTTTAGTTCTTTATATGTGATTTCTTCATTGTCAAATACCACTGCTACAGTATCAGGTGTTTTTTCTACCTGTTCTTCAAATAGCTGATGAATACATTTATTACCCTCGTAATCAGCTTTAGTTTGGTTGAATTCAATTAATAATTTGTGGCGTTCGTTGGCGCTAATTATTCCTAGCTGACTAACAGGTATTTCTGGATAATCAATAATATTATTTAATAATGTTTGAAAATTAGTAGTTAGTTGTTGAATCGTTTCTTGAGAAAAATAATTGAGATTATAAGAAAATTCTGCGATTAAACTATCATTGCTTTGTAAGCAAGTAAGCTTTACTTTAAAAGGTTCAATAAAACTATATATTTCCTGTAATCGAAATGATACTTCTGGAGAATCAAATTTATTTTCAGTAATATTTAAAAATTCAAAGCCTATAGGAAAAACTATCGAACTATCGACTTTTACAGCTTCAGGGACAAAATAGTCTTGCCATTCCCCAGCTTTTTCTAAGGTTTTTATTACTGCTGCTAATACTTCTATAAAGTTGAAATTAGATGTTGAATTAGATATAAAATTAGTTTTAATTGGTAACCAAGTTGCTAATAATCCTAGGGTATCATCAAGTTCTTCATATTCCCGTCGTTCGCTGGCTGTACCAATAACTATTTCTGACTCTCCTGTCAGTCTCCATATGAGAATTTGCCAACAAGCTAACAAAATAATATCAACAGAGGTTTGATGCTTGTGGCTATAGTTAAAGATTGCCTCAGTTAATTCTTTGTTGAAATTTAATTGTAATTTATCAGTGATAAATGGCTGATTATTACCTTGTCGTTCCCCGGGTAATTTTAATGTTGATAAATAGCTATTTTTTTGTTGTTCCCAATATTCCTTAGCTGTTTCGGCATCCTCATCCACAAGTAATTGATTTTGCCATTCTGAAAATTGTACATATTGTAGATATTCTTGGTTAAATTCCTTTCCTTGGTAGCATTGAGCGTAAGCTTGGCTAATTTGATTGACTAGATTTTTGATTGTTCTCGTATCAGCACATAATGATGGCAAGGTGATAATTAAAATATGTTGCTCCTGTGATACTTTAACTAAAGATAAACTCAGTGGATAACCTTGAGATAGATTTTGATATTCTTGCCTAGATACCCAAAATAATTCTTGAATTTTACTATCAATATCTGACTGCAAGCAATCACTTAAATCTAGATACTCCCAATTAAATCCACTCCGTTCTGCAACTACCATCACTGGATGTTTTATCCCAGGTAGGCAAGAAAAATTTGTTCTGAGAATATCATGATGATTCACAACTTGCTCAATAGCTGTTTGCAATATATCTGGCTGTAGATTACCCTTAATTACAATACTACATTGGCAGTAGAAAGCAGAGCTATTTTGTTGTAAATTCCACAGTCTTTTTTGTTGTGGTGCGAGTTGAAAGCCAGTAATTGCTTGAGCTTGCATATTGATTAAGTCTTCTTGAATACAGAGTTTTCAGGTATTATAATTGGCGATGATTTTCAAAGTATTTTGATATCTTGACCATTAGTCATTTCTCCCATGGCAACAACAATTTTACGCTCTCCAATGTAAGGATTTCTACCATGAGCAGCTAACATATTATCTAGCATAATTATATCTCCTGGTTGCCAAGGAAAGCTAGTTTGTGATTGTTGATAAACTGAGTTAACTTCGGCAATTTCTGCTTCTGTAATTGGTGTACCGTCACCAAAGTAAACATTACGGGGTAACTTTGATTCACCAAATATAGATAACAGTGATTCTCGAACATCTGTATCTAAATAGGAGATATGGTGTAATTGAATTTGGTTGAAAAATACAGTTTCTCCAGTTTTGGGATGTAATGCTAAAGCTGGACGAATTTGTCGAGTTACTAAGCCATCATTATCATACCATTCAAAGTCGATTCCTGCTTGACAACAGTAATTTTCTACTTCATTTTTATCTGTAGTTTGAAAGAAGTTTTGCCAACTCACATCTAAACCTTCAGCAAAATTTCTCACATACATTAGCTGTTTGCTGGCTAGTTTTTCTCGTAGTTGAGGACTGAGTAATTGATAAGCTTTACGACAGTCTACAATTGGGGTTTCTCCTCCTTTTTCAGCCCCTTGAACGCAGTAAAACCAAATTTTTAAAGGAAAGCAATGCAAATGGGAACTTTCATTGTGAAAAAGTATGGCTTTATCTGCTGGGTAAGGTGTGGAACCATAAACTTTACCCCCTTCTTCTGTACGAGGTAAGTCGCCATATTCAGCAAATAAATTGGGACAAATTATTTCAGCAAAACTTTCAAAATCTGAAACAGAATTTATCTGAAAGTTTCTAAATAAAATTGCTCCGTGTTTAAATAATTGTGTCTCTAGATATTCTCGATTATTTTTAGCCCAAGATATTATATCAATTTCTGCATTATTAGGCTGAATCACGAGAGGAAATTGTCCTCCCTCTTGTAAATAATCGGTTTTAATTAATTCCTCTACAGACAAAGTTACTGTTTTAGGAGCAATGCTCATAAATTTCTTTCTTTTCGCAGTTTTTCGCTCCTGTTGTTTCATAGTTTGCTGTACTTTTTCTGCTTCTGTAAACATTTCTAAGGAATTAATATGGCTTTGGGGTTGGCTAGTAATACTGTTAATTAAGTTTTGCCAATGATTTGTCAAGCTAGTGATAGTATCTGCGGCAAATAAATCAGCATTATATTGCCACTTACCTTCTATACCTGATTCAGTTTCTGTAAGGAATAAGGCTAAATCAAATCTAGCGGTTTCACTTTCATACTCTAGTAATTCTAAAGATATTCCTGGTAATTCCAATGCTGAATTTGGTGTATTTTGCAGAACAAACAAAACCTGGAACAATGGAACACTATTACTTAAATGGCGTTCGGGTTGTAATTTTCTAACTAACTCATCAAAGGGTAAATCTTGATGAGCATAAGCTGCTAATGTTTGAGTACGAACCCGTTGTAATAACTCCAGAAAAGTAGGATTTCCACTTAAGTCGGTACGTAAGACTAACAAGTTGACAAAAAAGCCAATTAAAGACTCAATTTCTGCTTGGTTGCGGTTAGCTACATCCGTACCGACAATAATATCATCTTGATTAGTATAGCGTTGTAATAAGATTTTAAAACTCCCTAGTAGTGTCATAAATAAAGTGACACCAGTTTGCTGAGATATTCTTTGTAATTCTTGCACCACTGACGCAGGAATCAAAAATTTATGACTAGCACCACGGTTGGTTGTCACTTCTGCACGGGGACGGGTTGTAGGTAGTTGCAATACAGGTAAATTTGCTAATTGCTGCTTCCAATATGTGAATAAATTTTCTAATTTTTCACCCTGTAAGTATTGACGTTGCCAAACTGCAAAGTCTCCATATTGGATAGGTAATGCTGGTAAAGAAAATGCTTCTCCTTTCACAAAAGCTGTGTAAAGTGCTGCTAATTCTTTAATGAATACACTTGTTGACCAACCATCAAAAACTATATGGTGGATGGTAAATAGTAAAATGTGTTCTTCTTCCCTTAATTGCAACAATTTGCATCTGAGTAAGGGTGCTTGGGTAAAATCAAAAGGACTTTGAAATTCCTCTATACTCAAACGATGAATTTCTGCTTTTTGTTCAGTTTTTGTCAATTTTTGTAAGTCTACTACAGGTATTTTTACCCGCACCTGGGGGACAATGACCTGTAAAGGTTGTGCATCAACTAAAGTAAAATTAGTCCGCAATACCTCATGACGATGGATAATTTCGTTAATGCTTTCCTCTAACCCTTCGATATTTAACTCACCCACAAGACGAACTACGGTAGACATATTGTAAATATCGCTATCAGGATTTAATTGTTGTAATAACCATAATCTCCCCTGTGCGAAGGATAGAGGCAAATTTTGATTCCGGGAAACAGGTGTAATTGCAGAAATACCCTTGTTGCTTGCTTGCTGAATATCTTTAGCTAGTTCTGCAATGGTGGGGAATTCAAATAAACGCTGAAGTGATATGTCTACTCCAAAGGTTTTACGAATGCGAGAAATTACTTGAGTTGCTAATAAGGAATGTCCCCCTAGTTCAAAGAAGTTATCATAAATTCCTATTTGAGGAATACCTAAAATTTTAGTCCAAATTGCTGCTAAAACTTCTTCAACTGGATGACGGGGAGCAACAAAATGATTAATTTCTAATTGAGTATTTTCTGGTGCAGGTAAAGCGCGACGGTTGACTTTACCATTAGGGGTTAAAGGTAAAGAATCTAAGATAACAAAAGCACTTGGTATCATGTACTCAGGCAATTTTTGCCGTAAATATTGGCGCAATTTATTAGTAGCAGTTTTTTCTCCTACCAAATAAGCAACTAAACACTGATTTCCCGGTACATCTTCCCGCGTTATAACTACGCATTGACGCACTGTCGGATGTTGTTCTATAACTGCTTCAATTTCGCCTAACTCAATGCGAAAACCTCTCAGCTTTACTTGATAATCAATACGTCCTAAATATTCAATTTCTCCATTAGGTAGATAACGAGCTAAATCCCCGGTTTTATAGATTAATTTTTCTGGGTTAAATGGATTCTTAATAAACTTTTCTGCTGTTAATTCCGGCTGATTTAAGTAGCTCCTTGCTAATCCTGCACCACCAATATATAGTTCTCCAGAAACACCTACAGGTACTGGCTTTAAAGACTTATCCAAGATATAAATTTGGGTATTATCTATGGGACGACCAATAGAAACAATTTTTTGACTATCATTTATTTGAGCAATGGTAGACCAAATAGTTGTTTCTGTAGGACCATATAAATTCCAAACTTGAGAACCTCTTTGGCATAATTCTCCAGCTAAATTTTGGGATAAGGCTTCACCACCACAAAGAATTTTTAATTGTGCATTTCCTTCCCAACCTGCATCTAATAACATTCGCCAAGTTGCAGGAGTAGCTTGCATAATAGTTGTAGCAGAATGATTTAGTTGTTTTAATAACTGTCCACCATCAGTTGCAACTTCTCGACTAACTAATACTAATTTAGCTCCTGTGATTAAGGGAAGAAATATTTCCAAAATAGCAATGTCAAAAGATAAAGTAGTTACTGACAGTAATTTATCTGCATTTGTTAACTGTAACTTCCGTTGCATAGCAGTGAGGAAATTCACCGCACTTCTATGAACTATTTGTACACCTTTGGGTTTACCTGTAGAACCGGAAGTATAGATTGTATACATCAAATTATCCGGTTCAAGATTTATTTTTGGCGTGTTTATTCCTTGTAAATTAATGCTCTCCCATTCCCTATTTAAGCAGATAACTCTAGCTTGGTGGGGTGGAAGTTTTGCTAATAAATATTCCTGGGTTAATAAGACTGAAATTTGAGAATCTTCCAGCATATACCCCAAACGTTCTTGAGGAAATTTAGGATCTAGGGGTATGTATGCACCACCAGCCTTGAAAATGGCAAGGAGAGCTATTATCATAGGTAAACCAGGTTCTACACAAACCCCCACCAATACCTCTGGCTTTACTCCCAATTTTTGCAGGTAATGAGCGAGCTGATTTGCTTTAGTATTCAGTTCCCGATAGGTTAATTGCTCATTTACTCTTCGAGAAGCCGTGCTTTGCGCGTCTACAAACACCACAGCAATAGCATCAGGAGTTGTCTGTGCTTGTGCTTCAAATAGTTGCTGAATACATTGTTCTTGGGGATAATCAGCTTGTGTATAATTCCACTCTTCTAATAACTGGTAAAGTTCATCATTTGTGAGTAATGGTAATTCGTAAATACGCTGTTGGGGATTAGCAACTATACCCTCCAGTAAAGTTTGAAAATGCCCCAACATTCGGGTAATTTTCTCATCATCAAAGTAGTGGCGATTATAGAAAAATTCTATGGATAATTCTGTGTCTACTTGTATTGAAACATTAAGAGGATAGTGGGGATGAATAAAAGTATTAATATTAGATATTTGCAGGTTATTTATTGGTTGTTGTAAGGGAAAATTTACTGGATAATTTTGAAAATTAAAGATACTGGTAAATAAAGGTTGCCCAGATGGAATTTCACTCCACTTTTGAATTTCAATTAATGGAGTGTATTCATATGGACGTACTTCATTTTGTTGTATTTGTAATTTTTTTAGCCAATGTACGAAAAAGTCTTGACTATTTACATTGATTCTAATTGGTAAAGTGTTAATAAATACACCTACCATTGATTCTACACCTGCTAATGTGCTTGGACGACCAGATACAACCCCTCCAAAAACAATATCATTCTCACCACTATAACGATTTAAAAGTATTGCCCATGCTCCCTGTATTATGGTGTTTAATGTTAGTTGATGCTGCCGAGATAAAGACTGTAAATCTGCTGTTTTTTCTTTTGGAAAACGTAATGTCTGTGTATGGTAATTATTGTTCCCACTAACTTGATTACCAAAATTATTTTCTATTCCTAAAGTAGTGATTTTGGTAAAACTCTTAAGATATTGCTGCCAAAAAATATCGGTTTTTGATAAATCTTGTTTTTGTATCCAAGCTATATAATCTCGATAAGGGCGAGGTTTTTGTAACTGTATATCTTTACCTTCACTGAGAAGCTGATAGTAAGTGAATACTTCTTGAATTAGTAAAGATGAAGACCAACCATCTAATATTAAGTGATGATGGCTCCAGATAAATTTGTAATGCTTTTCTGTCAGTTGAAGTAGCATCAAGCGCATTAGTGGAGCTTGGGAAATTCCCAAATTACGTTCTCTTTCTGCTACTAAACAACTGTCGATACACCGTTGTTGTTCAGTAATTTCTATTTCTGATAAATCCTGTTGCTGCCAAGGTATTTTTATTTGTTTATGTACTACTTGTACAGGTTCTTTAACACCTTCCCAAATAAACGATGTTCGCAAAATTGGATGTCTTTCAATTATTATATTCCATGCTTGTTTAAATAAAGATATATTTAAATCCCCTTGAATATCAAAGCTTAATTGTTCAATATATATTCCTGAATTAGGGGCATAAAGAGTGTGAAAAAGTATGCCCTGTTGCATCGGTGATAGTGGATAGAATTCTTCAATGTTTTTCATATTTTTATAAAAATATATTGTGTAGATGCTAGTAGTTATTAACTCGTAACTTGATTAATTGCTGTCAAAATATTATCGATATCTTCCTGGTTCCATTGACTAGCTTCAAATTCTGCAAAGTCTGAAGGTGTATAAGTTAGTAATGAAGAAGACTGATTGACAGTGAGTAAAGAAAGTAAAGCTGTTCTAAAATCTTCAGCTAATTTCTCAACTGTTTTTTGACGATGTAAATTTTGACTGTAAATCCAATCTACTTTGAGTTGATTTTCAACTATCAAGGCATTAATTTCTATCAAATGACTACGTTGTCCCTGTAAACTGCGAGATAAACCCTTCGATTTTGGTGATAATTTGAATAAAGAAGATTCCGGTACAGTTTGCTCATAATTACCAAGGTAAAGGAAAAGTACCTCTGCTGGTTGTAAAGTACGCAATTTTTCGCTAATAATTTCATCGCTACTTAAATAGCGTAAAACACCATATCCTAAGCCTTGATTTGGAAAACTACGGACTTGTTCTTTTACCTGCTTTAAGATTTCTGTGCTGTTTTCTATGTCCCTAATCTGCAAAAGTATGGGTGCAATATTAGTAAACCATCCTACTGTACGGGATAAATCAATATCATCAAAAATTACATTTCTCCCATTCCCCTCTAAATCTACTAAAAATGATTTATTACCAGTCCAATTCTTAAATGCTTGTGCTAAAGCTGCAAGTAATATATCATCCATTTGCACCCGATAGGTTGTAGAAATTTCTGATTGTAATGTCTGGGTTTCAGCGACACTTAAAGTTACAGAAATAGTCTCAGCAGATGCTACATTGTTGTCACCATTTGGATAATCTACTGGTAATGGTAATACCCAATCACGTTCAGATGATAACCAATAAACTTGTTCTCTTTGTAACTCTATTGACTGTGCATATTCAGTTAACTGTAAAGCCCATTGTTTAAATGAAGTTGTCTTTGGCTGTAGCTTAATTGTTGTTCCTTGACTGAGTTGTTGGTATGCAGTTTCCAAATCCTCTAACAAAATTCTCCAAGAAGCAATATCAATAGCTAAATGGTGAATTGCTATCAGTATTCGGCTTGGTTGATGGGTGCCAAAATTAAAGTATGCAACTTGTACAATTGGACTATTAGTAAAATTTAGACTAGCTTGTATCTCTGTTGTAGATGTTTCAAAATCCTGTTCTTGCTGCTGTGGAGATAAGTCTGATAAATCTATCTGTACAAAGGGTAAAATATCATCTACACCAGCATTTGTTTGTTGCCAAGTTGATGTTTCTTTCAGAAAACGTAGACGCAAAGCATCATGGTGAATCAGTAAATGTGCAACTGCTTTTTGTAACAGTATCGGGTCAATATGTTTTTGAATTTCTAGTACGACTGTTTGATTCCAATGGTGTGCGTTAACTAAATTTTGTTCAAAAAACCAGTGCTGAATTGGTGTTAAGGGAACTTCTCCTTCTACTAATCCCTGTTCGCTAACAACAGTTTGGGTTGTGCTGGCTATTTCTGCTAATTGAGCAATAGTTGGGTATTCAAATAAATGCTGATTAGTAAATCGTAGTCCTGCTTTGTTAGCTCTTGCAGTAATCTGAATGCTGAGGAGAGAATCGCCACCTAATTCTAAAAAATTATCGTTAATTCCTACCTTTTCAATTCCTAATATTTCTTGCCAGATATCAGCAATAGTTTGTTCTATTTCATTTCTAGGAACAACATAGTTATTCTGCAAATAAGGTCTGGAATCTACTGCTGCTGAATCAGTTTTATTGGTAATTTGTGAAGGTGTAATCCACTGTTTGATTCTGGCTTGTAAATCAGTTGTTGAAATAACTATTTGATTGAATTGATTTAAATACAATACACGTCTAAAGACCTCAATACCTTCTTGATTGTCCATAAATAATTCAGTGGAAATCTCTGGTTTTGTTGTTAATAATGTAGCTAATTCACTAGTTAACCAGTTATCCCAATTCACGCTTATCCAAGGAGTAGAACTTGTTTGGTTATGTTTATAAACAAAGGCATCGGTAAAGTGATGAGCTGCTGGATAAGCTGCCATTTTCAATGCACCTAAAATGGATGACATAGAAGAAATTAAAACACAGAAATCTAATTCTATGTCTGACAATATTTTTTCTAAAATAAATAGCCCATGTCCATTAGCTTTTAATTGTTGCTCACATTCGCTTTTATTTATTTCTGCAATCGTTTTGAATAACTTAATTCCAGCAGCATGAATCACCCCATTAATTTGTCCAAAGCGAGTTACACCTTGAGCGATCGCATCCTGCATTTGGGGTTCATTTGCAACATCAGCACTGATGGTCAAAATTTCTGCTCCCAGTTGCTCTAAATTCCGTATTTTCTCTATTTTGCTGCTGACTGTGTCTTCCCTATGAGTTATCAGCCATTGCTCCCATTCCTCTGCACTGGGGAAAGCGGAAGCACCAATCAATATGAGTTTTGCTTGGACTGTCTGAGCTAAATATTCAGCAATTTCTAGACCGATACCCCCTAGACCACCAGTTATTAAATATACTCCTTGATGTCGTAATTTGGGTGTATCTGTAGCATTATTTATGGGAAGAGATTCATAGGTTTTTACCCAGCGGTGATGCCCACGGTAGGCAATTTCTGGGTGAAATGGTTGACTGTTTAATTCTGTTATAAGTTGTTCTATGAGTTGATTTTCTGCAAAGGTTGCAGCAGGAGGAAGGACAATATCAATACTGCGACAGGAAATGTTTGCATACTCTTGGGGAATTGTTTTACACAATCCTAAAATAGTTGCTTTCTCTGGATTTAATTTTTCCAGACCTGTGACGTCGTGGATATTGTTGGTGACGACTAAGATATCTACAAGTTGATTAATATTCTGTTTATTCAGAGACTGGGTGAGGAATAACAGGCAATAAAAACCTGTGTTTTGGCAATTTTCAAAAAACTCAATTCCCGATGTTGTTTCTTCAGTAGCTGTAATATTCCATAAATGTAAGATTGCATCTGGAATTTGTCCTGAAAATTGCAACTGTTTGATTAAAGAATCATAATCATCAGGATGGCTAGGATTAATGCTATATTCTCTGTCACTCAGTTTGCTAAACTGTTCTCCTTGGCAGACAGTAATAACATTATCACCCTGACTTTCTAGACGTTTGACTATTTGTGTACTGATTTGACAAGTATCAGCAAATATTAAGACCTGTTTTTGAGATTTTACTGGTTGGGGTGCAACTGCTTGTTTCCACACTGGTACATAAAACCAGTCAGCTATATTGGGATTTTTCTGATTAGTAGGAGAATCAACAGATTTTTTCTGGGGTTCTATCCAATAACGTTGACGTTCAAAAGGATAGGTTGGTAGAGGGACTCGATAATGGTTTTGAGCAGTATCAAAATTAGACCAATCTATAGGGATTCCCAATAACCACAAACGACCAAGTGTATTCAGTAAAAATAATACATCTGATTGTTCCTCTTTTGGATGTCGTAAACAAGATATTATCCCCTGGTAAGTTGTTGGTGCTTGTTGTTTGACGAAGGTAGACAAACTCCTTCCTGGTCCTACTTCTAAGAAAATCCGATTTGGTTGTTGCAGTAACACAGATACACCATCTGCAAATCGTACTGTATGTCGTAAATGACTCGTCCAGTAATGGGGATCTGTAGCTGCTTCTGGGGATATCCAGGTTCCGGTGAGATTGGAGATAAAGGGAATTTGCGGAGGATTTAAGGTGATTTTATTGACTTCTGCTGTAAATGTCTGCAAAATCGGTTCCATCATTTGCGAATGGAAACCATGGGAAGTATGCAAAGGACGACATTCTATCCCTTCTGCTATCAATCTCTGGGAAAGTGACTCTATAGCGGTATCAGTTCCGGAAACGACACAGGAAGAGGGTGTATTATGAGTAGCTAAAGATAACTCTTGATTGAGCAGAGGTAAAATATCAGCTTCTGGTAAGGGAATTGACAGCATACTTCCTTTTGGTAATTGCTGCATTAATCGTCCCCGGATGGTGACTAAATTTAAAGCATCTTCCAAACAGATCACACCAGCAATGCAAGCTGCAACGTATTCCCCAATACTATGACCAATCATCGCACTTGGATGAATTCCCCAGGACATCCACAACTGCGCTAAAGCATACTCAATCACAAATAATGCTGGTTGGGTTAAGTAAGTTTGTTGAAGTCGTTCTTGTGCAGTTTGTGTGTCAGACTCTTGGGGATAGATAATAGAATGCAAATCTAGATTTAATAGTGGTTGGAGAAGAAAACAGCAGTTATCTACAGATTCACAGAAGATTGACTCTGTTTGATACAGTTCTTTGCCCATGTTAATGTACTGACTACCCTGACCAGGAAACATAAAGGTAATCGGACGTTCGGATGAATCTTGGTAATGAGTGAAAACTCGTTGGGTAGTTCTATTTTGTAATGTATCTACTGCATCTGAAATATCCTCACACACCAAAACGCGACGATGATTAAACTCTCTACGTCCGACTTGCAGGGTGTAGGCAACATCCGCTAGATTTAAATCAGGATGCTGTATAAGATGTTGAGCCAAATTATCGGTAGCAACTTCTAAGGCAGATTCAGTTTTAGCCGATAGACACAGTAGATATTTACTTTTGCCTTTTGCCTTTGGAATTCTGACTTGTACTGGGGCTGTTTCTAAGATAACATGGGCATTAGTTCCCCCCATTCCCAAGGAACTGACACCCGCACGACGGGGAAATACTCCACTCTTCCATTCAGTCAATATTGTATTGACGTAGAAAGGACTATTAGCAAAATCAATCTGGGGATTAGGTTGTGTAAAATTGAGGCTGGGTGGTATTTGTTGATATTTGAGGGCTAAAGCTGTCTTAATTAGCCCTGTAACCCCAGCAGCAGCGTCTAGATGACCGATATTGGTTTTCACCGAACCAATGGCACAGAAGCCTTTTTTCTGGGTACTGGAACGAAAAACCTGAGTTAAGGCAGCAATCTCAATCGGATCCCCCAAAGTTGTGCCTGTTCCATGAGTCTCAATATAGCTGATAGTTTCCGGTTCCACCCCTGCTAACATCATTGCTTCTGCGATCGCTTCTGCTTGTCCATTTACGCTAGGAGCTGTATAACCTACTTTTAGGGAACCATCGTTGTTAATAGCCCATCCCTTAATGACTGCATAGATATAATCTCCATCTGCGATCGCATCTTCTAATCGTTTGAGGAGAATAACTCCTACACCATTACCGACGGTTGTCCCTTGTGCTTGAGCATCAAAAGCACGACAATGACCATCAGAGGATAAAGTCCCTCCTGGTTGATATAGATAGCCTGTTTTATGAGGAACTCGAATAGAAACTCCTCCAGCCAAAGCCATATCACATTGATAATTCATTAAACTTTGACAAGCAAGGGTAATTCCTACTAATGAAGTAGAACAAGCGGTTTGAACGGTAAGACTTGGTCCAGTTAAATTTAGTTTATAAGAGACACGGGTAGTCAGAAAATCTTTATCATTACCAATTAATTTTTGATAGGATTGGGCAGAACCAACCTGGTCTTGATTTAAATCAAAAGATAAATAATTATTTAAACTAGCACCACCATAAACTCCTATACGACTTTCACATCTATGGGAGTCATAACCAGCATTTTCTAAAGCTTCCCAAGCACATTCTAAAAAGAGACGGTGCTGTGGATCTGTGGTTTGTGCTTCTTTAGGATTAAAATCAAAAAATCCGGCATCAAATAAATCTATATTTTCTAAAATCCCACTAGCTTTGACATAGTTACTGTCATTTAAAAAATTAGGAGGAACACCTGCTGATAATAGTTCTTCATCTGTAAGTTGAGAAATTGATTCAATTCCCCCTTGTAAATTTTGCCAAAATTCTTCAATATTATTCGCTCCAGGAAAACGTCCTGACATCCCAATAATCGCTATTCCTTCCATTGATGCATTAGATTCTGTGTTACCCATTTTGTCTCACTGGGGTTTAATTCAAAGTTTTTTTGTTCTTGATGCAATATTGATTCTGCTATAGGATTAGTATTTGATTTTGGTACTCCTGCAAACAAGTAAGCTAAAGCGTAGTTTGCGCTTTGCGCTTACAGAACTCAGTACATTTTATGTTCCCTGTTCCCTGTTCTCTTTTCCCTCCCCTTACAAATCAATTTACTAATCAAATTACTAATCAAACGAGATTCCTATATATGTCACTATTTCAAGTAACTAAGCAAAGAATAAATCCGCCTTTTAGTATCAGTAAATGACCGACGACCATGCAAAAATCTCGAATTATCAATCATGACTAAATCACCAGCTTGCCATGATATTATCTCAGTTAAATTATTCATCACTTGTTGAATTTGGTTGATTACTGTTGAGGGAATAGGTGAACCATCTGCAAAAGTAACTACACCTCTAGGATTTTTATATTCAGCAACTAAACTATTAGCAAATGCATTTTGATGACCGTATTTTGTCTTTACCACAGCCGAACAAACATATTCTAGAACAACAGATTGGTCTGGATTTATTTTGTAGCTTAATCCGGGAATACCATTGAGAGTACGTTTAACATCAGCTAAAGTAGCACCTACTCCTAAAAAACGCTTCCAATCAACAGCCGGAAATTTTTGTAAGAATTTGATTTTTTTAGCAATAAATAACTGTTGTAACTCTGTGTTTAATTGGTTCCATACACGTACTCCATCCCATAACAAAGTTTCACCACCTTGGGAAGCTGGTACACCGCAGCAAAACCAGATGACATCGGGACGAAAAGGAGAGTTAGCATTCTCGCAATGAGGACTTACATAGTGCATTCCTGGGTCTACTAAAGTGACATATTTGTTGCGTGCATCAACTATTGGTCTATCTTTATCCAAGACAAATCTCGAACTGAATTTTTCGGCAAAATCCTTCATTTGTTGATAGTCAACACCAAAATCTCGAAATAATAAGACACCAAATTTTTGAAATAAATCTAAGTTTTCTACAACCGATAATTCCAGAATTGATTGAGATGCTTCGTTGATAATGATTTTGGCACTACTAGTTAATAAAGAAGCGGTTTCCATGACTATGACCTGAATTATCTTTTGGAAATTATGTATTATGATTCATTCGTCTAATTGTTTAACCTTCTCCCTCGTTTTATCAAGCTTTTTTGTCGATTTACAGCTTCTCTTTGCTTTTTAATCCGATTATTAATAGAGGTAAAAGCAGATTTTACTTTAGAGTTTGGATTGATATATTTAGCTAAAGACTTAATGGTAGGGTTCTGGAACATTTCTACAACTGAAATGTCACAGTCCATAACTTCTCGTAACTTGTTATTTACTTGAACCATTAACAATGAATTACCACCGAGGTCAAAAAAGTTATCATTTACCCCTGCTTTTTCTAAATGCAATACCTCTTGCCAAATTTTAGCGATCGCTGTTTCTAATTCTGAGTTTGGTGCTTCATAAGTTGCTGTTAAATTCAGAGGTTGATTTTCTGGTACAGGTAAAGCTCTACGGTCTATTTTCCCATTAGGTGTTAATGGTAATTTATTTAATTTTAAAAAAACAGAAGGTAGCATATAATCCGGTAGTTTTTGCTGGAGATAATCCCGTAATTCTTGTACAGGCAATGTGTTTCCTGTATGGGGAACTATATAAGCTACTAAACGATGATTTTTGGGTATATCTTCTCTAGTTACTACTACTGTTTCTCGTACTTGTGGATGTTGCCTCAAGATTGCTTCAATTTCCCCTAATTCAATGCGGAAACCTCGAATTTTTACTTGATGATCAATACGTCCTAAATATTCAATTTCTCCATTAGGTAGATAACGAGCTAAGTCCCCAGTTTTATAGATTAATTTTTCTGAATTCAATGGATTCTTAATAAACTTTTCTGCTGTTAATTCCGGCTGATTTAAGTAGCCCCTTGCTAATCCTGTACCACCAATATATAGTTCTCCAGAAACACCTACAGGTACTGGCTTTAAAGACTTATCCAAGATATAAATTTGGGTATTATCTATGGGACGACCAATCGAAACAATTTTTTGATTATCATTTATTTGAGCAATGGTAGACCAAATAGTTGTTTCTGTAGGACCATATAAATTCCAAACTTGAGAACTTCTTTGGCATAATTCTCCAGCTAAATTTTGGGATAAAGCTTCACCACCACAAAGAATTTTTAATTGTGCATTTCCTTCCCAACCTGTATCTAATAACATTCGCCAAGTTGCAGGAGTAGCTTGCATAATAGTTGTAGCAGAATGATTTAGTTGTTTTAATAACTGTCCACCATCAGTCGCAACTTCTCGACTAACTAATATTAATTTAGCTCCTGTGATTAAGGGAAGGAAGATTTCCAAAACAGCAATGTCAAAAGATAAAGTAGTTACTGACAGTAATTTATCTGTATTTGTTAATTGTAACTTCCGTTGCATAGCAGTGAGGAAATTCACTACACTTCTATGAACTATTTGTACACCTTTGGGCTTACCTGTAGAACCAGAGGTATAAATGACATAGGCAATATTTTCTAATTCAACATTACTTACTGGATTTGTATGATTATAATTCCTAAAACTTGCACTGTTATTATCTATATTGATTACCTGTGCTTGGTGTGGTGGTAAATTATCAACTAAATGGGATTGCGCTAACAAAATAGGTACTTTAGCATCTGCTAACATATATGCTAAACGCTGCTGTGGATAACTAGGATCTAGGGGTAAATATGCACCCCCTGCTTTCATAATTCCTAGAATTCCCACTACCATTTCTACAGAACGTTCCATGCAAATACCCACTATTGTCTCTGGTGTCACACCTAAATCTTGCAGGTATTGAGCGAGTTGATTAGCACGGTGATTTAACTCACTATAGGTAAGTTTTTCGTCACCAAAAATTAGAGCAGTTGCATCTGGTGTTTTTTCTGTTTGGATGGTAAATAATTGATGGATACAAGCTGTTTGTTGATACTCAACTTGGGTATTATTCCAGTCTCTTAAGATTGTTTGCTGTTCAGCAGGTGTTAACAGTGATAAATTAGCAATATGCTGATGGTAATTAACAACTATACTCTCTAGTAATGTTTGGAAATGTCCAATCATTCTAGTGATAGTATCTGGATTAAATAAATCTGTATTGTATTCTAAAGTCCCTGTTAATCCCTCTTCACTATCTGTCATGGATAGTAAGAGGTCGAATTTGGCAGTTTTTGTTTCAAGTTCCTCGGTTTTCCAGATTGATTCTGCTTTCGGATTCTGAAGCACAAACATAACTTGAAATAGGGGATTATGACTCAGAACCCGATTTGGTTGTAAGGCTTCAACTAATTTCTCAAATGGCAAATCTTGATGAGTATATGCCTCAATTGCTACCTTTCGTACTCGTGCTAATAATTCTTGAAAAGTAGGATTTCCATCAAGATGAGTACGTAACACTAAAGTATTGACAAAACACCCAATTAAACCATCTAATTCTTGATGATTGCGGTTAGCAATTGGTGAACCGACCAGAATATCTTCTTGACCTGTGTAGCGATAAAGTAAAGTCTGAAATGTCGCTAATAAAGTCATAAATAAAGTAGCTTCTTCCTGTTTACTTAACCGTTTAATGGCTTTAGTCAAACTTTTAGATAAGCTAAACTTTTGTTGACCTCCTCTAAAACTCTGAATTGCAGGTCTGGGATAGTCTGGAGGTAATTGTAAGACAGGAAGATTTCCACCTAATTGTTGTTTCCAATAGGTCAAATTATGTTCTAAAGCTTGGCTTTGTAACCAATTTTGCTGCCAATATACAAAATTAGCATACTGTACAGAAAGTTCTGGCAATGGAGAAGATTTTCCCTGAATAAAAGCTTGATAAATTGTGGTTAATTCTTTCACTAATACCTGGATTGACCAACCATCAGCAATTAAGTGATGGAGAGTGATAATTAATATAGATTTCTGTTGTAGATGCAGTAGTTTTGCTTGCAATAATGGTGGTTGACTAAAGTCAAAAGCAAACTGCGCTGTTTGTAAAAATAATCTCTCAACTTCTCTTGCTTGTTCTTCCCCAGACAAATGACGTAAATCTACTTCTGGTACATTTAATTTGATATTGTCAGCAACTTTCTGTCTTGGTTCACCATTTACTATTTCTAAACTTGTCCGCAGGATTTCCTGTCTGCAAATAATCTCATCCAAACTACGAATCAATAGGGGTACATTAACAGTTCCAGGGATGTGAATAGCTATAGGAATATTGTAAACAGGTGTACCTGGTTGTAATTGATTGATAAACCACAATTGTTGCTGAGTAAGAGATAAAGGATGGTTATTAGTAGTTTTCTCAACCTGAGGTAAGGGTACATACACCTTATTAACATTACCCTCAACTTGTCCTAGTATTTTTACTCCTAAATCATGAATAGTACCAGCAAACAAATTTGCAACAGGGATATTTACCTCTAAATCAGCATCAATCCTATTTTTTAACTCAAAAACTCTCAGGGAATCTATACCAAAACTAGTTAAAGGTTGCTGAAAGTTTAATTCTGCAGCTGTCACCCCTAATATACAACCGAGCAACTTTTGTAAATAAGAATTTAATAAATACTGTCTTTGTCCTGACTCAACTTCTAGTAATTCCTTGCGTGTTAAAACTACTTCTTTCTCTATAGACGGATTCAGTTCTAAAATACTGCTTCCCACAACATTGAGAGTACCTGCTAAAAATCCTGCTTTGGTAGCGCGACGTTGAATTTTCCCACTAGAAGTTTTCAGAATACTACCAGGTTTTATTAACACCACCGCATAAACTTGTACCTCAAATTCTTGAGCAATTACTTGACGAATTGCAGTAATAACTTCTTCTAAATTAGGTTTAGCACGGAATTCCAATTCCTGTACTACCACTAACTGTTCTTCATTCTCCACCTCCACTGCAAATGCAGCAACACCACCTAAACGTAACGATGGATGGCAAGATTCTGCTGTGCGTTCAATATCCTGGGGATAAAGATTCCTTCCCCTAATAATAATTAAATCCTTCGCTCTCCCAGTAATAAACAACTCTCCATTATGCAAAAAACCCAAATCTCCAGTTCTTAAAAATGGACCCTGATTCTTATCCTGGAGATAAGCACAAAAAGTCTCCTCAGTCTCTTGCTGACGATGCCAATAACCTCGTCCCACACTGGGACTAGATACCCAAACTTCCCCCACTTCCCCATCTACACAAGAAGTACAACTATCAGGATGAGCAATTACAATCTGTTGTTGTGGTATACTTAAACCGCAACTTACTAAATTGGTAATCTCTTGCCCATTAGGATTCACAACAATTTGATTCTGTTCTAACTCCTTCTTCCCCACAGCCAGAGTCGTCGGTATAGTAGATTTTACACTTCCAGAAACCATCAATGTTGCTTCTGCCATCCCATAACAAGGATAAAATGCTTGGGGACGAAAACCACACTCAGCAAAGGTCTGACAAAAACGCTCTAAAGTCTCCTGACGAATAGGTTCTGCACCGTTAAAAGCCACATCCCAACTACTCAAGTCTAGAGTCGAACGTTGTTCGGGAGTAATCTTATCTATACATAAATCATAGGCAAAATTCGGGGCACCGCTAGTAGTTCCCCCATACCGAGAAATTACTTCTAACCAGCGATAAGGACGCTGTAAAAAAGCTGCTGGTGGCAGCATAATACAAGGAAATCCACCATACAAGGGTTGCAATATTCCTCCAATCAGTCCCATGTCATGATAAACAGGCAACCATGTGACAAATTTGCTACTTGCAGAATGCTCCATATATGCATGGGTTACCGTCGCATTGTGTAGCAAATTGCCATGAGTCAGCATTACACCCTTGGGTGTACCTGTGGAACCAGAAGTATATTGCAAAAAGGCTAAAGTATCACTATTTATTTCAGGTTGCTGCCAATTATTTTCTATTCCTGGTGTGAGATTATCTGTAGTTAACCACCGTAAATTACTGATATTTATTTTATCTTGAAGTAAAGATTGTATCTGAGGTAAAGCCTGACTCGTCGTTAAAATAATTGCAGCTTCTGCATCTTGCAGAATAGACAAAATTCTGGGAGTATTACGACGGTTGCGGGGTGGATAAGCAGGAACTGCAACCACTCCCCCATACAAACAGCCAAAGAACCCTGTCAGATAGTCTAACCCTGGTGGGTAAAGCAGTAAAGCCCTCTGTGCAGTTAAACCCAATGCTTGCAACTGGGATGCGATCGCTCGACTTTGCCGTTCTAACTCTTGATAGGTCAGGGTTGTAGATTGAGTTTCTCCATCCGCTAGAAAAGTAAAAGCATCAGCTTCTGATTGCTCTGTTGACCTGTAGCTTAACAACTCCACAAGGGTAGAACAATTCATAATTACTTTGTCGTCCTCATTTACAGATTGAGTCATTACAATTCCAACACCCTGAACTATGCAGTCAATAGAGAACAGCTAACTTTACCTTCGATACTGATAAAATCTTGGCGATCGCTCAAAAACTTGTTGCTATTTATTTTCAATTACCTCAACACATTAATACAATTGAGAGGATATTGCAATTAGTGATAAATCAATAAGTGTTATCAATTTGTAAAATAACTATTCAGTTTAGTTATCATTGCAATAATCTATCTTTAGACAGATGACAGAAGTGCAAGTAACGAAACCTTGACTTATATTTTTCTAACTTACTTATGATAAATTCCTATCTAATGACGGATTTACAAGCTTTGTAGTTCTACAGGGGCAATGTACTCCAGGGTAATTATAGTCTTAGATAAATACTTGCCTGCGCTGGTGATTTATGATAATAGTTTTCAATAGCTCAAGTGTTATCCACAATTATTTGCAGCTAACCCTCTGTATTTTTATAAATTCAACGCCAAAGTTTTGCAACATATATTCACTTCTACAACGATGGAAGTGAGAGAATTTCTATTTGACTTCAGGATAAAAATGAAACTAGACCAATTCCTTTGCAGTTTGTTAATGACAAGTTCGGTTGTTGCGTTTGTAGCTACACCAGCACAAGCACAGAAAGTACCAAATTCAGAGAAACCAGAAGAGCGATCGCATGGGATTGCACAAACTGTAAACAAAAAGGTAGAAACCCTAGCACAAGCGCTTAGTAAACAAGTGGTGCAAATTACTGGAGTGAAGCTCAATTCTACCGAGACAGGTTTTGAGGTAATTCTCGAAACTTCTCAAGGAGAACAACTGCAAGTTGTACCGAAAACCGAGGGTAACATCTACACCATCGATATTCCCTCAGCACAACTTTCGGGTGAGACATTCCGTCAGGAGAAACCGATTTCAGGTATTGCTGAGGTTGTAGTTAGCAATCAGAATTCTGACACTATAAGTATTCAAGTAATTGGAGAGACAGCTTTACCGAAAATAGAGTTGTTTGATGCTGATGAAGGTTTAATATTTGGGATTACAGCATCCACATCTACCGCACAGTCTGAACCAACTCCCACAGAAACTGCAGTATCTAGGGTTGTAGAAGTTAAGGGAGTCCGACTCAATTCCACAGATGAAAATTTAGAAGTCATACTAGAAACTTCCCAAGGGGAAAAGTTAAAAGTTACTCCTAAAAATGAAGGTAATACTTATATTGTTGATATTATTTCGGCTCAATTACGTTTACCCAGTGGTGATACATTCCGTCAGCAAGAACCGTTTGAGGGAATTAAGAATGTTATAGTAAATAATCTTGATGAAAACACCATTAGGGTTGCTGTAACTGGTGTAGATAGTATTCCCAAAGTTGAATTATTTGATAGTGATGAAGGCTTAATTTTCAGTGCTATACCAACCACATCTGCTAGTCAAACACAAGAGTCAACTCCAGAAACAGAAACTCAACCCGAAGAACCAGCAGCACAAAATAATGAACCAATTGAATTAATTGTTACAGGTCAACAAGACGGTTATTTTGTACCAGAAGCTACCACAGGAACTAAAATAGACGTTCCCTTACGAGATGTACCCGCATCAGTCCAGGTAATACCCAAAGAAGTAATTGAAGACCGTCAAGTAATCAAACTCAATGAACTAGCAGATAACGTCAGCGGAGTTGAACAACAAGGAACTTATGGGGGACTAGCTTCTCAGGGTTATTTTATTCGAGGATTTGCATCAGAGTTTGAGTCTTTACGAAATGGCTTCAGAGACTTTGGATTTATCAGTCCCCGTGACGTTGCGAACATTGACCGAGTTGAATTTCTCAAAGGTCCAGCATCAATTCTTTACGGTAGTATTACTAGTCCTGGAGGTGTAGTCAATACCATTACCAAAAAACCCCTATCAGACCCTTTTTATCAAATCAATGGTACGATTGGAAGCTATGATTTTTATCGTGGAACTATTGATTTAACAGGACCATTAACAGAAAATCGTTCTGCTCTTTATCGTTTGAATGCTGCTTACCAAAACGCAGATAACTTTAGAGATTTTGTGGAAAATGAAAGTGTATTTGTCGCTCCATCGTTGACAGTAAATGTGGGAGAAAAAACCAATATTACTTTTGATTATGAGTATCAGAAATATGACTTTACTTTTGACCGTGGTTTTCGTCCAAACAGAGTTATATTTAACTTGCCTATTAGTCGCTTTTTAGGAGAACCAGATGATAAAGCAGAAACGACATCTAATGGATTCACTTATACTTTAGAAAGTAAATTTGGATATAACGATAATTGGAAATTTCGCCAAGGCTTAAATATCCTCAATGTCACTTCTGATGAGCAAACAGCACGACCTGTTAGTATAGATGAAGATGGTCGAACCTTAAATCGTGCATATAGTGTTGTTGACCAACAACAAAGAAACATCTCATTTCAGAATGAAATTAGCGGTAAATTTAACACTGGCTCGATAAAACATAATGTATTGCTAGGTTTTGAAATCGCTAATTCTAGATTTGAGTATGATTTTTTGCGGGGTGATATTACACCGATAGACATATTTAATCCAGTATATGGTGCCCGTCCAGAAAATATCACTCAGGATTTTGCAGAACAATATGGTTCAGATACCATAGCTCTTTATTTTCAGAATTTAATTGAACTGACACCTAACATTAAATTCTTAGCAGGTGGTCGCTTTGATTGGGCTGATACTTTTTACGAAGACAAGTTAAGTGATACAACCTTTAATGAAACTTCAGAATCCGAATTTTCTCCGCGATTAGGTATAGTTTATCAACCAAGTGATTCCACATCTGTTTACGCTAGTTGGACAAATTCTTTCAACCCTCAAATATTTTCTCGAAGTCGCACTGATGAACCCTTCAAACCTGAAACAGGTGAACAATTTGAAGTGGGTATTAAGCAAGAATTTTTCAACAGACGCTTATCTGCAACCTTAGCTTATTTCGATATCACCAAGAAAAATGTCTTAACTACTGACCCAGTAGATCCTGACTTTAGCATTCAAACTGGTGAACAAAAAAGTCGTGGTGTAAACCTAGATATAGTCGGAGAAATTTTACCAGGGTGGAAAATAATTGGCTCTTATGCTTACACAGATGCTTTTGTTTCTGAAGATAACGACCCCACATTAGTTGATAATAGATTAGTTGGTGTACCTTACAACAGTGCGAGTTTATGGACAACCTATGAGTTTCAAAAAGGTAGTTTACAAGGATTAGGATTAGGATTAGGATTAGTTTATTCAGGTGAGCGAGAAGCAACTTTACTCAATGATATAGAAATTCCTTCTTATGTCAGAGCAGATGCTAGTATTTTCTATAAGGGAAATAACTTCAATGCTTCTTTGAACTTTAAGAATCTATTTGACAAAAAGTATTACAACCCTCAAGGATTCTTTATTGTTCCTGCTGAACCTTTTACTGTATTAGGTAAAATTTCTGTAGAATTTTAGTGACTGGTTGCATTCAGTATTTTAGTGCTTAATTAGTAAGGGCTTTTACCCTTACTAATGTTTTTTTAAGTTTTAATTGTAATGTTAAAAAAAACAATCCAGCTTTTGTGCTTAATGGGATTAGCTATTTTATTATTTACAGGCTGCTATCAACAATTAAATCATAACAATTCCTATTCCCAGTCAGCAAACGTCACATCTGAATGTAGAAAAGTGAAACACATATTAGGAGAAACCTGTGTCCCTTTAAATCCTCAACGTATTATCGTCACTGACCAAGAAACCTTAGAAATAGTTGTAGCTTTAGGTTTAAAACCCCTAGGAACTGTGAAAGCGAATATTGTTGGTAGTAAAGCTCGCATTTTACCAGAAACAACTAGAGAAATAATTGATTTAGGGAAAGAGAGTCAACCTAATTTGGAAAAAATGGTTCTATTGCATCCAGATTTAATTTTAGGATTGGGTATTGGTGCCCAAAACTATAATTTATATTCCCGAATTGCACCAACTGTGACCTTTGATTTCTATCATGCTGCTTGGAAAGATAATTTACTCTTAATTGCTCAAACACTAGGTAAAGTAGAACAAGCAAAAACATTACTATTTGAATACAAAAACAAAATTAAAAATATCCAGAAAAAAATTAATAATAAACAAGGAGACATAGAAATTTCTATAACTAGATTTTATGCAGGACAGAAATTCACTCAATTCCAAACCCCATTATCCTTCTCCGGAAGTGTTTTAAAAGAAATTGGATTTGCTACACCACAAAAACAAATCAAATTTGGTTCAGCAAAATTTTCAGATGGGACTTATGGAACCACGAATCAAGAAAATCTACAAATATTAGACTCAGATATTTTATTCATAGCTCTAGATCCAGGCTCAGAAAACAACTTCAAAAGATATGAAAATAATCCCTTATGGCAACAACTTAATGTTGTAAAAAATCAGCGCGTTTACACAGTAGATTCTGGTTACTGGATATTTGGTAACATCCTCTCAGCTAACGCTATTCTTGATGATATATACAAATATGTTTTGGGTGAAAAATAAAAGTTTCTCAATAGCTAAACTAAATACTAATAAATAACTTAATTAATGGCAAAGGAAATTACATCAAATCAGAGTCTACGAAACTTTATCATTGTCTGGATTGGTCAATTAATATCTGCTATTGGTAGCAGTATGACCACCTTTGCTATCGAAATTTGGGTATGGGAAGTCACAGGAGAAGCTACTTCATTTACCCTTTTAGGGTTCTTTACTCTACTTCCCAGCATTGCAGTAACTATGATTAGCGGCTTAATTGTAGACCGTTATCAACGCAAATTATTGATGATAATAGGTGATACCGTTGCAGTGTTAGTCACCATAATCATTATTTTGCTTTATGTAACTAAGAATTTGCAAATTTGGCATCTTTATATCACAGGTGCAATAGCAGGAATTTTCAGCGAACTACAGTACCTTGCTTACTCCGCATCCGTCGGTTTAATGATACCAAAAAAACATTATTCTCGCGCCAGTAGTATGGAGTTTTTATCAAGCTATGGTTCTCAGATTATTGCACCAGCGTTTGCAGGATATTTATACCATGTAATTGGTTTGCTGGGAATTTCTTTAATTGATATTTTCACTTTTACTTGTGCAATTACTAGTATATTTGCCGTCAAGATTCCCCAACCAGCACAGAATAATGACAATCAGGAATCAGAAAATATTTTTCAACAATTGGGATTTAGTTGGCGCTATATATATACACACAAAAACTTGCTAGCCTTATTAACTATAGGATTATTATTTTGGTTTTTCCATGACCTTGGTGGTTCTATTTACACACCCATGATTTTAGCCCGTTCTAATAATAATACTATTGTCTTAGGTTCTCTAGCCTCAGCAGCAGGTATAGGAGGAGTTGTGGGAGCCTTAATTATGGGTGTGTGGGGTGGTCCAAAGCGTCCGATTAACGGGTTCCTGTGGGGCATGATTGGGGCAGGTATCAGTAAAATTATATTTGGGCTAGGAAATAGTGCCTTCGTGTGGATTAGCGCTCAATTTTGCTCCTCCCTGAATTTTCCTTTAAATGGAAGTTCAGAAAACACCATTTGGTTAACAAAAGTAGCTGCAAATATCCAGGGTCGTGTTTTTGCAGTGCGATCGCTATTATTACAGTTCGTCTCTGCCATGGCATATTTAATTGCAGGTCCAATAGTCGATTCGGTATTTGAACCAGCAATGAAACCAGGTGGTCAATTTATATGGTTATTTGCAGGAATATTTGGCACGGATAAAGGCGCGGGGATGGCGTTATTATATACTTTATGCGCTTTGTGTATGTTGTTAGTTGGTGTAGGAGGATATTTTTGGCGTCCACTACATATTTCTCGGCAACGTAAACTAATCTGAAAGGGAAAGTTCGCAAGGCACTGCCGAGCTTTTGGGATCTTGGTGCATTCCGGTACGTCACCAGGGCACTATAAATACCAACTCCTTGTTAACTCCTAACTCCGTACAGACGCGACATGTCCCGTCTGTACAACTGTTAACTCCTAACTCATAACTCCAACTTCCTCATCCCAGAGTCATCACAAATGAGATTTATTTCCGAACCCCAGATTCCGGTTAAAATTCACAAGATGAAGGAACGGGTGCGCTGGCTGCATCCTAGTATTGTGCGTCGGGGAATTGACCAAACCAGTATGGTTCTGGATGATGGCAATAGCAATAACCCGGATTTTTCGTTTATGGTGATTGGTGATACTGGTACCCGTCCCTACTACGGTTACCATCCCCAACGCCAAGTGGCTGAATTAATGCTCCCACACCAAGATGAATGCAGTTTTGTCCTCCACACCGGAGATGTAATTTATGTTGTGGGTTCTCAGGAATATTACCCACAAAATTTTATCGAACCTTATCGGGAATTTTTACAAGGTGGCGAACTGACAAGTCAGCGCTTGCGCTATCGCCCGAAACGCATTCCCTATGACAATATGGTGTTTAAAACCCCGATTCTACCTGTCCTTGGGAACCACGATTATTATGATGTTCCGTTAATGTACAGATTGCTGGCTGGCAGCACTTTGCCTCTACGCCGTCTTTTGCGCTACAAAGATATAGAAATCGGCTGGCATGGTTCTTACCAAGGAGATGCTTACGCTAGGGCGTTTCTAGATTACCTCAAAGCTGCTAAATCCAAGGAACAGCTAGAATACCACCTTGAGGAACATTACACCGCCAAAACTGATACGGGACGCTGTTTGCGCTACGAACCGGGACGTTTTACCCGCTTACCCAACCGTTATTATACGTTTCGTTACGGCGGTATTGACTTTTTTGCCCTAGATTCTAATACTTTTAATGAACCATCACCCCTACCTGCCACCAAGGAGGGAGAAGCGTCACGGCGGAAGTTGGAAAAACGCCGTGACGATATCGCACGGGAAGAAGTAGAAATTGCACAGTTGTGCGATCGCCTTAACCCGGATAATCTAGCACAAGCAGAACAATTGGATGCCCTAAGGGCGAAATTATACCAAATCGACGAAGTAAAAATTGATATCGAAAAACAACTGGCGGCACATAAAAATGCTGCCATCGACTTAGAACAATTGGAGTGGTTAAAGCAGAGATTAATCGAATCTTGGAATACCGACGAAGTACGAGGACGTATAGTATATTTTCACCATCCCCCCTATGTTACGGAAGCGAGTAAGTGGCATCAAGCACAAACTTTGGCGGTGCGTCATCGTCTGCGCTGGGTGTTGGATGGGGTAGCGCAAGACATTGGGTTTATGAATCAGGAGCGTCCCATAGTAGACTTAATTTTAAACGGTCATGCCCATTGTTTAGAATATCTGCGTACCACAGAAACTGGACACGCTGATTCCCATCTTAACTGTATTATCTCTGGTGGTAGCGGTCGTCGTCCCCGACGTCAACGGGAAGAGGGAACAGAATTAATGGAGACTTTTCCAGCTGGGAAAGGTATATCTATTCGTCAAGTTGCGGATTCTATGCTGTTTGTGGGTTGTAATGGATACGATGAATTAAAGCGGCTTCCCTACTCCTTTGTACGCATTGATGTCAAAGATGGTAATCCCCCTAAGTTCATAGTTAGACCGTTTGTTGCCGAGCTTTTTCAAGGAGAATGGTACAATCGGGAAATGGAATCTTTGGTGATTTAATTGAAGGGTGCGCTCAACGGTCGAAACATTCCCACCCTTTTCACTTTAGCTAGACAGTAGTCATCAGAATAACCCCCCATTGCGGGGGAGTTAACAATTAGACTACGACCCCCTTCAATTCCTTAAACAATAACCTACAACCGTAAGCAGCAGTTTGGGAAATAACCAAATTACCAAA
>JAAUYI010118287.1_pt1 | contig 63297 bp, 53 predicted proteins | sample 7278041 | NCBI WGS metagenome assembly JAAUYI01 (sample SAMN14350216, study PRJNA611818) | marine sediment metagenome | isolation source: surface marine sediment (0.6m) | place: French Polynesia: Moorea | collected 2018-08
GTTTGTTTTAGTTCTTTTGACAAATTGATATCCGCAATTCTTGCATTTGAAGCGTTGTTTTCCATTATGTATCCCTTTTTAATTGTTTTTGTTGAATTGCATTTTGGACACTTTCTTCTACTCATTTTTATTTACTTTGTCTCTGGTACATTGATTTTCTCTCGTCTCTTTCTCCTAATCAACCATCTAGAGGATTCTTAGGTCTCTTTTTTTCCTTTAGACCGTCTAATTAGACAAATTCAAGATCAGCATCCTGACTCAACATTGAAATTATATGCTCCCAGTGCTGATTCAATTGTTGATCCGTTCCATCGATCATTGACAGCAAATCTTAAGACATTAATGGCAGGAGAACAATCTTATAGTCTTCCAGATCAATTACTTGTAGCAACCGGTGATTACGAAAAGGCATTTAATATAGAAATTAATAATCCCCATCAGCACGTTACTGTTGTACCATCGCAGAAAGTGAGTCAATGGCTAGCCTACAGAGGATTAACGTTAGAAGAAGGCAAAGTTATTAAAGGCAGTGTTGAGAATAAATAACAAAATCGGGATGAGAGGATTCGAACCTCCGACCTTCCGCTCCCAAAGCGGACGCTCTACCAAGCTGAGCCACATCCCGAAAGAAGTGCAATTGAAAACACAGGTTATAGATTATACCCATTTAACAGTTATATTCAACATTTAATTTATTGAATTATTTGGGAAAAATTTTAATGAGCAGTTAACACTAGTTAAAAACGAATTCTTTTTATTGAGAATAATTTTTAGAAATAGAATAAATGAAATTAGTCACTGTAAATGATGAGATATATCAGAATCAGAATAGTAAAGAATTTTTGCTTGATTTACAAAAGCTTCAGATAAAGGGGCATAGACCTTATCCTTATTGGAATGCAAAGTATTTAATTCCTCAAAAACAGCTAATTGCAATCCCCGAAAATATTTATTCTTGTTGGACTGGTAAATTGAAAGGGGTAATGGGTTCTCAATACAACTTACAGCGATTATTTGTTGAAGAAAAGCTCCCAGAAACTATTAAACTTCCTCTACGCTTAATTGGATTCCCTCCAAAAGAAATGTTAAAATGGAAGAAATTCTTATGTGTGTTGGCTCATAACTCCTTTGGGCTTGGTGATTTGATACTTTCAATGCCCTTTCTCAAAGTCTTCGCTGAAAGTTTGGATATTGAACTTGGGCTTTGTGTTAATGCAGCGGGTGTTAATTTCTTTCATGAACAAAAATGGATTTCTAAAATTTACCCGGAGATAGTTCCTTTTGAAAGACTGATTGAGTTTGATTATTTTATTGAACCCTCTGTAAATAAGATGGATGCTCTGGGATGGATTAGAAGTTTTGTATTAAAGGAGCTCGGAGAACAAGCGTTTTTGGAGAGATTTCCATCTCCAAAACTAATTCCTCATCAAGAGCATAAAAACGAGTTTTATGAAAAGTTAAGCAATTTACCTAAGAGAGATAAAAGCAAAAAGTTATGTTTATTAAACTGGGAAACTAGCAGCCAAAAGAGAAATTTACCGTTTGAAGTTGTTCGGTTTATTTTGCAATCCCTACTCATAATGGATTTTCAGGTTGTGGTTACTCGTCCAATTTTTAAGACTAGTGAATTGTTTAACTGGATTAGTAAACAAAATAATGTTATTGACGCGAGTAGTTTAACTGTAAACCCGTCTGATTTGGTCAATTTGGTTGATAGCTGTGACTTAATCGTTACCGCAGATACTAGTTTTGTCCACTTGGCTGGTGGTTTAAGGAAAAAGACTCTATGTGTTTTTGCGAAATCAGCGGGTGAATTGTATAAAAAAGCATGGCTCAAAGGAACTTATTGGCCTCTAAAAGCAGAAAAGTTATACCCAACATTGAAAACAGTGACACTTTTAGGCTCGTTAAAAGAAATGGATAAAATTCTTTATCAAGCGATTAGAAATACAGTTTTTAATGAAGACCCTGAGACTATCGAGCTTTACAATAATTTATTTGCTCATTTGAAAAATAGCAAACAATATTTAGAGCTCGAAGAAATAATGAAAAGAAAGAATATAGATTTCCGAAAGTTGTTTAAAGATAAAGTATCTAAGCAGGTTGAGGCTTAAATAATACTTGAGGCTAAGCGTTGACCGTTGATTTTAGATAATATTTACGAAGTACAAAATAAAATTTATCCTTAAGTAATTAATTATTAGTTGAGCTACTTGAATAAAAGAAAGCGCTTCTTAAAACTTTTATTGAACACTCTCATATTTGCAGGTGTGCTGTTCTTTTTTAGTGGTCCCATAACTGAGATAATTAGCAACATTTTAAAATTTACAACAGCAACAAGCCAAGGTATCGTTGAAAACACATCAGTAAATACTCAAAAAGTGTTGAGCAGTTACCAGCTGATTGAAAATCAAAATAGAGAAATTAAATATCTCAAAAGCAGACTCCGTAAAGCTGAGTATAAATTAAATTCAATGAAAGTCCTTGCTAATAAAGTGGCGCAACTGGATCAGTTATTGCAATTACAGACTAATCGCTTTCCAAAATCAGTTTCCTCTAAGGTTATAGCCAGATCCCCAAGTTCTTGGCATAAGCAGCTAATAATTGATAAGGGAAGTAATAGTGACTTTCGTCCGGGAATGGTTGTTGTTACACCAAAGGGTATCCTCGGTCAGATCCAAGAAGTTAAGCCCAATTATTCAATAGTACAGTTAATTTCCAGTTCTCAAGTGAAATTCGGTGCATCAATTGAAAGAACAGATGTACTCGGTATTATTCAGGGAGATAAGTCTGGATACGCATTACTACAGTTTGTTCCTATTGGCTCGGATGTCAAAAAGGGAGATGTTGTCTACACAACCCAAATTAATCCTGTTGGTGTGGATAAGCTATATCCATTTTCTTATCCAGTTGGAAAGGTTGTTTCTTTAACGCGCTTAAGAAATAATTCTGAAATGTTCATTAAGGTTAAATTGTTTGAAGACGCTTCGACAACTTCAGAGGTTATTGTTTTAATTCCTGGTGAAGATAATCCTCCTAAGAAACTTTCCAATACAAAAGCGAACAATTTTAAAGGCATGAAGAAGATGAGCTCACTCTAAGAAATTATATTCTTATGGGAATAAAATAAATAATAGAGGACTCAGTCATGACTGTTGAAGGGCAAGCTTACTCTCCAAGAACAGATAAAGCAGATCCAGCCGAGAAGGATTTGCTTGAAGAGCTTGTAAATTTAAGAAAACCTATTGCGGGGGATGTTCCAGTCTCGGACTTAATAAACCCCTTGGTCAGAGAGGGTAAGCTTTATAGAACGTTAGACAATCAGATGGTTCACTGTTTTGCTTGCGAGCATAACTGCAAAATAAAGCAAGGAACCAGAGGGATTTGCCAGGTTAGATATAACTTAAATGGCAAGCTTTATGTTCCTTGGGGATATGTTGCTGCTTTGCAATGCGATCCGATTGAGAAAAAACCTTTTTTCCATGTTCACCCAGGTACTGATACCTTAACTTATGGAATGATGGGTTGCGATTTGCATTGTGCTTATTGCCAAAACTGGGATATTTCTCAAACTCTTAGAGATGCAAACGCGGGAAGACCACCGGTGGAAGTTACTCCTAAGCAGCTTGTTTCAATGGCTAAAAAGTACGGTGCTAAAACAATAGCTAGTTCATACAATGAACCACTAATAACTTCTGAATGGTCACATGCCATTTTTGAAGAAGCTCAAAAAGAAGGTCTAACTTGCATGTATGTCTCAAACGGTAATGCAACCAGAGAGGTGCTGGAATACATAAGACCTTTTATGAAAGCTTACAAAATTGATTTCAAGACCATGCGTGACAAAAGTTATAGACGTCTCGGCACTGCTCTCGATCGTGTTTTAAATGGAATTAAAATGGTTCATGAACTCGGTTTATGGCTTGAACTAGTAACTTTGATTGTCCCCGGCTTCAATGATTCTGAAGAAGAATTGAGAGATGCTGCTAAATTCATTAAGTCCATTTCCCCTGATATTCCATGGCATGTAACCGCTTTTCATACCGATTACCGTATGCAAGAAACTGAAAATACGGATTCTGATATTTTAATTAAAGCTACCGAAATTGGGTATGAGGAGGGGCTTCATTATGTCTATCCGGGCAATCGTCCTGGTAAAGTTGGTAGATACGAACATACTTACTGTCCGAATTGTAAAGCAGTTTTAATTGAAAGAATTGGTTACGTGGTTTTAAACTACCATATCAGTGATACTGGTCAGTGTCCTCACTGCAATACATCTATTCCTGGTATTTGGCCAAAGTCTAAGTCCGAAGTTCGTTTAGGTACTGTTTATGATTTATACAATCGAGTTCCCAAGGCATTAAGAATTTAGTGGTGCCGTTCATTTGAATAATGGGATTTACTCGATACAATATTTAATTCGCTAAAACGACTTTTTGTAATTGGTTTTCTATAGAGCTGATTGAGATATCTTTCTCTTTGGGTAAGCATAATAAATTTATTGATACCGTTTTTCCAAAGGCATTATCAGAATTCTGGAAAAAGTTTTGGGGATTAAATAACGGTGGTCGGTGCCAATAAATATTGTAGCTATACGAATCTATCAATTTAATCAGTTCCACAGATTTTTCACTTCGGTCGTTTTCAACATATAAAATCGGTCTAAACTTTTGAATGGTCTTTTCAGCTCCTTTTAAAACTTTAGCTTCCATTCCTTCAACATCTATTTTTATCAAATCGCATTTTGGAACAGAGAAGTGGTCAACGGTCATCACTTGTACAAACTCTCCGTGGTTATATTTTTCAAGATCTAGGCCACCAAAATTGCTTTGTTTTAAATAATCAGGAAACGGTACTCGAGTATTCCCCGATGTCTCTGAAAGTGCTAAATGAAAAGTGAAAACATTGGTAATGCTATTAAGTGACAGGTTGGCGCAAAGTGTTTGAAAAATAATCCTTTGAGGTTCGAAAGCAAAAACAGCTCCTTTAGATCCCACTAATTGTGCAAAAGAGATGGAGTGTGACCCAATATTTGCACCAACATCGAAGATGTATTGGTCCGGTTTGATAAATGTTTTTAGTAAATCAATTTCTAGTTCACTGAACTCGCCATATAAATCGAATGATTTACCAATATAAACGTCATTTATATTGAAGAGCATTTTGCCATAGCGGCACTCTTTGAGTTTATTGAATTGCTGAAAGTTATTCACTTTGATTGAAATATTTGAATAGCTAAGAAAGATTAGAAAATTATTCTAATTTAGTTCTTTATCATTTTGAATCAATTGACTGATTTTGAGCATGTATTTCAATGTTAACTATTTTAGCTAGCTTGGAACTTGACCATTGTGAATAGAATTATAATAATCTTGAATCACTGGAAGGTGCTTTGTGTAAAAGTTCCATATTTCATAATAATCAGTATACATTTCATGTTTCTTGCAAGCTAAATATCTTTGATGATGCTCTCTATGTTTTTCATCGGTCCATTGACTTTTCATACCTGGCATACCTTTAATTGAGTCTAAATATTCAAAGGGTGCTCTTGTCAATCCAGATGGACATTGTACAATTTGACTTTGTAAACCAGTGCTTGTTAAGTGCGAGTCAGCATTATGGAGGCAAGAGATCCATGCTCTACCAGTATCTTTTTGCTCGTAAAATGTCCAAAGATAATGATTGTTTCGCGAGTTGAAAACTCTAACTATGATTTTTCCATACATAGGGTTTTCAATTTCATAAGATAGATCTCTTCTTTCGTCATTGAAATTAGGACTGTTTTTTGGTGGAACTTTTAAACTTTTTGCAAGATCTTCTGAAGTTGCTACACTCTTTTTATCCAACTCGTAAGTAAATTTTTCTCTACAATTAATATCAAATTGAGTAAATTTACTGAAATCTTTTTCTAATTCAGGAATAATATCTTCTCCCCAAAGATTTCCATGATACCTAGGTATAGCTCTTAAGAGACCACTCCAAGCAACTTCAATATTCTTGAATTCTGAAACTTTCTCTGGTTGAATGAATGAAAAAGCCTTCTGTAATTCAGGATTTAAAGAGGTTACTGACTTACTAATACCTGAAGTTGCAAAACCTTTGCCAAACCAACCTACAAAAGTTTCATTATTGTAATTTTCTCTTTCAATACCGTGAGGAGCTTGCCACAATCCACCATGAGAACAGCTTGAATAACATGGTCTGGCAACGTATTTGCCTTTGCCATTATTTATATATAAAATGCTTATAGATCTGCCTTTTTGTTCATTCTCAATAATTCTTGATGAATAAACGGTTTCATTATTTGAAAGTTTAATCTTATATTTGGGAAGAAGATCATATTTTTCTAGAATATCTGTGTCAACTTTTTTTAGGACACCCTCTATGTAAACTTTTTCTTCATCAGCATGAAATTCAATACGATGCTTGTTAAAGTCTTTATTGCTTAATTCTGATACCGAGATTAGAGATTGAGTGGGAATGTGTTCAAACTTATCATTTTGGAAAATAAGAATAGTTTCCCCTATTTTTATTTTGTCTCCTTCCTCCAAAATTAGAGCAAAGCCTTGTTGTAGTTTTTGAAAAACCTGCTCTTCCTTCTTACAAAACCAGCTTCCATTTGTAGACTTTAAATCACAAATCTCAACTGTTCCATTTTCAAGAGGTCTTACTTGTAGGTGTTCGCCACTTATATACTTGTCATTAGATAAATCAATTATTGATGATTTGTTATCTCTTCCCAGAATGTATTTTTTCTTCCAAGGATTCTCTTTTTGTTCCTCCTCAAGTTTTGGTATTAGAGGTATTGGTTTTTCCTCGTTGGAAATTTTTTCTAAACCATTTATTTCTTTTTCAATATCTAGCAATTCTTGGGCAGCTTTATTTATTTCTTCCTTGACTGAATTTTTATTTACTTTCCATTTGATAAAGATAATTAATTCAGGAGCACTAATATTTTGAGATTGACTACTTAGAGAAAGATGATCCTGCTGTATGGAATTAAGATTTGATTGAATTTTATTTATTCTATCTGAAAGTTTCTTGCTGATTTCAAGAGAAGAAGCTTTCCTCATCAACTTACTTACATTATTTAAATGAATAATAATTGAATTAATATTCTTGTCTATTTCTATTTGATTGTTTTTCTTATCTTCTGTTGCTTTCTCAAACGCATTTGTATTTATGGCTAGCCAAGGAGCAATATTCTCTTTAATCCCTAGTTTGTCTTTTGCTATTTGCAGTTCATCAAAAATTTGAGAACATTCTTTAGAATAAAATTCTGGAAGGTTACTTATATTTAGCGACTTATCATAATTTTTTACAACCGGGCTACTGTTAATTGAAGACGCATTGTTCTTATTCAAGAATGTCCTTGCGAAAAGATCTTTCTCAAATAAGTTTTTCAAATCAGAAAAATCACATCCAATAAAAGAAGCTAACTGTTTTATGTACTCATCTTTTGCAAGAAGTTCTTCAATATATTCAAAATCCTGTAAGCTGGAGCATTGAACAGGGTTATCATACTTAAAAAATGAACTGTATTCGTTATTTATATTAGGTTTAGGATTTGGTGTTGATTCTTCCGTATTGATATTGTCTTTTGCTGGAATAGCTTCATCTGGTTTATTGTGAGAGACATTTTCTAATGCTGTTGGCTGTTTTTTCTCTATTAAATTATTTATGTTTGACTCTTTTTTGAATCTATTAGCAAAGGTTAAATAAGCCCCTCCTATTATAAAGATTGTAGTTAAGGCAGCTATTAGCAAATTAATTGGTTCTTTCCACCATGCTTGTTCATTCAAATTTTGATTGTTTTGATAATAGTTTTGTCTGTTTGTCTGTTCAGTTCTCTTGTTAAGTGCAGAAAGATATAGACTTGAGCCATTAGAGATACTTTGAGTTGAGGACTGAAGTGTCTTTACAAACTTGTAATTTAATGAAACTTTCATAGAGTAAAAAAGACTATGAATTATTTTATTTATGTGTTTTTGTTTATCTTTTTTTTAAATAAAGTTAATACAAGTTTAACCTGCTTAGTTAATTAATTCAAGTTCAATGATTATTAACTTATGGTTTAGCGCGTCAATTATTTATTAATCCCAAATAAAAACCCTAGCTGTTAGCGCGGATTTGAAGATAATGTCCGTTATATCCTTAACTAAAGGAAACCATTTTAATCTCACTTTCGGCACTATCATCAATTGGTCACCATTTTTAGGAACATAGCTTGTTTTAACTTGTTCCGCTCTACCATCTTGGTGTATTACCACTGCTTTTTTCTTATCAGCATTTTCCACAAAACCTCCACCTACTCCAATGGCATAACCTTTTATGGATTGACGTTTGTTTACCGTTGTGTTGGGGAAATAAACCTGACCGGTTATTGTAACTAGATTGGTTTTTGGGGGGATGAATACTACATCTTTATCTTCAAGGTAAGTCTCTTGGCTGTTTCTAGATTTTGCCAATATTATTCTTCCTTCCGGTTGAACATTTCTTGCTTTTTCTATAAAGCCACTAATTCTACTTAATTCTTGGTTCTGTAATTGAGCTTGAGAAGCAGTCACTGAAGCGTATGAAGCAAGTTTTCTCTCGAGAGCATCTAGAGATTGGTTTAGGGCCTTTTTCTGTTCTTTTGCTAATGACTCTCTAAAGATTTGCATTGATTCAACTTCAGAACGCTCATCAATGGATAGAAGAGGCATTAAGTCTTTTACTTGTGAGTTGTGAGGGAGTATATAACCTTTACGTCCAATGTGCTCACCTTCAACTACAACAGCTATCGTTTCTTCAACTTTATCTATTATGAAATCAATTTCATCGTCTGGAAGTACCGGGGATTTGCTGAATTCATCGAGTGAAATATAAAAACTATTGATTGTGTTGTCTTTTTTTCTTGCAATTTTTACAAAGTTTGCACTTGGAAGAGGGCGTGCTATATCAATTATGTCTTTCCCCTGTATTTTGGATCCTTTGAACTCAAATTGGTAGGAGTTTAAAACATCTCCAGAAACACTGTATGAACTGTTCTTCGGATGAACTAGCACTGTATCTCCATCATGGAGTTGTATTGATTTGGTAGTTCCCTTGAGAAGAAAATCGTACAAATTGATTGTGTCTATTACTTCTTGGTTGCGAATCAAGTCAATGTTTATGAAACTTCCTCTTAAAGGATCTATCCCCCCAGCTTTATCCAAAAAGTTGAGAGCTGAATTGGAGGAAAAACCTTCAAATAATCCGGGTCTTTGAACAAATCCCGATACGAATACTTTGATTGGATGAGTATCTTGAAGATTTGCATAAATTCCTACATTCTTGGAAAAAATAGAGCGTACTTTTGAAGATACGACTTTGTTTAAGTCTTTATTTTGTACACCCAGAAGCTTAATTGGTCCAACTTTTGGAACGAATATGTTTCCTTGTTGATCGACAATTAGAGTGCTTTCGTATTCAAATGCTCCCCAAAGCTTTAGAACAACTTCGTCTCCGATTGAGATTTTATAGTTTGGATTGAATCCGGTGAAAGTCTGCCTGGCAAAGTTTCCTAAAAACAGCCGTTCACCAAAAACAGGGATAATACTAGAATCATTCTGTCCATAATCGATTTGTTTTTTGATTCTTTGAGCGAGATCTTGATCAATAACTTTACCTGAATTTTTAAATTGCTCAACACTTTTTTTCTTTATTTGCTTTTTATCACTTGAGCCTTTCATTAAGAGATCTAGTGGATTATTAGAACTTGTATCTTTTAGAAAATCATTTTTAATATCGGCGGTTTGTGTTTGTTGAGTTTCTTCTAGAAATAAACTGTTAAAAACCGGCTGAGAATTAGCTTTGAAATTGATTAATCCTACAAATGGAGTTATTAAAGATATGAGGAGTATTAAATGAAAAAACGTTTTGTAAGAAATGGATAGTTTTTTGAAAAAATATCTTGATGTTGGAATCATTTTGAATTTAGTTTTTGTGTTCTTGAATTGTATCTAAAGTTAATCTAACTATTCCATAGACTAAAGATAGAATGAGTAATGTCACTATTGTGTAGTACAAGCGCTTAGGTGAGTGAACTGCCTCTGGTAAAGTCGGGGATTGAATTTGTACCAAAAATTTTATCTGTTGAATGGATTGTTTTTTTATTGATTCTACATGAGCTAACGATGTCTTATACAAATCCTTAAGAAACTCAGCTTCCATTAATAAGGTTTGATATTCGAGATAAACATCATTTATGAGTTCTTCTGAGTTTCCATCTTCGTCAGCAAGTTGGCTTTTCTCAAATTCGATCTTTTGACGTAACTCATTGATGATTGCGAGTTTGCTTTTTACTTCAAATGACTTATCACTTAAGTAAGCTCTGGCTTGTTTTAACGCAATTTGTTCTTTTACAAGCTGCGCTTCTAAAGAGCTTAATATTGCAGAGGTGGATTGAATGTCCCTTTCTGGACTAACAATGTTGTGCCTGTCTTGAAACTCTTTAATTGAATCTTTAATTGAAGTTAAGCGACTTTGTACTTCTTCAAGCTCCGACTCAGCAAATTGTTGTTGTTCTTTAGCTATTTGCTTGGATATTCTATTAATAAACTCTTCTGACAGTAAAACAATTCTCTTGAGAACATTTTGAGAAAACTTTGGACTCGGATCTAAAAAGCTGATTGAAAAAACATTTGAAGTTTCATCAACTTGAATTTTTACTTGTTTTTGGTAGTAGTTAAGAAAGTTTTCGTGGTTTAGTATCCAAATTCTTGAGAGGGGATCTATTTTGAACTTTCCGTAACGTTTTTTAAGGTTGAATTCTTCATCTAATATCTTGAGAATAGATTCTGATTTGATGTATTCTTCGAGAAGTAGTGCATCCTTATAATTGCTATCCAGGTTTCCTAAGGATAGCAAAGGAATTGCACCTTGAAGGTTATCGGAGTTGCCGCCACTTTGAACAATTAATTTTGTATTGCTTGCATATTTACTTTCTGCAATTAATACAAAGTAAAAAGTAGCTATAACAAATGGAATAACGACAATGTACTTAAAAAGCTTTTGAGAGGAAAATTTCATTTATTTGTGTCCGCATATACTTTTAAACCCTCTTGAATATCTTGATAAAAAGTAAGGTTACCATTATTAATTAAAATTAGAGAGTCACACATTTCCTTAAGGGTATTAGTACTGTGTGAAACCATTATTATATTTGCATTAGAACTTTTAGCTTTAAAAACTTTTTGAGATTTACTCCTGAAATGAGCATCTCCAACGGCTAATACTTCATCCACTAAATAATAATCAAAATCAAAAGCCATGCTTAAGCCAAATGATACTCTGGACTTCATACCGGAAGAGTAAGTTTTCATTGGTAGATCAAAATGATTACCTATTTCAGCAAAGTCTCTAACATATTTTGTTTTTTCTTCTATTTGCTTCTCTGAACAACCATATACTCTACAAACAAACCTTATATTATCTTTTGCAGTTAGTTGTCCTTGAAAACCTCCAGCTAAACCAACTGGCCAAGATATTGACTTCTGTGTGGATATTTCACCAGAATCTGGTGGATCTATGCCACCAATCATTCTCATCAATGTTGATTTTCCTTGGCCATTACGTCCTAAAATGCCAACATTTGTGTTGTGAGGAATAGTGAACGATAAATTTTTAAAAACGTAATGTCTGATTCCTTTTGTTTTGTACGACTTAGTTATATTTTTTAATTCAATCATTAGTTACATTCTTTTTAACGCTAGCTGGTATCTTCTGAAGAGATAAAAACCATAAAATAGGATTATCAAAGATATAAACGAAGTGTAAAGTATGAATTCGTTGTCTATACTGAATGACTCAAAATAAGAAGCTCGCAAAAATTCAATTAGCTGTAAAAGAGGATTCCATTTGATGAAATTTTGAACTTGTGTGGGCAAGGAAGACAAAGGGAAAAATACTCCCGAAGAAAAGTATAAAACTCTTTTGATAACACCGACTATTGAGGATGCACTTTTAAATGTAGTAGAAAATAAACAAGTTAGAAAGCCAAAGCCTAAGGAGTAGGCAAATAAAACCATCCAAGCTAGTAAGTGCATAAATGGGTCGTTTATACTTACATCAAAGCCAAAGAGGAGTAAGCCAAGTAGCATAATTACGTAAACAACTAAATGAATTAAAAACTCTAAGCATACTCTGTTAAATACAGTATCGGTTGGTTGAACATTCTTGTAAACAAATAAGACTCTATTAGCTTCTATTGCTGAATTGGATCTTGATATACAATTTGCAAAACAGAACCAGGGAACAACACTCGTAACTAGAAATACTGAAGAATGAACACCATTAAAAGATGTTCTACCAAGTATAGACCAGATAAATACAAAAAATAAAACTTGTGTCAAAGGCTCAACAACAGCCCAAAAGTAGCCAAGTTTATATTCACCAAACCTGGTTTTAATCTCTCTTATGAATAGAGCAAATAAAACGTTTTTTTGAATTTGTAGCGGAGACTTTATCATAACGTTTAGGTTTACTATATTCCAAAAAGCTTCATTATAATCAAGTAATTATGTAATTTTAGTTTAATCTATTATTTAATTCAATTAATTTTGATGAAATAATCTCTCCAGCAGATCTGGAAATACATAGTCTTCGTTCGTATTTGTAGGCGTCTTCCTTATATTCTTTCTTAGAGAGTAAGTAACCCAGTTGGTCATTAGCAAGCCCTACAATTAAATTTTCACTTTTTGTACTTTGTTTTACTTTCTCTGAAAGTTCCCAAGATAGCTCCCCAGGTGCAAAAAGTAGCTTGAAGTTGCCGAATTTCCAGCTTGATACTTTTGTTTCAATATCAACGAGATTGAGTTTTCCCTTTAGAATTCCTAATCGATAAACTAAGTTGAATAGCATATTTTTTATAGGTATACTTACGTCTTCGTTCAGTGCTTTAATATCCTCTTGTTCGTATTTATTTTCTGCTTCGATGAGTTCAATGATAGCTTTGCTTAGCTTATTACTATAGTTATTCAAAGATTCACTACCACGTTTAGGAATTTTGGGAACTATGCCTGCAAGATAAGAAGGTACAAATATGCTACAACCTCCGATTTTACTATCAATAGCATTGCATATTAGACCTGGGTAATCAGAAGAAATCTTATTATTGTTTCGATTTAATATAACTGCGTGCGACGGGAAGGAAATTAAACTTGAGATCGTTTTTTTTGTTGAATGATTTCTAAAATGTATAACTGAAAGTTTTGGATTATTCTCAGTTGGGACTCTTCTATTATGTGAAAAATCGTTTAATCGTTTATTGATTATTGTGAATTCAGCTATTTGAGTTGTTGAAAGTGCTTGAACAATAGATTGAGCGCATGCTTCTTTTATCTTTTTCAAAGTAGACTCTTTCTTCTTTGAATCTATAATTGGTAAGCTCCATAAACCCATTGTGTCGGGTCCGCTGTGAGTGTGCGTTGAACAAACTATTATATTCTCAACAGGTAAGCCATCTTTCAACCAGTCTTTTTTCCAATTTTCAATGTCATATTTTAATAAACCTATTACATCCACAGATGTCAGAACTAAGACATCTGTATCTTTTTTTATAACTAATGTTCTTGCATATAATGGATTGGATGTTCCCTTACTTAACCTTCTGAAGGTGTATCCAGCAAGCCAGATGGGTTCTTCAAAATCAATTTTTTGTTTAGCTGAAGATGCTTTGAACACCCTAAATTTAATTTAATCTATTACAGCTTAGAATCTTTTAATATTTTTGAAAGAAAGGATTCCTCGATGAGTTCGAAAGTTGGATTAAATTAAATTTAGTTTTGAGCTAAAGGAATAAGTTTAATCTATATACCATAAGGTTCATTAGGAAAATAGGTTTGTTTGAACTAGAAAAGTTAGTTAATTCTTTACTTTACTTGAGTTAAAGTTTACGTATTATAATTTGTTCGTTGTTTTAATCTATATACTATTGTGTCAGAAATTACTATCAATCATGTAATGTCTATTGATGGAGATAGTAAAATTTTTACCGATATACTTAATTATTTTAAGTTAAGTTCATCAGGTAAGTTTAATTACATTTCAAGTGTAAAGCCATTAAATGGTTCTTTGTTAAGACATTACCACCGTCCAAATTTAGAAACTCAGATTGTTAATCCTTCAATTGTGACAGTTCATCATGACTTGGAAGATAGTGATCAATCTCTCGATTTTGCTAAGTTTGTAAAGCAGTATAAACAAACAAATTTAATTGTGTGTTTGAATACTAAGCAGCAAAAATTTCTTGCTAGTCAGGGCATTAATAATACAGTTGTTATACCTCATGGTTTTAATGAATTATTGATTAAGCCTGTAAAAAAGACAAAACAGCCTGATGAAAAAATTGTGGTTGGCTTTTTCTCTAGAAGATATGGAAGAAAGGTTAAAGGTGAACCTTATTTGTACGAGCTGGTAAAGAGATTATCTCCTGAGTTTTTTAAATTTATTTTTGTTGGGCAAGATAGAAATTTTGACTCAAAATATTTAACAAATCTTGGTTTTGAAGTTGAGTGCTATGAGAATTTACCATATTCAGTATTTGTAGATTTATATAATCGAATTCATATATTATTAATTTGTAGTCTTTTTGAAGGAGGGCCTGCAAATATTCCAGAAGCAATAAGTTCAGCTACTCCAATAATTACTTCACCCGTCGGTATGTGCGTTGATTATGTCATTGACAGTGAAAATGGTTTTTTCTTAACTGGAGATCCAGATTTAGATAGCGAGAGAATGATCGATCTTTATTTAAACCCTTTTAAACTTTCTAATCTTTTTGAAGGAGCATTTAGCAAAGTTGGAGAAGCTCTATCTTGGAGTCAAGTTGTTGAAAAATACGAAAAGAAGTATTTTGAATTGATAAATAATTCCCTTACTTTTACTAAACATTAATGAATTTGAATAATAAAATAAATCAACTTGGTGGAAGAATAGCAAAAACATCTTTTGTGGCAAAGGATGTCATTTTAGAATCTCCCGTCGATATTGCTGATAACGTAACAATCTATGGTAGATGCAAGGTCGGTAAATTTTCTTATATTAATGTTTCTTCAGTGATATACAATTCAGTATCGATTGGAAGATTTTGCTCTATTGGTCGCTTTGTAGAAATTGGGCTTGCCAGGCACCCTGTAAGCTTCTTGAGTACTCATCCTTTTCAATTTTCTCAAGCTTTGTTTACAAATAATAAAGATTATCAATTTGAAAGAACCATCGATTGGAAGTTTCATGAGCCAGTGAGTATTGGAAATGATGTTTGGATAGGTGCAAAAACATGCATCGTAGGAGGAATTAAGATTGGAAATGGTTCCGTAATAGCGGCTGGATCAGTGGTGACTAAAGATGTTCCTCCATATGCAATAGTTGGGGGTGTACCTGCAAAAATAATGCGCTTTCGGTTTTCAGAAGATATTATTAATGAATTGGAAGAAATTAAGTGGTGGAATTTTCCTTTAAGTCAACTTCATGATATTCCTTTCGATAGTCCAGAACAATGTATTAAGAAACTTAAAGAAAAAAAGATGCATCTTTGAAATTAAGTTACAATACATGATTGCTGTTAACAATTAATTCGTTTTCAATGTCAAATAAGACTTTACTACTTGCAGATAATATACATATAACAAAAAGGAATTTTGAAAGTTTAATAGAGTTCTGTGAAGCATGTAACATAAAAGTAATTGCACCTAAACATGAGAAGTTACCTATAAATGTCTTTGGTAATTATGAAAGTTTAGAAGAACACTTGAAGATATGGATTGAAGAGCTACAGAAACTTAATAAAGATGAGTTGTTTTTATATGAATATAAGAATGTAAATGTTTTTAAAGTTGCTAAAGCAGAACTTATGAGCCTGATTTGCGTGCATCCTCAGTGGAAAGGCTCATATTATGGTGATGACTTGAATCAGATCTTTGAAAGAGCCTTTGAAGACAATAATAAAGAGCTGATTTTGAATATGGCTGCAGCAATTTTTTGGATTGATTATTGGGAAGATGAAACTAAGCGAATTTCCAAAATAGATTATGTTGGAATATTTTCAGGTAGTTTAATCTATGCCAGAGCTTTAATTGAGGTGATGAAAAGCAGAAGAGGCCGAGTTTTCATTATGGAAAGTTTTTTTACCGGTCAGCATTATTATTGCGAAGAAAAATATGAACCTATTGCAAACCGCTCGGATATAAGGCACCGTACTGTTTATAATTCTGTAAAGTCTCTTTTGCCTGAAGAAAGAAGAATTTATGAAATGAAAGTTAGGCAGACTTTGCAAGCTATAAAGCTTATGAAAAATAAAAATGTTGTTCAACCAGAATCGACTGGTGACAAATTATTTAATAACACCAATAAAACTATTTTAATTTTAGGTCAAGTTGTAAATGACTTTTCTCTTTTGGAAGTAGGTCAAGCTGGTATTTCTTCAATAGCAATTTACCGAAATGTCATTGATATTGCACTTAGTCAAACAAATTTAAATATTGTTTTCAAAGCTCATCCCTGGGAGCGTAAAAAGAATAATTTAAAATCCGCGGTAACTTTAAATTACTTAAAAAGTATCTATGCAGAGGAAGATCGAATAATTTTTTTGGAGAACTACGCTATAAACGATTTGTTTAACCAAAGTAATTGTGTTTTTTGTATTAACTCACAATCTGGAATAGAAGCTGCGATCAATGGTTTTAAGCCAATTCAGTGTGGGAATGCTTTTTATGGAGGAAAAGGCTTTACAACTGATGTAAATCATAAAAAATTGGAACTTGATTTACCTTCAATAATTTCCAATTCTCTGAATTGGAAGCTGAATATAGAAGAGTACAATCATTTAACAGACTTCTTAGTATGTTCTTTAGACAAGTGGCTCGTTAAAGAGAAAGGTTGGAATAGCCAGAGATTGAAAGAAATATTCTATGAAGTTAAACCTCCTGCTAAATTACCTGCTAAACCTGCAGCTAAACCTCCTAGTTCAGTACAAAACAAGGCTGCTGAAGTTCAACAAAACTCAGAGTTAAATAAAAAACTTAATTCAAACTTCTTTTTTGATCTTTATAGAAAAGCTTATAGTCCTTTTGTTTCTCCTCAAACAAGGCAGCAATTGATTCAAGATCCTGGGGGCTTCTTAAAGAAAGCTAGAAAACCCGTAAGTCGTTTTGGTAGAACAGTTTTTATTAAAGGAGATTAAATTAGGTCTATTTACCTACAAATACTAAGTATTTGTTCATTTAAAATATCAATTATCTCCTTTGTAATTCGTTTAATTGAATGAGCAGAAGTTAGTTTTCTTTCATAAATAATTTTGTTTGTTTTTTGCAATTCTTCAGATATCTTTTTTAATGCATCGCATGGCAAACAGAACATTTCATTGTTCCAGTCAAAGTATCTAGGATATAAAATCAAAGTGCCTGCAATAAGTTCATCAACAGACAGCTTTCGTTTTCTTTTTGCAATTTTTAATTTATCCTCACTTAAGCCCCATCCCATATAAAAAGGAAATCCATAGGTTACAACCTTCTTATCTCTAATTAATGCCTCAAAGCCAACTTGAGATGTCATTGTATGCACCTCATCTACATAACTTATTAACTCTATTGCTTTGCTTTCTTCTTCAAAGTGGTCACAGTATTTGAAGAACTCTTCATTAGGAATGTTGTCTTTGATTCCATTTGAGTAAATAATGTCAGGATGTACCTTGAAAATTATGTAAGCGTCTGGATTTTCTTCTTTAACTTTTTTCAGTAAGTTTAAGTTTGTGTTGATTGGCTCTATACAGCCTCTCTTAATTGAAGCATCTTGAGAGATTTGCCCAGGTACTAAGATTATTTTTTTGTTGGTTGGAAAGTTAATATTGATTTTTGAAGAAGTTTCAATGTTGTACTTATCAATATTATTTTTTAAAAGAAAATTTTTTATCTTTTTTGCTGATTCTATGAGCTCTTCATTGAATTCTGAATTGTTGAAAATATTCTCTAAATCGCTTTCTGTCTGTGGATCAAAATAGATCCCCGCTGAATCTACAATTGATGAGATTGCTTTTATTCCGCTGCCAAGTCCTGCGGAGCGAATGAAACCGTCTTCAATACGGCCAATGTTTAAATTTAATTCTTTTGATAATTGAGATAAACCTTCAATCTTGCTGTCTTTACTTCCCCAAACGTAAATCTTACTTTTGCTATTGATTCCCATTGTCTTCGCTTGTTCAACGGATGAAGGAAAGTAGATTTTATTGTTTGTTGATGTAAGAAGTTTCTTGATTCGGTTACGCTTCCATGACTGCCTAGTGAATAAGTTGAAACCAAAACAGTATATTTCTCCACTATTTTTTTGATTTATTTCTACTTGTTTTTTTAGAAGTTCTAAAGTGTAAAAAATGTCAGTGCTTTCACCAGAAAACGGATTTATGTAGCGTGGATATAAAATATAGGAGGCCGCGAATAACTCTAATATATTTCTGTTTTGATTTCTTCTGCTTATTATTTGTACATCTTCTGTTAAACCCCAGTTTGAGTAAAAGGGAACGCCAAAACATTTAACAGGTAAACCTAAAAGTAAAGCTTCGAAACCAAGTTGAGAAGAAACTGTGTGTACTTCATCAACTTTTGTAAGCAGGTCAATGGGGTTTGTGTTTTTAGAAAAACAGGTGATTTGTTTTTCTAAAGTTTTATCCTTGAGGATTAGTTTTTCTAAGTAGCCTATTTGGTTTGCAGGAGTGAGTTTAACAACGATATGGGTGTCTTCTAACTTTAATGCTTGATTGAGCATTTCTCGAAAAGTTTGTTCATTTGCAAATCCATACTCTACAGAAGCATCATTTTCAGCCTGGTCTATTAAGAGTAGAATCCGTTTATTTGAAGGGAATTCATAAGCTATCTCTTCTGTATAATGATTGAATTTTGTGAGCTTATACTTGTTTTTAAGCTTTATGGCTTTTTTGGCTTTTTCTAATAAATTGCTTTTACTTATATTTTTATCTTTTAGGTATTGATCAAAATTTTGAAGAATGTATTCAAGTCTAGAAGTTGTATTTGCATCGTAGTATATACCTAAGTCATCTATTATCAGACTGAGAGGACTATTGCACTCTCTTCCTTTTTTTAAGGACCTTAAGAAACCATCTTCCAAATGAACTAACGGCTTTTTTAGTTTGTTGGCTAATTTTCTGGCATCTTTTATTCTTTTTTTATATCCCCAGGTTAAAACACCTGTTACTTTGCTTCTGGTTTTTTCTAGATTTAAATTTTGAAGAAAAGTATATTTTTCAACCCTGTTTTCTAAGAATTTATCCAAATGTTTTATTTTAGGTATCTTTCTAGAAAGGGTTACGAACATTTATTTACTTGTCTGTATGATTAAAAGAAGTCTGATAACTTTCTTCATTACTCATTAAACTTCATTTTGTTGAAAGATATGTTCAGCTTCCTAAGATCTAACAATATCCTGAGAATCATATAGAAAAAATAAGTTTACATATTGTAGTTTTAATTTTATTTTCAAAAAAATAACTACTCAGAATTCTTCTTGAACTTTATTGTTTTTTATAATAACTTTTCTTAATTGAATATAAGCTTTTGAACACATTATTATAGAAATTGCTAAAAGAGAAAAAGCTATGGCTACAAGCATATAGTTACGTTCAGTGAATAGGTTTAAATAAATTAAAGTAATTAAGGCCATCGAGGTTACAGTAAACATGAAAATAGTTGGAATTAAAGTGAAAAAATAGGGAAATTTTTGGTGAGCTAGCCAAGTGGTTATTGATAATAAAGCGAAGGCTGCAAGCAACTGATTTGCACTACCAAAAATTGGCCAAAGAGAAGCACTTTGACCACTGAAAGTCAGTAGTGCACCTAGTAAAACCGTGATGAAAGTTGCAAAAAAACGATTTTGAAATAATGAGCCTTTTTTATTTTTTGTAACAGTATTATTTTCTTGAGGGTTATCAGTAGATTCCTGGAATAAGAATCTTGCAAGTCGTGTGGAAGTATCTAAAGTCGTTAAAGCGAAAGCTGAAACTGCTAAAGAAGTGAAAGTTCTTGCAGAGTCCAGCGAGATGTTTACTATTGGTATACTTTCAATGAATCTGCCTATTCCTTCGGCAAAAGCAGGTACAAAAAGCTGCAACTCGTAAAATTTGTCGAACTCACTGGGTTTGAGAGAGGCAACCGCGAATAGAGCGAGAACTGCTAAAATCCCTTCTAGCAACATCCCTCCGTATCCTACTCTTTTAGCATCTACCATTTTATTGAGTTGTTTAGAAGTTGTTCCGCTGCTTACCAATGAGTGAAATCCACTTATTGCGCCACAAGCAACTGTTACGAATAGTACCGGAAATAAATAGCCTAAATTTTTAACTGAAAAGCTAGTGAAAGCTGGTAAGTGTAAATTAGGTGAAGCAAAAAATATTCCAACGAAGGCACCGATCATTAATGCGTACAATAGAAATGAATTCAAATAATCACGTGGCTGAAGTAATAACCAAACCGGAGTTACGGAGGCAATGAAGATGTATCCGAACATTATGAGCTGCCATGTTTCTTTGTTTATATTTAAAGGAAACAAATTACCTATATAAACTGAGAAGAACAATAAAGGAACCGCGATGAAACTCGCTTTAATAGTGGAGATACGAAACTTAAAGCTTGTAATACCAAACACAATTGCTACTAGCATAAACAAAAGCGATGAAGTAGCTGCACTTGGAGTTCTAACGAATGTATCTGCAACTATATTAATAAAAACCGCAATTACTAATATTAATGTGGACCAAGCAAAAGCTAAAAAAAGCCTCCTTCCATTGATTCCTATATATCTCTCTATTATTTCTCCAATGGATTTTCCTTCATGTCTCACTGATGCAATTATTGAGGTGTAATCGTGAACGCCTCCAATGAAGACAGCTCCAATCAAGAGCCATAAATAAACTGGAAACCAGCCAAATCCAGAGGCTATAATTGGTCCTACAATTGGTCCAGCTCCTGCGATTGAGGCAAAATGATGACCGAATAAAATTGGCAATTTAGCCGGCACAAAATCAACACCGTCTTTTTTGAGGTGAGCCGGGGTGGGTTCTTTCGAGTTTACTTCCAGATTTATAGAAATATGTCTACCGTGAGTTTTATAACCCACTATATAGAAAACAATTGCAGCGATAAGTAAGACAATTATCTCCATTGAATAATGTTTAACAAAATTTCATCTTAATGGGAACGAGTATAACTCTTCCTTCAGATTCTATGATGTGATAAATTGTTTGCCAACTTAAGCTAATTAAAAAAATACTAATAACTTTATGAAGACCACAGTTACTGCTAGACATTTCGATTTAACTGATGCATTGGTTAAATACATTGAAGACAAGATTGAACAACAAAAAACTCATTTTGTAGATGTTCTTGAGGGGGAATTTGTTTTAAGTTATGAATCTCATCATGAAAGACAAGTTGCTGAAGTTAAATTACATGTGACAGGTGATTTAATACATAGCGAAGCTGAATCTGAAGATATGTACAAAAGCATCGATCAGTTGTTTCAGAAGATAATAACTATTTTAGATAAGAGAAGAGACAAAGCTACTCGTTAAGTTTTTTGAGTACTAGATTATGCTCTCTATTGAATAGCAGGGTGTATATGTAATTTAAACTCTTTTGAAAAAAACTATCACTTCTATTAAATTCTAAAACTGGTAGAAGAAAAGTTAAATTGACTTTTTCAACCCTTGGAGGATAACTAGGTGATATTACTGTATAGCCTTTTAGAATTCTTTCTCTTGAGTAATGCGTTTTGAATAATTCATATCTATTTGGATCAAGAAATTTGTAAATAAAATTCTGATTATTGGTATTTAATTCTTTTATAAAAGTCTCCGATTTTTTAGTAAGTGAGCGAAAGAATTTTTCGCTATCGTTAAATATTTCAATTGGTATTTCATGCTCAACATCTTTATAAACGATCCTACATTTGTTAAAAACATTAAACTGTTCCCTCGTTTTTCTAATGGCTGCTAACTCAGTATTTATCAAACATTTGTTGTTGCTGAGTTTTTGTATTTGAGCAGCGATTTTTACTTTAATTTTCAATATCCAAATAAAAGTTGAAATTTGTCAGAAATTTTACCAACCTAAATATTGCTAATAAAATTTGAGAATTTTGTTTTAAAATACTTAACAATTATGAAACAAACTCAAAAAGAATTATTAAAAAGAGCGCTGGTTGTTGTAATGTGCTTAGCTTTTTTGATCCCAATGTTTGCCGCTGTATTCTTTGGCTAAGTTAGGGAATAGCTTAGTTTTTGAAAATTAATTAATACTTACTGAAATTACCATTACTAGTTTGGGCATACATTTTTTAGCTTTTAAATGTTCATACGTGTCTATGTTCTTGGTTTTGAGAATTTTTGAAAAGCTTTAGAGAATGTGGGCTAAGAATAAATGAATTTTATTGAGTTCCTTTATTTTCATTTAGGGATTTCAGTCTAAAGTTCAAAGTATCTTTAATGAGCAGTTTTAAGTTTTTTCTTTAGTTGCATGATGGGGAGCATGTCAATTAAGACAAAGTATAAAAACAGCCTAGATGATACTCAAAGTGAAATTCTCAGTGAATTACTGAGAATCACTGAAGAGGATGAAATCTTTGATTGCAAGAAAATTAATTCGTCAAAACAAAGAAGTTTAGCTTTGGACTTATATTTAAGTTCAATTGGTGAATTACAGAGTTTGACAAAGGACGAAGAAGAAAAGATATCAGAGAAGATTTCTAAAGGTCAGTTTCATGAGTCTAAAAGACTTGTAAAAGCTAATTTGAATCTGGTAGTTGAGCTTGTTGAGAAATACAATTTACCGGATGAAGCTGTTTTGGATTTAATTCATGCTGGCAATATTGCGCTGAAGCAATCTGCAAAGACTTTTACAAACGGTAAAAAAGCTAATTTTAGGAAATTTGCAAAACCTAAGATTCAGGCTTCAATTCATAAGGTACTTTCCAAATTAGCAAAGTGCTTTAAGTTGTCTTGCTTTGCTTGTTTGTTACTAGCAACCTTTGCAAAGGCTGATTCTAGTGTAACTCCATCAATAGAAGCACAAACCTTACAGAAACCTACCTTCATTACAACAATGGACTGGAAATATATAAAGCTTAGTACAAAACGAATAGCTAATGAATATGGAATTAGAGAAGAGAGAGTAATTGATTTCATGAATCATAAGCTAAATTATAAGGAGTCTTTTTTTAGTATTGAATCTTTGAGAAATCAAAGAAGAAGAGAGTTTGCTGAACAGGGATATCCCTTAGCTAACTTGAATGAAAATTTGAGAGTTTTAGGATCAACAGTTGAAGAGAGAGTGAATAAAGTGAATTTGTGGGATGTAGTTGATAAAGAGGTTAATCAGTTTATTGAAAAAAGGATACTTTCCAATCATCGTTGGAATGTTCAAACTCCTTCTTTTTTGAAAAAAATTAATGACAAAGTGACAAATGTTCAAGTGAATTTACCAAATGAATTGCTAACTCATTCTGGAAATATCATTGCACAGGTTTGGGTAGATACTGGAACGGGGAAAAACCTTTTTGCGGTTCCAATTGAATTTGAAGCTATTGAAGACGAACCAATTGAAATTGTCTTTGCCTCCACTCCAAACATAAACTAAATCTTATCTAGTTACTTCCTAAAAATTTATATCAGTATTTTCGAGCTTGTGTTTTTTTATGGCCTGTTTTAATTTTTGGATCCTTTTTCCCGGATGGGGATGAGTTGAAAAAAAATGTTTAATATTACTTGATTTTTTGTCTTCTAATATTTTTTCTAAAGATGATATCGCGCCATTCGCATGACCATAACTTTTGAAGAGAAGCTCTATCGCATACAAATCGGCTTCCTGTTCTTGCTTTTGGCTAAACCTTCTTTCGGTTGTGTTTAAAAAATTTACAATTAAACTGTTTAATGAATTATCAACACCAAATAAACCACTAGTAATAAAAAGAAGAATAGTCCCTCTTCCTAATTGTTTAAGGATATGTTTTTCACCATAGTGTCCCATTTCGTGAGCGAGTATGAAAGCTACCTCATTCTCTGTATTTAATTTTGTCAATAGACCCTTGCAAAATACAATTTCTCCGCTTGGGTAGGCGAAAGCATTTACGGTTTCTTTTTCTGTAAAAACAATTTTGGGTTTTACCGCAACACCACGAGACTTTGTGAAAAGTCTATCTGAAATGTTTTGTAAAAATATTTCTTCCTTTTTTCTTTCTTCTTTTGAGTTTGTTGATTGAGAATCTATTGCCGAATACAAACTTATTATTTTTTTTTCCGTCTCGCTGGATATTCTAGGTGCAACAAAATCGATAGCTATTCCCAATAGAAAATAAACGCACATAACGGTAAAAGTGAGTATCCCTAAAAGGCAAACAAACTCTTTTAAAGGTGAGGTTCTACTGATATTTACATTCTCTGTTATTTTCTTTGGTGAAAACTTCATTTGACATGAGTTACTTATAAAGTGCGGTTCCATAGGCAAAAGCTTCAATGCTGTCAACAGTTTCTGAGTCACCAGCTGAACTTGAAATAGTTGACGTTTCTAGCCTAACGTTAATTATCATGTCCGCTCCGCTTGATTGTTCTTTCATTCTTAGTATTGCTTCTCTTCTTGCTCTGTCTACCAATGTTTCGTATGAAGATACTCGTCCTCCAAAAAAATTTCGGAGTAAAGCTAAAAATCTTTTGAAATAATCTATCGAAACAACTACTCCTCCAGAGACTAACTGTGTTTTTGAATATTTGCTCATGTCAGTTTCTTTGGATGCAGCTCTGTACGTCATTGTGACACTAGGTAGATTAATGAACTTTTCTTCCCTATCGTTAATGGATTGATAGTGCTTTTTTTCCAAAATTGTTCCAATAAAATAGCCAATTAACAAAAGAACCAATGATGCTGTTAGTGGGATTAAAATTTCCATAACTTATGAATCTGTAAGGACTGCAGTTCCGTATACGTATATTTCTGCTGCACCTTGAGCCACTGAAGAGGTAGAAAATCTAACATTTATAATTGCGTTAGCGCCTAGGCTTTGAGCTTGTTGAATCATTCGATTAGTTGCTTCTTCTCTGGCTTCGTTGAGAAGGCTTGTATATCCTTGCAATTCACCACCAATAACATTCTTAAAGCTCGCAAGAATATCACTTCCAACATTTTTTGCTCTAACCGTACTTCCAGAAACTAAACCAAAATGTTCAATTATATTTTTATTCGGAATTATGTCGATGTTTGTTAGTAGCATTGATTAGTTATGATTCTGTTTATGCTGCTTTTATACCACTGAATGAAATTGTGAACTCTTAAAGAATGAATCCAGTGAGTTGGTGAGGTATCTTTTATTAATTGTTCTGAAAGAACAATGGGTTGTCAATTTTAATAATTTAATAATGTCTTTCGGTGGTGTGCTTTGTGTAATATGTGGAACTTAAGCCTGTTTGAATATTAAATATAAGTTTGGTTATCCTGTAATTTATGTAAAGCAATGAGAATATCTAATAAACATTTGCACTTGAAAGGTGTTAACAAAGTCTTTCAAAAAGCTTGCCCAATAATTAAATACACCGCAGCAAGATTGGTTCAGGACCCTGTGAATTTGCTACCTGTACTTGATAATACATTGATGAATGCTGCTTTGTTGATAACTAATAGAAGAGAAAGGATTTCAATTGCAGTTATTGTTGAAAATATAGATATTTTTGAAAAGTATGTAAATTCTCTTCTTCCAAAAGAAAGAAGAGAATTGCACTTTAACGCATTGGTAAATAAAGTTATTACTGCTTTGAGGGAGAAAAATAGTTTTTCTGAAGGAGATAGGGGTAAGACTATTAGCTATATTCACCGTTTGAGATTAAATGTATTAGAAAACATAAGGAAAAGGTTTTCACAAGACGAAAATGGAATGTATCACGATTCTGAGTCACAAAGTAAAAAAGGATTATATCCTTTTCAAATAGAACGAGCATTAATGGATACGCTTGCTCGATATGGATTTGGTGTAAATTTATCTGAGATGCGTTCTTTGTTGGATTTTTTAAAATCCCAGATACCAACTATCAAATCGTCAGACAAAAACACACCTGGATGAATTGGATTGAAAAGCTGAATTTAACTCATTTCGCTTAATAAAGTTATTAATAATGGGTTTTTAATATAAGCTCCAATGTTAATAAGTTGTGTAGATTGTTTTATTTAAGCAAATAATATAATCATTGAAACTTTAAGTAACAAGAACTTTAATAACTTTATGAATATAGATAAGAAACTTGAGAAAGAAATTTATAAAGAAGGCTTAGAAATTTTAAAGCTCAGTAAATCTGATTTCCCAAATCTATTTGAAAAAAGTTTTTGGAATTCCAAGTTAATGGAACTTTGCATGAAAAATGCTTCTTTCAAAAAGCAGGTTTTTCATTTTATAGACGTTCTTCCGGCTTTAAAAACCGATGAACAGTTACTTAAACACCTTGAGGAATATTTTTCTGATGATTCTTTAGGAGAATTTTTGCAATTCTTTATTCCTGGGGCAATTCGTGGTGTAGCTAAAAACAAATTTGGAAAACAATTACTTGCGAAAACCATAAGAGCTAACGCTGAAGAAATGGCTAAGAGCTTTATTGCAGCAGATAGTCTCGATAAGCTTTTGCCAATACTCGATGATATGCGTGCGCAAAACCTATGTTTCACAATTGATTTACTGGGTGAGGCCACCCTCTCAGAGATTGAAGCATTAAAAAAGCAAAGTGAGTATTTGATTTTAATAGATAAGTTGAGCAAACACAGTGAGAAATGGAAAACGCACAACTTTTTGGATTTCAGTGGAGAGACTCTTATACCTAAAGTCAATATTTCGATTAAATTATCCAGCCTGTATTCTCAAATATCCCCAGTGAATTTTGATTCGTCTGTAATTGCCGTAAAAGATAGGCTCAGACCTATTCTAAGAGCTGCTAAACAGAGTAATTGTTTTATTAACATTGACGTAGAAAATTATGAGCTTAAGGATTTAACAATTAAAGTCTTTAAATCAATCCTAGAAGAGGAAGAATTTTCTAAGTATAGAGATGTTGGAATTGTAATACAGGCTTATCTAAAATCATCAGAAGCTGATCTTCAAGAATTAATTAATTGGTGCAAAGAGAAAAGAAAGGAAATAACTGTTAGGTTAGTTAAAGGGGCTTATTGGGATAGCGAATTTATATTAGCTCAGCAAAATAACTGGCCAATTCCTGTTTTTACTAATAAATCTGAAACAGATTTGTGCTACGAGAAACTTACCGATATGCTTCTCCAAAATATTCAATACACTAAGCCAGCTTTTGCTAGCCACAATATTCGTAGTTTAACTCAGGCAATAGTCAAAGCCAAAAGACTAAATATTTCAGAAAAAGAAATAGAATTTCAGATGCTTTATGGAATGGCGGACTCAATAAAAAAATCAATTTTGAGAAAAGGCTATCGAGTTAGAGAATATATGCCGATAGGGGATTTAGTGCCTGGAATGGCTTATCTAGTAAGGCGTCTTTTGGAAAATACCTCTAATGAATCTTTCTTAAGAGTTCATTCAGTTGAAAAAGCTTCACCTAACAAATTGTTGGAATCCCCAATTAAAGCAGTGGAAATTTCTCAAAAGCAAAAAGAGAAACAAGAAAAAGAAAATAGAACTAACTTGAATAAGCCAGCGTCTTTGCTTGAAGAAGAGTTTGTTAATGCTTCACCAGTCGACTTTTCCATTGAAAGAAACCGTGTCGCATATCTTTCTTCATTGGAGAATAATAAAAAGAATTTAGGTGAAAATATTCCTGTTGTTATTAACGGTGAAGAAATCTACCATGATGAGCTTTTTGCGAGTATTAATCCCTGTAATCCTAAAGAAGTAATTGCAAATGCGGTAAAAGCTAATACCGGTCATGCTTTAAAGGCACTAGAATCTGCTTTTGAATTTCAGGGTAGCTGGTCTCAAACTCCCGTAAAAACAAGAGCCGAGATTTTGCTAAAGGTGTCAAAGATTCTGCAAGATAGAAGATTTGAGCTCAGTTCCTGGGAAACTTTAGAAGTTGCAAAGCAATGGAAGGAAGCGGATGCAGATGTTATTGAAGCGGCAGATTTTTGTGAATATTATGCAAGAGAAGCCGTGAAACTATTTGCAGGAAAGCCGTTGAGAAAAGTACCTGGTGAGAGCAACAAATATTTCTATCGTTCAAGAGGTGTTGGTATTGTTATTGCCCCTTGGAACTTCCCACTTGCAATCCCCCTTGGAATGATAGCTGCTGCGTTAGTTACTGGCAACACTGTTGTTTTTAAACCTTCTGAACAATCGATTAAAACTGGCTATTTGATCTATCAAATTTTTAGAGAAGCTGGTTGTCCAAAAGAAGTTTTACATTTTTTGCCTGGTATCGGTTCCGAAATTGGCCCTTCATTGGTGAACTCTAACAAAACGGCTTTTGTTGCTTTTACAGGATCTAAAGATGTAGGGTTGGAAATTCTTGATAATTCAGTTAAGTCCTCAGAATCAGCATCAAAAATAAAAAAAGTAATTGCAGAAATGGGTGGTAAAAATGCTCTTATTGTAGATTCGGATGCCGACTTGGATGAGGCGGTAAAGGGTGCAATTTACTCTGCATTTGCGTTTCAGGGACAGAAGTGTTCAGCGTTAAGTCGGTTAATAGTTCATAGAGAAATTTATGACGAATTTATTGATCGATTTAAAGAAGCAATGAAAAGTATTGAAATTAATGATGCTGCTTTTCCTGGAGCTTATCTTTCAGCCTTAATTGATAAAGATGCTTATGAGCAGACACAAAGATTAATTTCAGAAACTAAAGGTGTTTGTCAATTTTTAACTCAAGCTCCATTGCCAGATAAATTAATTGAAAAACAAGGGTATTTTATTCCTCCAACTTTGTTCGAAGGTGTTCCTTTGGATTCAGCAATAATGAATAAAGAATTGTTTGCTCCAGTTATTGTGGCAATTAAAGCAGATTCTATTTCACATGCTGTTGAGATTGCAAACTCAGCTCCGTATGCCTTAACAGGTGGTGTTTTTTCTCGTAGTCCTCGCAATATAAAGTATATTGAAGAAAATCTTGAAGCTGGAAATATATATGTTAATCGGTCTATTACAGGAGCAATAGTGAGCAGGCATCCTTTTGGTGGTTATAAACTTTCTGGAATTGGTTCAAAAGCTGGAGGACCAGATTACCTTTTACAGTTTGTGAATCCCGTAACGGTAGTGGAAAACTCACTGAGAAGAGGATATTCACCTGATCTGAGTTGAAATGATAAGTGATTTATGATGTTACCCAATCATAAGCACCTGGCGCAGTACTGTCCCACTCGCCGAAAATTAACGGTTTGTTTGCTTCCATTTAATGTTGGAATAATTCAAAGGCTCATAAATGGCTTTATTGAATGGGATAGTCTGAATTCCTCGATAAATCAATGCTCTGAAATATTGAGGAAAATATGTATAGCTCTCTTGATTATCCCTTGCACTCATAGTAAGAGCTTCTCGGATGTAGGTTTGATGATATATTCAGATTGCTCAATACACAAATTGTTAATTTTCGGAACTAAGAGCTAGAAAGCTTTAGTGAAATTCCTATCGTTCTTTACAATTTATTGAATAATTTAATGAATGTCTTTAATAAATAAAGCTTGTGGATATTAAATTAATTTCTTTTGATGCGGCTGATACTCTCATTAAATTGGCCCTTTCTATCGGTGACCATTACTCCAGTTGTGCAATAAAGTATGAAGTAGTTGTAAATCCTCAAGATGTTAACAAAACTTTTAAAAAGGTATTTGCTAATACACCTCCATTGGGAACTGACGGAAAGAAGGGTTTTGAATGGTGGGCAAAAGTTATTGAATTGACCTTCAGTGATTTAGGTTTTCATCGTTCAAGATTCTCTGACTTTGATCGGTTTGCATTCGAGTTGTACTCAGCTTTGGCAGAAGATAGGGCTTGGATTTTATTTAACGATGTTCTTCCAACTTTGAAAAAATTAAAAGCTAAAGATTATCGAATGATAGTTTTCTCAAATTTTGATGAAAGACTAATCAAAATTTTGAAGGATTTACAAATTTTCAATTATTTTGAACGTGTTGTTTGTTCAACAGAAATAGGCTATGCAAAGCCAGATAAAGAGTCTTTCCTTCGAGTCTCTGAATTGGTAGATCTTAACCCTTCTGAGATTTTGCATGTTGGAGATGGGGTTAAGAACGATTACCTTGGAGCTTTGAATGCAGATTTGAAAGCCGTTCTCCTGGATAGGAATGACTTATTTGGAGAAAGTGAAACTATAAAAAGTTCCGAGAGAATATTGAGTCTGGAAGAGTTGAAGGAGAGATTATAGATAAGATCAACCGTATCTAAATTTTATTATTTTAAGTTCTAATTTTATTGAGTATATTGTGCGAAATACTTTAACTTGGATGCTTTTTACCTGTTTAAAAAATTAATATAGAATTAGTAACCCATAAGAATTTGAATAAAAGAAAGTCCTAAAGTCCTCATTAGCAACAAAAACTATGTCAGAGCCTCTTTATTTAAAATATCGTCCGCAAAAGCTTAGTGAGTTGGTTGGGCAAGAGATTATTTCTAAAACTTTAACCAATGCAATCAAGGTTGAAAAGACTGCTCATGCGTATTTCTTCACGGGGCCACGAGGATGTGGAAAAACATCAACCGCAAGGATAATTGCAAAGTCCTTAAATTGTAAAAATGGCCCAATTACTGAGCCTTGTGGCGTTTGCCAAAACTGCGTTGAGATTGCTCAAGGTATATCCCCGGATGTTATTGAAATAGATGCTGCAAGCCATAGGAGCGTTGAAGATGCAACTTTAGTTATTGAACGTTGCCATTTGGCTCCTCAAACGGCTAAATACAAAATTTATATTCTTGATGAGGTCCACATGTTGAGTAAAGAAGCATTTAATGCCTTATTGAAAACAATAGAGGAACCTCCTCCTAATGTTGTGTTCATATTGGCAACCACTGAAGAACATAAAGTTCCTCAAACTATTGTTAGTCGTTGTCAACGTTTTTCTTTTAGGCCAATAGATGTTACACCGCTTACAGAGAGGTTAAGGTTTATTGCAGAACAAGAACAAATCAAGTTAACAGAAAATTCTTTTTTGAGAATTGCAAAGCAAAGCAAAGGCGGATTGAGAGATGCTTTGAGTTTATTAGACCAAATTAGTATTTTAGCGCCGAATGGGGAGCTTATTGATGAAGATTCTATCTTAAAGCTCTTTGGTGGTGTTTCAGAAGAACTACTCAGCGATTTATTGAACTCTCTTCTTTTAAAAGATGTTACCAAAGTTTTAGAACAGACAATAAATCTTTTGGAACAAGGGATCGATCCCATTCAAATAGCTCGTAATTTAGTTGAATTCTCAATTGATCAATTAGAAAAAGACGTTTTAGAGAATAAGGACTCGAAGGATTTAATTCGAATTATCAATCAATTAGCCAAAGCAGAATACAGTTTAAGAAATTCTAGTCAGGCATCGACCAAGCTTAAAAGTGAACTTTTAGCAATTTCTCTTAATTCTCAAGAAAGCCAATCGCAAGAAAATAATATAAATCTTTTGAAGAGAATTGAGCAGTTAGAACAAAAAATATTATTCCTTGATGCTAATTCTCAAAATGTTCAAAAGAATGAGCCTAACCTATCTCACAACCAAAATGCGAATGCTAAAAGACAGGGTAATTTAGAAGTTAATAATAATATTAACTTAGGGGATACTTCCCTGAAGAATGAAATTCTGCAGGATAACGATAATCAAAAAAAACGAAACGAAAATGACATTAAGAGTTTGAATGATAAGTCAATTTTAGATAAACCAAAAGATAAAGAGCAAAATACATCATCTCTCACTGCTGATGGGGGCAATGGAAGTATTATTAATATATTGATGACAAAGCTAAAACATATTCCAACCAAAGCTGCAATTCAGGGAGGGAAAGTTTTTGTTGCCAATGAATCTTCAACAGAGGATTCTTACAATATTGTCTTTGGAATACCTCTTAAAACATTTTATGATAAGCTCAACGATGCTAAAAAAATAAAAATTATTGAAGATACTCTGTCAGAGGAGTTGAATAGGTCAGTCAAAGCCTTTTTTGAAATTAATTCAAGCGTTCCAAAATCTATCGATCGAATAGAAAAACAAACTCATAAACAACAATCTGGTCACGAATCTAGCGAGACTATAGATGTCAGAAAACGATACTTAGATGAAGATAGTAGTCAAGCAAAAGGGTTTCCGGAAAAAGAAAAAAATTTCAACTTAGCTTCTAGTCAAAGAGAAGAAACAGCTAGCGGAATTGCTGAAGAAGATAACGAAATCCTTAATTCTGCAGCGCACATACTTGGTGCTAAGCTCATAAAGTAAATTAATTTTTCGGATGAAATAGTTTAGCTGCTTCTATTTCTTTAATGCGTGAGCTGGAAAAAATCTCTGCTGGAAATAAACAACTAATTGGTCTTTCTTATTGGTCGTTTGGTTTGGGATTTGGTCCTTTCATCCCCCTTGCAGCAGCATGGATTTTTCGTAAAAACCATTTTGTATCTCATCAGTTAATTCAATCTATGTTTTTACAAACTATTTTTTCTTTAGTAAGTACAGCTCTCTTCTTTATTTTAGTTATCCACACTTATCAGCAAGGCCCTATCTTACAAACAACTCCCTTCGGATTATTAATTTTTACTTTGAAAGGAACAGTAGACTGGAGTGGAAGAATAATATGTTTCATAATTTCTCTATTTTGCTTCAAAAGAGGTTATTTATTTATTCCATTTGTCAAATCTTTCTCTGAAAGGTTTCTTTCTTTTTTTTATAAAATTTCTTTGAAAAAAGTAATTGTTTTGTCAATAGTCTGGCCTGGCTTTGGTCATTTATTTATAGGTAAAAGTTTTTTTGGTTGGATAATATCTTTATCTCATCTTGTAACTGTTTTGAGTTTAGGTTATTTGTCTCTTGCCGCTTGTAACTTTTCTGCTGCAAAAGATGTACTTACTGTAATGGGTTTTTATCTCAGAATTGACGATCAATCTTTTCAAGAGGGTTTCACTAATTCACTAGCTATTGGTTTATTAGCTTTTGTTTTTGTATTAAATTACTTTACTACCTTTATTAATTTACCTATTTATCGAGCAATTAAAAAAGTTCAAAGAACTTACTTTGCGAGCTTAAATTGTTCATATATTATTCATATTGGAATTCTTTGGTGCATCTTACTTTTACCATTTGTACTAAACAGCAAAACTTCTAAAGAATCAATAGAAGCGCAAGCAAAAAAAATATACAAGGACTTGATAGATCTAGACAAAAAACAAAGATTGTCGATTAAGAGAAATGAAAAGCAGCAAGAAAGGGAAATGAGGTTTGATCTTGAGCTTCCAAGAAAAATTGAGGGGACAAACGAATTTTCTCCAAAACCTTTCAATCAGGAGTTTTTTAAAGATAAAAATACTTTTGATGCACCAACTATTGGCTTTGAACAACTGAAAAGGCCGCTTCCATCCAAAAAATCTTATATAGAAAAACAATCTAGAGAGTCAAAAAGCTATTCAGAGTATTTAACTGCTAAGGTAAGGGAAGGAGCTAGAGATCAAATAATATGGAAAAAAGCCCCAAATCATTATTCGGTAATCCTTCGTTATACAATATCCTCTCGAGGATACATTTCTGACATCCAGATCATTGAAGGATCCGGTAATCTTCAAATGGATGCTTTAGTTATTTCAGTTGTTAAGTCGATGAGTCCTTTTGTAAAGCCACAAAATCAAAGAGGACTTGTGGTAACTGAGTTATTTTGGAACACTCATGGTACGAATGGGCTGGATACTGAGTTGAAGAGGTCTTTAGCAACTTATCCCGACGGAAGAGTTATTGAAAGTATCTAAGGTCTCCTTATTACTAGTTATTTCTAGAATATTACAATGTTGGGTGTAGGTATTTATTTGGTTTGATCAATATTTTTTGAAAATACAAATAGAGAAAATCTTTATCTTGTAATAAAATTTGAAACCAAAGTTAATTAAGGATTTTCATGTCAAGAAAAGTTGAACTAAAAGCAATAACACCATTAAAAGTGGGAGAAAAATGGATTTGCAGATGCGGTTTATCAAAGAAATGGAACGAAGAGGATCCTCAACCTTTCTGTGATGGAAGCCATACTAAAGCTAAATCAGAAGAAGATGGTAAGGTCTATGAATATGATTCTGAGGGAAGCAGAAAAGAAGTCTCTTAGATTTCTAAGATAGAAGTTAATGACTTTTGCAATATTTCCAGGAAGCTTTAACCCTATACATCTGGGACATTTGATGATTGCTGATTCTGCTGCAAAACAGTACTCTTTGAAGAAAGTGTCATTTGTTGTGTCACCTTATCCTCCCAACAAAAAAAATTCTCGAGACTTCCTGAAATACGAAAAACGTGTTGAGTTATTAAATGCTGCTATTTCAGAAAACCATATATTTTCTTTAGATACAAGAGAGTCCAAGCGTGAGGGACTTTCATACACTATTGATACTGTTAGTGAAATTATTAACGAAAAGAAAATTGATAGTAAATTGAATTTTATTATAGGAGTTGATGCTTTCTTGACTCTCCCAAGTTGGCATAGAGCAGAAGAGCTTGGTGAAAAGTGCAGATTTTTAATTGCTTGCAGACCTGGATGGCAGAGTGTTGACGTCGAGGATTCATTGTCTGTTTTTCACGATCAGCTTGACTGGGATATTATTGATAGTCCTTTATTGTCGATTTCATCTACTCAAATTAGATTGAGGAAGAAAGGCAACAAAGCTTATAGATATCTGCTAATGCCTGAAGTCTATTCTTTGTACAAGGATATTAACTAAATTATTTAGTTGAATATTTTTAAATGTAAGTCCCAATTGTTTATTGGTCTTTTGACGATTGTCACACGATCTAAGAGCCTTTCATAATCCTCAATCGAGATTTTGTTTCTTTCGATTATTTCATCAACCTCATTCCACTTCTGTTCAAGAACATCGTTTATAAAAGGACCAGCATTGCCTTCGATAGTGTATAGCCAGCATTCATTTTGCTTATTCAGACATTCCTTGGATTGTCCAATGTATATTCCAATATGGCTAGCTTGACCGTTTTTGGGGTTAATTAAGGCTAGCAAATCTCCTGGAGTAACTTCTTGGAGATTTGTAAAACTAAAATTTTGATTTAAATGTGCTTTTTTGTATGCCCAATTGACTATGAAATCAACTTGAACTGGATGACAGTGAGACTCTTTATTCATATTTTTGCATGCGGTTTGATATTCATCCTGAGTTAAAAAAGAAAAACCAGATCCTGCTTGATTGGTTAAAGCAGTTATAAAAGCTGCACACCAAGCCCACTCATCAACTTTATTGTCTGTAAGTTCTTTGTCAATCTTAGTTAATCCTGCAGCTTCAAAGTATTGTTTTATAAGATTCCCTCCAGTTCTCGAATCATCATTTGGCCCATCAATTTCTTGAACACCTAAGAAAAGCGATTTAAAGGCAAGATTTAAAAACTTAGCTCTTTTGTGATTTCTTTCGTTGTTTTCTTCAAGAAGCCTTTTTATTGATTTCTTTATGTCAAGAATATTTTCTGATCTTAATTTTGTGTAGAAATTATTGAAATGCTTATTTTGAGTATTTTCGGAGCATAAATCCAGATTATCTAAACACGGTTTACTCATAGTTAGATAATCAATCGTGAAAGCCGGTTCTATCGGAAGATCGACTCTTTTATCTTTAAGAATTAAATATTGACTGATTCTTGAGTTCGTTTTTTGTACATTTAAACTCCCAATTAAATTGATACTTTCTTTCAGCAGCTCTTGAGTACTTTGAGAACCAAATATTTTTTTTGAATTAGAGCTAACTGGAGTGTTTATGTTTAGAAGCAAAAGCAATAAGGTTAGGAGTAATAAGGAAGAGAATAAGTAGCATTTAATTTTCATTTGTTTATTAAAGGTGATTCGAGACATTTGAAAGATTATTAGCTTAAATATACCGGATTTATGTTTTCTGTCTTAATTACATTTTATAGATAGGCAAAGACGGTAATAATTTTTTAGTGACGTCTAAAAAAGACATCATTCGAGGAGGATATAAAAGCTGATTCTTTTTTCCTATTTTGTGTTTTTTAGCTTTCCCATTGTCTAGATGTGGGAAATTATTCATAAAATAAATTTTCAAAATTTTAATAAAATCTCATAATCATGAAAATATTTTTTTTACTATTTGCAGTTACTCTATTGTTTAATTTGCCTTCGGTAGCAAAGCAACATTCAACCATTCAAAAAATCATAGAACAATCGAAATATTGCCAACCAAATTTTTATTTTTCAAAGGAAGATATAGAGTCTTCAGATAAAAATTTAAGGTTTCTTGATAAAACAGCACTGCTTTTAAATTATAAAAAAGCTGATTATTGGTACTTCCATTCAAAGGAAATGAATTTAATTCCTTTAAACCTTTGTGCTTTAAGAGGAAATAAAAAATATTACAAGGATGAAAATAAGCGTTTTTTAAGAGAGTTAAGAATATCAACGATTATTAATTTGGATTTTCTAGCGCACACAAAAGTAAAAGGTAAAACAATTGGGTTTAAATACCTTTTTACACCTATAACTCCTTCGGCATATCCTACTGGAGAAAGTATCAAATTGCTTTTGCATGCGTTAACTGCATTATCAGAAGCAACACCGGAAGAAAGAGTTTATATTAGTTGTTTTAGTGGTAAACATAGAACTAGTTTATTAAGTGCTATGTATCAATTCTTAGGAGAATATTCAAACCACCTTATAGATGCTTGTAATAATGCAGCAAATGATAAAGATAAAGGTTATCTTCAAGCTGAGCTTATCGCTAATCAGGGTATTTTGACTTACAATATGCCTTCAAAATATAAGGAGTTCTATGAAGATTTTACTAAAGCTGTTTGTGAAGAAAAAAGCGAAGAGTTTTTTCAGAATTTAATATAAAACTCTATATTTGCATTTTTGAAGTTATGTATTCTCAGCATTCAATAAAAGTTTTGAGAATTCATCAGCTTTTAAGCTTGCTCCACCAACTAAGGCTCCATCAATATCAGATTGCTGCATTTGTTCAGCTACAGTACTTGCTTTTACACTTCCCCCATATTGAATAATTATTTTACTAGCAACATCTTTTCCGGATAGTTTTTCTATTTCTTGACGAATTAATTTGCAAACTCTGTTAGCCTCTTCGCTCGAACATGTTTTCCCAGTTCCAATTGCCCACACTGGTTCGTAAGCAATAACTAGGTTATCACCGTCTAATTTTGTTTCTTTGAGGCTATTTTGTATTTGGGAAGCTACAACTAAGTCAGTTTTTCCCGCTTCTCTTTCTTCCTGAGTTTCTCCTACGCAAACAATTGGTGTTAAGTTATTCGATAATGCAACTTTAGATTTTTGACAAATAACCTCATCTGTTTCACCGAATATTGTTCTTCTTTCACTATGTCCCAGAATAACGTAGTTTGTTCCAATGTCGTTCAGCATTGTTGCTGAAATTTCACCAGTATAAGCTCCACTTTCTTCAAAATAACAATTCTGTGCACCTAGCTTAATATTTGAGTCTTTTAAAACTTCTTTTACACTTTCTAAATAAATTGCTGGAACACAAAAAGCTACTTCTACTTTGGAGAGTTTTTCGTTAACCTCTGATTTGATTTGTGATACAAGGTCAATAGCTTCTTTTTTACTTTTAGGGTTTAATTTCCAATTGCCTGCAATAAGTTTCTTGCGCATTTTTTTATTAGTCTTTAACTTTAGTAAAGCTTTATAGCAAATTTAATTATATTTTTTGAGGTATAGCTTTAAAGCTGAGCTTTACACAGTCAATAAGATTCTTTTATAAGGAGGTTAGTGAATAATTTGATCATAAGTTATTTACTTTTAGTTCAAAATGGACTTCTTATAGTGAAATCTTATTGATGGTATAATCATGTGTTATTATTGGTTCGAAGCTTTTTAAATCTTGTTTTTTTCATAAATAAACACAAACAATTTAATTCTTTAAAATATGACGGTTTCTATTGAAAATCGCAAAGAATTATACAAATACAGGAAAATAAAACTTCCAAATTTTATAGAAAGAAGATTACCAAAAACAGCAGAGGAATTAAGAAAATTAGACGAGAGGCTTCAAGAAAATGTTTTATATGGAGCAAATTTTGCTGCTGCAACTATTGTAAACATTCCAACACAATTAATTGTGAATGATGGTAATTTCCAGAAAGCTATGTATCCGCTTCTATTAGTTGCTTCTTATGATCTTGCAAGTATAGTGATTCAGGCACTATCTTGGAAGGTTGGAGCAAAATACTTGCAGCCAATGATTACTAAAGCAGTTGGTGTATCTTCTGAATACAATGAGTCAATAAAAGGAATAGTTGGAAAGCTTTTATCTTTGATGTTTTGGGTGGGTGTTTTCCCAATAGTCAATTCTTATTTTGATAGTTGGATTAAGAAATTGTATCTTGGACTTACTGGTAAATTGAGTGATGAAGAATCTAAAGGAGAGAATAATGAATCTGAAAAACCAAAAAATATCATAAAAACATTTGTAACTTTAGGATTGACTTTAATCGGCGCTGCAGGATTGACATTTTTATTCAAAAGACCGTTAAGAAAATCGCTGAATAATTTAGTTTCTAAAATCGATCTGAAAAAGATTAATGAGTTGCTTTTGGATATTGAACAGTTTATCTTTATTCCCATTTGTGGATTGGTAAGGCTTTTGGTTGAACACTTTATGAATCATAAGAATTGGAAGAAAGCTTTTGAGGATACTTTACCTTTCTTGATGATACAGTCTGCAAATTTTGTTGCCCAAATTGGAGTTGTCATTTCTAAAAGAGTTTTGGTGAAAAACTTAAGGCTTACAAAGTTTGTCAATATTTATGGTAGCGAACTACCAATTAATAAATTGAAATATCATGAGCCAAGTTCCGTCCAAAATATTGCTTTTAGTATTATTTGTGGCTTAAAAGACTTATTCATTCCAGTCATTGGCTTGATGGCAACTGGTTTTGCTGAATCTTATTTGAAAAATGACAGTCAAAGGTCTTCAATGGCTTTGGCTTAAAGGACACATTTAAGTTGAGTTTGATTATAGTCGTATAGCAATTTCAGCAGAACTCCATTAGTCCAACCGAATCCATCTTGAACAGGATATTCTCCACCTTCTCCAGATTCGCTATTAACAACATTGTATTTTTCAACTAGTTTTCCGCTTTTACAGAAAACACTAAGATTATTGTTAATCCACTTTTGAGCAATTTCATCAGCTAGCTTGTCAAATCCATAATTCTTCAAACCTTTAATTGTTATCCAGTGTAATGGTGCCCAGCCTTTGTTTCCATCCCATTGTTCCTCAGTTTTATTTAAAGTTGTCAGTAAACCATTCTCTTGAAGGAAATCCCTTTTGATTTCTTTCGCAATTAATTCAGCTTGATCAGGCGAGGCTATTTGAAAAAACAATGGAAATACACTAGCTAAAGATTTGCCGTGCTTAACCCTTTTATGTGAATAAAAATTGTAGTCAAGAAAAAAACTCTCGTTTTGGTCCCACAAGTAATAGTTAATAGAGAAAATCCTCTTGGATGCTCTTTCTTCATACTGATTTGTTTTACTTTTATTACCGTTGATTCGATGAGCTTTTGCAATTGTTTTTTCTAAGTTCCAAAGGAGTGAGTTCAAATCAATGGGGATTATTTGAGTAGTTTGAATGGTGGTTAGGTCTTTTCCATTAGAAAACCAACGACTACTAAAATCCCATCCGGATTCACAAGCAGCTTTTATATCCCTGTATACTTCTTTAGCTTCTCTTTCTGAGGTTTGGGCTGTTTTTAAGTCTTCTTTAAACCCTTCTGGTCTTGGAGTTTCTTTATCATCCCAATAGCGGTTGAGTATAGAGTTCTCATCCAGCCGAATGACTCTTCTATAAGCTTTATTCATTGAGCTGAGAATATTTTCACCGTTCATCCAAAACTTATATTCTTTTTCAAGTTGTGGCAGGTATTTTGTATAGACTGTGCTTCCATCAATTTCCGCTAACAGTTCAACCATCAATGAAAAAAATGGTGGTTGAGACCTGCTTAAAAAATACTTTCTGTTTCCGTTTGGTATAAAGCCAAATTCATCAACCAAATAGGCAAAATTATTCACCATATCGCGTATTAGTTGATTCTTTTTTGATACTTGTAACCCCAGCATCGTGAAATAACTGTCCCAGTAGTAAATCTCATTGAACCTTCCTCCTGGAACTATATATCTATAAGGTAGTGGTATCAAAGAACTTTCAATTAATTGCTTACTTTGATTACTTTTTTTATAACCTTCTCTGGATAAAACTGGCCATAGACTTTCAATATGTTCTACAAGCGTTTTACTTCTATCGGTTTGGAATTCTTTTTGTTTTGATTTAGGCTCTTGAAAGTTTTCATCAATGAAAAATCTGAGATTACACTTGCTTTGAATGCAGCTTGTTTCATAGTTCTTCAATATTTGATTATCTTGATAAATGGGATTTAAATCAATAAATTTCTTGGAGTCTTTGAATACCGGTTTTAATTGGACTTGTTGAAAAAGCTCGGGAAATCTCTCTGGAAAAGTTGCTGGTAATTCAGCTTTGGCAGTGAGTGTTAGTGAAAAACTGAGTAGAAGAACAAAAAATATTCTTTTAGAGTGGGAGGACTTCTCAGTTTTCATTTAGTCTTTGTTTATTAGCTTTATACCTTAAAGGTATTTTAACGATTTATATGAAAACTATTTACAGTAAAGACTCTGCAAACAATTCTTACTCAGTTAATAAATATTGAAACAATCTAATTGCTAAGAAAATTAAAAGTAATGGTATTGCTATGAACTGCATTGTAACTAGCTCCTATAACTTTTGATTTTAGATTAATTGATTTGCTTTAATAAAAAATTAAAAAGCTAGTTTGTTTAGGGTAATTACTGAGTTTTGTAGTTCTTCTTGAGAAGTCTGTGTGTAACAATCTCCCTTCAACTTATATAAGATTAGCAAGCTGTTTAAATGTGAAACCCCGAACTTTTATACTGCTGAGTGAATTGCATAAATTGATTAATTAGAGTTTCATGATAAAATCCCTAAGTTGTATATCGTGAATTCAAGACCTCTTTAAAATGAGACATCCATTAATAGAAGAAATAGAAAAACCCTATTTAAAAGATAAGCTACCGAAACTGAGAGTTGGTGATTCTGTAAGTGTTGCGGTGAAAATTAAAGAGGGTTCTAAAGAACGAATTCAAAAATTTGATGGTCTCTTAATAGCAACTAGTGGTACTGGAACTGGTGAAACCATTACAGTAAGAAAAATATCTTCAGGAGTTGGTGTTGAAAGAGTCTTTTTGGTTCACAGTCCGGTAATTGATAAAATTGTAGTTCTCTCTAAAGGAAAGCCAAAAGTTAGAAGAGCTAAGCTGTACTACATGAGGAAGCTCAAAGGTAAAAAAGCAAGAATTGTTTATAAAGCGGAGAAATAATTGAAACTATAAGTATTTTTAGTTTCTGTTTTGCGCTTTAGTTTTTATTTTACTGAGTGTCTATTGCACTTTTCACATTTATTAGTTTTGTTTTTAGTTTAAGAGTTTTATTATTAAGAAACTTCGTCTGAAATTCAACTAATCAATTTTTAAATTTAGAGAAATAGATAATGGATATAAAAAGAGCATTAATAAGCGTTTCTGATAAAACAGGTTTGAAGGAGCTTGTTGAATCTTTAGCTACTAATGGTGTTGAAATAATATCTTCTGGTGGAACAGCTGCGTATCTTCAAGAACACGGTTACGAAATTCAATCAGTTGAGTCTATAACTGATTTCCCAGAAATGCTTAGTGGAAGGGTAAAAACGTTACACCCTAAAATTCACGGTGGGATTTTATACCTTAGAAATAACGAAAAACATGAACAAGAAGTTGAAACTCATGAAATAAAGCCTATAGATTTAGTTGTTGTTAATCTATATCCTTTCGAAAAAACAATTGCAAAAGATGGGGTAACTTTAGCAGAAGCTATTGAACAAATAGATATTGGAGGTCCATCTTTACTCAGAAGTGCATCTAAAAATTACCAGTCGGTTATTGTTTTAAGTTCAGCTTCCCAATACGAACAGTTTATTGATGATTATAAAGCGCGTTCTTTGACTGTTGATAAATCATTAAAGTATGCTCAAGAAGCCTTTAAAAGAACCTATCTTTATGATCAAGCAATTCATAAATATTTTGAAGGGTTGGAGATCCCAAATGTTTCTAGTGAGGTTACGAGTGATCAAGAAATTAGATTGAAGCTCAAACAGAAATTGAGATACGGAGAAAACCCTCATCAAAAAGCTTCGTTATTTATTGCAAATAATAAGGTGGATTTTTCTGGTAACAATATCTTAGCTTCTATTGAGCAGTTATCCGGTAAAGAGCTTTCTTATAATAACTGGTTAGATATTGAGTCTGCTTGGAGTTTAATTAACGAGTTTGAGTCTGAAGTTCCAGCCTGTGCAATTATTAAACATAATACTCCTTGCGGTGTTGCAATCGGCGATACTTTAGAAGAAGCTTATGATTTTGCTTTGGAATCCGATCCTATCAGCGCATTTGGTGGAATTGTTGCTTTAAATAGTGAAGTGAATTTGCAAACCGCGCAGAAGATCAGCCAAATATTTTTAGAAGTCATTATTGCTCCTTCTTTTTCTGAAGAATCATTAACCGTCTTGAAGCAAAAGAAAAACCTTAGATTAGTAAAAGCCCCTCTTTTAATAAAGAATGATTCATTCAAGCAGTACAAAAGTATTCTAGGAAATGGTTTTTTAGTTCAGGATTTTGATAATGAACTTCTTAATAGTGATAATATGAAGGTCGTTACCAAAGAACACCCCTCTAAAGAAGATTGGCTTCAGCTTTTGTTTGCTTTTAGGGTTTGTAAGCATGTTCGTTCAAATGCAATTGTAATTGTTAATGGCAATAGAACAGTAGGTATTTGTGGAGGGCAGACCAATCGAGTCAATTCGGTAAAAATAGCACTTGAGGAAGCTTCTGATTTGGCGACAAATGCTATTTTGGCATCTGATGGTTTTTTCCCCTTCGCCGATAATGTTGATCTTGCTGCTCAAGGCAGAATCAAGGCAATCATTCAGCCAGGCGGAAGCATTAGAGATGAAGAGGTTATTGAAGCAGCAAATAAATACAAAATACCAATGGTCTTCACAAATATGCGTCATTTCAAACACTAAACTTCTTGAAATGAGCTTCTAGATTTTGCTTTTCTTTTGATTTAAATAGTGTTTTCCTAATGACCACAGTCTCGAACTAAAGTATTTTAGAGCCTTCAGTCTACTTGGAAAGATATTAGTGATTTCAATTACATTGTATCTCTGTAATTCTTCACTATTTATATATTCAGGTAGAGTGTGATTATTTGAAATTAAGAATTTAGGCTCTGAATTGTTCTTAGGTTGAATAATACTTAAATTAGCTTCAGTTGTTATATTTTCATGAAAATTATTATTTCTATTCTTATGAATAGTACTTATTTGAAGATCGCTCGGGGTTTTTTCTAATTGAAGTTGCAAGTGTGTATTGTTAAGCATGTATTCTTGAACCTTATATTGTCTTGAATTTGATATTTCAATTCTTAGATTGTGAACACCTTTCTGGAAAATATCATCTATATTTATACCAGCAAGGAAGTCTGCTCTTATAACAGCAAGATGAAACCTTTCGTAGAGTTCAATTAAAGAAGGAAACTTTTGTGTTATTAGTTTTTTGTTAATAAGTGCAGTAAATAAGTTTTTTGTTCTTAATAAACTGATTATTTCTTCATGGTTCCAAGACAGTTGATCATATAAAAAGTAAACAATCTCAAGGTTTTTTGTATTTTTGTCCAATATTTTTCTTATGTAATCAGATCTATTGTTTATACTTTTTTTATTGCTATTCATTGTATTTTTCACACAGTGAGATGTTTGGGAAAGAAATAAAATTTGCATATTTTCCTCCAAAATATTTAATAAAAATATATTAATATAAGATAAGGAGGCTGTATATACTTGCAAGAGTTATTTTTTAAGTAATTATTTAAAACTGATAGTTTTATTTGAACCAAAATAGTTAAGTGCTTTCATGTTCTTCGCAGTTAAGTCTGAGATTTTGATCTTCTAGTTTGGAGTTCATCAAATTACAGTAATATTTTTCTCCAAAAGTATCTTGAGCAAAATGATTGCAAGTAAAGCACATTTTGTTCATAGGTATCAAGCCTTGTTCTTGCATACTTTTGAGAAGTCTCAGAAGAGCTTCCCAGGTTGAATGTTTTTGTTGATCACTCAATTTGTTAATTGATTCAAGGAATGATGTTTCAAAAGAAGACAGTATTTTTACTTCTTCAATTCCTTTATTTGTTAAAGCTACCTTATAACTTCTGCCATCATTGCTATCCATTTTTTTTATTAGCTTTTTTTTCATAATAGATGCTACAGCATCACTAATTGTTGGCTTAGAGACACATAAATGTTCTGCAATTTTAGAAGTACTAGTTTGTTTATTAGTAAGTAGATAAAAGAGTATTTGAGCTTGTAATGGTGATACATTTCGTAGATTTCCGCTTTTTTGAAGAGAAAATCTCATAGCAGTATTTATTCTTTCAAATGCTGATAGTATTTTTTTGTTAAGTTCCATAAATAAATTCAAAACTAAATATAGTGGAGTGTCGCGATCACTCCATAATACTCAGTTAAGATTTCTTGACTTCATTAAGGCTTGCACCAAAGTTGATATGAAGAACAGTATTATCCATTACTAATGCTGGTACAGATTTTACACCAATCTTTTCAGCTTCTGCTATTTCTTCTTTTCTTTCACCCAGATGGACAATCTCTAGATTAATTTCTGGGTTAATTATGTTTAATAGCTTTTGTTCTGCAGAAACACAGACAGAACATCCAGCATGATAAAAAACAGCTTTAGAATTCATTGTTTCTCCTTTGTCTATTAAGTATGAAAAATCCCATTGGTTAGGATTCCTAATTATCATAAAATCCTTTGCAACATTTTTCAAGTAAAGGTTTTAATAATTTCCAAGATTTCAAGGGTTTTGTTGTTAAATTTTGGGCTGATCAGTCCAAAATAATGAATATTGACGAATGTATTTCTAAATCTTCATTTCTTCAATGAATACCTCAGATAACCGCAAGTAATCATCTATAATGCTTTGGTTTATTTGAAATCCACATCAAGTAATCCAATCACTAAAATTATTGAGAGGTTAAATGATTTTATTTTGTTTTAGAACTGTGTTTAACTTTTAAAGATAATTCTTCTAATTGTTTATCGTTAACTTCGGATGGTGCTGCAGTTAATAGACAGGACGCTGATTGAACCTTTGGAAAAGCAATCACTTGTCTTAATGAATTAGCACCAGTGAGCATCATTACCAGTCTATCTAGTCCCAGAGCTATTCCTCCGTGCGGTGGTGCACCCATGGATAGAGCTTGAAGAAGGAAGCCAAATTGATCATCCATTTCTTCATCTGTCATACCAAGTAAAGATAGTGCTTTTCTTTGAGATGCTTCAGTGTGATTACGAATACTTCCTCCCCCAAGCTCTACTCCGTTATAAACTATGTCATATGCTAATGCCCTTGCCATTTCTGGTTCAACGCTCAGTAAGTGTTCATCAGCGGGATTCACAGAGGTGAATGGATGATTAGCAAAGTGTATTTCTCCACTTTCAGGATCTTTTTCTAGAAGAGGCCAGTCAATAACCCAAACTAGTTTGTCTAAAGCTTCGTTAATTAGGTTGAGTTTATGTCCTAAGTGAAGTCTTAACCTTCCCAAGACATCGTGGACCAATTCATCTTTATCAGCTATGAAGAAAACCGTGCTTCCGGCTTTTGCGCCAGCTAGTTCTTTTATCAATTTAAGCTCATCAGCTGAAAAGAACTTGGATATTGGAGATGTTCCAAGTTCATCATCACCTTCTCTGTAACTTATCCAGGCTAAGCCTTTTGCGCCGTATTCGCTTATTGTAAGATTTCTTAAATCGTCAAACTCTTTTCTAGACCAGTCCGCTGTTTTTGGAACACAAATACCTTTAACAATACCGCCAGCTTTTACTACTTTAGCAAAGGACTCAAAACCAGAATTGGACATTAACTCGCTAAAGTCAATTAATTCTAGGCCAAAGCGCAGATCTGGTTTGTCAGAACCATATTTTGAAATAGCTTCCTTGTGAGAAATTCTAGGAATTGGAAAGCTGATTGATTTATCAACAGATTCAAAAGCACATTTTAAAAGCCCTTCAGCTACAGATATAACTGAATCAACTTCTGCAAATGACATTTCAATATCAACTTGAGTGAACTCAGGCTGTCTATCTGCTCTTAAATCTTCATCCCTAAAACATCTTGCTATTTGATAATACTTCTCAAAACCTGAAGCCATTAATAATTGCTTAAAAAGTTGAGGGCTTTGTGGTAAAGCGAAGAATTTTCCTGATTGAACTCTGCTTGGAACAAGATAATCTCTTGCACCTTCAGGTGTTGAACGAGTGAGTATTGGAGTTTCAATTTCTAAAAAGTCTTCTTTGGCTAAGAAATCTCTAATTGCACACGTGATACTGTTTCTAGCGCGAATTCTCTTTTGCATTTCTTCGCGTCTCAAATCTAAAAATCTATGTTTAAGCTTAAAACTCTCATCTGTTTGTTCAAAATCTTCAATTGGAAGTGGTAGTGGTTTTGATGTGTTTAAAATGTCCACTTCTTCGGGACATAATTCAACCGCTCCTGAACGCAGGTCTCTATTCTCTGTTCCATCCGGTCTCGTTCTGATTTTGCCTTTGACTTGAACTACGTATTCTGGCCTTAAATTCTCAAACGTCTTATGTACTTCAGGGTTTACCTGAGGGTCTGAAACTAATTGCACTTTACCTGTATGATCTCTCAATTCAATAAAGATGAGGCCTCCTAGATCTCTTCTAACATCGACCCAACCGGCTAAAGTGATATTAATACCTTCATCAGCTTGTGATAAAGTTCCACAAAAGTGAGTTCTGTAGTTCATTCAATTAAGTACCTAAAAATATTGAAAACCGGGGATATTACAAATATTAAAGCTTAGCAATTTGACCCGTATAAATAAATGTTTCTCTTTACTTGCACAAATATATATTTGACGGTTTTATGTGTAATTTGTAGTTTAATCTGGACTAAAGTTTTGTATGTTCTTTTCTAGAGAAGAAGTGCACTTGCAAATTAATAATTATTTTAGTTTTTTGCTTACGTATAACGTGGAATGAAAGTCTTGAATGGACCATACTTAATTTTTGTAATGTATACAATTAACCTTTACTTTATTATTTTCTTTATGGCCTTGGTAGCTTTTTTAGGGTGATATAAAGTTCCAATTCTTAATGAATCACTCTTTAAGCGCTCTTTCAAAAAATAGGATTTTGTCCTAGAATTTTAATCCATTATTTTAGTCATTGTTTCATTACTTTGAAATTAATGGCGACGTAGCCAAGTGGTAAGGCAGAGGTCTGCAAAACCTTTATTCGCCGGTTCGAATCCGGCCGTCGCCTGATTATTTTAAATCACATATTAAAATTTCAAATAATCTTCTCTATTGAAGCGAAATTGAACGATGCTTCTTAATAATTAAGTCTTTTATTTATATGTTTATCTTTTTACCAACTCTAATCAGATGAAATGTTGTACTTAATTACTTTAAATTAATAATTCATTAATTTTTGAAAATCATCCCAGATATTTATTGGTGTTTGAGTTGCAGATTCAACCAATAACTTTACAACTCAACAGTTCAATAAAATCTGCAATAAAAAGAGATCTAGAGTCTCATGAAGATTTAGAAACAATTATTGCTGGAAATCCAACTCTATCCAGAGCTGGAATTGAAATTGGTGAAGATATTGCTGCAGCACTTATGAGTTTAACTCTGGGTAGAAGCGGTTATTACATTGTAGAAAGTGTTATGGCAACTGCTTTTTGGTTAATTGTGGGGTTTTTGTTGCCAACAGTTTTACAGAAAAAACTAATTGTCCCTGAAATAACAAAGTATTTGAAGAGTAAGTATAAAATTACAAATAATAAGCCAATTGAAACTCCCTTTGCTCATTTGGATAAAGGCTTTTTGAAGAAAGAAAATAACCTTAAAAATTTATCTGACAGCTTAGGTTTTAAAGGTTCTAGAAAAAAACTACGGTCCTTAGCCAATTCAATCTTCAAAGGGAAAATGTTCATTATGGTTTTGGATTACTTGTTTTTATGGTTATGTACTCAAACTTTTCTTAGATTTCGTAATTGGTGGACTGAGAAAGCTTCCGGAAAAGAAGGTTATTCCGGGGAGTTTACTTATGCTACCGAGGAGTATTCAAAAGCAAAGGCCGAAGAGCTGAAAAGTAGTGAATCTTTAAGACATAAGCTAGCAACAGTTGTAGGTTTGCTTGGGAATTTGTCCATTGCTTTGTTGTGTGGCTTAACCCTCAAAAGTACTTCGCCTATTGGTAAAGGCTTATTTGGCAATTTGAAAAAGTTAACTCCTGCCATTGAGTACCATGAGGGAATTTATATGAGTAAATGGCTTCTGATGTTTCAAACTATTTTCAACTATAACCTTGGTGCAATTTTCTTTTTTATAAGAAGCATAAATGAAATGAGAGACAGCTTATTAAAGATGCTTACTTTCGATTTTCTTTTTTATATTGGAGATGACCTTTTTGGTGGTATTGCAGCAAATTATTTTGAGAAAAAACATAAAAATAAACTACAAGGAATTCAATTGACACAAGAGGGTTTTGCCGGATTTAAAACAGCAAAACCCTTGCACAAAATAGTCAAAGAGATTCAGCAAAAACAATTAAGTTCTTCTGTGAAAGAAATTGCAGAAAAACTTGCCAGAACTAATTTTAGAATTGGGATCGGAGTTTCAGCATTTCTCTTAGGTTTAATGGTTACAACAATTAATGTTTTAAGCACAAAAGCAGCGATTAAAAAGGAAGGTGGTGAAAGAAAAGAAGATGAATTAAGAACACAAAATAACTTTGTGTTTGATACAAATATTAGTAGAATTTAAAAAAGAGATAATTAAGTTAAGTAGATATAAATGAGCGGATTTAAAAGGGTATTTCTAGTAGTTCTAGATGCTTGTGGTATTGGTGCAATGCCCGATTGGGAAAGGTTTGATGATCCTAAGGGAGCCAATACTCTAAAACATGTTGCTGAGCATTGTAATGGCCTGAATTTGCCAAATTTACAAAAGTTAGGTCTTGGAAATATTGATGAAATAAAAGGAGTGAGTAGGGTTGAAAAGCCATTGGCTCTCTGGGGTAAAGCCGCAGAGAAGTCTTATGGTAAAGATACTACTACTGGACACTGGGAAATGGCTGGATTAGTAGTTGAACAACCTTTTCCTATTTACCCAAATGGTTTTCCTTCTGGAATTATTAACGAATTTGTAAACAAAACTAAATGTGGTGGAGTTCTGTGTAATGAACCAGCTTCCGGAACAGAGGTAATTGACAGATTGGGTGACAAGCATCTTGAAACAGGCTGGCCAATAGTTTATACATCAGCTGATAGCGTTTTCCAAATTGCTACTCATTCTGAAAAGGTTTCTGTCGAAAAGCTCTATGAATGGTGTGAAATTGCAAGAGAAATGCTTAGAGGAAAGCATGAAGTTAGTAGAGTGATTGCTAGACCTTTTGCTGGAGAGCCAGGTTCTTTCTATCGACTTTCTGAGAAAAGACATGACTATGCAATTGAACCTAGAGGAGAGACGATACTTAGTTTTCTTTCAAAGAATAATTGTGAAACTATTTCAATTGGCAAAATTAACGATATTTTTTGTGGTGTTGGAATAGATAAAGTTTGTGAAGGTAAAAGTAATGAAGTGTGTATGCAAAATATTGAAGAAATAATCAAAACTAATCCTTCTAAAGATCAATTTATTTTTGCAAACCTTGTTGAAACAGATTCTCACTTCGGTCATAGAAACAATGCCGTTGGATTTGGTGAAGCTTTAGAGAAAATTGATGCTGAAATAGGAAAGTGGATTGATCTGCTCAAGAATGACGATTTGTTAATCCTTACTGCTGATCATGGTTGTGATCCAACTTTAGAGGGGACCGATCATACTAGAGAATATGTGCCGATATTGGCTTTTTCACCTTCTTTCGAAGAAAAAGTAAGTGAGAGTTTATCAATTGGTACTAGAGAATCTTTTGCTGATGTAGCCTCCTCTGTATTGAAATGGTTTGATTTTGACAACGAATTCACAAATACAAAATCCACTTCTTTTGTTTAGTTTTTCGAGAATAGAAATTCAGGAATAAAGAATTCTAATTAAGCTAAACTTAATGTTTGTCAGTTGCTAAAAATTAAGGTAATGAAGAAATCTAAACTTAGTATATTCGATAAGACTATATCCTTAGATGAGGCTTTTAATGGAATTGAAGACGAAGCAGGAAAGCAGTCAATAGTTAGAGAGATTGCAATTAGGCACATATTGCAACAGAACTTCAGCCAAATAGATTTAAATCAGATTAATTCTAAAGAAAACGAAGGCAGTTTATTAGAAACCTTTTACAAAAATGCAAAATTAGAAAAAGAAGAAGATATTAGTAAATTTCATGAAAAGACCAAAATTGCCAAAGACCTACTCTTAGATCAACTTAAATACCAAGATAAAGTCAATAAACTTAGAGAGAAAACGGTAAATCAAGAATCCATTAATGATACTTTCCTAAAAATGAAACCTCAGCTTGATAAGGTTCTTTTTAGAATCATTAGACTAGAGAACGAAGATACTGCAAAAGAGATTCATTTAAAAATACGTGACGACAAGGAAGATTTCGCAGAACTTGCTAAAAAATATTCCGTTGGGCCCGAAGCGAAAAATGGTGGTATCGTTCAGCCCAGAGCACTGTCAGCTTTAAACCCCGAGCTGAGAAGTAAATTAAGCAGTCTAAAAGAAGGTGAAATTACAGAACCATTTGCTTTAACTGAAAACTTATTCGTAATTATTCAACTGGTGAAGTTAGAAAGAGCTAAATTAAATAAACAAACAGAAAATCAAATTAAAACTAGGTTATTCAATCAATGGTTAAATAATCAAATTGATTTAGCAAAGATTAAGCTAGTTTCTTAATAAACTATTTATAGGTAGTTTTATCTTCTTGAAGCTTTATATAGTAGGAAAATATATTTCTTTTCAAGTCGGGAAGTGCATCATAATATTCATTAAATGACTCTAAGATTGTTGGTATTCTAAATAACTCATTTTTTATGAGTCCAGAAGTATACATTGGTAAATTATCACCATACGTTTGCCATTCAAAATTTTTCAAATTTTGTAAGAGTCTTCTGAGATACTTTTCTATAGGACCCTTTAGTGGCTCTGAGCTTCCTTGAAAAATTATTTCAAAAGAGTCTCCCCAAGAAGACCTTATACAGAATACTTCAAAAAGTTTACCGATAGAAGACCCAATATTGTATGAACTTTCTTCCGAATTGTTGGGCAGAATAAGTGCTATTGACAAGAGATTTAAGATTCTTTCTTCATTTTTTATTTGATCCCATTCATTGTTATTTGTGAAGAACTCCTTAATTCCATCATTTTCTAAAAATTGAATAAAGCTGTAACTTTGATGCTTTCTTTGTTTTACAAATGTATCTGCTTTAGTTGGTTCTTTAGTTAATGAGATAATTAAATTAATATATTCTTCAGGTGTCAGACCTTCAATACTTTCAAGAGGTAGCTTTTGAATTAACTCACTTGTTTCTTTTATTGTTTTCTCCCTTATATCTTTTAAAGAATTTAAAATTTTGAAGGCTTTTTGAGCAAAAAGATTTTTGACTTTCGCATCAACTGAATTAAGTACTTTTCCAATATAGGCCATTAATTCATAACAGTTTAAGTCTAAAGTTGTAATTTCCACTTGGTTTTTATGATAGGTTAATCCACCACTATCTCTTTTTTGAAGTGTAAGGCCTCTTCTTTGAACTGTAATTTCAGCCAATGCACTTTGATAATTTGCATTTCTTATGTATTTTTGAATAGTGGAAATTTCCATTGGCTGAGAAAATGAAATGATGCAAATGAAACAAACTATTCTTATCAAAAATAGAGTTTTACTGACTATTACCTTAAATTTTTTTAAGTAGACATGTTGATTGTATTGATATATTTGTTACAATTAATTTATATCTTAATAAGAATTAATTTAAAGTTTAGATAATTTTGATTTAATCTTCTTGGGCTTAAATCGTTAATGATTTCTTGAAAATATTAATTATGAAACCTTCAGATTTCTTAAAAGAAAAGTTTGATTGTCAATTTTTAGAAGAAAAGATTTTTAGTTTAAATGAGCAGGTTCTCAGCTATAAATTTGGTTTAGGTTCTAGGTATAGCCAATTTACGAACAATAATAAAAACCATATTTTGATTTTAAAAAGTGGTAAAGCTAGATTAATTGATAAATCAGATCCAATAAACGAAAAAACTATTGATGTTTTTAAAGAGTGTGCTGTTTTTGACGATTTGATATTGAATGATAAATCTTTGGATTTGGTTAGTTCATCAGAGGATACTGAATTTATTTCAATTGATCGATCTTTGCTTTTGAATAACGAACTTATCAATTCCGGTCTTGAAAGGTCTTATAAAGCAATTGGAAAAATTACTAATGAAGATCAAAGTATCGGTGAGAGCTTAAACGAGTCTGAAGTAGTTATAAACGAGGATTATCAAGTATCTAAAGTTAATTCAATTACACCCGCTTCTAACTCACAAAATCACTACTTAACGAATGAATTTAATTCCTCTGCTATTAATTCATTAGAAATTAAGAAAACTGCTTCCGGGAAAAACAACTTAAACAACTCTTCTGTATCTTCCAATGATAGAAATTATGCCGGACTTGAAAAATTTTACAAATATATAGGCTTGAATTTTGAAGAGAACGAGCAGGAAAATTTGAGTCTCGATTCCATTTTTACTTTATTAGATGGAAACAACGGACTTAAGCTAGAAAAAAAGCTTTTAAATTGGAAAGAACTTCTCAACGAAGATTACCCACTTTTAATAGAAGATGAAGAAAAAAACTTAAGGTGGGTGACTGAAAGAGCTGGTAACACATTGATAGACCAGTCTCAGGGATTGGGCGTTAGGTTTATTCCTTTGAATGTTGACTCTGATAATAAATTTCCCGTATTATCCGTAAAAAAATTATTAGAAGATCAAAAGGTTTCTGATAATGAACCTTATAGTTACAGCTGGTATTTCAATATCTTTTGCAGTAATTGGTTACTTTCTGGTCAAATGCTGATTTCAGCATTGCTGGTGCAGTTTTTTTCATTAGGAATGCCGTTTTTCTATTTGGTGATTTTTGACAAAGTTTTTGGACATCAAAATCTATCAGCTTTGTATGTAATTGCTTTTGGAATGGTTATTTTGAGCGTATTTGACTTAATTGTTAAAGCAGTACGTTCTTATATTTTGACTTTTCAGGTTGAAATAATGGATAAAGCTTGCATTGATCTTTTCTTAGAGAGACTATTCCATCTTCCACTATCAAAAATTAATAAAAGTGTAATTAAACTATATGGTGAAGGCTTCAATGAAATTCCCAAAATAAATCAAGGTATTGCCTCATTAGTTTTTATAAACTCTTTGGATAGTATTACGTCTTTGATAGTTTTGGTCATATTATTTGCTTTGAATGTTCAACTCTCTTTAGTTTGTTTAGTTGCGGTTGTTGCAATATCATCGGTTATTTTTAATATGGCAAAAAGTAGTAAAACAAAAGAAGCCATGTTTGCTGGAGATTGGCGTGTATCTCATATGAGATTAACCGAATCTTTGAACGGTATTGAAACTATAAAAGCTTTAAATGCTTCGGATATTGTCCGTAAAAAGATAATAAAAAAAATAGATGAGTCTTCGTCTAAAGCTTTTGGGTTGAGAATAAATAAATTCAGTGAAGGAAACCTAGTTGGCTGGATCAGCAATACTAGTTCTCTTGCAATACTATTTTTTGGCGCCCAGTTTGTACTCGCCGGTGAAATTAGTTTTGGTGTTTATATGGCCATAAACATGATGAGTAGAATTGTTATCGGTAATTTTCAACGTTTATCCACTGCAATTATTGGCTTTCAGCAAGCTTTAATTTCAATTCAAAAGCTGCAAGGTTTATACCGAGAAAAAGATGAATTGGATGCAATAGAAGATGGAATAAGATTGCCAGCATTCAAAGGCAAAATTGAAGCGATTAATTTGTCAATGAAATACGACCCAAAATCAAAGGATGTTCTTAGAAACCTTAACTTCCGAATAAATCCTAGTGAAAAGGTAGTAATTGTCGGTAAAAGTGGTGCTGGAAAATCGACCTTAATAAGGCTTCTACAACGCTTATACATTCAAAAAAGTGGTTCAGTTTTGCTGGATGGCTACAATATTGCGGATATCGATTTAAATTGTTTACGTTCTAGCATTGGAGTAGCGGTTCAAAAGCCAACTATTTTTGGAGGTTCAATAAGAGAGAACATTGCGTTGGCTAGATCATCCGCTAGTATGCGAGAAATTATTGATGTTGTTAATGCGAGCAAATTAGACAAGTTTATTGTGAAAATGCCCAAAGGCTTAGATACACATTTAGAACCGTTGGGGAGTAATTTGCCAAATGAATTGACATCTCTAATTTCACTTTCTAGAACTTTTCTTCAAGATCCGAGTATTTTAGTTATTGATGGTGTTATTGATTCTATGAATCATTCTCAACGAAAATACTTTACAGATTATATTTTTAACAACTTTAAGAACAGAACTTGTATTCTTGTTACAGACTCAATTTATACTCATGAAAAGGCTGACAAAATCTTAGTATTGAATGAAGGGGAAATAGTTGAGCAGGGCAACTTTAATGACTTGGTTCAACAACAGGGATATTACTATAATTTGTTCTTTTCTCATTTTGAAGAACATAAATTGGTTGAGAACGTAAGTTGATAATTTGATCTGTTAGCTAGAGTGGAGAATTTGATTGATGAATAGTCTTATGGATAATAATCAAAAAAAAGTTCAAAAAATTCTTTGGGTTAGCTTTTATTTTTTAATAACTCTTTTATTAGGTTTCATTATTTTAGGAATTTGGTCTTGGTTTGGAAATATTGAAGAATCAATAACCGGTTTCGGTGAAATGGTGCCGGATGGCAAGTTGAGAAGAGTTATGTCTCCAACAAATGGAGTTGTTAGTAAAGTACATGTTTCAGAAAATCAAAAAGTAAATGCTGGGGACCTGCTTATTGAATTAGATCCTGAGACATCAAAGGTAGATAAAGATAGCTATACAGAACAATTGTCTTATTTGAATGATGAAATTACAGCTATAAAGGCTGCTTTGAGAGACTCTTCACCTTCTTCAGCAATTAGTGGCTCTCATTCTGATTGGTTGAAAGCAACTAGGGATACTTTTCGTGCACAATATCGTTCTGCCAAAATGCAAATAAGTAGATCAGAACATTTATATAAAGAATCTCTGTCAAATGAAAGTAAGTATAGAGAATTAGCAAAATCTGGTGATATACAGCTTGGGAAGTATAAAAAGTTAGCAGAGGAAGGTGGTCTGTCTGAAAATGATTTGGAGATACAGAAACAGGATGTAATTGAAAAAAAGAGAATGTTAGAAGCTTCAATTCAGGAAACTCAAGCTAGAAAATTTGAGATTTCTAAGTCAATTCAAGAGTTGAATGAAGTATCTTCTAATTACAAACGTGAACTCTTGACGAGGCTCACAAGAAATGAACAAGAAGTATTAAAACTAAAAGCTAATGTTGCGAAAAGTAATGTTAATGTTGAACACCAATTCATAAGAGCTCCAATTGATGGAATTGTTAATGAGCAGGTTATTCGAGGACTCGGTGAAGTCGTGAAAATAGGTGATGATTTGTTATCTTTGGTGCCAATTGATAGTGAATTGGTGGCTGAAGTAAAAGTTACTAATCAGGATCTGTCTTATATTAGATTAGAACAACAAGCAGCTTTGAGAATAGATGCCTTGCCTTATCAACAGTTTGGTAGGCTCAATGGTGTGGTTGAGTCTATGAGCCCATCAACGGTAACAGATGAACAAGGAATGCCATTCTATGTAATAAAAATAAGACCCAATAAAACTGTTTTACAAAAAGACGGTAAGCAATACCCTTTGAGAGCAGGAATGACTTTATCAGCAGACATCATAACTAGAGAAAAAAGTGTGTTAAGTTTCTTTATTGAGCCTGTTAAATACCATCTTGATAGAGCTTTTCATAATCCGAGTAATAGAATATAGTTTTCTACATGAATTTACAGAGACTAAAGAGCATTTGTGCCGTTTCTTTTTTGACTTTTTGTGTAGTAGCTCACCCTTCATGCTCTCAGCAAACAGAAGAGAATTTCACTGACTCTTTAGCAGAAGTTTCTTCGGAAGAATTAAAAGAAGACGATTTAGAGCCCTATTGGTTTGTCCCTGAAGAAAATGAAAATAAACTGTTTCTTGATTTAGAGAAGGTAGTAAATCTTGCTATCTCACAAAACCTGGATATCTTAATTGCAAGTTCAAGATTGAGACAGTCTCAAGGTCAACTTATTTCTTCATTTGCTGATTTGTTACCCTCCATTCGTTTTAGTTCCTCTATTGAGAGATTTGAAGGTGGTGAGGTTTTCTTTGGTGCCGATCCAATAAATCTGGATAGAACCACTCAAAGATTTGGTGTTTTTGGTGATTATGCATTTCAAACCGGTGGTAAATTCTTTTTTCAGGTTGCATCTTCAAAAAACCGCTTAAACCAAGCAAAAGAGTTTCGCAACAGGTCTTTTCAGCTAGCTTTAAGAGATTCAGTTATTTCTTACTTTACATGGTTGAATGATATTGCAAGAAATGAAGTGGCTCAACAGTCTTTGGAAGAATCAATAAGTCAACTTTCGTTAACTCAAGCTAGATTGAAAAACGGTTTTGCAACGCAGTTAGAGCTCATGCAGAACTCAACGTTAAAGTCTGAAAACGAAAACCTTGTTTTAGAGACTAAAAACAGAGAGCTTATATCATCTGTTAACTTAGCAGCATTGTTGAATGTTCCAGTGGGAAATGAACTTGTGACTAACGAGGATTTTTTAAAACCAATCACTTTTTTAGATCAAGATTTTTCTATCGAAGAAGCAATTAGAATAGCAGCAAATAATAGGCCAGATTTACGTGAATTGAAATACGCAATAACTGAGTCAAAATATAATTTTGCTAGTGCTATTGCTGATTTTTTTCCCACTTTAAGCGCAAGTGGATTTGTTCGGCAAATTGGTCCAGACTTAAACGATCTTGATAATTCTGAACAAGGAATTATTTCTTTAGATATTGATGTTTTAAAGAATTTAGGAGTTGGCAGAATTGGTAATTTGAAAAGCACTAAGGCGTCGATTAGTGAAGCTAAGCTCAATCATGAAAAACAATTGGTTGAAGCAACCAAACAAATTGCTAAGGCATACTATGATAAAAACTTGTTTGAAGACAAGCTTAGGGTTGCCTCTGATAAATTAAAATCGTCTGCTGAGGCTTACAGAATTGCGTTGGCAAGATTAAAATCATCTGTTGGTATTAACTTAGAGGTTGTTCAAGCTTTAACAAAATATACCGAAGCTAGATTGCAGTATAAAACAGCTGCCGCAAACTTTAATAGTGCTCAAATAGCATTACTTTATGAAGTTGGTTTGTTAACTCCGGAACAAGTGGTAAATAATATATACACAAACTTATGATATTCGCTTGTGCGATGTGAGTATTTATTAATATTTAAATAAAATTAAAATTTGTAAAAATAAAAACTATTATTTTCTTAAAATGTTAATCTTTTGTGCTGTTAATGAATAGTGCAAAAGTTGATTAATTCGGTTGCTTCTGTAGACTCTAGTGTTTCCAACGTTCAAAAAAAGTTTCACTCATTTAAAAATGTAAAAGTAAGTAGACCCCAAGAGAGAAAAGAATTTGGTGAAAAAAGAAGAGTTTTATACGGGCCGAGCATTGATTGGAAAATGCTAACTGAAACACTCCAAGTTCAAAATAACAGAGTAAAGTTTACAAAAGAAAACGTTGTTAACAAATCTACTAGAAAACAAGTCTCAGACAACATTAAACAAGAAACTATCTTTAAATATGTTCTTGGCAAACTTAATATTTTGGCAATGATGAGCCCTAGGCCATATTCAATTAAGCATGAGCTTACAATGTTTGATTTTGAAGAAAATAAATTTCCTGTATCAATTGATGATTTATCAGAAATTGATACAAGTCAGGTTGTGCACATTATAAATATGCAAATAGAACAAGTTCAATCCAAATATAAAAATTTATCTCCTTTCTTCGGAATGAATTGTATAACTGGACCTGGTCTTGGAGCAGGCAGTAGTGTATCAGGTCCTACTGCTTTTCCTCTACATTGGGTAGTATTACCCCTCACAACTGGACTAACAGCCAAAAAATTCGATCATGAAATCCAGAAGAAATTTGAAAATGGTATTTACTCTTTGGAAAATAAAGAAAATTCTGAATTACTGAACTGGCACAGAATGCACTATCTAGACGCTGATAATCTACCTTTACAAGAAGAAATATGGAAGATATTACAAAATAAATTATTGGAAATTGATAGTCTATATCCAAAAGAATGGAATCGAACACCAGAGGTATCTATTCACCCCTCTGGAGCTGTAAATATTGAGATAGAAGGTTTATCTGCGAGTCAATTTTTTCAGAAGAATGAATATGTAAGTAAACTATTTCAAATAATTGGCTCTTCACTAAGAAAATTAGAAGAAAAAATTTCTTATAGTGTTTTTAAAGATTATGAAGCAGGTTTAGTCAATAAATATCTTGAATTAGGAGATTGGGATAGTTTAGTTCAACCACTTAATGAACATAATATGAAGAGTATCCAAGAAAATTTAAGACAAAATGATTTAAGCTCTCTTGAAAATGGGCTGAAAAAATTATTAGAAAACAGAGAAAAATTTCTTGATACTTACAATTACAAAGATTTAAATATTGAAGGGAAAAATTTCTTAAAAACCAACCCTGTTTTAAGAACAATGACTGGAGCATTAGTGGTTACAGAACGTAAAGGAGATAAAGGGCAAAAAATACTTGTTATAGCAATCAAAGGGTTATGTACTTATGATGCTAGTAATGGTGGTCACCTTGAAGCATTTAGTATAGGTCCGGTAGTGAGAAAGAGCTCTAATGTAGGCAAAATTACTAGTGAATACATGAGAAATTTGCTTTATTATCAAAAATCTATGTTGGATAATAAAGCAAAACTTGAAGAACATGGAATTCAAGTAATAGAAACACCAACAGGCAGAAATCTTGAAAATTACTTTGCTCAAAAATAACAAACATCAAACGGGCGTTTAAAGCTGTTATAGATGTTTTGAGATAAACTATTCAAATCAATCAATTAATCTATCTTTTCAGAAACTAGCTAGTAAATATTGCGTCATTTATTCCATACTAATAAAAAAAGCAGCCTAAATTTTATGAAGTACGTTTCTTATATTCGTGTATCAACAGATAAGCAAGGGGACTCAAAACTAGGTGTTGAGGCACAAAGAAGAATTAATAATAATTTCATTCAATCAGTAAGTGGCATTTCCGCAAAAGAAGCAATTGAAATAGAAACTGGAACAAATAAATTTAGAATAAGTATTAAGCATAATTTAAATTTGGAAACTCTTTTAAAAAAAAGACCAATATTAAAAGAGTTAATTGAGTTCTGCCAAAAAGAAAAAGCTACTTTAGTAGTAAAAGATCTTTCAAGACTTGGAAGAAACCAATTGCTGATAAGCTACTTAATGCAAGCCGGTATAAACTTTGTATGTGCTGATTCACCCAATGATGCTGCATTTATACTACAAATAAAAGCAGCTCTAGCAGAAGAAGAAGCAAGGTTAATATCTAAAAGAACCATTGAAGCTCTACAATCCAAAAAAGCCAGGGGAGCAAAACTTGGTACCCCAAATCCAGAAAACTTGATTTTAGGAAGACAAATTCAAGCGAAAAAGAGAATTGAAGAAGCTAAAATTTTTTACAAAAACCAAACTAAAAGAATTCTCAAGTTAAGAGAAAAAGGATTTAGCTATAAAGAAATTGCTCAACAACTTAACGAATTCGGTATTAAAACTCGTGAAGGAAGAGAATTTTATGCAATGACTATTAAAAGAATTATTGATAGAGAAAAAGTAAAAGTTTAAGAATTAACTCTAATTCGTTGCACCTAAAATATGAAAACCAGCGTCAACATGAATTAATTCACCAGTAATTCCTCTCGAAAGATCAGATGCTAAAAATAATGCTGTATCTCCAACTTCCTCTGTTTCAGTATTCTTTCTCAAGGGTGATACATCTGCTATTTGACTAATCATCGTTTGAATTCCTGAAATAGCACTAGAAGCTAAGGTCTTAATGGGACCTGCTGAAATAGCGTTAACCCTTATTTTTTTTGGACCTAAATCATTTGCTAAATACTTAACGGAACATTCAAGAGCAGCTTTAGCAACTCCCATTACATTATAGTTTTTAACTACTCTTTCACCACCTAAATAGGTCAAGGTAATGATACTTCCACCACCATTAGCTTCGAAAAGTGGCTCAGCAGCTTTAGCAACTGCTGCTAAAGAAAAAGCACTTATGTCTTGTGCAAGAATATAACCATCTCTTGATGTGTCTACATAACGTCCTTCAAGCTCATCTTTCTTTGCAAAAGCTAAACTGTGAATAACAAAATCTATTTTCCCATTGTATAAATCCGAAATTGTTTTAAAAGCGTTCGTTATTTGTTCATCACTTGTAACATCACACTCAACCGTGTTTTTCACATCCAATTCTTCAGCAAGCTTGTCAACTCTGTCCTTTAATCTTTCTTGGTAAGTGAAAGTCAGTTCTGCACCAGCTTCTTTCAAACTGTTTGCTATTCCCCATGCAATACTCCACTTGTTAGCAATTCCTAAGATTACTCCCTTTTTTCCGGCTAAAATACCATTTCTTACATCTACTTTTTTTTCTTGAACTTCTGTTGTCACAATATTTATCTATTTGGGAATTGATTAATGATAAAAGATTAGATTCAATTTTAAAAGAAAATAATTTCCTACACTGAACAAATCTCTATTTTATTTTTTTGTAACTGGAGTTGCTGGAGCTTTTTTAGATTTTGGAAGACTCAACTCTTTATATTTAAAGTAAAACTCGGATTCCTCGCGTTTGAGAGTTAATTTTTTTATGTCATAAACGAGTGCTTCTCTTGTGTAATCACTCATTTCAAAATCATTAGTATTAATAATGCAATCGGTTGGACAAACTTCTGTACACAAACCGCAGAACATACACAAACCTTGGTCTATATAGAACTCTTCAACCTTTCCTTTGGCAGTTGGATCCGGAATAACCGTTATGCACTGATCGGGACAAACACGTTCACATTGTTTACAAGCAATACACAGATGTTCACCGGTTAGAGGATTAACGTTCAAAGCTAGTCTGTGTCTGGATGTGGGATAAAGAGCTGGCATTTCATCTGGATATGAAGTACTCACTGGATCACGAGATGCCTGCTTTGCTACAGTTCCTAAACCTTCTGCAATTGCTTTCGCGCCAGCAAAAAAATTACTTACTGGATTCTCTTTTTGATTTTCTGACATTCTGACTTGAAGCTTTGAAAGTGTTTATTGAATATTACCAGGAAATAATAAATTAATATTTCCAAACTTTAACCATTAATCAAATTATCTTTTGTGAATGTCTTTTTGTAAATTCTAAAAGTGGTTTAAATTTTCTGAATCTTTGATGAACTTCATCAAATTTTTCTCCTTGTTGAAAAGATTCGTGAGCATCTTGAAAATTATCATTGCATAATTTTAGGCAGCCTCTTATATAAAAAAAGAGAGCTTTTTGGTCTAAATTAAGTTTTTCAGCTTTTAATAAATTACTATCAAATATTTCAAGAACTTCATTGATTTTCTTTTCCAAGCTTTGTCGGTTCCAAAAATTGTTTTCGGCTAGAACCAATATTTCAGGAAACAACATTAAACCTAAATAAGTCACTAATTCATCTGGCATATTTTCTTTATTTAATAAGAGGTTTCTAGATTCTTGAGAAATCATTTCAATAAGCAACTGATCCATGATGCTTACTGAATAATCTGCAAAAAGCCCATTTCTTCCAGAAAGCTTATTGAAAATTCGTTTTGCATTTGTCAAATAATTATTCTGTTCATTATTCAACGGTCGATATTTTTCATCTAAAGATGTATCTGAAGAATATTCTCTTAAGAGATTTCTAAAAACTAAAAAATTTATCTGACCTGAACTATCTATTAACTCAGGAATTGTATTTTCTAAAAGTACTTGTTTACTTGTAAAATCTAGCTTTTGTATATCATCGCCAAGTCTAAGTCCAGCACCGATTCTTTCTAAACCTCTATCTCTTGCAAAAAAGATTCCTAAACCCGCAATTGATAATGGTAAGAGTACAAATAAGCATTTCATTGGGAGGAAGTTTGTAAATATTCTGGAATTCAAAGCAAGTGGAGCAATTAAAGCCGTTTTATTAGAGACAATATTGAAGCTTTCTTCTCTTTGGGGGAGTTTATTTCGTAAGACCTTATAAGATATTCGAGGAAAAATACTTTCAACTTTTTTTATTTTCATTATTTTTAGATAGCAAGTGAAGAATAACCTCACGAATTCTAAATCTTAAAACTCATTAATTTAACTACCTAAAAGTCCATAAACTTTTTTCAACTTTCATTATCTGTGTTGAAGACTTACAAATATTCAATAACTGTATTGCAGTTCATGAGAGCTATGATTTTGAGGGAAAAGCAACCAATAAACTTAAGAATTATCTTAAATTGAGAATTCATAGTTTATTAATACATTCTGAAAAAAAAGAGTCTTAGCAAAAGTTTTACTTATAATCCTTCGATTGTTCAAAATCTAGTGGATATTAATAGTGGATACTTCAAGAGTTAATGAATTTAGACAAAGTCTTTATAACGCAACATCAAAAGTTAAATGCAACCGTTAGTAGAAAAATGAAAAAGAGTTAAGGAGAAGAGGGTGCTCAAATTGGTTTATTTGAAGTGTTAAAAAACAAAGGCCAAA